>Ga0207748_1000095_pt1 | contig 90246 bp, 91 predicted proteins | sample HigsolmetaGSP13D_FD_184841 | JGI IMG/M metagenome (GOLD analysis project Ga0207748, IMG submission 184841) | High solid enriched microbial communities from the Joint BioEnergy Institute, USA - SP1-3-D (SPAdes) | ecosystem: Engineered > Bioreactor > SSF (Solid state fermentation) > Aerobic >...
CCCTCCCTACCTCCTCCCTTTCTGACCTACACGTGCTAAATTGATCGGCAAATATTCTACAGTTTGGAAAGCAACTGTGGCTATGCGACCGCCTTTCTGGCATTACTTGGCTCACAAAGCCAAAGCACCGGGAAATGGCCTTGACCCATGCTGCTTACGGAAACGAGCCTTCGACAACGACATACTATTCCTGTGCTGCTATCATCGCCATCATTCCTCCCTGGGATGAAAGAGCACGTGCGGAGTCTGCGGACTGATCAATTCATCCATCTAGACAGAAGGATCTTCACCGACGAGCTGTTAGAACTGGAAATTTGAGATAGAGAAAGTGTGTAAGAGAGAACGGTTGGGGAAAATTTGATAGCGAAGGAAACGGGAAAAAAAAGCTTTGCTCCTGCATCATCATTGATTTGTATGTACCTAAGCTGGGTAGGTTCTTTTAATAGAACTTGCTCGAATAAGACACGGTCCGGGTTTATACCTTCTATATAGTAGTAGATCTATCTTGTATTAACTCCGCTATCAATGTATCCAAAATAAAACAATCAACGTCTCGATGCGATCACCCTTAAAAAAAGGACTCGACTAGACTCCGCATGAGTAGTACTGAAGTACAGAGTAGTGGTATTATTAGTGCAGAGTCCATAAAGCTTTATTCGCAATCTTAGTAGTTGAACTTTCCAGCGAATGGATTGAAATGGCATTCTTTCACGGAACAGGAGTAGGTATGGTACAGCCGCAATTTATTTAGACATTTCGGGAATGGAATTCGCCAGACAACAATAGGCACCTCGGATCGCCAATAATGGACAATAAGAATAATGATGATTTCATGGAAGGCTTTTGCAAGTTACCTAAGTAGTGGGCAGCAAAGAGAAGAAAGAAGAAGAGTTTTTTTTTTGGACCCCCTCATGCTGTACATGTGCAGTACATAGGTAGGGGACGGAGGAGGAGGGGGGGGGTCCAACTTCCCAGGGAGATCCGTCGACCCGGTATTTGGGTGTTTCGGGTACCTTAACTCTTCGACCAGCCTCGAGCTTGAATCGAGTCTTGGGGATGACTGCTGCTTGGATTATTATTATTGAAGATGGTGTAATCTGCAGATCGGATGATGAAAGATAACCTCATAGGTAGGTATCCCTAACTTTTTTTCTTCCCCTTTTTGAAGAAAGCTTCCGTCTTCTATATATACAAAATTTGGCGTAGAATGACGTTATCGGTCCAAAGGTACAGTGCAGTATATTCGAACCTAAGGATCATTGTTGGTTTCGATGATGTGGGCATGAAGCAGCAGGGATCATTCCTAGGCGTGGATTTGTCGTACATACAATACATACTGAAGAAACGTTTGACCCTTTTTTTTCATTTATTTCTTTGGCAATTGTGTTTAGCAACTAACCTGAGTAGTGCGGTCATTTTGGAGGTTCAACTTAGTTGACTCCGATTGTTATGAACTCGGATTATGCAGGGTAATGCATAACCATATAACCATACAATATCCCATGGAAAAAAAAAATAGACAATCCCTACTTTATTCCACCAAGTCCAGTTTTATGGCTTTCGTATTATGTCCTTTTTTTTCACAACAATAATGAAAATGAGACTTGCATGTTGTGGTTCTTGACGAGGTCAATAATCGATTCTGACTTGAACAACCCAAGCTGTGGTGCGTTATATAGGGGTCAACTTGGCTTGTACTGTGTATGACTAAGCTACTAACCTCACTATAACATCGATAATCTTCACGTGACTTTGCCCATTGAACTGTACAGCTTTTACAGTATACGTAGGCTTCAGGTTCACTATCAGAGAAGGATTATTATTAGCATTCCGATTAGCGGCGGACACAGTAGTAACTGACAAGGTCAAGTATCAACTTGTGAAGTTGCTGCAGGTATCATTTTTTTGGTAGGGCTTCCGAGGTCTGCCCGATCCGGATTAAATTAGCTCATATCCGTCAAGGGACCCTCGGGAGGCTCCTGAAACTTTCATCATCTCCTGGATCGACTGTGCTACCTGGAAACAGGACACGAATGTCCACCTGTCTGACCACCATTTTCTTCATTTTGAAGTGCACTTCGTTTTTTTGTTCTTTCTCATTTTCTGCTTTTCTGTAACCGCTCTCCGGTTGTTTCTGCAGCAATGACACTTTACTTTCTGAGAATGAAGAGATGAGGGCTCAGCCGGTGTGAGCTTTCGAGTTCCATGTTTCTCTGCTTAGTAGTACTTGAATAAACCCGTTTCTTTGCTCCTCGTATCAGAGTGATCTCCCGTCTGCCGAGTTTCGAGCTTATTCGATATATATGGCATGTCTATGTGGCACAATACAATCACAACTGTCTGACAGTCTGCGAGGCGAAACGCCGCAGCTGTCCGTTCTGACTACTGAACCTATATGCTTTATTCTACGACCTATTCAGATTCAGCTGTTACATGAAAGTTCGGCTATGAATGGATCTTTCTGAGTCCTCCAATTTAAATTTGCCATTGACTATTTACAGTTGCCATTGTCCACGAATTCAATTGCCTCACTAGTGATAACATGCTGCATCCGCGAAAAAAAGTTCTTGCCAGGTGCTACCAATTTGATTGATACCTTTCCCCGGAAGAGACCTTTCTGCAATAATGGCCGGGATTGCAAGTTAGATGTGTCGTGCTAACCTAGAGGTAGCAGACGGCGGCAGCCATAGCTGCAAGGGTGACAGCCATGACGATTCCCGAGCGCAGAGAAGTGGCGTCGCCTTCGAATTCGACCGGCTCAGAAGGCGAGGCCGATGCGGAAGACGAGGCACTGCTAGAAGTAGCGGAAGCCGTAGCGGAGGCGGGGCCATCACAGTGCCAGTGGTCGCCGTGAGGTTCGCAGCCCACCGACTCGGTTGGGCTGGGAATAGCGGGAGAAGCAGTGTGGGAGTGCCCGTCATCGGTTGAGGTGACCCGAGGGCCATCGCAGTGCCAGTGGTCACCGTGAGGCTCACAGCCAACCGACTCGGTTGGGCTGGGAACAAGAGGAGTGACAACAGTGGTCACATCGGGCGTGATGGTAGGGGCAGGGCCAGCGCAGTGCCTGGGAATTGGTCAGCCAAACTGATCCCAGAAATTCACAACTGGGAAGCATTGGGAAGCCATACCAATGATCGCCATGAGGCTCGCAACCGACAGACTCAGTGGGCGATGGGCCCGGGTCTTCCTGAGCCAGGACGGCAGGGCAGGAGGCCAGAGCCAGGAGAGCGAAGATGGCAGTCCGCATGATGGAGGTCTCACACAACAAGACGTCAGCTGGAAAGAGTGACAGGAGAAGCGACTGAGCGGAATCATCCTGGTAGAATTGCAACGAGCTCGGAACCACACGCTTTTATACCCGCTGAAGAAGACAGCTGCCCGGGTCCCCGGCAATTTGCCCTTGTCTTCGAATTCTCCACCAGGGGCAAGGACATGCGAATGTTTCTAATCTCCAGAACCTCGTGGCCCGCGCGAAGCGATGTGAAACAGGCCACAGGGTGACATCCAGCGCCCAAGCATCTGGCCAGAATGGCTTGGCACCCGCCCTCTGTCATCACAGGAAGCCATGCGCGCGCCAAGCGCGGAGATGGAGCGGGAGGGGAAGTGGAAGCGTCGGCTCTTGGCGGCCATCAAGGTGCTCAGATGAAAAACCCTCCCTAGTCCGCCGCTCGCGATGCAAACAACCACAGTATCAGCCCAGCAAACCGGACTGGAAAACGATGCTGCAAATGCAAGAGCAGAGGTGTTTCTGCAGAGGCCAGTATGAGGGACCTTATCCCTTCATGAGTAGCCCGGCGATGATTCTATAGAGACCCTTTGAGGCTTTCCAGGTCGTCTTCCATGCCGTCCCCAGGGTCCCCGGATCATCGCGCTTCCGCCAAGAACCTCCGCCGCGCCGAGAAGTTTGCCAAGCCTCCGCGCATGGCTTCTATACACCAAGGCTTTTCTCCAACACGCCTCTTCCACCAATACAACTTCGCTTCCAAGGTTGCTGTGTCCATGGACCATATCTACTAGGCTGCAGGAGACCGGTTCGGAAGCGAACACCACCCATACTGCTGCCGTGGCCCTGTCGAAATGATGAACTTGTGCAGCTTCCTGTTCCAAGTGCCAATGTGATCAATCTCATTAAACCGGGTTTATCCTCCCCCACCGGTTCCTCTTCACCTTCACGTGTGGCATTGGTGTCGAAAATTTTTACTCCTTCACCATGCCGAGCTTGCCTTTCATCTTCTGGCTGCACATCTGGTTCACTGCTTTCGCCTTGGTAGCAAGTGCGCACACCGATGTACAGTCAATTGCTGCCGAAAGAGATACAATTACTGAGAGCAAGAGGCAGGATGTCCTTCGGAAAAGTTCTGAAGACAAGGTTTGGGTCTCCATTCATGCAAGTTGTTGTGTTTAAGGCGTCAAACTGACATTCCCAAAGCTGGATATAAAACAGGTGGTAGTCACCTACATCTCCACTGTAACCGTTCTCGAACCAGCCAGTGAGCCTAACAGCACGCGGCACCGGGAAGAGAAGTCTCGGTTATTAAAGAGATTGCAGAGAAATAAAGGGAAATGGGATTCGACTCATCCGCGATATCGGTTGCTGACTGCCCTCCATGGCTTCTACCGCTACAAAGAGCGAAATCTGGCTGAGCTCGAGCGCTGGAGAGGGCTTTACAAGTGGGTGTCCAAAGAGCAACGATCAGTAAGTCGATATCTTGATTGTGCGCACTGCGCCAATGTTTCGAGTGCAACAAGCCTAGTGTAGAAAGAATATGGATGAATTGCAGGTTTTAAGCAAGCTAACGGGATGACCGTGAAACCAGCTCGTCGAATCCGCGGTGAAATATACCAACAAACTCAACAGCGTCGAGCACCTCTTTGAGAAAAATGAGGTTCTCGCCCACGCGATCGTACACCAGGCCTTGAAGTTCTACAACATCGAGATGAGCGAGCTGGAGGATTTCATCAAGGAGACGGAAGCCAGTGGCAAGCAGGCTGACAGGACTAGCGTCAATCAGGCGATGAAGCACTTTGTCAGAGACTGGGCTGAAGATGGGCTGCACGAGCGCAGCGCTGCTTTCCCTTGCATTCTGAATGCGCTTGAGAGTATGTTCCCTGCTCGCGGTGAGGGCGATCGTCCGGTTCGAGTGCTACTGCCCGGTGCTGGGCTTGGAAGACTCGCACATGATATTGCTGGTCTGGGTGGTAAGCTGGAACATCATTTCTCGTCCAGTCGACAATCACAGCTAGATACTGCCGTCTGAGGGCGTCTCACGTCATAGCATCTCCGAGCCATTCAGCGCTAATACTCTCTCTCTCCAGGCTTCGAAGTCACAACCAACGAATGGTCCTCCTACATGAACCTCGCCTACCGCTACATCGAAACCCTGCAAACCGCCCACTCAGCAACCTTCCGCCCCTTCATCGACTGGTGGTCCCACCACGCCACAACAGCGGACCTCAAACGCCCCATCACCTTCCCCGACGTCCCCGTCAACGCATCCTCCGTCCTCCTCGTCGAAGGCGACTTCACCACCGTCTTCCAAGACCAAGCCTCAGCAGGACAATACGACGCCATCGTCACCCTCTTCTTCATCGACACCGCGCGCAACCTGATCAGCTACCTCGAGACCATCCACCGCCTGCTCAAGCCCAATCGCGGGACGTGGATCAACCTGGGCCCGCTCCTGTACGGGAGCGCGCCGTTCGTGCAGCTCTCGCTCGACGAGATCGTGGATGTCTGCGAGCGGATGGGGTTCGAGTTTCTGGAGACGGACTCCGCGTGCGGGGAGGTTACTCTTGAGGGGAGGAAAGTGAGGGGCAGAGAGGTGCCGTATGGGTTCAACGAGAGGGGGTTGACGAAGAATGCGTACCAGGCGCAGTTTTGGGTTGCGAGGAGAAGGTAGATAGATGATCGATCAGGTGGTTGCGGGATAGAGTGAAGTAGATAAGACAGACGTAGATACATACAGCATCGAATCAATCCGTCGCTGGGCGCAGACATCACCAGCTAGATGATATAGATCTGTATTGTATGTAACAGACGCAAACCATAACCTCTACATGCATCGCTTAAGGATCAGCCAGCATGATGATTATAACAAATGTCTAGTTACCCGCTGCATATCGGATCGGGTCTAGCCTGCCTGCTGCTTATTAACACCGACATGACATGACATGACATGGACATGACATGCAAGCGCCTGTTGACAGCAAAACGACATCTCAAACACACAGCTAGTCCGCTTCATAGACACATAAAGCGCTTGATCTAGTCCAACATATCGTATAATTTACTTAGTATAATATAGAAAAGGACAAACAAAAACAGGCATAAGTTAATTAACTAAACCTTCCTCAACCGCTCCTTCTCCTTTTCCGCATCCTCCTGCTCGCGCCTCTTCCGCTCCATCTCGCGCGCGATCTGATCCGGCCTGCGCAGCGCGATGTCCTTGGGCCGGAAGTCGCTGAAGAGCTTCTTGAGCACGTTCTCGACGAGCCAGCACCCGACGTAGTCGGCGATCATGAGCAGCGTCAGGGTGACCTTGAACTCGGTGCTGAAGGGCACGAGGCGCATCTTTTCGTTCAGTTCCGGGATGAACTCGGTCGCGCACGAGAAGGCGACGGCCGACGCGGCCACGAGGCCCCAGTACATGGCCTTGTTCTCGCGGATGGACTCGCGGAAGGGGCGGCCCTGGTAGTTGATGGAGAAGGTGGAGATCTGCTGGATGAGCTGGAGGAGGTAGACGGCGCTGTTGAGCAGGGAGGGCTCGAACTCGCCCTCGAGGTCGATTTCGGCTTTGCGTCTGCGGGCTCGGTTAGTTATGATGTCAATGATGGAAAGGGGGAGTTGGGGAACGTACGGTTCAATCGTGTAGACGTAGTTGGAGAGGTAGACGAGGGTGATTATGTGGATGGCAAATTGGCCAAGGACAGAACCGATGATGTACATGTTGAAGATGTTGGGCTGCGGTCGCTCCTTCGACAGGCCCTCCACGGACTGGGAACACAGTCAGCACACGTCTTTACAAAGAAGAAAAAGTTACACTGTTCAGAATACATACCTTAGCACGAGAAATAGAAAGGAAGCAGACGCTCATAAGCATGCCGCTGATGGTCACCTGACCATCTCCGAATTTGATCCCGTCAAGATAAATCACACTGAGACTGTAGGCGCTGATCAGACAGTTCAGGGCAAGAATCTTGTACATCTGGATAGTAGCGACGAGCGTGCAACGACCCTGGCGAAGGATGTTAGGGATGGCAGCCACGTTGGCAAGCTTGCTCGTGAATGGAGCAGCAACCGATGCGTCGCCCAGCTTGATAGTCGGAGGCTCGTTGTCATCGAGCTCCTGTTCAATCATGGAAGCCGTAAGCCTGTCAGCAAGGCCGGCGGCCGCGATAGAAGCCTGCTGCTGGCGCTGCTGCTGCGGGGTGAGATTCGAATTGGACTGCTGCAACGCTTGCGCTCCGGGAGAGGTGATGGTCGGGACTCCGTTCGCCTGATCTTTGGCGCCGGAAGCACCAGCTGCAGCGTTAGAACGACCCTTTCGCTGCGCTTCGCGCTCCATCGCCTTCTCATAGTGCGGGTTGTTCGGTCCAGGGGGGTACAGATGGGCGATATGGATTGGGACCGGAGGCGGAGGCTGATTGAATCGCTGCATCATGGCAACCTGCTTCTCGTAGATCTCCTTCATCTTGGTGTTCCGATAGTGCTCTGCGATCTTTTGGAGATCCTCGGGGGTGCCGTTCAAAAGAGCAACACCGACGTGGGCCTGCTTCAACGCTCCGACATCGTTGGTACCATCACCGCACATGAGAGTCGTGTAACCGGCATCCTTGAGTCCAAGAAGGATTTCCTCCTTCTGCTTCGGAGACACACGGGCGTACACCCAGGTGTGACGGAGAATGTCCTTAAGCGCCTTTTGATCCTTGAATTTGGCTAAAGCGTATCCAGTGACACAGATGTCCTTGGTCCGCAGAATCTCCTGATCAAGAGGCTGAGTGGGATCGACCTCACGGTTGAACGAGTCGTCGATGCTCCGCCAGACCAGCTTGGTTCCAGAGTCATCACCCTCAGGAGCATCGAGAATCAGAACCTCACGATCGACGATTTCGACCTGCCGTGCAACATGGACGGCAGTCAACGGGTTGTCTCCGGTGATCATGACCACGCGGTGGCTACTCTCGTTGAGCATGCGCACGGCCTTAACAGCGTCTTCTTTCAGAGGGCACTGCAAAACCAGGAAGCCGGCAAAGGTCAGTTCGGATTCGATCTCCTCTCTCTTGTAATTGTTAATGCGTCCCTGTCCAAGCTCAGCGTCGGGAGAGAGGTATTTGTAGGCCAAAGCAAGCACTCGAGCTCCGTTGCGGGTGAAGTACTTGAACGTCTCCTCGTAATTCGGAGGTGTTTCCACCAGCATAGTCCTAATCGTCTCAGGAGCACCCTTGACACCAACGAACGTTGCCCTCGTTCTCTTCGACGTTTTCTTCTCCATGGTGGTGACAACGGCGATAGAGCTTTGACGCTTGAGAGCAGAAGAGAACTGGAACCTTCTCTTGATTTGAACCGTGTCGGGCACACGGGGAGACTCTTTGGCGGAAATACCCTTGTTAACCAAGGTATCATTTTTACCAAGTACCCAACCAAGAGATGTCAATGTAGCCTTCTCCATTGGATCACCCACAATCTCGCCCTCGTCCAGCTTCACCAGAGCGTGAGCAGTCGCGAGGACAAGCGTCGTCTCAAGACCGACGCTGTCGGCCTTGATCAGATCGGTGTGAGCGCCATCCGGTTCCACTTTGGCACCCTTCTGGCCCAGGGTGAGACCCGCGATACCGTCGACAACCAGGTCTTCGCCGGTCAGAGTACCCGTCTTGTCGAAGCAAGCAACGTCAACTCGGCCAGCGAACGGGATCCGGAAAGGCTCAGTGCAGAAGATCGCGAACTTGCTCAGCGCTGCAAGGCTGGTGTTCACAGCCAAGCTCAGCTCCATCGGAAGTTCAGGGGGAACCACGCTCGTGATGATCAGGACACAGTCGAGCAGGAGCTTGGACCTCTTGCGATCCTTCGCCACACCCTCCTGCCAGACATACCAGGCGGCGGCAAGGGCGAACATGAGCAAGAAAAGGATAAAGAGCAGTGCTTCGACGTTGTTCGCGGAGACGCGTTCTGTAGAGTAGATCATGGTGCGGACGAGGTTGCCTTGACTGGTTTCAAACCCAGTCTTGATAACAACACCCAACGCGCCATTGTCCGGAGGGTTCGGGACTCCAGAAGCAATGTTTGGCAACTGCTCCGCTCCCTCGGGGCTCGTGTTCGGATGCGTGATCTGGAGGACCTTGGTGCCACCGTGCACAAAGGAGTTCTTGTCCAGGCCATCGGGGTCGATCAGGTCGTCGCCAGGTCGGAGCTGGATGGAATCCTTCAGCAAGGGCGTGCTCTCTCCGGAAAGCATAGCCTCGTTGACAATTGCGCTGCCCTCGATCAGGAGGATATCACAAGCGACGCCGCTGTCCTCCTTCGTCCGGTTGACCGACATCAGATCACCGGGAAGCAACTTGTCACTGGTGATCTCCTGCCACTTGCCCTCACGGTATACCCAGACATCATAGGGCTTGATGTTCATGCCACGGAATTCGTTCAGAGTCCTCTGACGCTGCCATACGACAGTACTCTCGAACGCGACAAGCATGAACAGAGTAAACAGCGAGTAGTACCAGTACTCATCCAACATCCAGAGCCCGACGCAGAATACCTGGAAGACGAAGAAAGGCGCCACCGCATGTTCTTTGAAGAGCTCCATAAAGGTCGGAACGGGGATATCGAACGTGTTATCACCATAGTGGTGGTGGACACGCTCGATCTCCTCCTTGGAAGTCAACCCCCGGCTCTGCTGGAAGGTCTTGATGGCAGGCTTGGGATCCGCATCCAGGACGTACGACAGGGGGGCGAAGCACTTCCGTTCCGGGTAGTACAGGAAACGACGCTTCTGGAACCGAAACGAGATTGTCTTCTTTCCGCCGGTCGTATCGTGGATCAGGGGGCAGATCTCCCCGGATCCCGCGTTCGTCACAGGGATGACCTTGATAAGCTGCGCGGAGTCGACGGACTTGGTCCGGGTCGAGGTGAAGAGCGCATTGATGTTAATGTTCCATTTCGTCATCAACCACAGCAGCGATTGCACGGTGATGATTGTCCCCGTCCAGACGAACGTCCATTCCTGGCCCTGGATGTACTTATCGTACCGCTCGGGGGAAAGATAGACGGCGAGGAAGGCGGGCCATATTATGAGAAATGGCCACACATACGTATGCAGCTGGATCGGGAGAGGATTATGAAGCGACGCATATTGAATCTGCGGATCATCCACAAGCTTCGGCCTGTACACCTTGTCAGCTGGGTCCAGACTCGATGTCGCGTGGCACGCGATGTGCCGGAGGTGAGAAACGCACATGATGGAGCTCGAATGACCGCAGTGCAGGTCAGACGGTAAGGAGCGAAAAGAGCCTTAAGGAGACATAAGAGACGGGAATTGAAAGGAAGAAAAAGACAGCCGTCACGGCGGAGGAGGCGTCCGAAAGGCGAACAGAGGCGGACGGAGCGCTGCGAGGAAGAAGCCACCTCGATAGAAATTCCTCCAGGCTGTTCGCCGCAGACCGTTTCCTTACTAAACGCCGGCGCTGCTCGTCATCGATTGGCCCGCACCCCCAGCCACTCTGCCGCATCAGCCACAGCCCCGGAGACAGGAAAGTCCGACCCGGTCCTGATCGGGCATGGCGCGCTTCCGGTGTATCCAAGCGCCCTGACGGTCTGACCTCCAACATCTTTCTCATCTTGTTGTCGATGCGCCGGCGCCAGGCGTCGGCGACCGGTGGAGATCCGGATACGAGCACGGAGCACCGCACAGAAGAGAACTCCTGGTCTGTTCAACAGCGCACGGATGTCCAAGATCTGTTCTTCGCAGCCCTCGAGGTCGATCGTTGTATACGACAGACTATGGTATGTATGCATCTTAACCAGCTTACCATATGCTTCTATGATGAGATATGCTATCTATCACTGTTGACGCTTGAAGGGTACCATGTCATAGTCATCTCCGGTGGTTCTGTCTCTATATCCCAAACTAATTCGTTCGGTTGCATCGTACTGCACACATGTAAAGCCAGGCTATCATTAGAACGTTCTCAGATGACCAATTACTGCTATGAGTATCCGTAAAAATGAAGATATCCACGGGGTGTGGTTTTCCCGGAGTGGGTATCATGAACGCTCATATAACATACATAGTAGGCACCGTCCAATTAGTATTTATGCACCAGACATACCTTCCCACGCCTATATCGCGTTTGAAGTTACCACGAACGTCTTCTGGACACTGACGCCGTTGGAGGAGTCCTCCCCCTTGGGATTGAGATCCTCCTGGCTGCTATTCGTGCTATTCCGCCGGCGGTGCTTTCGACGGTCCGAGTTGACAGCAGCCGTCACGACCGCGTGGGCGTCGTCCGGGTAAATATCGGGTCGCCAGTAACCCGGCTCGTTTGGGCCCTGCTTAACTTTGCCTGTAGGGTCGCGCCCACTCATGTTCGAGAGCAAGATGCTAGTGTTGGTCCTTTTGACGCTTCGAGAAGTGTGGAAGCTGCCGTCGCGGAAGAAGCGGAAAAGCGGGCGGAGTGCCACCAGGCTTCCTGCCGTGATGCCGAGGCTGGCCTCGACATTTGACCATATCGAGATGTTGGCAGTTGCATCTGGAAAGGGTGATGCTGTTAGCAGTGTTGTGGATTGAGGAGGAAAGCTGGTAGGATAAGAGATGAAAGGCAGCTTCATACATAGGAAATCTGGATTATGGTAGTCGTGGAGATAAGGTATACGGATCACAACAGCGGCGCTGGCACTAAAACCAAGGGTCAGCAGAAGCGCAGGACGGCACATTGAGCGCATTGGTCCCATACACGCAACCCATGCTGAGAATTCCCGCTACAGCAAACTTCGCCCGGGGATTCATGTGCAGGTTCCAGATAAGGAAGATCGGTAGGATGCCAATGGTGAAGTCGCACACGGCAGCAACGACACTATAGACATAGGCTGCTGTGATAATGACATTGGTGTCCAGACAGTGGCCTTCCACAGTTCTATCCCAGAAGTATTTCACCGGGGTACATTGCAGCATCAAGAGGAACCAGAAAACGAGTCCGACAATGGTCGTCAAGGCAATATTGATCCAAAGGATGATCATATGGATCTTGCTGATAGTCAAGCGAAGGAGGGAGAGGGCGATAGATATCTTTGCAGCGACGCATGTCAAGACATAGGAACTTTGGCCGAGCCACCACCACTATGGCGAATGTAAGCAGGTATTCTATCATTCCAAATCGAACATGCAGCTCGATACCAATAGCGCGGTCTTGATTTCTCCCAGGTCAAGTTCCGAAAATCTCTTGGCAAACCCGTGGAGTGATCCCGCAATTCCGCACGTCGCGAACCAGATGTTCAGCGCCTATCAACAAAACGTTAAGATTGCCGTGTTTTCCCCGGGCTCGGATTCCTTTTGCATACCATTGCCAGGACCATAAAACCATCATCCCATCCGAAGGACCTGACGATCTTCAACCGCACGAAGCACCGTAGGCAGACGGTCACAAACGAGATGGCAAAGAGCACTGTCGTAACGACGAAAATCGCCTTGCTCCTGCCCTCCAATTCCAGCGCCATTCTGCTGCGCAGTTCGAGGATGGATTGCTGCTATGATATCGATAGAATGAGAACCTGCTCACATGGTGTGATTCGAATGGCACCGGGCTTTTTCGATATTATGCCGTGAGGAGCGTCACGAGCGGCCAGACGCTGGCTTGGACAGGGGGAGGAAACACAAGATATTTAACAGGGAGCAAGCTCCAGCCGTCTGGCCAAACGCCAAGGTCCGAGGTGGGGATATAGAAACTCATCACGAGGTCCATTATTGGCAGTTGCCAGTACCAAGGGACAGCATAAAGCTAGAGACCGTTACGGAAAGGACTTTCGATCAGCATTGTTATTTAAGCATGGCAGCAGTCCTCGAACAGGATTCGAACTGCTTGTGTCTGGTTCAGCGTGCCTTGTCCGTGCCCAAGAAGACGACGAACCGCTGCACAGAACACGCGGAGGCACGGGTCACGCTGCAATGAACGATGCTCTGAAGATACTCCGTAATTCGTCATTCCACATGCCGCACGGCCGCGCCAGCAGGGCTAGGAGTGGCTTACTCAAAAAAGGCAAGTCTAGATCTTTTCCAGGTTCTAGCGCGTTTCAATGATGCCGTCCACAATCCACATCGGTCGGGTTGCCGACGGACTCGCAAGCGAGAACACCAATCGTCTCATGATCGGCCTCCATTCTCGGGGACTACTCCATATTCCGTATTCCATAAACGACCACGATACTTTGGCGGGCTGTGTCGACAAGGCCGTGTTGAGGACGAGATCAGTTCATAGCCCTGCGCTCTGCAATAACAATCTGGCTCTCAGGAGTGCGAAAGATACAGTGTGGGAAGTGGTTCCAACCGCGCGGCTCTCCTGTGCTCCAATCGACCGTGCTCAACTGCGTGCGGAAAATCGGAGCGCCGATCCATCCAGTCAAGACCTCTAAGCTCTGGCTTTTGGGAAAGCTCAGCCCAGGATTTGGCCTCTGTGAAGTTGGAGCACGGAGTACTGCGGGCCTAAGTTCCTCACGATCGATCTATCATCCAAAAGATCTATGAGGGATCGGCAGCGTGGCCTCCACCGAGACGAGCCGATGATTTCCCTTAAACAGATTTGGATAGCATGATCCCCAGCACGCAAAAACGCGGGTGTTGTGTCCCTCTCCAGCCACATGGCTGCTATGCCGCTCAACGGTCCAATGGTAAACACCCGGGGTCTGATAGAAAATGATAAACTCTGCCGACGGCTGCACAAATAAGAAACAAGAACCTCTGCGAATGCCGAATCTTCCGCGCGCGCTGCCGAAGAATAAAATAATAAACTTCATAGGAGCTGTTTCACGAACGCCCGCCCCACCACGTGCCATTCTCTTCAGCCGTCAAGTGCGGCACGTCTGTTGATGGTCCCACCAGGGGAGAGACCGGCCCGGGCATAGGACGCTCCACCATATTCGCGAGGTCGCGGCAGAGAGTTCCACTCATTTGAACTCTCCGAGGGGAAAATGCTGCGTGCTCCGTACTTGCATGGAATAGGCAGTACCCCCATATATAGGAGCGAGTAGTGTGGAGGGAGCGCTTCCCGTCTTAACAGGGGTCTCAACCCTCGAGGAGGTTCTGGCTCAGGGGTAGAAGGTGGTCTGCGACCGAAGCCTAGAAGGTGCTTTGAAATCCAAAGTTATGCGGCAAAGGGATCCGAGCACGCTCTGGGATAGACGGTCTGATTGAAGATGACTGGAATTTTTTTCGATTCCATTTTGTGCCAAGAGCATTACTTATTGTTGTTGATATAGAAGGTGGTGAGACCTTCGATTATAATCCAGAAAGCGACAGACGGGTAGCTACTACTGTACTCTCATTTTCGTCAGGGTGATCAAAAGCAAAATGCGCACAAGTCACGCCGGAAGTGGGGACGAACCTTTCATTGATCGCGTGATAATCGGTTAGCACTCCATCCTTACCTGTTATCCAACACTTTTTCAATAGGCTCGCATAAGTTACTTCCGGAATTGAGCCACTGCACAGAGATAAAGCACATAAACAAAGCAGCACAAAAGGTCCAAAAGGAATTTGTCCCGGGGAGCTCAATCAGGGGCTCCATGTGGAATACCGTCGATAGTACATCTCGTGGGTGGAACCTCTGAAGATGAAGCTGCAGGCCTATTCGAATAGTAAACAGGCAGTATCTGCAGTTTGGAGGGCCGATCAACCGTTCTGGAGCCAGCCCAAGTCAGACTTTTAACTCAGCGGACCGCAACACCTCTTGCGAGGCGAACCACAGTCTTCTCCAGAGGTTATTTCTTTATTATCGAATATGGTTGCTGCCCGAGTCGAACGATGGAGCGGTTCCCGAATTGCAGTTCAGCTTTAACCTTGGTAATCTCAAAGCTCTCCATTCGTCCGGCGCCGTTCGGGGTAGGTACCATGTTCAATCGAGGAATAGCGTCTGCTTTCCATCCAAGGGGGTTCTGCTGCCCTTCGCCACCGGGCGGCGAAGCAATCGAGGCGAAAGGAACACTGCTTCTGTACGGACTACTGACTCCTGGGGGTCTGGACTAGAGCTGCTCATCCGCATCATGCCATGTGTTCTTACTGAACTTGGACCAAACTAGACACGGAAAGCCCAACCCATTTGGATGCGCCTGCAGTTCAAGTTTCAACAGTCGTACCACATAGCCGGAATATCGTAGCTGCCGTTTATCTTTTATTATTAACTAGACGACGAGGCATCATATCCAGAGCATCCGGACGCAACAGAGTGATCAAGTTCTAGTCCCTGAAGAGTCCACAGCGACATCTTAAACTTGGATGCTGAGTTTGTTCATGTCTATATCTTAAGCAACATGTTCCATGACCGGATTGTCCAGGGTAAAGATAGGTCAGGATAGCTTTGATATCAAGGACCCAGAGTAACTGTATAGCTGTTGAATGAGGCAAGACGTACACGTCGCGAGAACCAGAACAGACTCGGGAAAATCTTCTAGAGACCAAAGTTAGTAATACGATATTTTCAGATGTGTTGGTTTCGTGAATATGCGGAGAAGAGCAGTACTAGACCAGTTTTCAGATCAGAAGAGCAGGAAACAAAACAAGGGCGTGGCCTTGAAAGCAGACGTATGAACTAGATAGTAAGATATAGAGAATATGATATCTCCTCAAATTTATACTGTAAATAATCACAGGGTATCAGGAACTGAGGCTATATGCACAGGATTCTGCATGCTGTGATCAAAATCTGAAAAGCCTCTCCATGAAGTGTCGATAGGCCATGTGAATGGATGCTGTCAGATTCTAATTCCAGTGAGAGGATCGAAAATGCCATCGAATAGTTCCAGTATATGAAAGAAATGTTCCCTGTACCGCCAGCTTATTCGAGAAAAACAAAATCTGAAAGCATGGGAAATACGCCGAATGGCATAAAAGGTTAACGGTGTTCTTTGCCATCAATCTACCACTTCGCCTCTTTCCTCTCCTGGAATGCCTTCAGAATCGCAACCCGCTCCTCAAGAGCAGCTACCTCCTTATGCAGGGAGGCTTCAACCTTTGCAGGGTCGTTGCCCAACTTCGCGTAGAAGTCCTTTCGGTATGGAGTCGCAGACATAGCGGCACTGAAGATCGGCTTCACGACAAACGAGTGGTGTTGCTTGAGGGTTGCCCCGTAGGCGGTACGGAAAGAGTTGGAGAGCTCCTCGTTGGGGTTGGAGAGGTTGTGACGAAGAGATTGAGCGGTGAAATCAAGGCCACTGTATGGTTTGACAACGGTTAGACAGTTTACCACACCACCCCAGTTATTATGGCATCGACGCAAGATGAGAGTATTGAGAACACAATATATTGAAGCAAGAGGCACGGGAATAGTTCATACCGGACAAGCCAAAGCAACCCTTCGGCGGCAGTGTGCTTCTTCTCCTTCAGCTCGTTCAGGACAAGAGCCTGCAGCGTCGCCGACTCGGCAGGGGCCGCAAGCTGCCTTTCTCTGATTTTCTGGAGTATCGGTTAGATCCTTCCTACTCTGGAGCGGTGGAATCACGCGAACCTTGATGTTGCCCATCAAGTCATTCTTGACAGGGTTGAAAGCGACAGAACCAAGGAGATCTAGACGGTGATTATAAGATTAGATAAATTCCAAATTAGCGATTTTTGTCGCTTCGACTTACCGAACAGGGTTGTCAAAGCCTCCGCGGCCTCGAGGAATTCAGTGGTAGCAATGGCATTGTCATTGGCGGCATCGATGGGAACATCAGCGAAAGACCTCTTCAAAGTATCGAACCAGGTTCCATCAGGAGGAATGACGGCGGTGGAAGACATCTTCAAGAGTGTTTGTATTTGAAAAATCTAACGACTGTGACCAGCGAAGAGCGTAAAGGATTAAGGATAGAATTCCAGACGGGCAGCGGGAACACGGGGTAGTTATCAACAGCTGTCAGGTCGCGGAGCGGTCAGGGACTCAGGGGATCGCCCCCGTGGCAGGACGCGCAAGCCAATAGCGTACAGCGGGGCGGGCCCCACCAGAGCACGGCGCAAACAGGCTAAACAGCGCAAACATGCCAAACCGTCACGGGACTGGGACCACGACACGACGTCATCGGCCAGATCCAGACCCCGCCGTGGAGATCCAAGAACAGTAATGGGATCTGGATGCATCAAGTTCGAGTTACCTTCTCCGTCCATTGTATTTCTTGATATGGGAGTGTTCTTTTGCTGAAGTCTTTAGTCCGTTTACTTTTGAATGTTTCTCTTTTTTTATTGAAGTTCTAATTACTTTTTAATTTGTTCGTCGTTAATGAAGTTCCCAGTGCCATGAGCGCTCCGCAGGACTCTGGCCAGGATGCTGCCGATAGCTCAGCAGCTCCCCCTCAGATCCAGTATCATGAAGAGCATCCTGTGCTGGAGGCCGAGTCCTACACAGCTCAGCGATTGGTACTTCCTGCTGCCCAGGCATTCTTGCAGATGGCGAGAACTAACGTTCTGACAGCGCCATGCTTCTGCACACCACTTGCATATGACCAGCAGACGGTTCTTCATAGGGCCAATTCCAGAAGGATGGTTGAATAGCTACCGCAAGTCCTGGTACAGGACGAGGTTGAGCTTTGAGAACTATACCTCACGAACCGTCGCATTCTCCGCAGACCCTTCTGCTCCCCATCAGAGGCATTTAGCAGACCTGACTGGACCACCTATTGCAGGAGACCAACAACCTAACTTTCCGCAATCGGATACCAGTTCAAGTGAAGACACAGAAAGCGAGGAGCCTGACAGGGAGGGTTCGAGGAGGCCAAAGTCAGGAGACGTATCTAAATCCAATCGGACAACTGAGAGAACCAAAGCCGCGGGATCACAATCCGAGTCTGCTGCTCAGGATCAGTCTGATGTTCCAGACACAGGAAACATGCCTTCACCCAACCAAAGAGACCCTGATATCGATTCTGCATATACTACCCAGGCCTCGCGCACATACTTCACGGCACGAGAGGCGATTTCTAACGAAAACGACTCTGGACGAATATCATCCGGTAGAAATATCAACAGCAAAGGCTCTGGGAACCGCTCGCGTAAACATGTCCCCAGCTCAGCTTCAGGCGTGTCCCGTCCCCAGGTTCCTCAGGAATCAAGCCAAAGAACGTATATGGACGAAGCGGGTTCTTCGGCATCTCCTCCAGTCTATCAACAGTCTGAGCAACCAAAGGATGATAACAATACTCTCGGGAACGCGTCAGTGGACTTGCAGCAGCAGGATCCTCAGCCTGATGAAACTGCGCCGGACCAGGATTACCTCGACGAGGGACGAGCCGAGCAGAGAAGATTGACTCCTCCATCAAGCAGGTTGGCTCGGTTTAACTTGGGCGACACTGTGCTGGATAAGCGACGGCGCATCCGATCTCGGATCGAGAGGACCCAGAAGAAAATCTCTGAGAGACGGTCTCGAAGGCAGAAGGTACAAGAGGGCGAGATCATCAAGGCGGAAAAGATGCTAGTCCGGGTGGAAGAAACGATGGAGCGGCTTCTTCCTGACGACTACAGCGAAAATGACAGTCTGAAGATAGAGACACGTGTTGTGGATAAATGGCGTGAATTTCTCGTAGTCTGCCGGCAGAGCTCTCGAAAACATACACCATTCATACTCCAGATGCACAAAACGCGTGTCATTCCGCAGGTGGAAAACCCAAAGACCCGGAAGTACCCACGTCACGAGGTGGCCCTGAATTATAAAAATACCAGAGTGAACCTGTTCTCTGCGCTTGACAAGACACTTGTCATCTGGCAACCTTTCAAGCAAGGCGCGAGGATGTATATTATACGTCCGAGGTCGGCCGCACACGCAGTCGAATGGTATACTTTCATTCGCCAGGCTCTAGGATGGCGTCGCCCGTCTTCACTCCTTATCAATGTCCCCGATTTGGGCGTATCTCTTATCTTTCGAAATCCCTTTGAACAGCTCGAGCAGAGCGCTGACTCGGCAAACGGCGAGTGGGAAACCAATGGAGTGCTCACCAGGACCGCGGCTGAGGAACAGTTTGCAGCTTCGGGCATCATAAAGGGTTGCATGGAGATGCTCAAGGATCGACCAGAATGGGCGGATGTTTTGAGCGCTTGGTCGAAATTCGAGAAAATGGGCCTGGCCTGGAAGCGATATGACCGGTTGGAATGGGTTCATGGTCCCAACGAGCAAAAGATGCATGGGACGATAGCGATGCAGGTGTCTCATGACCTCGAGCTTCGACCGAAGCACCACTATTCCACCGTTATCAAACAACAAAATGAAGGCAGGGAAGAAGAGCCAGCGCCCGTAGAAGGTTTCTTAATTCGCCTCACGTCTCAACGAGGCGCACACCAGCGGCTGAACAAGATGTTCTTTAAGCGATTGTATTTTTCGACGCAAGATCACTATCTGTGTTTCTGCCGTCCAGCTAAAGCCGCGCCGCCGGGGCCCCCAAAACTTCCGACCACGGCGGATGAAGACGTACCTTCTTCTCGCGAGATCGTAGAGAGGATGCCGCTTCAGTATGAAATCGATCCGTATCCGGTGCAAGATGGAAACATTACTTGGCTTTCCAGCGATGACAAAGAGTACGTCCGGGAACAGGACGAAGAAGCATACGCAGAGGCACAGAGGAACCTCCACAACATCAGCCAGACCGAAGGCTATATCGACCTCTGCCGGGTGCAAGATGTGCGACATGTCCACCGTGGCTGCTCTCCTGCCGATCGAAACATCAACGAGGGTCCAGATGTCGAGTTCCACCGAGAGGTGATGGACACCCATCGAGATGACGGCGCTACGAAGCAGTTCGATGATGACCGCACCTTTGAGATGGCACTGGACAATGGCCTCGTCGTGCGGCTTCAAGCATACAACACCGCTACTCGAGACGAATGGATGAAGCGACTCGGCGCGTTGATAAAATACTGGAAGGCACGTATTGCTGTCGACGCAGCCGAGCTCAAGAGGGTGCGGCGACATAACCTGGAAATACTGAACATCGACGAAGAGATGGAGTCGATCGTAGGACAGTTCGCCAGGAAGTGGGAGGTGAAGAGGGCCGAGGCGTCACCGCGTCTCTACAACATGTGCTCCATCTGCGGCTGTCGGGCTATCAAGGTATGTCTAGACAATCTTTGGCTTTTTGTATATCTATTTCCCCCATTTCACCTACCTTAACCTCACCTATGACTACGACCGCCATAGCTAAGACTGAGATACGCAGATGAGCGGACAACTGTACCGCAAGCCCCGTCGCCACGCCACCTTCACCCGTTGTAACGTCTTCCTCACCGCAGGAAAGCTACTCATCTTCAGCAGCGCTCTCCGCAAGCGCACCGGCGTCGAGATCCCCCACATCCATCAGGAGCTCAGCGCGACACTGGACCTCCGCGACTGCTACATTTACTCGGGCCTGCTGACGGAAAACGACCTCCTGTACAGGGACCGGACGTTTGACAGCACCCGTCCCGGCCGCCACACGCTGCCGCGTGTCTATCTCTCGACGGACGGCTGGACCAGCTCCGACGAGGACACTGCCATCTGCTTCGTCATCTGGCACCCGCTGCGGAAGAGTCTGTTCCGCGCGTCGGAGGAGACGGAGGGTGGTCGGACCAGGCAGACGGTACGGCCGGTCTCCCGGTTGGGTGTGCCCGGGCGGAGCGTGGTGTTCAAGACGCGGAGCCGGGTGGAGAGGGATCGGTGGGTGCTGAGCATCGAGTCGGAGATTGATCGATTGCAGGAGGAAGGAGGGGAGGATATACGTGTCATTTCCACTTAATAGAATTGGGACTTCTACGATTGTGATGGGATAGACGGATTTCGGGCAAAAAGCGGGGGCGTTATCAGGACTTTCAGGTTTACCGGGGAATACGTTTCTGTTTCATGACGAAGAGCAGAGAAATGCGTTCACGGTATGGGTTTTCAATTCTCTCATTTGTTTGGCATTGCGTCAACCAGCCCACCTGGAGTGAGGTTCGTAATCCATATCAGGACGATGCATACACTCTATAATGATACATATAATACATCCACGAAGCATCGCTTTCCCTTCCCAGCCAAAAGAAAAAAAAGAATAAATCATCATAATGACAAATCCACATCCGCGAACGAACGAACAACGAACGGCACCTTACTCAATCACCGGCCGTTCCAACTTCACTGCCCCCTTGACCACCCTCTCCCGCACTGCGCTCCCGTACCTCTTCCCACCACCACTACCCTCCCCGTCCGTATTATTATCATCATCATCATTATCCCACTCCCACCACTTGAGCAGCCTCATCCGCGGCCACAGCACGGCGACCACCCTCCCCGTGATCAGGCTGATGCTGACGGGGCCGTAGGTGTTGCTGTCGAGCGACTTGCGCGGATCGTCGGCGTCCCCTTCCAGCCAGACGTGGTTGAAGGGCACGATCTGCGAGGCTTTCGGGCAAGGTTCGCGCGTCGTGACCCGGTCCCCGGGGAGCGCGATCACCCGCTTGATGGCGATGTGGTCGGGGTTGGCGGGTGATCTAGAAAACAAACATCATCAGTATCTTATAATCCCAACCAAAATAAATCCGATGCAAGGGGGAAAGGCTTACCGGAATGTAACAACCATACCCCTCTCCAACCTCCTCTTCCGCTCCCACGGCCACCCGCCCCACGGCCACATATTGACGAGCACCATGTCGCTGCGCGTCTGCATCTCCGCCCAGTCCTCGTTCAGGTACGGCGTCATGGACGGGCCCCGCACCCACATCACCTGGAAGACGTGCTCGGAGAAGAAGATGCCGATGGGGACGATGGGCGCCAGGGCGCGCAGGACGCGGAACGTCCGCCGCACGGGGGGCGGGAGGGCGGAGAGGCGGGTGCGGAGGCGGGAGAAGAATGAGGGTGATGAGGATGAGGATGAGCTAGTGGCGGAAGAGGTAGCGGAGGGAGCGGAGGTGGAGGAGGGAAGCGGTCTCGAATAGCGCGCTTTGGCGAGTTCGTGGGAGATGACTCGCAGCTTTGGAACAGGAGAAGGAGGAGGAGGAGGAGGCGTGCGGAGGCCCGCGGGCCTGCTTGCAGAGTCTCGTTGCGGAGCCATGGCGGAGGGGTGGGAATGGGAGGTGGTTGAGGTACGGGATGGAGAATAGTGTATTGGGGGAATTTCCGGACAAGCAATTGAGCTATAGGACGGGGCAGTTTTCGCTTGTCATTGCTCCATGAATGTCCTTATCGTCCACAGAGGAATTCCCGCTCAGCATCGAGCGTGTGACGGCGGCGCTCGGCGTTGAAGCGCTCGGAGATTTGTGGAGATGCTTGTTTGCATCGTTTGCACGGTGCTGATAAGACCCCGCGAGGTGCGAAGAATAATATTACTGCTAGGAACTGATGAAAAAGAAAAAAATATAATAAAAGCTCATTATTCCATAACAGGTCACGGTATCAAACAACTACCGCGGACTATCTCTGGTACCAGGTTAATTGGATTCCCCGCATTAACGGTACACAAAGCGATTCATAGCTGCCGACGATCATGAGTTAAACTATTCCGGCTGATAAAGAAGTCGAGCAATGCCATTAAGGTATCCAGTCCCATTGGTCAAGCCGAGTAACGCCTAAGCAAATCAAATCCTGCAGGTCCAAAGGCATGACGTGATCGTCGCATCGCGCATTGGCCATCAGATGGGAAACCCAAGCGCGCGCTACCAGTCCTTAACCAGCATAGAGCTCTCTGCAGATGCCGGTTCGTCAAAATCGATGATGCCGCTAGATTGGACACTCTGCACGTCCGCTGCCGTAGGCGCCTTCGCAACCTCTACGGGCTCATCATCCAGCCGCTCAATGGGTCCGCCCTCGGATTTGTCCACTTCCTCCCACTCATCCTCGCTCTTCAGGTCCTCCTTGGATACTAGAACATGGTTTGCGGTGTCGTCTGCGTTATTAACCTTTTGCTTCTTAGCTTCCGGTTGTCCATCCAGCGCGGGTTCCGAGGTAGGCGGGTCTGGGAGCTTGGCTGCGAGAGTCTCGGACGACGTTAAAGACTCACCCTCTTGTGCTTTAGGCTCAGAGTGCTCCGCTGAGGACTGAGGGAGGTCCTGCTCGGTGGGCGGGAAGTATTCTCTGCGAATCTGTTAGTCTCACACGCTGACACCACAGGCTGAGGATGAGGACATACGGAATCACCCGCTCATAGGCAGCTTCGTCCTTGCGCTCAAAGCTACAGAAGATAACTCGCTCCAGCTTTCCGACGTTGCTGGGTTCCTCCAAGAAGGTCCGGACCTCGTCAATAGCTGCACGAGCGGCCTCCTCACTGGGGTATCCGTACACGCCCGTGCTCAATGCCGAGAACGCGATGCTCTTCATACCGTTCTCGATGGCCAGCTGCAGACTGCGGCGGTAGCAGCTCCGGAGAAGCACCTCTTGGCGGTTCCCGCCCTTGGCCTTCTCCCTGTGGTACACGGGGCCAACAGCATGGATGACCTTCTTGCATGGCAGACGGTATGCATTTGTGATCTTGGCGTCACCCGTATCGCAGCCGTTGAGAGTGCGACATTCACGCAGCAGATCCGGACCAGCAGCGCGGTGAATAGCGCCGTCAACACCTCCACCACCGAGGAGGGACTCGTTGGCCGCGTTGACGATGCAGTCGACCTCCAATTTGGTGATATCATTCCTTATCAGTGCAATCGTGTTGTTGAGCGTCTCAGACGGTCTGGAAATGATCGGAGACGCGACTGGGACCAAGCGCTTCAGCCTGTAGAGAAGAGAGAGAGTTGGGATCTGCGAAAGGGGGATCGTCGTAGACGCCATGGTGCTTGTAGGGGGGGGGGTGCTAGGCAGTGTACGGCTCAGATGCGGGGGATGCAAGGAACAAAGAGCACTCCAGAGGTGATCAGCTGAATGGATAAAAGAAGCAAGCAACGCACAGCTTTCAGGCCATGAAGGCGGTCAGACGATCCCGACTGACGAGAGAGGAGATGGAGGTGAAAGACGTCGGGGAGTCCTTGTCTCCATCTCCAACCGGACGGGTGGGGGGGCTGGTGCTCCCCGCGCACGTGATGATATGCACGTGATGATATGCCCCTCTGGGCGGGTCATCGAGTCATCGAACACGAGAGTGAGTCAACAGAGCACAGTAGAATCAGAGTCGCGTTGCTCCAAGAGAGATCCTTCATTCTTGACTCGCGCCATATTATTGGAAATCAAGATCATCTGCGCGCAGTGACAAAGGAGGTTATCGGTTGCGCGCCGATCTTATCATGGAATTGACCAATCAGACCGTAAAACCAGATCTATACACTCCACCGCATCCACAAGTCCCCTCGTATAAATATCTGCAATTAATTGACCCGCCATTACCCAGGAAAGACTGGACTTATCATACACTCTGAGTAGGAGAAAGCTGTCTTAATGTCAATTCCTTTGATCTAACTGAATATACATACCTCATCGCAATAACAAAAGTCAACAACGGCCAAAATGCCCATCAAGGTCCGCCCCGCCACGGCGACGGACATCCCCCAAGTCCACGCCATCTACTCTTACTATGTACAGGAAACTGTCGTTACCTTCATGCAGAATCCCCCTCCCTTGTTATCACTGATGTCCAAATTCCAAGACATCACCGGCCGTGGCCTCCCCTTTCTTGTCGCCGTCGATGACGGCGCAGATACGGAGACGGGAACAGAGACAGTCCTGGGGTACACCTACCTCTCGCCCTTCCGGGGCACGATGCTGTCGTACGGGCCCACTGTCGAGCTCTCCCTCTTTGTGCACCGCTCGCACACCAACCGCGGCTTGGGCAGTCTTCTTCTCTCCACGCTCCTCGCGAGCCTTAACAACGGGGGAGTGAAGCATCTTGCGCGGGAGCACCCCGGCATTCCGGGCTATGAGGTCGTGGCGCCGGACGGCGGCGCGCCTGTCCGCAATGTCATTGCCTGTATGGCGTTGGATACTAAGGACGGCAAGGATGGAGGGGAAGGGCTGCGGCGATGGTATGAGAAGCGTGGGTTTGTGGAGAGGGGACGGTTGAAGGGGGTTGGATTCAAGAAGGGCAGGTGGTAAGTTTATTTATTTATATTACCTTTTCTATCCTCTTCTGATCAACTATATCTCTTGGATATTTTGATCCTGCTAAGTCTTGAAGGATGAACGTGGGCCGTGTCTAACTGGTTATGACTTCAAAATAGGATCGACACCGTGTACCTTCAGTACACTGTCCCCGAGCAATAAGATATAAATTGAGCATTATTACGTACAACCTGGCAAGGTGCTACTAGGGCACCTAACGTACTTGCGTTCAGCGGCTTCGTCAACCAACTTAAAACAGACCATCAATAACGCCTCTCAGGTTCTCAAATCGTTCGGCCTCGTCCCCCATTTCCCTAAGTCGCAGCTTTACCCAGTCCTGTGCCTTCTCCCCGACGAGCTCCCATGTTTCCCTATAGTCAGAAGCCTTCTTATCCAAGAATGTGATCACCAGCATCGTTGCGATGACCGCGGCCAGGTCATCCTTCCGGAATGGGTTATCGACCTTCTCATTCTTAATTCCGTGCTTGCTAGCAGCAGCGTTGAACTGTTCTTTGAGCTTCTTCTCGACCTCCACGCGGTTCAATTCGAGGAGTCGGAGGAGTTCTGCGGTCCATTCCCAGAACCCCTCGAAGGTTCGTAGCGCAATAATCTCGCGGATTTTGTCTGCGGTAGACCCTGCTTTGTCCGTGGGCGACTTTACTTTCTTCGCGGTCGACTTCGGAACTGCTCCCTTCTTATTCTTCGCCTTGGTGAGAAATCTTCGTATTCCTCTTCTTGGGCTGGGTGGCCCCATCGCGCATTCCACACAGTCCACTGGCGTCGCCCTCATCATAGGTGGCACATAGCGGGAATTTCCATCGCGGACTGTATCGTCTGCACAAGCCGTAGCCGGTAGGCCAAAAAGTGAAGTTTCTGGAGCTCCACCCTGGAACAACTGGGGACCGGGAGAAGAAGCGGAAGTTGGTTGAATTCCATAGAGACTAGTCCTGTAATAGCTGCGAGCAGCAAGTTGTGCTCCTCTGGGCCTGCGAGCAACACCCCTGATCCCATCCACTGCGGACACCTTTTCCTCCACTACTTCGTCTCGGCGCCATTCTTGACGCTATCCTTCTCCACTCCCACAAATGAGCACCACCGTCCAGCCACCTGGAACTTGGTGCCCAGACGTACGCACTCTCGAGCAACGATATCCTCCCATTTGCTTTCGTACGTGTCCTTTATCAGCGACCCTTTTTCGTCTCGGGCGTCGTATATCCAACCGCGCTCTTCTTCCAACTCCAACATTGCTCTCCTAACGGCGAGCTGATGGATTGCCTCACCGGTACCGGCGTCTTGGATTGGGATCTTCAGCTCCAGCGGCCTGCTCTTCGAAGTTGCCCGAAACACAAGTGTCCGCGGAGTCCTACCGGAGGCGTCAGGCGAGAAGAGAATGTAGACGTTCGACCTGATGAATGGATATAACGATGTTATCTTAGCAGGAGCCTGGAGGAGCTTGGGTGGATTGACGGGAGGAAGGCCATTGAATCGGTCAGACGCAGAGGGGAGCGGAATTTTGGTCTCAGTCTCGGGTTCCTTATAGGAAGGGTCGAAAAGAGATATCGGCTTGTCTGATTCCTCTTCCTTTCCAGTCCTCTCTGCGTGGGGCTCGGTTGCCGGCGGTGATTCTACACTGGAATATCATTTGCTTTGTCGATCATCTCAAAGTCATCGTCTTCCCCGTGAGCATACTCGATCTCAAGGGAGCAGTCTTGTATATGTGGAGTCAGAGCCCCCTTGAGCATCCGGGGATAACCTTCCTGTCTAGCTCCTCGTTTTCAAGGACAGCCTGAGCAAACCCGTTTCCAGCTCTCCCAAAGCCTTCGACAAGTGAGTGGGATGCCGCATTGCCGATAGCAAGACTGAAAAACCGGATGGGATTCTCCCTTGATACCTTGTTGACAAGGGAGAAGAGGCGTTGCTGATCCCAGATTTCGCCATCGGTAAGGAGAAGAACTTCCAGTTCCATGTCCTTGAACCGATTGTTCACGGTCGCTTCAATCGGCTCGTACATTTCCGTACCACCCATATCGGCGTCAATGTTATCCACGTAGGCGAGAGCTTCTTTTAGACTAGTCCCATCGTAGCGTTTACTGCGTCGCCACATGAACGAGTATGTGCTGCCAAACGAGCAGATGTTGAACATGACGCCAACAGGGAGCGACTTTAAGAACACCATCAGGGCAGATTGCACGGTCGGTATCTTTCCTTCCATGCTGCCGCTCCTATCAACCACGAACACTATCTCCGGTGAACTATTTGGAATGCTGAACTTGGGCACGAGAGAAGCCATCAGCGCCCTCTGGTTTGGAATGGTCGGGTGACTCTCGAGAAAGGCCACAGGAATATCCTGTCCTTCTGCATTGACGATCATCACAAAATCTTTGTCCAGCAGCACATGACCTCTGGGCAGCGATAACGTCGCAGACGCTTGATGAGGTTCAAAGACCGATTCAGGCATGGCAAGACGTGCGGCCAAGGGAGATCGCCAATGGATGACTCGGGGACTGAAGGCTACGAATCACAGAACCCTTACCGACTGCGACGTCGAGCGTGATATCAATCCCTCCGCGCTGGATCAGCGACTTCAAAGTATCGGACGGCGAGCCTTTATCCCCATAACGCGGAGCGATGATACTAGGGATGGTAAACCGAACTCCGTTGCTCTGAGCGTCCTGCTTGAGCTCGCCCACATAGGTGATTTCCACAACCACCTTCCCATCGGCAGGGACATTGCCGAGTTTTGTGCGAAAGACATCGTTGGTATCACTCGACTGCTCCAGGAGGCCGGCGAACTGTCCCATTTCGACAGCCTCCCGGTAGTCGGCCTTGGCCTGCTCTTTCTCCTTCACCACACCGCGCAGGACTCTCTCACCGATGTGGCAGGTGAAGCCCACGACGCTGACGCCATCATATAGCGGAAAGGTATATGAAGCTTCCTCGATAGGCTTCGTTTTTGAAGGGTTGATGAACGTCTGGGTCAGTGTGGTTCTGGAGATCGACGACAGTATGGTAGCATGGGCGGCCAGGTCGACCTGAGGAAGAAATTCCTGGGTATAGCCGTCGTCAAGAAGGTAGGAGCATCCGCAGAGTACAGCCATGGTTTGCTGCAGTGAGGATATATTATGAAGTATATCACGTGCGTGTGAAGTTTCTTCCAGGAGAAAAGACACGCGGGACTTGATGTAAAGTAGATAGTTTCAGGAATAATCCAAGTCTCAGGATGAGACTCGAATATATAGATAGATTAAGTAAATAAGTAGATCTATGTGTCGTTTTCACAGAAACAGTGCTGCAAAACAACACTCACTGGGTCAGAGGTGAGCAGATATCAAAAGTTCAATATCCACAAGCTTGTATGGAGAAAGAATCGAATACAGCTCCATGCGCTTCAAAAGCAGGTTTATAGCTCGATGTTACCAGGCAACAACCAAAGGGTCATGGTCGTGGAATCTGACTCGAGGGATCCCGAGCTGAGGTCACCTCGCAGAGCCGCTCCCCACGTTTTCTGCTCGGTATAGATTTCCATATGGAATGGGGGATTCATATAGTTTTCAAGCGAGCAAGAATAGGCAGCAGTCTATCAAAGCATGGGAGTGGTGAGTCATGGAGAGATTGGGGCCCCTGAAGCTGTGTATTGCCCGGTAGGCAGTTACATTACATCTGCGGAACGAAACACCATGGGTAGCAGGGTAGGACATGTGTTACTCGAAAATCTATAGATGGGTCTGGACATTTTATATAATTTTTTTTCCTATTTCCTCCATCGCGATGCCAGTTCAGTCCACAAGGAAATGGGAGTAGAGTTCAGGACGGATAATATTGTCTGCCAGGTCTATCCTGTAACGACAGGCCTAGATGACTAGACCAAAGGGGGTCGTTGGTTTATCTTGAGAACAGAAAACAAGGGGGTGAGCAATATAATAGTAGAACAAGCCTGTGTTACTAGCACGCCTATATGACAGGTTGCTATGTGAGTCGACCACGAGGGTCGAAATCTGTCTGAAAGGAGCGTCATTATATACATGCCTGTCTCTCTGGATCGATGGATTGTTTGGATCATTCTGGGTGTTGGATCATAGGCCCTGTTGGATCGAGATGGCAGATGGATCATTTTGATCCATTGTCACGTGACCTCCGTATGACATACCCCTCCTTTATGCCAACTCCGGCTATAACATATCCTAGGACGGATTGGATCTGTTAAATTGAATGAAATTCTAGAATCGAGGGCCAAATAGCCTAGTTTATTAATATAGTAGCTCCATGGAAAGTTTCTCGGTCGTGGCTACCCACTCCAAAGAATATATCCATGAATGCATATTATCTAGGAGGTACATAATATATGTGGGCATGTAGAAGAACCAGAACAGGGAATATCCAGCGGTTTCCTGTTTATATCTCTAGTTCTTAATATACCTACCTAAGCCGGGAACCCATGGATACTGCCATTGTGCAGGGATTTTCGAAAGTTTTAATGTCTTTCAATCGAGGATTTATTTGCAAGAGTGCTTATTATCAACCAAGGGTACATATGATAGGTACAGTACTTTTCTCTGAAATGTCAAATAGGACTCAGTTGCCTGTCACAAAATTAGCATAGATAGATATGTAATAGGCTCAATATGTAAGCACCCCATGAAGCAATATAACAAGAAGAATTACATAGCTAGTTCGATATACGGTAGACGCAGCATTTTCAGGGAAATTATAGAGGAACTAGACAATGTAGAATGATGTCACTACTCTCTGTAGACGATCCTCTCGTCTACAACTCTGCATGAAATCGAGTTTTAGGAGCTGAACCCCCATTTACAGCGGGCAAAGAAAAAGATATCTAGTTTTTCAATAGAATCTCTTCAGTATCTATATTCTTTTGAGGCATTATTCTACCATTTAATTAGACAGATAACTGGGAAAATCTGTGTTAAAGTTTCCCCTACAGACATATAGCCTGCGATAATGTAAAGGTGGTATTAGAGAGAGAAGATGCTTGCTGTACTTGAAGAGAGAATGGGAATAACAGAAATCCTATCAAGAGGAAGATCGATCAAAGATCCCAGATGAACCTAGTGCTCCAATTTTGAACCGTTGATGTCTGCCCCATCTATTTGCTTATGGAGTCGAGTAGATAGGTATACAAGTGCCCCTTTTTCAGTGCATGATGAGCTATATTTAACCGCAGCTCTTCGTCAGAAAGATAACACATTCTGGATTGTTCGAGGAAGTGAAGAGGACGTCGCATCTCGTACTCTCGCTATATTAATTTAGAAGGTATAGAAGCCCACGCTTCTATGAAGATGCTCCGAGATCTCGTGGATATATTAGGTACCTAGCTGGAACCATACCAGAACATCATTGTATGTTGTTAGGAGTTCTTTCCCCTTACAAATCAGCACCCGCTCCTGACCATCCGCTGGTCTTCCATGGGAGTTTCCCAGGATCAATCATTCGAATGCATCTAGACATTCTATCGTGGAGATAGAATTGAGACTCTTAGACATCACTGAACACTGACTCAGGCCTCGTTTTACCTGATTTCTACAGTGTGCATGGCTTTCATTACAGAATGAACAAGATCATGGAACCTGAAAACGACTGGACTGCTAATCTAGGATGCGGAATTGATTGTCTCTGTGAAAAGAAGACGAAATCGAGAATGAGAAAGCTTACGATCATAGCATAAGGATGGACGATTGCATCCAGCCGTCTCCCATACTCACCTCGTCGCCTCATCAGAAACCTATATATATACAGCAACAATGCCGCTTCCAAGGGCTCACTGGTGACATCATCAAACACTGCTCCAGGTTCTGAGTTCTCAGAAGTTCCTATGCTACCGACCACTCGCAATCCTGCGTGCCTCGCAGGTCTCTGATACCGCATCGCTGATCAGCCTTATAAGTATGCAGGATCACCTAACCGCTCAATGCAGCGGAGAAGTGGCAGGCACATCGTAGGATATGTCCTCCCGACACTGCACGCTTTGCAGAACACCTACATATGATGGGTCGTGCGCATCAAGGTGTGTTAGCGAGGCGTCTTGCCTCGTTCTCAGCAGTAAGCAGCCGAGGAATTGCCGACCCATCAAGTCCGAACCCTCTGCAGCTTTTCTTGTGTTGGTCATGCTAGAGAGCTGCAATTTATCCTTGTTCCAGCCACGCTGCGTGGCTCCAACGCAGTAGCAAGCCGCTTGCATGATGCGGAATGATCGATGACGGCCTGGTCAGCAATCCCAATGACAAAACAATTTGTTCAAGGTCGAAGAATATGATCCGTTAGGTCACACTTCTCCAGCCTCAGCTGCCTCGTTATGACACTGCTCTTAACCGCAGAAAATTTCAAGGGAAGAAGACAAGGCGACAATAATCGGAAGACGGAACTTTCTCTCCTAAAGATCTTTTCTGCTTCTAACGTTCAAATGACCTGGTCCGTATTCGGTTGAGTCCAAGTGCACCGATGTCTTCTGCGATATAGACTGACAAGCGTCGAGCGACACGTACTCCAGTTCTTCTGAGCTTCTCTTGGGCTGCTTTCATATACATGCAGCGGTGGGTTTTCCAAAGGTTAGCTACGAATATGTTCCCAACATGCTGGACTACGCTAGTTAATTTGAGGCATGAAAGGCAGCTGACGGATTGCGTTCTCCCGCATGAGAGCCGCATATAGGACCGCATTATTGTACCGAGTACACCATACACCACGACGTACGCCGCAAACCCAGGGAGGCGAGAGAGTTCGGGGAACAGGACCCCATTCAGGTCTCAAATCTCGATCATCCTTGAGATGCATTATGACGGAGTACTCCGTACCAGATTGTGGCATCTGGAAAGCCGCATAGCGAGTGGACTCCGCCTGCAAGCCCTGCATCAGCCCGATCGGCGACTACAGATTTCAGAGTCGAAGATGTTTTCGCCTCAAAATTTGGTCGTAATATACAGTCCATGCACGACAATCCCGGAAAGATTGATCCAAAACATTTAGGTCAACGCGCAACTGACACCTACGAAGGACGTGGCTCACGCGTGACCACCCCTAGACGACAACGGCAAAACACATGGTAGTGCGTACAGTCGTACGACTGCTTGAAAGATTCTCGTTCTTTACGTAAGTTTCAGAATACGCGCCGGATTTCTTAAGACACTTGGTATTTTACCAGATCCGGGCATAGACTTCCAGCCACGATCTGTTCGGCATTCCCAGCGGCCAGCGCCGGATCGAACCTATCTTAGTGTTCCTCCAATTTTGTGGGCAGTTGAAGATCATAGGAACCCGAGGGCCCGGACGGCGGACGGAGACTCAGGAGCTCATAGTCATGCTGTCCCCTCCTGAGATCGTCGCTTTGGCCCCTGTCTCAATCCTCGAACAACCCTTTCGAGTTAAAGACGGTCCCGCCAGTGATCGAGATCTCGCGCTTCAGGCACCTCACTAAGGCACTCCAGCATCAGTTTGCCGCAGATTTCCGCAGATTCCAATCTCGCCAACGCTCTCGGCAGTCGCCCACGGAGCCACAGTGGCACATGTAACGACAACTTCGAGCCAGCTGCTTTGTCATCATTCATCGACATCTTCCCTGGCAACTCGACGAGGAACGGATCCACAAACTTCACAGCGTCCACTGAAACTGTGCCAAGCCAGACCTTCGACCCCAGGGCTCTGTTCAACTTTCCTCATCTGAATTTAGACTTTGGCCAAGGCCTACCGGCTGTATTCTGTCGACCGTTATCAGAAGGCAGATTATTTACAGATCTATTGTAGGTATTATTAGTCGCGCTTATCGCAGATTCGCGGCACAGACTGTTGACTCGCACTAGATGCTCACGTGGAGTCACCATATCTGATCACTCTTTCTTTGTTTGGCCTCGATGATGGTCAGTCCTCTCACCAGGGACTACTAACATGTTACAGTTGCGGAAGCATCGTGCAGAACTCAAAAGAAAGCTCCCCTGGCAAAACCTCCTTTAAATCCCCAGCGACACAAAAGGACAAGACCAGAGTAACAGCGGATCGTACGTAGATAGGGATAGATAGGCTCAATGATGACTGACGGTAAGTTTTCTCCGGCAAAGAAGCGATCTTGGATTTCGTGTGGAGCAAGAAAGTTCAAGATACTTTTGTGTTTTCCAACTTTTCTTGCAGATCGATTGATTATTTGTCCCGGTCCAATTGGCCAACATGCGCGCGCCAATACACCATGCACTACCAGCTCATAGCTTTTTTTCGAAGTCGAGGGATGGATTCCACTATAGTTGCTGCTTTGACGTCTAAGCGGCTTGCTACTAACTACCTCGGAGTACGGAGTGCTACACATGTGTACTTGGTACTTATCCGAGGTACATATATCATTGGCAACAACTCTGTCAACACCTAAGTTCTAACTACAGAGTACTCCTTACTCCGTCGTATACTGATTAGTGAACATCGCATGAGGCCTTTTTAGTTTTGTTTTAACAAGTATCCTTACCGTTGTTGGCCACAACCATGCGCCCCACAGCTCCGGAGTCCAGGTCACAATAGTGGTGAACTTAGGGACACCGGGGAAAGGGAAGGGTGGGACACAAAGAACGTGGCTCGAAGAATCGAATCGGATCTGGCCCGTATTATTGGATTAGTCGGAACCCGTCTTCCAGCACGCTAACAGGATCACGATTCATGGAAGATTCGATGGAATGGGTCGTCGATCGAGGACACAAAAAGAGGCACGCCCCGACAGCAGCAGCAAAGGTTCCAAACCGTTTGTCGATCGAGCTGTCGTTAGGTAACCATGGAGCCGGAACCGGAAAACCGCAACAATGGAACTGCCTAGAGTGAAAAAGGAAAAAGCACTGGATGGCAGTAACAAATAAAAATAATTCATAGGTCTGAAGTTACTCTTCGTAGGGGTGTAACCACTAATGCCGTTCTAGTAGCATCTACGATGGAGCATGGAACACGGGCGAAGGCAGGAAGAGAGGGAAACAAGAAGAAACTAGCAAAGTCTACTCCGTAAGAAGATCCGAGATCCGAGCATGAGGTGATCCCCGTCCGTCTCATGGATCTCGGATCTGAACGAGGAGGTCCGAGGCCCCGGGGCCCAGTGAATATACTTCCTAGCTTGCTCCAGATTTACAAATAATAAATCTCGATGATCTCGACGATCGACACGGACCTCACCAATGGCGAGTCAAATAAATAATACATCGTCTCGTATATGCGACCCATAGTTTTTCCAAGTTTTCCTGAATCCCATGGGATCCGCGGGCAAGGTATATACGCGGGGAAAGGATCAGCAGAGCGAACCATTAGTGATGAATCGCCGATCGTCGATGAACTGCCAACAAAATCATATCAAAACAGACAAGAACCAAGAATCTATATGTGATCTGCGCGCATTCTCGAAAAATCCCAACTCCGTTGACGATAGTCTAGTACTACTATGTCTATGATCCTGCCTGCCCTGGCCCTGGCTCCTGGTCCTGCACTGCAGACTGTTCAACTTTTCCCTGTTAATTAACTAAACCTAAACATGCAGACAATATGTGTTTCACTCGTGTTTATAGTTGATTGCTGTAGGTTAAGTTATTATTACTGTTCATCGTCATGCATAGATGTAAATGCGTCCACTGTTTTCATATTTCCCAAGCAAGGAAAAGTAGGATAGTACTTTATACTGTACATACAATCGTTACGCAGTAGGAACACGAACACGATAGTCTCCCTAATCCATGATCGAAAACTCTCATCTATCGTTAAGCGGGGGCCTCGATGGAGGCTGAGCTGGATCCGACCTGGAGCGCGCGGGCGTGGTTCCCCGGCCTTGCCTTTCAAATCCCCCCCCCTCCCCTCCCCTTCCCCTCCCCCCTCCCCCCGGCCCCGCGGCCGGAGCGGGTGCATACAAAAGCAAAGAAACTTTAGGGAGACAATAACAATAATTCTCGAATCTCACTTTCTAAGAAAAAAAAGGCAATAAATATACCAACACCAACCGAAACCCGAACCGAACCGAACTGCACGTGGTACTTGTGAAACTCAGCAACTGCATATACCTTGCATGCATGCTTCGTGTCGCTCGCTCGGAGTTTACGCTAATAGTTAGGAGGAAATCAAATCAAGTCGCTCAAGTAAGATAAAGAATCGTAATATCAGATCACCGCCAGGACGCAGTGGCAAACAGATCTGATAGATACTGTTGGAATCAGATCTTGCAGATATCATAGGTATTCTGTATGATGATAGATATGTACTGTATGTATGTATAGGTACCTAACCCGGTATGTATATGAGCTAGCTTCCACACGTTTGAGAAAGGTAGAAAAGGATGGATAGAGTCAGTGAAGATGTAAGGTTAGGGAACAATGGTATAAATCGTGGATAGATGGACAAGGAACATGTTTTTCTTTTTTTTTCATAACAAGGAATTATTATAAAATAAATATTGGAAATAGTGGTGATGATATGATACCTCTTTATATAACACGGGATATTGAAAAAATTAGTAGTAGCAATATTCGCCGCCCTTTGCCCGTTTGTCTGCTTGTTGTGAAGCAAGACGTATGATTAGCAGGAAGGTAGAGATGGCAAAGTATGAGGAGGGAGTATAAAGCCATTGAAGCGCAGGCACAGCGCTGGGAATAGCTCTGTATGTTTTCGTGTGAGTAGAGGCGGGAGCGGATAGTAGTATAGGAGGAAGAGAAGAAGGTGAAAGGGGAAGAGGGGCTGGCGACAGTAAGTAGTTAGTAATATAACACGATGCAAAGTATCAAACAGGGGAATCTAATCAGGTAGGTTAGGTAGCGTCGCCCATTCACACAGCACCCACACACAAAAAGGTAGTAAGTAAGTATAGGTGATGATAAGGGGTAGGTAGGTATAGGTAGTCGATATAAAACGGAGGGATAAGAAGGAAAAGAAAATATAGTCTGGGAATCATCAGAACCCTCGTATCCGCAACCGCCCGTACCGCATCTCAACCCAAAAAGAGGCAAAAAAGGAGAATGCCACACATCATCGCCCAAAGGTATAAAAATATTATAAAAAAAATTCAGGGTCCCAACCAAGAACCAAGAAGAAGCTTTGTAATAATCAAAAGGGGGAAACGACAGCCCCCGCACTGAACGCCCCGACATAACTTTCTAATAATCCCAAAACCTCTTCAACGCCAATTTTAACATTAGTTAAGTAGGCTGATATGGACAAAAACGAGCTCCTACTGGGAATGTGCAGTAGGCGACGTAGACTCGAGTGTGCTCTTGGGTTTCAGGTTTGAACCCAGGGAGGATGCCTTGTTCGCGCCCATCTTGCGCGTCAGTTTGGCGTAGTGCAGGCCGCACGCATTGCAGAGGGTACGTGCTCCGTCGGGACCACGGCGCCATTCAGGAGTTTCAGCTCTGTTGCAGCTGTGACAGCGGCCGGGAGGTGCAGCTTTCTGTTAAAGGCAGTTAGCCATGAACGACTACACTGGGAATATGGAATGTTGGATGGAACCTACTCCTCGTCGCTTTTTTACGTCGGAACCGGCAAAGCCGCCACCTCCTTTGAACTCGTCCTGGTACATTCCCACGTGCTGTTCATCATCATAGCCACCCTCGCTCTTATAAGCTTGCCGTTGGGCACGCTGCTCTGCCAAGGCATGTTCCTGACTTAGTACAGCGGACCGTATCCGAAGCAGGGCATCCTGACACCGACGCTGCAGCTGCAGCAGGTCATCAATTTCATTTAGTGAAGGTAACGACCCTGGCACCGGACCCGACCGTTGCGTTTGATGAGCTTTTGCGGCGTAATGTCGCGAGAAATCCAGAGTTCGCGTGGTGATATCAATGATCTGAATCGACTGTCAGCATATAACACCGACGAAATAGAACTCGTGCCGCTCGGAGCCCACAGCTGGGGATGGGCGAATATACATACCTCGTTGAGCGAGGTCTCAACGTCGTAGCCGTCCAGATGTCGCTTTACAGAGTCACTGTGAGGCTGGCCTGTAATTCCAGGGCGATTCACCAGCCCTCGGTTGACATCGTCTACCCGCGGTGGCTCTGCTGCACCGGGTTTCCAAGGGGCTCCCATGTACGTTCGATTATCATAGGGAGCTGCCGGATAAGACGGTGGGCCATTGGGGGGTTGCGATTGGAAATATGTCTGAGGGTAAGGCCCGTAGCCGTTTGGAGACGCCATGCTACCTGCAGAGGTTGACCCGTTGTATTCGTACCCGGACGAGGCTTGGGAGCTGGAAAGTGACGGTGCGACGGTTCTTGAGCTCTGAGTCGGTGATTTCCCCGCGCTCAGCGGGGGAAGCGACGGATTTCTGGAGTCGTGGCTGTTGATCGGTGGTAGACTTGGCCGCGATGCTTCCGCCTGCGACTGTCCGGGCTGGCCGTTCTGATGAGGAAAAGAGGATTCCCGCAGGAAAGATGTTGACGATGCGCCGTTGGCGAATGGGTTCGGTGGACCCGATGGGCCTTCTGTGCTGGGACGCGGGAGGAGACTAGATTGGAGAGGAGGCGGAGGAGGGTGATGAGTCGATTGCGACGGCGGACCGGAAGACGGAGGAGGAGGGGGAGGAAATGACAGACTATCGCTGCCCAGAGCCTCGTGTATCGAAGGGAGCGACTGTCTCTGGGGCTGAGGCTGAGGCTGAGGCTGTGGTTGTGGTTGCTCCTTTTCATCGTCGATTGTTCGACGCGAATCCGGCGGGGATATGTACCCTGACTGCGGAGGTGCTGAGCTGGCAGTGGACGACGCGTAGGAGTACGGAGGTGGTGGACCGGAGTACATGGTCGTCGGGCTGATGAGAGGAGCCGTCGACACACCGACACCCGTCGCCATGGCGGGATATTTCTGTGGATAACCAGATCCGTCCTTCCTGGTCTGATCCAGGTCAAGGAAGCCGATCGGTGGGAGATGTTCCCTGGACACACGCAGCTAGTCAGCACAAACATGATTCCTTCCACCATCACTGATGAGCCACAACCTGGCGGGAGACCGTCCCGATGGATACATCGAGAGATCGGAGCGAAGGCGCCAGCCCGGGATGCGAAAATACGGACCTATGCCTGGTTCCGGCTTCCAATGTCCCCATCCCGCCGGTCGTTCCAGGACTCACAGACGGACTCCTCCCCCGAGCTCATCCACTGCCCGTCGGTTTGTCCGTGATGTCCTGGGGTTATTTCTGGACCCGGATGCCTTTGGTTCCCGTCGAGATGTCGGTTCCCGCAGAGGACACACACACACACACACACACACACACACACACACACACACACACACACACACCCCAGTCACGAGCCTCCGATAATGACCAGCGTTCTCCGTCGGCCCTGTGTTGAAGACGCGGCAAGGCAGCTCCGCTCCGTGACTTGAGAGGTCGTCGGGTCGGACGAGATGCGACGGCAAGCACAACGTCGACGGCTGCACCCAGGGTCGCCGGGCCAGACGGGATCGACCGCCGTGTTATGAAGAAAATTGAAGGAGAGGTAGAGGAAGGGGAAAGGAGCGGGAGCTGGCGCTAGGTTAAGCTGTCTGCGAGACGGGCCCCGTCGGGACAAGATCGCGATGGGCGGGCGAACCGCCGGCTGCTTCAGAGTCTTACGGAGAGAAGAAGGGCGCGGAGTCGCGGAGCGGCAGACAGATCAGATCGGGACGGGGCCTTCGTGCATATGAGGGAGCATCTGCCGGCCAACGCTCGCGGCGGTCGTGGTGATGGCGGGCGCTGGAGAGGGGCCGCGCGGGACAGAGATATGCAAGGGATACACGGCGTGTCGCGTGGGATGCGAGAGGGCTGTCTCTGTGAACCTGGAGGTACGGAGAGGCAGGTGAGGAATGCGCGGGACCAAGGCAAGAAGAAGAGATGAAGGACGAGAGAGAACGGAAGGGCGATCGCCAGGAAGCGTAGACAAAGTACTGGCCCCAGCCAGACCCGCGTACGAGCACGCCGTACAACTACTCGCCTTGGGCACTTTCCCAGCCGTACGTACACAAGTGTGGCAGCGTAAAAAGACGGGGACCGCGCCTAGACGATGAGGATCAGGGAATCGTCGAATCGTCCCGCCCGCCGTGACGAGTAAAAAAAGTTACGGCGAATTACAGGCGCTTACCGGTGCGTACACGATGCGAACATGCGGATCTGTGGAGTGGGTTGGGTCATTGGGATCATTGGCGATGTGCGGGTATCTGGGTGGAGGCGCGATGGAGACCGACCAGGGGCCCGTGATGCTGGCTCGACGACGAGAAGGAACCAGTCCCAAGGATGGCGACGGACGCAGCCGGCCAGGGTGAAGGGGGGCGAGTGCTGCGAGGAGGCTGAGTGGCCGCTGGCCGAGGTGGAACTCCGCAGAGCATCCCGGAGACGCGATGCCGTTGTCGATGCGTGAGACCGTCAGATCCAGCCCGACGATTAGCTGGGTGCTAGGCGGAACGGTGCGTAATATTTGGGAAAGGCGGAAGAGGTGTTGCCAACGGATGGTGGAACGGATCAGGCATGGAGATCCATAGATCGCGAGCTACGCAGTTTAGGGAAAAGGGTGTTCCGAACGTACCAGCAGGCAAAGTTTGTTAAGGGGTGAATCCGCAGGCCCGCAGACATCGGACAGGAAGCTTCCAGTAGCCTGCCAGATCGCCGTCCGTGGAGAGAGAGAGGGGACGGGTGTGCGACGCAACCTTGAACCTGGGTGACGGCGATCCCCCGAGGAGAGATCTGGGTGAGAACTCTAGAAAAAGGCCATCGATGCAAGCGAGATGGAGGTCTGGGACGAAGGTCAGAGATGGGGTGGGTCTTGTGCCAGCAGAGAGGGCATGGGATTTATTTCTGGCTTGGCTTCTCCTCTAGCCCGCTCGACTGCAAGAATAGGATTGTGCGCGATCCATGGCCTACAGGGAGCATGGTGTGGCCAGCGATCCGGCCGGACGGAGACAGCGAATGGCAGGCGATAAGATCGGAGATCCAACGCCCTGGGATGACGGGATCTCTCCTGACGGCAGATGGCCGCGGCAGTGGAACACACGCTGCCTGGAGCACCCATCCGTGAGCAGAGGCCATGGCCAGGTAACCATGCTGGTGCGTCGCGGTCCAGGTGCATGGATAGCAAAAAAGAGACAGGACACACGGCTCGGACAGTTGATCAGAGGTACCATGGCCCAGATCTGGAAAAGATCGGGGTGGAGGGCCCGGATCGCACGTCTCTAGCATCGCGGCCTGCAGGATACGTGCAGCGATTCGCCCGTCCAAGCCTCCTTTCTCCGTCGCTGCCGGGCGGTTCCCTGCACGGCGGCAGAATCCCCAGAATCAGCATCGGAGATGACACCGATGACGAGGGAGCGCGCAGAGAGACGTGTACCTGCGATGGTTCAGCGGACGTTCCGTGGTCCTCCCAGCCCGCCATCTCGCTTGAGCCCTGGACACTGGCAGACGGGCCCGTGAGAGGTCCTGAAGCAGGCTAGGATAGGACCGATCGTTCCTCAGGCGACGGAGCTAATCGTCATGGCGGCAGCTTAAGTTTATTCCGCCTCGACCTGGAGCTGTCAGCGTCCCGCCTCAGCACAACGACGATCCACCCAGGACCTCACCTCCCAGCGCGGTGCGTGTGTGACGTGTGTAGTATCCTGATCAGCGGGGGATTCCAGGGAGATGAGATGCAGCAGGATCAGTGTCCTCCGTGTGATGCTCGACGATGGGTCTGTGGGTTGAGCTGAGTGAGTTGCAGCCATGCGATGCGATACGGTGCGATGGAGCCGAGGGCGGTTTCCTGCCGTGACCCCTGCAAGCCCTTGCCCTTGCCCTTGCCCTGAACCCCTCCTCTTTCCTCTGCCAAAGCATCCATCCCCCAGACGCTCGATCGATCTCATCTGCATCGATCTGGCCGTCAGGTCCATCTGCTTCTCGCGCAGCTGGCCCATGACATTCCATCGGTGCACCAGAGACAGTGCATCCTGTGTGCGCCCTAGGTGGCTTCCTGCTCACTTCCATCGTCTTCTAACGCAGCGTCTTTAGACCTTTAGACATTCATCCCGTCCTGCCAGCGCAGGATACCAGCTGCAGGAGCCGCGGGGGCTGTAGCGACCAGACCCCCTAGCTCACCTCGCTTTTCGAGCCAGCCGGCCGCCCAAGCAGCTGTTTCCAGCCTCAGCCGCCCTGTTTATCCACAGGACAGATTCGGTAACTGACAACTTCAGCAATTGCAGCACCGGCAACTCCAAGAGTGGCATCCTGCTTGCCTATCCGCTATGGCAGCGTAGCGGGGGAAAGAAAGAGAGACTGCCATTGGATCCAGACGACCCCGACATGTGCTCTCACGGTCTTTCGCATTGATCGGGCATTCCAGCAACGGTGCCGGTTGTGGACACCCCTGATCAACATCGACCGGTCAGCCAGTCGAACCGGAAAGGCCCGCATGGGATGACACCACGCTGAACACCCCAGCAGGCCCAGCCCGGCCGCAGGCCAACCAGAGCAGCAGAGCCAGAGTAGAGACTGACAGGGGGTACATGAAAACAACCCAGAAAATGGGAGATCGATGAGATCCGTCATGTCAACGGCGCTAGTTGTGGCCGGCGCTGATTCTGCCCTAGACCCCGCCCGCCACAGTTTACCTTCTTTCCGTTTCTGTCTGTCAGTGAGACTTTGATCGCGGAGACAGCGAAGCAGGACCGCTGGCGGTTGAATCAACACCCCGGTAATCGCATTTATCCCGTCACCGCAGTCTTCCGACGAACGGCACCAGCGGGCAATTTGCGCCAATGGGAACCTCTAACGGGTACATTGACAACTCAGTATCTTTGACATTATTCAGAGATCGCCAGCGTGCGATAGCTACTAAATGCCTCAGGTCGGCCAAGCAGAGCCAATGCAAAGCACAGGGATCCATGCGCTGGCAAGCTTGACGGTGCAATTAACAGTTAATCCTCAGAAGCATCAGTTGGAGATGCTGCGCATTTCATCAAGCCACCAGAATGAATGATGCAAAAGTGCATTGTCTGCCACCGATATGCTAGCAACCAGAGGAGCCGAATCTGTCGCATTCCAACAGCGGATCTGCCACTGTCCAATTCAACGACAGAAAGTATTTAGTTCAACGTTAAATGGATGCAAGTCTCTATCTGACCTGGTAGATATGACAATATGAACTCGAACAGGAACTGGGACCCAATAACCATGGATACTGCAGGAAACCGCGTTTCGACTAGGACCATACGCGGTAGATAATAGACACTGTGCACTCCACAGGAGGGGGTGGCTCGCCAGGTCGCCAGGTTGCACCTCACCAGGTGTAAATTTTGACCCTCTGACTAAGCAAAAATCATGACATAGTTAGCACCCAGCAACCATTGCATCTCTTATATACTGTGGTCTCAACTTCCTTGTCAGGTATCTCAGCTCGCCACTACGGTGTTTCGACACAGCCTTTCTCTTTATTGGCCCGTCGTTGGATTGAAACCCGTCAGTTAATTACTTTAACATAAAACTCGAGCGGGAATCCATTGAATTTGCAGAAGTACGACCGGGGAGGCAGATTGGAAAAGACCTCGTCCATATGCCTCATTGGACAGGTAATTCGGGTAACCTATGTTATATAACACTACGGAGTACGCTGTGTCTTCCCGTTGTTATGGAGTATCACTTTCTAACCCTTCGATCGGTATTATCAAGCTGATCTACTGTATATCTGTCGACTTGGCTGTCCATTCGAATTAAATACCCTGGGACAGACAGCCCGTGTCACTACTGTGCTTTCCAACCTGTTATGTCTTCAAAACTGCTGACGTCAAGTCAGTCAAAAGCGATCGAGCGCAACATGACAGATAACGGTCGTTCGACGAGTCGATCAGTCGTATTGGAGTATGGCCATTGTCAGGAATCAGTAACATCCCAATCGCAGTGCGGGAAAAGTCGGTCACAGGACCAAACAAACCAGTATCGGTCGGCGGCTCGTGGTTATTATTGTTGTCTTCCCGAGAATTTGGAACGCGCATTTTCCTGTTGGTACCTAGCCTGGCCTGCCTAAGTGCCACAGCTAACTCTCTAGGGATATCGGTAAATACTTCAGTATCAATGTGCGAAATTTTGCTTTCTTCCTAGCATCGACCTTGACTTGACCAAATCCCGAGGTTTAGCTAAGCTGCGAACTAGGTAGCAAGCAGATCCCTGATCCCGAACTTACGCCAGATGCTAATAAGCTCGCTCCGCCCAATATTATCGATCGATCTTCTAACGTTCAGCCATGGAAGAATCCCCGAATAATGGTCATGTTCCGAACACTATGTGAAGTACAGTATGGAGTATTGTCCTGCGCACAAATTGCAACTCCCCTCATTTACTATGATAGGTGGTCACCATGCAGACCCAGCTGGGATTCATATCTATTTCTCCGGGGTGACAAGACTACAAGCAATAATGAACTCAAGGCGCTGAACCAAGTTCTTATCACCCCCTACATGTGCAAGAGAGGGAAGGAGAATGGACTTCCATTGCGTATTCCGTGCTTTACCGGAAGCAGATCACAAAATATATGACGATACCCCGTAAGTTTGGGGGAGATCGCATGGAATGCTTGCTAGGAGCTGATAATCTTGTCATCTTTCAAGCAATGGCTAAGCTATCGACAAGTCTGCTCAGTCTGTTGAGTGTACTCCCGGAGGCACTAACTGGAACTGCAAAAAAAAGAAAAGAAATTGCCTTTAACCATCTCTCCTCTGGTAAGTCTGCCTGGTCTCGTAACCAATATGGATTAATTATGCGGCAGTCTGAACTCGCCGCTCCAGGAAGCAAAAACCCACCAAAAAAGGTTGATCAGATCTCTGAATCCCTTCTTCCTACACTGCGTATTGCGGTATTACCACATCTGTCCACTTGAATTCGCGCATCATGATCACCATCACGGGATGTTTATCAGATACTGGACTTGTGAAATGAAAATCACATCGACAAGATCGTCCACTCCAAGAGATTGACACATACTAGATGACCCCCAATCTCCCAAATCCAGGAATCCTGAGCGATAACACCGACCGCCACACCTTGGCCCTTTCAGGAAAGAATAGCATATGGACCCATGGAGGAAAAATAATATAACGGCCAGATGTGATGGATTCTTGCGTGGCACCACAATGCTCCCAACTCCGCAGGACCGCAGGGCAAATACGGAGTACATGGAAAGTCTGTGCGGGCGACGATTCCCGTTTGAGATATATCTCCGAGGCCTGTCATGCACAGCTGCTTTCGCCTGGACGGGAGAGAAAGCATCATCGCGGGTTAACGAAAATCGGCGATCTTGGAACCATAACCGTGCCTGGCTGCGGCCAGACCCCAGATGGGTCAGAGATATCTTCAGATCGGTAGTACCGGACCTCTGGCTCATGGGCGGACTGAAATCGCTCGTAACAGCCACGTACTCGATGTTACGGAGAACTTCCAGTACGGCCTACGCAGATAACTGTGTCAAGCCTTGTCCCACATCACGGACCAGCCAGTCAAGGGCCGTCGATAGTAATAATGGAGAGTGTCACTCAGCGGCCCAGGGCTGCGGCACGGTTCCGAGATGACCACAGCTCAGGCTAGCTATGGAAGATCTACGGAGTACACCTGTCGTTCTAGGGCTCACCCCGTTCGCAGATGCGCTTAAAGAACATGCTGATGTTCACAGTCAGGAGTCAGATCCCCAATTCCCAGAAAGCCATGTTTCCGGATACTATTGAGTACGGGGGATCGATCACCCTAGGTAGCAAGGTGATCATCGACAGCATAGCAGTGACCGCCAAGTTTTCCAAAGTCTGACGCCCGCTGGTCTAACTTAGTCGCCCTAGAAACTCTATCGATCAGCACCCGTCACCCAGGCCAAGGGGCCGGCCTCCTGAGCCACACAGTCAAGCCCTATCGAACCCAAAAGGGCCCGGAAAGAGAAGGCAAGTGGAACTCCCCGGACAATCCCCTCCGAGCTCAATGCCTGAACAAGCCAAGCGAACAGGCGCTCCTGCAAAAAAGCGGTTTAACGCAGGCGCAACCGATGCCAGCTACTCCTGCATTTGGACGAAACGGGGAATCGACGCTTGCTGTGTCGGCCGTCCTGAGCTGCTGCTGGAGACATTCCGAGCTGAGCGAGCACGGCTCGAAGAGTCGCTATTGCTCTTTTCCAAGTGCCGTATGGAGTGTTGCATACTGCGTACTGTGTCTGTCGAGTAGCTCTCCTGACAGAGGAGAGCAGGTGCCAGGCAGTTGTCCCTCGTGACTCCATGTGGCTCCCGGTCCAAGACTCCACAGAGACGTGAGCGGATCCCTTCGTCTGAAAGCTTTTAGCGCGAGCCCGTTTCCATGCAAGGCCCGCCTTCCCCCCGTTGGCGTACCAAGATTTGGACAGGCAGTTAGGAGGCCCAGAGGGTGGTAGATTCCAGATATCTCGGACTCGGAGCATTGCAAACGACGAACGAGGTTGATCAGGAACTCCGTGCTTTCTCACTCTTTGTCCACGTGCTGTCTAACTAGTTACGCCCCTAGCACGAAGTACGGTCATTGATGGCAGAACGGATCAGCAGAGGTTGGATCTGGACCATAAACAGGATGCTATGCAGTACTCCCAACACCATTAACCATACGCGGTCAGCCTTTTCCAACTAGTAGCAGAGCTGCCCAGCCGAGCTCTCAGCGATTCGAGGTGAATGCATCTTGCATGATACGCGTAACTATCTGGGAAGCTTCTCCATATTACACCCCCCCCCCCCCCCTTAGGAGCTCATCTGATCCATTACTGGCCAGTTTTCTGCGCTCACTCGCGGTAGGGATCGCTGCTGGGCCGCCGGGCGTCCCCTGACTCCCTGTGCCTTGGCCCTTGAGAAGCTTCCGAGGTGACCGTTGACCGTTTTTCAATTTCTCCAGTCCCACCCTTAGGCTTTACCCACTCCCCCCACCTGAGCATGTTCTCCCTGCTCCCTAACGAGCTGCGATGGAGACAACGAGAACATTCTCATAGAAACGACGCTTTGTCTAGGCATGGAAAAACCCCCTCCAAATCATGAGGTGAGACAATTTGGAACAATGCGTTGTGACAAGAGAGCTTGCTGCGTTTTTCTGCTTCTTCCCGTCTCAGCCAGGGCATCGGCAATTTTCTGGGATCGAATTTCCGAAGCTCTGGATTTGTGACGTGCGTCCTGGGTACTCCTGCTAGGCTGATCGTCACTGTTGTTACCTGACGGTTCTGGCCCGTGCAATACAGAACACAAACAGTATGCAGTACTGTGCTGTGTAGTCCATACATTGGGGACGACGTGCTCTCTGAGGTACGGAGTGTGGTCTGCGAGCTGGAGAAAGGCAAGATCGAAAGGAACTGGGGATACAGAGTCCAATTCAGCTCCAATCGCACAGTTCCATCCACCACCTGCCGGTATTGATTGGGCGGGCAGGGAGAAGCAGCCATAGTCGCTGGCTTTCGCGAAGTTCGAACCGTCGGCGCTGCTCCGTGCACTGTCAGCGCTTGCCTTCGATCTGCGATGCCCAGACGCAGCCATGCACCCGGCTTCAGCCACTTCAGGTCAGGAGCACGCCCGGATAGTTTGGTTCCGTCGGTAAAGATCTTTCAGCCAGTTAAGGCAGCATCTACAAGTGCTCAATTTTTCGGACCTTTTCCTGCGGTTTCGATTTAGCCACCTGCTACCGGTTAAGTACTGTACGCAGTACTCAGTGCCAGGCTCCCCGTACACGTTTACTGTACGGCGCATTTACCACACTACACAGTACAGTACTAACACTCGCTTCATGGAAGCTGCTGAGCTGCAGCACAGCTTGGACCCTCCACCAGATGTGTGAGATCAGCTCCGTCTAGCCAGAGACGCAAGCGCAGTGACCTCCAGGCTTCTTTCCGGCTGATCGTAATTTTCCGACCTCACTATTACCACAGCTGATGAGGATGAGCAGGATCAGTGACGCACTGAATGACGATCACGAGCTCATTTTAACCGCTGCTTAATTGATTTTGTAGATCTCGTATTCCATTACTGTACCTGTGACCGCATGCTATGTTCTTTTTGGCAGAGCTGCAAGGAATCATGGGAGACGGATCCCACTTGGTTTTCGGTAAGACGAATACCCTAATCAGGCTTCGTCGCATTTGAGAGCGTGGAAAGATGAACGAGGCCCGCTCCATGCTTTTTTTTATTCTTTTTTTCTTCTCTATGGTTTGTTTTTCTCCCAACTTGTTCTGGCTTTGTAAACAAACACACCTTATTCTGGCAAAAGGGACTACTACCACCCCTAGCCCTGTCCCCCTGTCAAGCGTGATTCCAATAAACCGGAAGAGAAGACCCTGATGACAGATCCTTGCCTCCCATTATTAGATCTTCTTTCAAGGGCCTGCCTGCATTGTCGTCGTCCGTCGTTACACATCCGACGTCATCATCCACAACTCTACCTCAAGCGATTGGCGACCATTAATAATGACAACATCCCAGCAGGTCTCTGCAAAAATTGGCCGCCACGTACATAATATGAAATATGATATGTTTTTAGCAAGGCTAACCTTGCCTTACCTAACAGCTTCATCTTTTCTGGCACACAGACAGCTACATAGGATAGGTGTGCAGTACAGCAATCATTGATTGTTTCAAATCAACAAAGCCTTGTTGATTGATATCATTCCCATCAGATCAGGTCAAGTTCAGTGGCAACAGACATGTGTTATTGTGTTGTCGTCATTGTGCATATTTGGGGTTTGACATGGTTCATGTTTCATACAGACCCTAGTTGCTGATAGCTATCTGTGACAGACTACCCTTGTCCTTCAAGGACCGGATCAGATTGCTTGATCCTTGATAATCATCTGCAGCAAACAAGTTACAGTTGTCATTTAGATACACACTGTGCTGTATGTACATACTTTTTTGGATTCCTTGCTATCTGTCTACTAACAAACAACCAGGACTAGCCTCAGCGATTGGTCCAGCAACTCTTGGATTGGGGAAATCATAATGATAGAGATGCAAGAGTGTGGCACAATAGTATGGAGCTGTCAGTCGTTGGTATCAATATTTTGTACTGCATGTACTGTATATGTTTTGCCAGGACTGTAACATACACAGATAGAGTGGATATTAGGGAAACAAAGAGACCTTTTTGCTGTCTAGTTGATCTGCACTGATACATAGAGAGAAAGCAAGAGAGGAGGAGGATTGAGAGAATGAGAGAGAGTGTGAGAGAGAGAGAGAGAGTGTGTGTGTGTGTGTGTGTGGATACATTTTCAAGACACACAGATACAGGGTCTACACAAGCTCGCTTGCTGGAGCAGAAGAGGAGAGGATTGATTCTGTCTCATTCTTCCTTTCCGGATATTTGTTCTGGGGGATGTAATTGGTGGAGAATAACTTTTTTCCCTTTGTGTGGATATGCCCCTAAGCAAAGTTTAGTCTATTGATTTAAGGAAGAGCTGGTGAACGTTGTGGTTTCTGTTGAATGGTCGAGTGGATATGTACTATGTCTATTTGCCTCAATGTGAATATATATGCGGACAGATAGAAAAAGAGCTTCTGACAGTATGTCCATACAACTTAATACTCAATTTTAGTGAAAGCTTGGAGCACTGGAAGGGGAAAATGAGAAGGGGTCTCTGCGGCTTCCATATATATATACATCTTTGCACATGTGACTATGTATTCTAGGTGGGATCTGTGATGGCAAGGTATAGACATTGGCTGGGTATCCAGATGAACAAAGAAGCCATTTTTCCAATTCTCTGAGATGTCACTAAGGGCTTTTCCTCCTTTCCTTACATTGCCATTTGATCTTGATTAAACAGGGATATGAGGAAGCGACCTCGCCATCATCGCCAATATGCTTTCGCAATAGAGTTGATATAATCGATCCCATCCTTCCGCCACGTATCCGGCTCCATATAGCTCGTGATATTCGCATCGAAGACCATATCGACCGGCTTACCCTTCGCGTACGGCACCCACTCGTTCGGGAAGAAGTCCCCGATGCCCGTGTTCGGGTCCATGTCGTGGATGAACGACGCCCACATGCCCGCCATCAGCGTGCTCAGCGCCGCGTACGACGGCGGCGCGCCCGCGAACGGCTCGCCGTAGTGGTACCCGACGCCGTCGAGGTTGTGGAACACGAAGGCGACTTCCTCGAAGTGCGTCGCGCCGACGATGGAGGGCACGTCCGCCCCGCGGGCGTTGAACCGGTAGCAGTATGCCGGGATGGACGCCTCCGCCCACGCCTCGCATTGCCGCCGGCGGTTGGCGTGCATGTAGTAGTCCCCCGCGTAGGCAGAGGTGCGGCGCCATTCGTAGCCCATCGAGGGGACGCGCTGGTCGCCCAGGAAGGCGGGGATGCCTTGGGATGGGTCGTCCGGGTAGAGCTCGAGGATGCGCTTTGCGACTGAGTCGGGGAGTTTGATTCCGCCTTGGCCGTCTGGTGAGTTACGTTTAGCTACTGCGCGCAGCAGAAATGAGGAAAGGGCATTCTCAACTTGTCAGGTAGTCATAGAACTGCTCCGTCGTGTTAATCCCCTGCGGTCCAAACGCCGTTCCTTCATCCGTGTTCGTCCCCGAGATGATCGGGACCTTGACGAACTGGCCCTTGTTCAACTGCACGCTTCCCCAATTCTTGAGAAAATCACCATCCACCACGGGGCCAAAGTTATATTTGGATGACCCATCGGTGCCATTGAGGACGGAGTTCAACTTCTCGAAGGGCACTTCTCGCAGGCACTGCAGCGTGTCGACCGCATCCGAGCAGTTGACCTGGTCGACGATACTATCATAAAGAGCCTGGTAATCCGAGTAGTTTGCGGGGCCAGGCGAGATCGATCCGCCAGATTCCATAATCGCTCCGCGGAACAGATGGTCATCTCTGCCGCCGTAGGCTGTCAGATGGTATCCCACGGACATCCCCCCGGCGGATTCGCCCCAGATGGTGACCTTCTTGGGGTCGCCGCCGAACGCGTGGATGTTCTCCTGGATCCACTGAAGTGCCATCCTCTGGTCTCGCAGTCCGAGATTGGTGTTCCCACTGCCAGCTACCTGGGCCGAACTGAGAAACCCCCAGGTGGAGAGTCGATAGTTGAGAGTGACGGCGATGAATGGTTTACCTTTTTCTCAAATAATAAGCTTCTGCTGTATAAGAACCGGCGTTCGATCTGCTTACCGATCTTATGTGCGTTCTGAACAATGAATGACATGTTGTACCGTTGATCCGCTCCAGAGCCCATGTAGAACCCACCTCCGTGGATCCAGACTCCGACAGGCAGCTTCGAGAATTCATTTACAGACGAATCCCGGATGATGTTCAACGTGAGACATGCTTCGGACATTGGATACCAGATGGAATCTGTCTATTCACGGCCTTTAGCTACTACTTGAAGAACGTCAAAAATTTCTCTCGACGAGGTAAAGCGTACCCCATATCCCACACAGATATCAGAGTATTCCTTCGCATCGCGTTCCCCATCCCAGGACTCGTTCAAGGACTGCGGAACCGTGAAACGCAGATCGCCCACCGGCTGCTGCGCATATGGTATTCCCAGGAAGAAGTCCTGGTTATAGGCTTCGTTTCTGACCCCGACGTAGGTTCCATTGAGGACCCTGGCTGTCGGAGTCCGGTGCCTGCTTGCAGCCGCAGCAGAGACCGAGACCGGGACCGTAGCGGTCAACAGACCTAGCAGAGGGATGAGGATCTTCATGGTCATGTCCAGATGGCCCGAAGAGCCCAGCTCGCCCTAGGGAAATCCATGGCCGTAGTGGTTATCTATATACTCCTCCTTACTTACTTGACTCCGCAGTTAAAGACTGACCCAAGCGAGGAGAAGCACGGCCTTATGACGGCAGCATCGCCCGGTCGGGTTTTTTTGTGCCGGAAAGAAGTCCCATTATTAATTAAAAGCGCGTAGTTGGAGATTTTGGCGCGAATCATTCGAGAAAGCGAAGAAAGATCGACCGCTTGACCGTGTCAAGGCCCGAACACTTTTAGCCGTGGGGTTAGATGGACATGTTGCTTGGTTTGATATGCGGGGAAATTTAACGGTGTGGGGAATGGGGAAACCAAGGAAGCTACCTAGGTATCAAGAGCCGGCTGCCGGACGGATAAGTCGGCCGTTAGAGAACCGTTTCTAGACTTGAGCCTTGGCCTTGGCCTTTTGTCGTCTGCTCCAGTGGACGCATTGACTTTAAATTCGAAGAAGCTAAAGGAATATCCAAGATTGGGATATCCCTTCGTTGGTGCTAAGGATGGGGCTCTCCTTCGGGACTTTGAACTTGATCGGATTTCAACCAGTCTTCCACTTCTAAGAGAGCTGTAGGTAGATAGAATTCCGTGGTCAGTTGGCTTCCTATGGAGCCGCAGGAGCACGATAAGTTCTGAAGATTACCTGGTGTAACAGTATCTCGTTGAATTCATATTCGGTTTAATCCTTCTTTCAAAGGAACCTATTTCACTTGGACTCAGTCACACTTGTCGACAAGTGTTGCTCATAGCGAGAGTCTATGATCCGAAGATCCAGGAAGAGACGTACCTGAACAGAGAGTAAGCGTTGGTACAGTAACGATCCGAGAGAATATGAAATCATTGTAGTCTGTTCCTGGTCTCTGCAGGCGATTCAGGACATGCATGCCCTTGACCAGTGTTGCGCATGGAGCCATTGCTGCTTTTGTTTCTAACCAGTGAGATCCATTGACAAGGGGAAAAAAAATTTCATCCACTCTTCTCTCCCTCAACGGAAGAGCTGAGGCTATGTTAATTGGTGTTATGCATTATCTCCTGCTAATTTGCTCGAAAACATCGAATATTCCCATGGTATGTTAAGGGTTGATTTTGTGAAAAGAGAGAAAAGAAATCCAGGTGGCCTCCTGTCGCTCCCTGGCATAGAAGGCAGCCACTTGCTTCCAGCTCTTGGCTTTTGGCTAATTTGTTTATTTTGACCAAAGATGAAAACAGCATGTAGGGCTATAATAAATACCGTATCCAGGGGAATCAAAGAGATTCTGGTTGTCCTTTTCCAACGTGAAGACGGTCAAAAAGGCGTAGCCCTCGATAGGAGGTTTGGTGCCTAAAAGTTTCCCTTGGAGCACGTGTCCTCCGTTGCGCTGCAGTTGTAGATTGAATTTATCGTTAGTACTGCCTATCAAATTCAAATTCAAGTCCGTTGATCGAAATCTCATATCCTTGAGTTGACAGAAGAGCCATGGCATGAGTGGAGCCTTTACTAGACAAGTGTCTTGCAAACCGGAGATACCAGGCGAATTCATCAGGAAATTTCTCACAGGGCGGTGAGTCAAAACCCTTGAATAATATCTTGTATTTCACAACGAGAATTACGGCTACACATATTCTCTAGCTAGTAATTGAACTGACTTTCAGAGTCGATCTGTCCCATGGAATTAAGTTGTTTTTAGAGATGATACAATGATTTTGCTCTCGCGATGCTTTGTATCAAGTGAAGATTATACCACAGAGCCTTTAGAACTAGAGAGAAGATTCCTTGTTCTAGTAGAACTCCTAAAATTGTGCCCTAAAAATTTACCTCAAACGTCAGAACTAAATCAATCCACCTTCAATTCGATAGAACAGCATCAACTTGTGGTCGTGGACCATTGGTTCACACGATTCAAGTTCATGGCAGCCAAACTCCAGATTACTGACTCATTGGTATCTACTATGGACATTATTTGTCGATTTTAATTTAAAATAAGCTACTTTAATGGCGTAATAACTGATTTTATGCGCCGGAACAGGATCCAAAGGAAGCCAAGAAGAGCAGCCTACAGGAAAGGAAAGATATATCCAAGTCAGCAAATATTAGAGAGCCATCTTTCACATTTCAGATTGTGTTCCGAGGCCCCCTTCCGTACCTCTGGACCAGAAAATCCTACAATTTCTCGACCGAGAACAAGCTGCGTAAGGAAATAAAAAAAATACTATTTCACGTCGGCTACGGGCCGGGCAGAAGCAGCTCTTTTATTGGACTCTATTCCGGAAATGTGCTTGTGTACTCCGTACATGGATGTAACGCTTTTGTACACCGACCAGCCCGCGCCGGCCGGGTCTCTTTCCGGAGGTGCTGTACAAGCTCGGGTACAAAAAGAACTTTGGCTAAGGATGGGGTCCCTAAGCAAGGGGCGGAGTGTTACACATGCGGGGGAAGAGTAAGACAAGCTTCCCGTATATAAAGGGTCTCGTCAGGAAGGAAATCTATCGGATTCATAGTAGGATTTCGGCGAAAATTCGAGTCTTGACAGCTATATACGGATGGTGTTTTAGAATGAACAGTATAAAATAGCATTCTATCTCCATAAATTGCTGGTTAATGGCTTTTTAGACTTCATGGTATACTTAATGAGATTAAGAATTGCATAAAAATTGAATAGAAGTTCAATCCCGTTTAAAATATTATATAACTTGGCTTCGTTGATGTAGCACTATGCTATAACTGACGCTCCCAAGTGTTAAATGATATATAGGAACTTGTTATATGCACCCGATAATCAAATGGCTCGGGTCAAGTCAACCTTATTCATCTTACTATCTAATTAGGGAAAGACGTGAAAACTCTCTCTTCAAGACAGAAGTCAAGCCAAACACATGATTTTATCATAAATTATGTGATTCTCCTCATATATATATGCCAGTTTTATGATTCAAAATGATTAAAATTGACCGCAACGTAATATCTTAGCAGCTAAGAGGAGTGAGAAAAATGTAATCGTTTGACCTTTCTGGGAGAACAGCAAAAGAAGAGAAAATGCTGGCAAGGGATTATTTGAAGTGACCTCATGACACCGATAAAACCTTAAATAAACATATAGTCACAGACCATTTACTCAAATATAGAGAATACGTAGCTAGCCAACTTTATATAGAGGTTATGAGCTCAGGTGAGCCAACATCCTGCGCACAATGATCACATTATGACCCGAATACTGTCAGCTCAGGACGGCGTTGATCACCTGCTAGAAAAAAAATAATAGAAAAAAAAGAGTGCAGCGAATTTTTTCATTGGCAGATGACCAGCACAAATGCCGTATCAGACATCGTGATATGGTCTCACACCGACGGCGGACCGACGCATATCCCAACCATCCCAACCACTCATCGACTTGGGATCTCTCGAATTTGCGACATTCACATGCCAACTGCATGGAAAAAAATAGCAAATAGAAGCGAGCCAAACCCCAAGGCAAGACGGAAGTCACACCTGTTCCTTTTTTTTGCTCTCTGTTCTGCATGGGCTGAGCTTAATTTTAAAAGCACAACCTGGGGGGGGGGGGGTTACATAGTCCCGCCATGTTCGGAATACCGTGTAGGACGCGGAGACATCGATTCAGATGTGAACTTTTTTTAGTAGTTCTGGGCTCTGCAAATAATGATTGGAAGCTAGAGAAGAAGGCATGCGCGCCAGATCTGGAGATTGGAACGGAATGCGGATCGGATAGCACACATAGGTGCAAGTGGCTGGCTGATGCCGGGAACCCATGCATGCGGTGTTACCACATAATAATAATTGGCGCTGATATCAGCTGAGAAATAAAAAAAAGGGTTCCAAGGTTCCTCCCGTATACCGTGTACCGGCAAGGTAGCCAGGGAGTATCTATTGGAATGTACTCAAATAAAAGTAACGGCTGCCAGCATCGGTGCATTATGTCTTGGAGAAGAAAGGCTCTCGGGCCTCTGAGCAGACTGGAGTAAGTTAAACTGGAAAGCCTATGTATTGGAGACAAGGTGGTACAAATGTTTCTTTCTTGTTTATTTATTTATATATCTCCTTGATCCTTCCCGGGGTGGATGCGGAGAGCCTCTTTCGAACGAACACTAGAGACGAAAAAAAAGTCGACTGATAGAAACTGTCGTTTCTGTATCCTTTTTTGTATCCTCTATGTGTGTACTGTACAAGTGATTTTCGAATTTCTGAGGAACAAAAAGGAGAGATAGGTAACCACCATACATAATCAGGCCTATGTATGTAAGACGGTGAAACATTCTCATTTTTCACTTATATACTTGCTTTGTTTCGGAAAGAATACTTAGGGAAAACGAAGAGAGAATCACTGTTCTAAAAGGAAAAGAGAAAAACAGGTTCGACCTATACATATATGTCAAACACGTCAATACTCCCAAGATGCCCTCCACATCGGCAGACCAGATCCAGACCCATCAGGCCCAAACCCAGTCATCATCCACATCCGCGGCCTCGTCCAGCGAAGTCAACGCCATCGTCGCAGTAGCCAACGCCTTCATCGCCGCCCTCAACAAGAAGTCCCGCGCGGAGTTCGAAAAACACTGCTACACCTCGGGGGGGATGGCTCTCTCCGCCCCGGCGCCGGCGCCGCTCCGCTTCTGCACAATCGACTCCTTCATCGAACGCATCACTTCCATGCGGGACGAGATCAACGAGCGGATCTGGGATCCGGAGGTGAAAGTGTACGAACTCGGGAATCTGGCGACGGTGTGGGCGCCGTTCAGGGCGAAGATCAATGGGGTCGTGGACCATGTCGGAGTCAATCTGTTCGTGATGCATAAGGTCAATGGTTTGTGGAAGATCACGGGGATGGCGGATTCGTGTCGCCTGCCGACGGAACAGGAGAGGAAACTTGACTGAGCGGATAGTCTGTTATTTGCTGTTCGGTTGCTTCGCCTTGTCATGTAAGGATTCGGGAACGAAAAGGCGACAGGGGAAGTATCAACGGTTGCGACGGAGGGTATAATACTGCTGACGAGGGAGGGAGTGAGAAGCCCCATGTGGAATTGATCAGGTCCCAGCTATAGAAGCCCATAGATTGCCTTCAGCAAGATTCAACCAAAATCACGTCTTATCACACAAAAGTATCCAAAAATCAGTCCTTCTTGCCCCTCAACATCTCCCATCCAACGCTTCCGTCCTTTCCTTCCTTCTCCGTCATCTCCCTGACTGCCTGGACAAGGTCATAACAGATCTCAGAAGAAACCACACTGTCATGTTTGTAGTCTGGGTGAGACATGACGAACTCGCGAATCCATCGGGCCCCCGTCCACAGGGTGCCATCGGCCCTTTTCCGTATTAAGTCGAGGTAGCGAGCCAGAGCGCACCTCGTCTCTACATCCACATTGACACTATTCAAATAGGACTCGACAAGGGGAATAAGACCCGGGAAACCACCATCTGCAGATCCGTTGATAATATCTGATATGGTCATGAGCTCATACTCGTCTTCCACGGGGCCAAGGGGCGGGGATGAAGGTGGTGTATTAGCGGTGGATGATGGAGTGGGAATGCGGTGAGGGAAGGGATCCTTGCGGAAGTAGAACTTCCGCTCGAGAACCGCATCGCGTGCGTGGGCCGTCTCCATATTCTCTGTCGTCCGCTGGATCGGGATGTAGAAGTTGAGGTCAAAGCTTAAGATGGCGCGGGTAACAAGTACTATGAAAATGCAGAAGGCGGCGTTTTCGAAGTCCGTGATTTGTATTTCCATGGACCGGAACTCAACCCTCCAGCCGACATCTTTTTCTGGTGGTGGTGGCTTGAAGCGCATGTGTTGCCAATTCGTTGACTGCAAATTCTCGAAGTGGTCCGTCTTGCTTAAGTCGAGCTCTTTCAGGTCTTCTTCGAATATGACCAATGGGTCGCGGATAAAGAGATGAGCAAAATGCGTAGCTAGAAGGTCGTCCATGCCACCCTCAAGCAGACGCTTCTTGAGATCTTCGTCCACAATAAGATCCGGATCCAGGTACTCTTTTCGTAACCTGGGATCCTGGGAGATATAAGTCGAATTTGAAGCGTATCGCGACTTGGGAATCCTCCAACGGTCATTCTTGAGTGGCTGGTATGTGTCAGTTCTCCGCACTTGGATTTTAAACAACTGCAACACTCACAACTTCACCAAGTTCCTCTCGAGTCCTGCAGTCAACAGAACGGCTGATCTGATTCCATCGAACATCGGTGTCCACGAGGAATCCCTTGTAAATAGGTGTGGCAGCGGTTAGTGCCAACATGATTGGCCCCAAAGGACTTAATTGATCATATAACCGTCGACCTTCAGTCATGTTCTTCGCTTGGAACGTGATCTGAAGACAACAGCTACCCATCCCAAACGCCATAGCATCCATATAGACATGGCCCTCCTTGACTGCGCCATTACGCACGTCGTCATCCTCCGGCCAGTTGTGAAGATTATAATCGACTGTAGGGTCATTGAAAGGGTCGGGGGTATTCTTGTCCTTGAAGATTGGAACGTTTATTTCCACCTTTCTCCCCCGCCTTGCCCTAATGTTAGCTGCCAAAGTTGGAAACCGTATGTGCGGGTTGGCTATCTCGTCAGGAACAAATTGCGAGCGCAGAGCCGGTCCAGAGGGAGGGTAATACGGCGATATGTAGTCGTCCCTCGTTCCCAGTCGGGGAAACGTTGTAAGCGTGATTGGGTATTCGTTTGGTGCCATATGGGCTTTTGCAATCTCTCGCCTGAAAGCGATTGTCAGAGGACATACAGCACATCTGTGTGCTTCTTTCTGTTACGTACCTCCATCGCATGTTCGACTCTACCTTCAGGAGATCCTTGAACCCAATTCCCCATGGTTTTCCGGGAGTAGCCTCCAGCATGAATCGTCCGAATTCAGGGTGGAAGTGAGGGAGTTCTTCGCCTTCTCTGTGAACAATTAGAACGTCCGCCTGGCATGAGCGGAAAACGTCCAGCGCACTTCACTTTCAACCCCGGCACGCTGCCGCCAGCTTTCCACAACGCCTCATCTCTGGCAAGGGATTTAAGGATGTCCACCTGTGCGAGGGAGAGCCGGACCTTTCTAGCCTCATCGTCGACTGTTACGACGAGGTACTCTACCTGGAGTGCGGAGAATAATGTGTCAGAGGAGATTGATGCTACTCGTTTTGCAATACGGAAAACCCACCTCGTCGCCCCATAATAATGCATCGCGCTCCTTGCCCTTCGCCCTGTTCCATGTGGCCAGAAGTTGCTGTTTAAATCAGTCAGTCACTCAGAATCGTTCTGGATACAAAGCTTTCAGGCAGAACAGCGTGAGAAGAAGCAATGCTCACCTCAATGCCCCATCTGCGCACCTGGTCCGCTCTCTTCTTCGCTTCAGGCCAGTCCAGCGCAGTGCCAAGTGCCCTGCAAAACAATCATTGTTAGTTGCTGGCCTTGCGATATGCGGGGAAAAGTTTTTGCGGTTTCTTTCCATACAGCAGGCCCATTGCGACGGAATCGGCTCACAAGGGGCGCTTGGTATCTCGAGGACCTTCTAGAGACCTTCCAAGAGACCAGCCGACCCGGATGTAGTGGAATTCGATGTTCTAAGGAAGAGGAGTTACGGAAATCGAGAACCGCGTTCCGCGCGCAAAAAGATCCAGTGGCGAGTGACGGACGCAATACGTCGAGTTGACCGCGTCCCCTTCACCCGCACGACGAGCGGACAATGACGGGTTCAAGCAGACAGTGGAAGAGTAATGTTACCAGGCACTGTCCGTCTTTATGTTCCCTTGCTTTCCTACCCCTCTGACCCGGATTTGACTGCCTATTGGCGTAGGGTTTCGAGACGCGCCCATCCCTCAAGTTTCCTATGTGGGGTTTGGCTCTGGAATCGGTCGCGTCGGCAAACGGTAGGCTCTGTCCGCGCTGCGGGGCACTTTTGCTTTTTGCGCTGATGATATCGGGCTTCGCAGAATGACGAGAGCCGCCGTCCTGCGCGACACTGACGCCATGCGATTATAGCATCAAAAACCGCAGTGACAGCTGACAAAAAGCAACGGTGTGACGAGGTTGCTTGATTGGCGTGCCCGCGCGATCAGGAACGCCTTAGCGCTGCTCCTTACGCCGGCCAACGCCGCTGCCGTGAGATGATCCTATTACGGCTCAAACATTGCTGGCTAAGAACAGGGTTATATGCATTATTAACTCGTTGCTCTCCTAGCTACAGATCCGGATCAGATAGGATGACAAGGGAGTAATCGGAAGGTGTTACCGCGCAAACGCGATGAACGTGTACTGTATGCGGCGGGATGAGGGGTTGCTCAGAAATCCAAGAAATCTGCTTACAAATTCACGTCCCGTCGACTTCATATTAATAATCCCGCCTCGGCCCGTCGCATGGAGAAGTAATAATGAGGTCCACTCTAGGCAACGCCTTTGGCAGTAAGCATACAGATGGACCACCTTATGCTGACACAAGACACCTGAAGTGGGAGAATCAATTCAAGCAAGAAAGCATCCCAGATCAAAGGTAGAGGCGTTATGGTGCCATAGAATTGCTGATATCAATGTCGTAAAAAAAAGCGTCTGGAATAAGACTCAAATCCCACAGAACCACCAGGATCGACATGCAAAGGCACACGCGAGCTTCGTTTCAAAACAGAAACCCAACGCCCGACTCGACTCATGGATGGCCGGTCTCGAAAATCTATTTACACAATCTGCATCATGTCTCCGGAATGCATCCTTTCCGGCCGATCCCCCATGCGGCCGCCCTTAGTTGCTGCGCTTCCCTCCCTTTGCAGCTCTAAGCTCGTCCATCTTAGCAACGCGCTTCTTGAACTCCTCGTACTGGCATTTTTCGTAGCTGTGTCTCTCGTTCTGTAGCAATTGGAGGGGCCATCAGCATGTGCACTGGGAAAGACATCCGACCGCGGTGGCAGTCGGGGAGCAACGGGTCTGGTCATACTTCGCATTTCCATGGCAGATAGTACTCTGCCTGGCGGCAACGGTTCAGCGGAATCAAGAGATGTGCGCAAGAGTCTCTGTAGGCGAGAGGGAGACGAGCATCAGACATCTCCTGCCGGGAGGCAGCTGCAGCAATGGTCAACGACTGGTCGGATACATCCACATCTAGCCCTTTCTGTCTGGGCCAATGGAGGAGAAAACATACTGGTGCCACCGGCAAGGCCAACAGTGCTCTTCACCGACTCGACGACAGTCATCTTGGGCTGAAAGGCAGGAGGAGCGGAGGGATGTCGTCGGGGATGGGCGACAGACTCGTCTCCACGGTGTTTTGCTGGGGTACTCCGTCCACAGCGCCCGAGGTGGCCGGGGTAATCACGTGGACGACGGATCTGGGCAGGTTCGCGATCGGGACTAGCGCCGTTCGCCCACTTTACGCGGTCTTCGCCAGGCGCGTCTCGCTCTCTCCGCGATGCAAATCACCGCGTTGTCAAGCTGCTAGCGAGCGCATGATGAGCCACCGTGGCTGACGGTTTTGCTCCACCCCCAGCTCTGTGCGCATGAGATGTCTCTGGTTCCAGCTGCTGCGTGACATATTGCATCTCTGAACCAGCAGCCACACTACTGCACGGCCTCTCTTTGACGCTGCGCCTGCATCTCCAGTTCGGGAACCCACCTGGAACAAGGCGGCTTGCGCAGACGCACACAACATGGCGGGGACAAACGACCCCAGGATATACTCTGCGACATACAGTAGTGTGAGTGTTTTGTCTTGGTCTCTCTGCGCCTCTATCATGCGCTCTTGATCTGACTCCCTTTCCTCGTCATCCAGGTACCTGTGTATGAATTCAAGATCGATGGCGACCATGTTATGCGACGAAGGTCCGACGATTGGATCAATGCTACGCACATCCTCAAAGTGGCTGGGTTTGATAAACCCGCGAGAACGCGCATTCTGGAGCGCGAGGTTCAAAAGGGCGTCCATGAAAAGGTGCAGGGTGGATATGGCAAGTACCAAGGTATACCGCAGCTTCAATGCTTGACAAGGGTTTCTGTGACTGAATGCGCGTTTAGGGACCTGGATACCGCTTGAGGATGGTCGTCTGCTCGCTGAACGGAACAACATCCTCGACAAGTTGAGGCCAATCTTCGACTTCGTGCCCGGCGACCGCAGCCCCCCGCCGGCGCCAAAGCACACAACAGCGGCGTCCAAGCCCAAGGTCGCGAAGATCCCCGCCACGGCCAAGAAGATGCCACATGATGACATGTCGTTCAATTCACTTAGGTCTCATAGAAACATGGGGCCTCCCAGCTTTCATCACGACCAGTACGACATGAACGCTGGCTTTGACGACGACGAATCCATCGAACAAGCGACACTTGAGTCTTCTTCGATGATGGCCGACGAGGAAATGGTTCCAATGTCACAGCACTCCAACTATTCGCGGAAACGCAAACGGGGCATGAACGAGATGTCTGCCATGTCGATCCAGGAGCAAGAACACATAATCTACGGGGATCAGCTTCTCGATTACTTCATGACCGTCGGAGATGCTCCGGAAGCGACCAGAATCCCGCCCCCGGAGCCTCCAGCGAACTTTCAAGTAGATCGTCCTATCGACGACCAGGGTAACACCGCGCTCCACTGGGCTTGTGCAATGGGCGACTTGGAGATCGTGAGAGATCTTCTTCGTAGAGGGGCGAACGTGCAGGCTCTCTCGGTACATGAAGAGACACCTCTCGTGCGGGCTGTCCTGTTTACAAACAACTACGAGAAGAGAACGTTTCCCGCACTGGTGGATCTCCTCCAGGACACGATTACTTTCAGAGATTGGTTCGGTGCTACCATCTTCCACCACATAGCGGAAACCACGAGGAGCAAGGGTAAATGGAAGAGCTCGAGGTATTACACTGAAGTGCTGATTGAGAAGCTGCGCAACATGTTTCCACAGAATGAGATTGAGCTGCTACTCTCGTGTCAGGATTCGAATGGGGACACTCCTGCTTTGGTTGCCGCTCGCAACGGGGCTTTCCGTCTCGTTTCCTTGCTTACGTTTCACTGTCCTAATTCGGGAAATTTGGTGAACAAAAAGGGCGAAACTGCCAACGACATTGTTCGACGGGCGCATCGCCCGGACAGAGATATTCCTCCACCTCCCTCGTCGGTAACTCAGGGTAATGATCCCCAGGATGCCGAAATGACGGGACCCAATAACTCCGACCACCATGCATTCACCTTGCCGCAGAACTCTTCTCCTGCTACCTCCGCCTTGCTTGCCAAAATTGGCTCGGTCATGGAAGAAGCGAACAGAAAGCTCGCCGCCGCCTATGGGAATACGAAGCTCAACCAACCAGGTTCCGATGACGTAGCAAACCCACAGGGCTTGTACGAGCAATTGGAGTCTGATCGACAGAAAATCCAGAAGCAGACATTCGCGTTGTCAGCGAAAGAAGAAGAGAGCGAGCCCATTGAGACGCAGGCCAAACGTTACGAGCAAGTCAAACAGAGCTACGAGTCCCTCCTCGAGCAGACTCAACACGATCGCCTTCTTGAGCGCTTCTCTGCCGCCGCGCCTTCGGCGGATGGGACCTCACAGAAATCGCCGCCAAAGAGCCAAGAGGATCTTACCAACCTTTACCAGCTTGCGCGAGAGCTGTCATTGGCGCAGAAGGCGCGTCGTGCCGCGGTCAAGGACCTCATCCAACAGAGGGCTGATGCTGGTGTGAGCACGAAGTTTGACATGCATCGAAGGCTCGTTGCTCTAGCGACCGGTCTGAAAGAGGAAGAGCTGGATCCAATGGCTGCGGAGCTGGCGGAGACCCTGGAGTTTGACCGAATGAATGGGAAAACATATGGATCTGATTCTCCAGAGCCGGAAAGCGAACGGCACGCGCCAAACAACGAGTCTATATCGATGTCCGCGCCGGGGCCGGCAGTGCCTGTTGACGCTTAAGCGTCGAAACCCTGCTGAGCCCGTACCTCACAAAACCTTTCCAGTACAGTGATGCCGCTGACGACTAAATCTTTTTCTCTAATTCTGGTTTCGATTTGTCGCTTTCGATTCTCTTGTACTTATTGCATTTCTCGGGCATGTGACTTGCACTTTTCCATCACCAGGATACTGCAAGATTTTTTTTCTCTCTGGGACACGGCTCTCTATTTGCATGCATCTGTCTCGACCATGGTTTGCATTTCTTGCATACATGATGCACGTCTTCGCCGGCAGATACCCTTCTTCTCCCACCAGTCTCATGACCTTCCCTTGCATTGTGTGTGCTTTTCTCGGCTCTCAGAGCAGTACAGTACTTGATCCACTGTACAGTTCCTGTGCGCTCCGCCGACGGGGGCCAAAGAGAGTACGAGACAGACAGAGCACCGAGCGGATGAGCGGTTTTTCGAGTTTTCCAACATGTGTATGTATGTGTAACGTTTTTTCCCTGCTTCTCTTTTTGCTAATGCCCCCTTCACGAGGACGTGTTGTCTTTTTTTCGCTCTCACCCAACCCCATCCATGTTATCATGGTCGGAGCGGACGGGACGGAGATGTTACGTGGGCTCTACGCGTGGGGAATAGGCCCTCGGATATAGGCAGGAGTTGAATGGGATCGACTGTGGTTGTTTCATTCCGGTGCCTCAGCATCTTCGACTCGGGTTTGCCTTTTTTTTTCTCACTTCCGGGCAGTCAATGTCAAGATGCATTTTATTTTCTTTCGGCACCTGCGATGTACAGTAGTAGAAGAGCTCCATGCATAAATGATAATGCATCTGCGGAACAGGAATCACGTGTATCATGTGTATGGAGCAGGGACGTGAAACAGCCGCCGGTTTCGCGTAGATCTGCCGCCGATATTACTCTGTACTCCTACTTATATACTATTTTTTTTTGTTAAGGACCTTCGGTCCTGAAATCGACACCGGGGTCCCAGAGTCCGGCGGTGGTGCGTCACGTCTGAGATTGCTGATAACATGGACGTACGTTTGATCGTCGGGGCCCTGACGATCCTCATCTCTTGTCCGTGCGGGGTTTGAACTCTTTGACAGAGGCCTGGTCAGGATGTCATGTGCTGAGACGGGGGATGATGCTGTGATAATGGACGTATTGCTATTGATATACCGGTTGAGAAAGAATGGGATGTGTCTCCCATGTACATGTACATACTCCGCCGTATGTCCCTGCGCGCATATACACTGTATTGTGTATCTTGCAGAGGACCTCAAGACTGCAGACGATGACTGGCTCCGGCGCGGGGATAAGCTACGTGCGTAAGCGCCGGACAGGGTGAGGACAGGGATCCAGGACATGGGTGGATGGGATCTTGTATTTGATAGTCGAGTGATCTGTGGTATATCATTCTGGGTTGATGTTCTTCTTGTGTCTGGTTCCCTTTTTTTCCTGTTCTTTTTTTCTCGTGGTTTTCTTTTCTGTGCTTTTTCTGATCTTTTTTTTCGTGCAAGTATCAGTACGATGTGAGAGGAGTTCGTGCGGTTCCTGAGATCGGGCGACGGCTGGCGGGCAGCGCGGCCACGTCGGACGCGCCCGACCAGGGGGCCCGACGGGGGCCACGGCCAATGAGGAGCCGAGGCCCGGGGGCGGAGGCTTGACCTCATCGTGCGGCGCGTCGCGGCCGCCAAGCGAGCCACTCGCCTCGCTTCCCTTTCTCCTGCACTTCTCTCTCTCTCTTTCCCCCCCCTTCACTCCGTCCTCGTCCTCAACCCTCCTCCTCTCTCCCCCCATCCATCGCCTGCGTCGTGCTGTCCGTCCTCTTTACCTTCTTTTCCATCTGCACTCCTTCGTTCTCGGAAGCTCTCTTCGTCTTCAACATAACCTCTTCCCCCTTAAACCCCAAAAATAATAAAAAAGAGACGAACCCCTGAACAAAACGGTGCCGTCGCGTGTCTGTCTTGGGTCGAGTCGAATCGATATTCTTACCCCGTCCTTTGCTGGATTCGTCGCGTCCTGAAACATCCCGTCCGGACACGCCCTCTCCCTGTGCTGCCTCCCGTTTTGCTGGCTCGTCTGCCTGCTCCCTCATAATTGATTCTCCCCGTCGACCACCAGGCCTCTGTATCTCTCCATCCTGCCCTTGTCGTCGAGCACATCCTCGCCTGTCGCGTGCAGCATCTTCTCGCAGTGGGATTGCAGAGCATCTCCCACCGCCCTTCTCCCGTCGGCCTCGTCTCGACGGACGCTTCTCTCTCCTCGTTTGAGACGCATCCTGCTCGACGTCCGGTCGCGTCCCGCGTCTTCTTTCAACTTCCCTTCTCGCGGATCCTGAGGCTGTCATCGATCCTTGGAGGGCCTCAGTGTCCCGTCTCTCTTCGTTGTACATCTTCGTAATTACCTGTGTCCATCTGCTCTTCTCGAATCTAAACCCGTTCACTTTTCAATACTACGTGCTTTTTGTTTGGTAAGGTGGCGCTCTGTCTTTCACCTGCAACTCAACTCGCTGACATCCCTGTCCACCGTAGGGCTTGCTTCGTGTTTTACTTTTCCCCTCTTAGACCTTTCTTCGATTGACCCATCTGCGTTGGCTTGCGCCGGTGCTCATCGTCGGTTCTGTTTCCTAATACTCTAATTCCCACCTCGACGACGTTTCTGTGGTTGACCACAAAAAACATCACGGTTGCCTCCGTAACGAGCTCTCGACTGTCCCAGCCATCGTCCTTTTCACGTCACGAATCCTTCTCTGACCGGTCGGTATCTGCACGTATTTGATCTCGATTCTGCTCCACGACCCATGAGTATGGACGCTGGCGGTCTTGCTCAGATGACGTACAATTCCTCTTTCAACGGCGGTTCTATTGGCGTTCCGGGTTCTAGTTTCGCTTCTCGAGGAAAAGGTTCTCACATCAAGCGTCTGAGTGTACCTCCCACTACGGTCGATGAATCGCAGCAGTCCGCCAATGTCTCGACTCCGCGGACCAGCCGTTCGCATCTGTTGGCCGGTTTGAGGACCGCTCCCAAATCCGCCACTCTTCCTCCCACGGGGCACCAGCAGCAGGGTGTTGGTCTGGATGGCGGCAGACATGCCATGCCTTCCAGCACTTATCCCGACCGCGTCCCCCAGACCTCGACGGCAGCCACGTTTCCCCAGAACGTGTTCGGTACGAATACGAACTTGAACCAGAATCTGAACATGGGCCTGAACTTCAACCGTCCCATGTACACCCTGCCGGAACAGGTGCTTGCGCCTCCCGCGATCGACATGGGCAATGGGCAGATGGATGGGAGGCTGTATCAGGATCTGATGTCGACCAACCTCTATCTCGCCGCCCAGCAGCAGCGCTTGCAGCAGCAGCTCCTCAACGTGACCCAGCAGTTTCAGAATCTGAATCTGGGACTGGGCCAGCAGCAGGCCATGCCCACCTCGCCCATCCCCAGCATGGGATTCTACCAGCAGCAGCTCCAGCACGGCTTGCAGCCTATCGTCCAGCCGGTTCCTGGCCAGCCGGGTCTCTACTCCGTTTATAATCCCATGACTGGTCAACAGAGCTTTGTTGTCGACAACAGCATCCAACAGCAGCAGCAGGAGGCGCAGGCGTACCAGGAGCACGTCCAGACCCCAGTCACGCAGACGCAGGCCCCGGCCTTCCATGCGGAAGTCTCTCCACCTCCGGAGTCCACGGCATCTCCAGCCCAAGCGTCGCAACCGGTGTCTCCTCCCAAGGGCAGCCCTTCGCCTCCCCAGAATGTCGCGCCGCTGCCGCAGCCTTCGGCTAACGCATTCCGCCGCGGCCACAAGAAGAGCTCATCGTTCAATCCTGGCCTCAAGACCAACACCGAGCTCGCTCGAAATGGTGGTAACGGTCCCAAGTCCGCCGCATTCCCCCCGACCCCTTCTACGGGAACCTTTGGACCTGGTCAGGGCCGTGCGGGAGAGCACCCGATCCGTCAGCCCCGTGGACCACCGTCGCTTGAGGAGCTCATGGCCAAGCCCACCGCCAAACACGAGGGAAGCAAGAACTTTGCGACCCGCCAGCGCCGCCGTGCGGTTCACAACCTTGTTCGTGCCGGAATCGAACGTCGCGGAGAGTCTCGGAGCCATGGCAGCGGAGGCACCAACACTCCAGCTAGCGAGACGGAGTTTGCTTTCTCTGGGTCGGATGGCGATGACTGCACTGTGCGCAGCGGTAGCATCTCCAGCAAGCCTAGCTTGGGAAGCCTCCGTGCGGCAGCCAACGGAGCGATCGGGTCCGAGAGAAAGGAGAAGGACCGCTCTTCCAGGGCCAGCATCAGCAGCGATGAGGGTAACAGTGTTGGGAAGCTGACGGAAGGCAGTGCCGATCGTACTTCTTCCCCCAAGAGCCCGCTTTCAGCGGCCGCCGTTGTTGCGGGCCAGAGGACGGTGTCTCAGGGTCCGGAAAGGCGCAAGACGCCCATGCTTGTTCTTTCCAGCGCTGAGAAGCGCAAGACCCCGGTCATGTGATGCGAACGTCTTTTTTGATGCGACCCGACGGACATGTGTGGAAACTCCCTTGTGGAGATCTCTCTTTTTGAAGAAGCCCTTCCTTCCAGATTCCATTCTTTTTTTTTTCTTCTGCGGGTGGACACCACGATATCACGGGATACCTGGTAACATGCTTCCGGTCATTTTTAAGCATTCAGTTCTTACCTTCATTTTTACAATGGCGGTTGTGGCAATCTTGATTGCTCTAGAGGACCGCATTGAGAGACATGCAGCTCGAACGCGTCTGACGATGGACTTTCTACCCAACTTTAACCTACAAGGGAGAGACATTTTTGCTTGCTTGCTTGCTGTTCTGCTACTTAACAAATTGTGACGAAAACACGAACTCGATTGTGAAGCCAGAACTCAGAAGAAAGAATCGAATTTGAATTGATCGAATCTCAACACGTGTGTTGCATTGAAATGAGAACCGATGGGCGGAGATAATTGCCTAGCTAGCTAGCTGGTTCTTCTATTCGAAATAGGAGCTACTAGTAGTAACTCCGTTAGCAGCAATGCATATACTATTATCGATCCTGTGGTGAAGATTGGGAGGGAACATAGCTTGTGTAGATGTGCATGTGATATTGGCATGTGACTGACCTGATGATGTCCCATCCTCGTATCATAGTATGGATCATATACACATTAATCAATTAATAGATAATAGATAATAGGTAGATATAGAAGGATATTTTAAATCAACAATAGTCACAAAACTCCAGGGGAAAGAAAGACAGTTGATAAATACTGAGATGAGTAGAAGAAGGCAGGAGAAGAAGACGCAGCAGCAGCAGCAGCAGCAGCAGGCATCAGGCAATTTGGATGGGGGACATGGGACATTAACAGTAAGTATTACAGTACATACATACATACATGTATGTATGTACAAAGTGTCTGTGAGTCACAGCCCATAGGTTATTATTATGTAGAGAGTACAGTACAGTATGTACAGTACATACATAACCCCCCCCCCCCGCCTTAGGGCAACCGGGTAGTCCTAGGACCCCAAGAAGAGGAGGAGGAGGAGGAGGACAAGAGGACAAGGAGGGGTGGATGGTTCAACAATCAAGGACCGCTTTTTGCTTGCTTGCTCACAGCCCACAGCCTGCAGCCCACAGGGCGCCCAACCAAAAGACCCCTATGATTATCTAGTATTGAAACTCTCTCTGTCTTTCCCAACCTTGTTATACTTACTTATTATGCCGGGTAAATGAAGGCATGAATGATGAATGGATGAATGAATGATGGATGAATGATGGATGATGCCGCACGCTGTGACAGGCACATGCATGGTACAGTAAAATGTACGGTACATCTCTGGTGATTGTTCATTTCTAATAAAACATACATGGTTGTTAAATCATAGCCTCTAGAAAGAACAGAGACAGAAACACAAAAAATGTTGTTGTTGGAGAATCTTTTTCTTCTACAGTATATACATTGACAACTTGTCTACTGTGTATATGTACGTATGCCAATCTTATTCTCGAAAAGGAAAGATCTTTTTTTGGATATGATAGGGTACGTACTGCACATACTTGGAAGACCGCTTGAGTTCACCCTGCCTCCAAAAAAGGAGGAAATTAATTTCCATTAGTCAGTAGGTAGGTAGATAGCTATACTAATGACTAGGTACTGTACCTAGCTAGAGATAGATAGATAGATAATCACCCATCTATCATATCATATTGTATACTGTAGGTAGATAGACCGACATCTCTGTCTGAATCAGAGAAGTTAAAATGCCCAAAAATGCAACCAACAGAACAAGAGAAAACAGGTAGTAAATAGACCCGTCTCATGTGCTGAAGCAACAAACAATGATGATTATGATGATGAGCAAGAGAAATAGAAGCAAAACAATAAAGAATGGCCCCAAATCACCCAAAATCGCCGATGCAAAATGCCAAGCAAAAGAAAACGCTTTTTTTTTCTCCACAAAAACAGAACCAACAATCTTATCGTCCAGAGGGGGTCGTGACTCGTAAATGCCGTTATATGTTATCCGATGATAATGCCGATGATGGACGAGTGGTATGAGGTATACATAGATAGACTTTTGGTTCAGTTTGAGAGAAAACTGACAGGACAAAGAAAAGGACTAAAAAAGACCCAAACACCGTTTCAGTCCCATCCCAGAGACTCTCCAGTCTCGAACGAGAATGAAACGCCAAAACTCACACGCATGCCCGATGCGCCCAAATACTTTTAAAAGAAAAGTATAAGCTCCCCAAGACCCTAGACGATAGGTCAAATCCGAAAGAAATGCGAGACGGTAAACCATGCAGAAGGGGAATCGATAAAAGGTCCAACAATGGCATGCATAGACAGGCGGGTATGGAAAATATGAAAATACGAAGTGAACTCCGGGCCGAGATCGAGATGCATGCAAGATCGAAAGCATCTTTTTCCCCAACTCCGAAAACGCTCAATTTGCCAATTCCCGACAAACAAATAAAAAAAACCCCGACGATGAACGACAAAAGACATTACGTCTCAGGTCGAGGAACGCATATAGTTGCGGTGGTTATGTAGCGTAGTGCTCTTAGAAGCTAAACAGTCCGCTTCGTTTCTTTCCGAATGGGTAGATGACCAGCGCAGCAAGGAATAATCCAACTGTGATCCCGATGGCAACCTGAACCATCCCATATCCGATATCAAAGACCACCCCGGTGTACTGGCTGCTGTTCGTGTAACCCCTTGATATATCATTTGCCGCGTCCACAAAGCCCTGTGTACCGTTCGTGATGATGCCATTGCTGGTGTGGTTACTCGTCACCTGGTCAGCAGACGCAATGCCAGACACGAGGGATCCACTTGCTGCGAGGCCGGAAGGGACCTGGACAAAGATCGCGGGCAAGATCGCAGCAGCGGCCAGGCCGTGGCGCAGTCGACTATAGAGGTTGCCCATCACGCCTATAACGAAGGCGCCCAAGGCATTGGTGACTTGAACGTTGGAGGCAAACCGTTTCGTGCTGAAGAAATTGACGACGTAACCAGCGAACGAAATAGCCAGCATCACGGGCAACTGTTTCCATTTCGCCTGGTTGACAGTGGCAAGGCAGAAGGTGAAAAGCAGCACGAAGGGAAAGCGTTGGAGGTATTGATTTTTGATCGGGCTAGGAGGACAGGTGTATTCCGAGGAGGCGTTGGAATCGAGGAGGCCGTAGACAACGGTGCCGAGCATGATACCGAAACCGAGGAAGAGTGAGTAGATGATGGCGTAGACCATTCGGACAGATCCGGCAACGATGTTGCGCGACTGAAGTTCCAGGCTTGCACACAGCACCAGGTAGCCAGGCAAAATGAGGGCAATAGAGGACTGAGCCAGCGCGGAGAAACAGAAGAGGCGACCTCCCTGATAAGGTATGCTTCCGAAGGCTCTTGCCAGGAAGGATGTGAGGACGGCGGCGGTGATCTCAAAGACGTTCGAATAGAGTACTGATCGTGGGGAGATCACAAGTTGAAGGGTTCCCAGGAGACAGCCAAGCAGAAACGCGATGGGCATATCAATGGGCCGTGCATTGAACGCGAACGGGCCGACCGTGGCGCTGGCAAACCCATGCAGGATTATCAGGAGCCAGACGGGGAACTGGGGCTTCTTCTTCATGACCTCGTCCAGGCGCTGAATCGCCTCTTCCACACCAATGACATCGTGAACCACCTCTTTGTAGATCTCGTGGGTATCCGCCAACTTGCCCAGATCGACGCCCTGAGCTGCCTTCACCAACTTCACCTCGGTGGTGTGCGTCGACCTATCATCAAACGATATGATCATGCAGCCTGGTATGTAGAGGAACTGGCCGTCGATCTCCAGCACCCGAGCAGTCATCCTCATGTATTCCTCCAGCCGATGGGTTGGCGCCCCGTACGTCATGAGGGCTCGACAAAGCTTGATCAGATACCGCTGTCGAGAGAGGATCTCGGCGATGTGGACGGTGATCCGAATCTCATCTTCGAGGCGCGGCCTCGCCCACCGTTTGGCGGCCGCTGTTATCCCGCCACTGCTTCTTGACCGCTTGAGCTCTGGTCGCTGGCCAGCTGCAGCACTCGAGACCGAGTGCTTGGCAGTTGAAGGAAGAGACGTCGCGGACAGGTTGGGAGATTTGTCGTACCATTTCCTCGGCTTCGGTGGCCTGCTGGGAGATGGCGCTCGTGAACTCGGCTCTGAGTGGTCCCCACCAGTCTGACCAGCAGCCTGGTGGCTGTAGAGCTTGAGGAGAGTAGACAGGATACCCCCCCGGTAATGTGTTGGTCGTTCGACGTACGTATCAGGATCCCTGTCTTCGACGGGCGTCACCTGCCCAGAACGGAGTCCTGGAGATGGAGCACGAATTCGAGCCAATGAATTGAAATCCTTCTGAGTCATTTGCTGGACGAGCTGATGGGCTTCAGAAGTGCGTGTTGTCCGTCGCCGTTCTTGGGGCCTGTCCTCATCCTCGTCGGTCGACTCCTCCTCGAACTGTTTCTCAGAGAGACTGATCATGGGAATATCATCCCCGTCTTCTGAGACAACTGTCGTGGTGGGAGTGGACGCGACGGATGATGGCAAGCTGGAACGGGGAGTGGGCTTCGGAGATTTTGAGCGACTCAGCAGGGAGGCTAGTCTTTGCGCCCTTTCCTGAGCTGAGTGGATGGCTCTTCCTTTCTCATCGACCTCATCGTCTCCAGGACTCCCCGGTGAATTAGGTCGAGAGTGGACCGTGGGCCCTGTGACTTCTGTCAGCGCATTGGAGCCAGCCTCCGCCAGGGGAGGAAGCCTTGAGGTTTTATCCCCTTTCTCTGCATATGGAACGCTCGCGGTGGGCAACGGACGCTGAGGAAAGCCCCTTCCATCGCCTCGAGACTCTGACGTCCGCCTGCTCCCATCCTCATCACGCTCGGGCTCGGTGATCGTGAACTTGACGCGATTCGTGGTCTTAAGAATGCCTGCATTCCTGGGCTTGCCCTGAGCGCCACTCGGGGCGGGTGCCTGATCGGGAGGCCTCTCACTGGGGGCAGGGTCGGGGGATGTATGTGGCTCCGGGGACGCTCTGCTCGTCTCCCCGGATTGATCTGTCAGACTTGGCCGCCTGGAGGAAGCTGGAGGAAGGTCAAAGTAGCCACCCGCCATCGCGCAGGATGGGCCAGGTCAGCTGGCAGATTCCGAACGGTCGAGGCCAGGCTTATGGGGCGTGGATGTTGCTGTCCGTCTCCCAGGAACGGTCAGTTTTATGCTGCATCCCACGGCACCTCAGTGCCAAAAGGAAAAGGGGGGCCACAGGACGGCCCGAACTCCGGAGTTCGCGGGGTTTGTAGCTCACGAGCAAGAGTCAGGAAAGACGATGGGGAGTCTCGAACGCTCTTGTAGAGGCCCCTGACTGCAGCGGTACCTTGCACACGACCTGGTGCCGGTACCAGACGCTGGATAATGGCCCCCTACAAGGAACGATAATACGTCATGGAGACATTAGTCCGGCCGGTTGCAGCGCGAAGACAGTCCTGGGAAAAAGGTATAAGAGCTGTAACGTGAAACAGGGTGAGACGCTTCCTTTCCAAGGACCAGTTTCCTGGGATGATGATGTTGTTGTATGGGACCGGGGCGGATGCGTCGATGGTGGACACGGAGAACCAGAACCGGAAAGACAACAGGCCGAGAGGTTCCAACCCGGGGCTCCAGGACAATGTTTTGGCGCAGTGAGGCCAGTCAGCAAGAGATGTAATTAATGGTCAGACCAGGGAACGAGAGACCAAAGAAGATTAGAGATTTAATAGCCAGTCTGCGCCGGGAGGAGCCGCTGCAAAGGCCGATGGATAGACAAAAAGGGTCTGACGGGGACGATGGCGCAGAAGGGGGATTTCAGCGTTCAAGAGGGAGAAGAAAAGGGTCACACCTTGCCTCTCCATCGGGCTGCGACGGCGGCAGGCCCTGCTTCCCCATCATCTGGCAGCAGCTACGCTACGGAGTCCTATCTCCGTCGTCGACGACTCGGTTCCACGGGATCCACGCGGAGGTGCCACGGTGGCCAAAGAGGCACAATCCGAGTCTCTTGCATGAGCAGAGCCGGGCAGGGCGCAAGCTTCGATATCAGCCTTTGTAAAGTTCAAACGACCCACCGTGATGGCGATTCTGGAACGGCGGATCGTCGGATTGTTGGGAGGCAGAGTGGCCCTGTGGAGTATCATCCCAGGGAACTCCCTGGGCGTAGCGATCGCCGTCGGGAAGGCCCATCGTGCCTAGCGCCCGCTCTGCGCCGTGGTCGGTCAGTCTATTGGCATCAAAAGGTCGGGAGCTGTCAATCTGTCTCACCCTGAGGATTTCACGGGCTCGTGACAGAGTGTGGCCGCGAGCGAGGTGTACACGGACACCCCATCCCAGCGGCGCTGCGAGGGAGAGATGTATCAGGGCGCCGAGGATGTCGACTGAGCCCCATCCCAAGAAAGCATGACGAAACGCACTTTTTTTTTTTCTCCGCGGTGCAGGATCGTCAAACGATGTTTTGGAGCGGCATCAGGACGAGGATGCTGGGAGAAGCGCAGGAGGTCGCGGTTACGTGTCTGCGCAGGCTTGACATCATCCGCCGCCGCTGTGCGATGCTGCTGACCTCGAGTCCCCTGCGCATCCGGTGTGTCCAGGACAGGACATACAACAACGACTGCGCAAAGGGATGCTGGATCTACGCCGTACAGTACGGTGATTGTGCGATTGGCAGCCAAATCCCCCCGTCCAGCGCGCGGTGCGCGAGCTGCTCAGAGCGCTCCAGGCCCCATGCGCCCCGGACAGCCCGATTGGGAAATGCCGGCCGGGAGACGCTTTTCTAGCACGCTTCGACGACCAGACCATCGCGTCCTGCGTTATATTAATAGAGCACAGTCCACCTCGTGGAAGTACCAGGCCCACCGCCAGGCGACCTTATCCGCACAATGCCAACGGGGAATGTCGCCTGCTCGTCGATCAGGGACCCCTCGACGTCGACTCCCAGCCTGTCGGGGAAACCCCCTAACACGGAGACGCCTCCTCGATATCGATCTGGATTCAGAATTTCAGACAGTCTACCGTCCGGCCTTGTCGATCATGTCGATTATAGCCCGACCAAGCTCACCCAAAACGTAAGCACTTCGCACGCTGTTTTCAAATTCACCGTAATAGTGGTACCTTCTGCCCCACCATCCGTCCGGCAATGGCTGGCATCGCTGTCGAAATGCTCAGGTCTGTGAGAGCAACATTGTTCCCCTATTTCCCCGCTGCTTGTGTGCGTTCCGTCTTGCCATGGCTGACGTTCATGTCACCGGGTTACACCACCCATTGGGAAATGGTGACGGACAAGAACCCTCGACGGCTCTGTGTTGCAGATAATCGACCTATCCCGCCAAGGGACGGGAGTCGAAGGGCGCCGGGAGACGCGGTCAAGGACGCTCGTTGGGTGCGCGTGGATGCTGAGCTTCATCGCTGACGGAGCAACATCTTCTACGGGGGTCGCGTTGGCCTCGAGGACGGCCGCACGGTGATTGTACTGTATCTGTATCTGTCACCTGCGACCTCTCCCGGGGCTGATTGGTGTTTCTGGCATGCAAGGAGCATTGCAGAGCCGTGTCATGCAAGCGCGGGTATGCTATATGGCTCAGCTGTCCTGTTGACCGTAAGCTTATCTGGCTGCATCTGGAACGGACAGGAGCCCTGCTGACCGTTGCTCTCGACCTTTTGGGAAGACCTGGATAAGGTCATCGCCGTCACCATCTCCAGAGAATACGCGCCCCGAGCCCCGACATTGCGGACGCACAGGTGCTGCTTGTGTTACCACCTTTCCCGTGTACACGGACCATCCCGGTGCCGAGGATGACGGCACGGCACCCCTTTTTGCACATGGACCAATCTTTTAATTTTCATCAGAAATGCCCTCGGTAATAGGGTAGAAAAGTTTCAGAAACCGCCATGGCCATTGGAGCGCCCATAACTCCCGCATATGGGATTACGATAATTGTGCGCGACTCTGTACTGTACAATGTTTCCCCCTGGATGACCTCCCATCATGCACCACTGCGGTTCACAATGGACGGACCGAGGCCGTCTTGCGGGGGTTGCGGGTGTGTAGGTACGGATAACAAAGTCGATGTGGCTGATGATATCAAACGGTCCTATTTCCGGAATCCAGCGCGACGAGTCTCAGGTCGAGTGGAGCCGCGCCCTCAAGCTTAAAATCACACAGACACACATCACTGGGCCTCGCATCGCCGTCTCCACACAAGCTGCAGTGACAACAGACCTCACAGAATACAGATCAGACTTTTCACGATACTCCTCTGTCGCAGCCGTCAAGAGACCCTTCGAGTCGCGACCAGTTCGACGGACCTGGATGGCATTCTCGACATCTGGGCACGACCCCGGCCAGACTCCGAGACCCACTCCGAGGTATCAGGTCGAGGAGGGTAGCCAGGAGGAGCTCAGCCACGTAACGGACAAGGTTCTTCAGCATTCCGCGGAAGCTGGATGACTCAGGCCTAAAGTTTGTTTTTGCTAATCTTGGTCCCGGCAGAGAGGAAAAGGACGGCGATATCGCCACTGCCCAGTGGTCGATCCACAAATCTGGCCGCGCCCACGAAGCTACCGACCGAGCGGCGCGAAGGGAAAAAAAAGAAAAAAAAATTGTACACGATGGACAAATCTAGATCGCGAAGCTCAACGCCCCAACGCGAGAGATAGCACGTCGAGACCGTCATGTGAAGTACCCCTCAACGCAGAATTGGCTCCTCGAGTACATGTGTCACGATGCTGCATCGCACGCATTAGCCCGCCACAGGAAAAATCTTCCTGCTCCCCAACCCGACGGGCCGGCAAAATACGGAGTAGTACCACGGTCTCGACCATAGAACTTGGATGTTCTCGACCGTCTTGATCGGCCTTGGCAGCTCTATTAAATATTTTTTTTCTTCTTTTTTATATATTTATCCGGACACCGAGAGAAGCGCGCCGGTATCATTGATCAATCGTTCAATGGCAAAAAAAATTCCGAATAATAAGAAACAAGACTGCTCACTGCTGCAGATACAGACATACCTACGTAATAATAATGCAGGTTGAGATGTCAACTGTTTTCCCCACCGGCCTGTTTCAAGACTCCTTTCTGCTTCTTGCAGAAAAATAGAATCTTCACACATCCCTGCTGATCTTTTGTTTTGCTGCGGTCTGCAGATGATGCGCTTGTTGACAGTCGACTTGTCTACTCCGTATGCCCCTGTCGCCCTATAAACGGATCCACTTGTATAGTGTACATGTAGATAGATAAGCGGAACCGCGGTCCCAGGAGGCCAAAATAGGAAAATAGTATACATACCTAGGTACACTCTTGGTGCCTTGGCCAGCAAGAAAAATTTCTCCTATCGCTGCCCAACGATAAAGGGGAAAATGAGATTTCAGCCTAAGGAGCCATGTCATTGACAGACTGTGGTCAGTGCGGTGAAGATATGAAAAAATTGAAAAGGGAGCATGCGTTTCAGATGCGGACGCTTTGGCCTGTTTGCCCCTATCGATAGATACTGTAAGTACAGTGGTAGGATCTTTCCAGGCCCCCTTACTTACCTTAGCGACGGAGAAGATCGTGGTCTGAATGCTGTAGGCTACGCCATTGTCTGTCTTCGTCCTTCGAGAAAAGGAAAAGAAAAAAAAAATCGATATACGCGTATGAACGGGATAATGCACCAACTGTGTATCCATCCATCCATCCATCCATCACTTACAGCTCATACGGTACATACATACAACACCAACAACAACAACTCACAGCCACTACTAACCAGAAAAGCTCCCATGCAGCAGCAGCGCGGCTGCCACCTGGACCTTGCAGGTATGCGTCCCCCCCTTCATTAAAACTGATAGAATAATAGAAGAAGAAAAAAAACGTCTCGTCTGGCAAACTCTTTGCGTCTGCAGTGTCGCGTCGAGACTCGACAACGGATCCGTTCCGTACTGTACTGTATACTGTAGGGCTAAGTAAGCAGCTCGTTCACTGTTCCCTGGCACTCGGGATCTGGAATGAAACGAAGACAGTGGACCTGCTTGAGCCACACATCACATCACATCACATCCTTGACCCTGCCTTATCTGCTTAGAATGCTTCAGCTTCACGTTTGGGGTTGTTGTTGCCACTGGAATTTTTTGATGATTCAGTTCAATTCAATTCCTTTTTAGAAAAAAAAAAGTTGAAAACACAGACAGACAGGCAGATAGCCGGGGTTCACAGCCTCAGCAAATTGCAATAAACTTGCACTCAACTTCAAACTGCTGGTCTGGGCTTGGCTTGGCCATGTAAATCGAAGATCTCGTTTCATGAAATGATAATACAGACAATTTCACCATTCCACGATGTAGGCAAGTTCCAAGGGAAAAAAAAACACACCGGTAATGGGGAAAAGAAAGAAAGTCGTTATTTGATTTAGATACATAGATCATGCAACATCTACACCTACCCTACCCACCGTTGGCTTCATTCCGAACATGGTATCGCGCCAGCTCAGTCTCCGCTTAGTCTCAGTTCAGCGATGAGTGCAATGCATTAAACTTTTGACATAACTTACTCTATCTACTCGTTTAAGCTATCCGACTCTTTCTCTTTCCGACCTCCCTGCCTGATACATACGTACATAACATACTGTACGATAACTTAACTTGATAAGAAGAGCTGGCACAAAGCATCAAGGGACACGACACGTAAGTTAGTAAGCCAGACTCGATCAACTCGATCCGGAACGGTTTTAACCCGCAGTATATACAGCAAACATACATGAAAATATCAATTACGAATGCAGGAGAGAGAGAAGATAAAAGATACTTCCCTTACCAAGTTCCCAACCTCCCCCGGTTCTTCTATATCTATATCCTATATTTTTTTACTCTTGTCTGTCTGTTTGTTCGTTTGCATCTCGTCCAAGTCAATCGATTCGAAAGAGTACCCTACGCAGTAGAGTACGGACGATTTGATTCGACTCAACTCGACAAGTAAGGAACAAATCTCAGATAATCAATCAGACATTTTGCAAAGCACGAAGACAGGTTGCCCTAACCGTAAATAACGGTAACATACGTAGGAAGTACTGTAGGACGTTCCTCGGCCCAGACTCGGTGTTTTCGTAGGTAGGTAGGCTTGGTTGTCTGACTGTCTGTCTGTCCCCTGATTCCCGGGTCCTCAAAGAACAGACAGACAGACAGACAAGACAAGACACGCTTGCTTGTGTGTATGGTACAGTAGAATCGTCGTCATCAGCTTGCCCAGTACTGTTGCTGCTCCTCCTACTCATGACGACGACGATGATCTTCAGGAACAAGCTTTCAGCGGCACAGCTGGCCCTAGCAGGCGTTTGAAACTTGAAACTTGATACTCGGGCCTTCTCCGTGTTCCGTACGGAGTCGAGTCGAGTCGTGGACACAGCCGTGATCGGCATTGCCATTGAAACAGACAGACAGACTGACTGACTGACGAGTCAGACGGGTTGAGTACCCTACGGACGTCTTCATCCCTTCCCGTCCTTCGGCCCGCAGTCCGCAGTCCGCGAATCCATCTCCCGGATCCGTGGCTTTCCGCCGGACGATCATCACATCACATCACATCGCATCGCATCAGGCTTCTCCACTCTGCCGATACATGATCCACCCAGTCGGTCGGGATTCGATCCTGGATTCTTTCTAGATTCTAGGTTCAGCCCTGGCTCTGGCTCTGGACCCCAGTCTGGTCCATCTTGCTGTCCTTGGAGTCTATCTGAGATAGTATGTACACACCTCATACATGACACGTCGACAAGCACCCTTCACTCACATACGTCCGTACCTAGCATCTTTTTTTGTCTTTGTACAGTAGCCGAGCGGTATTTTTTTTAGTTGATAGGTATTGGTATCAATGCCAGCTTGCTGTTCTGTTCTGTTCACAGAAGAAAAGAAACAGAAGAAGAAGGAGATGTAGTATAGATGCCAGTTGGCTTACTGTACTAAGTCTATATAGGGGCTATGGATGGATACTTAGTCAGGTACTGAGCCATGTAAATCAATCGTACCCCTGCCGTCATGTACATACTTGTCGGCCGTGGACTTCTCTTCTCTCCCTCTCTCCTCTCCCGACCTGTTACACACCTACCTATTTATTAGTACCTCTAGGGCTGTCTGTCTGTCTGTCCGTTCTATCTGTCCCAGAGCAAGAGCAAGAAACAAGAGCTGATGCTGGAGGATAGCATAGCATAGCATAGCATGCATAGCATAGAATACATATAGGAAGCAAGTGGCATACCGATGTCAGTATTACCTACATACGCATTTAATGGGCGTTAATCTCACCACATACTGCATGTGCATGTAGGTCAGGTCAGTCCAGTTCAGGGGACGGAAACTAACTAACTTGCTGTATAAAGCATGAATCATGATCCTGAGAGAAGAAGTAAAAGGAGGACTTTGGTCAAGAGATGAGAGGGAAAGAAAATGGTCCTTATTGACAGAGCATGCTCTCTGTGTTATAAAAAAAGTCAGAGAGAGAGAGAAAGACCAGGTAATCGACAAACAACTTCATCCGATCCGATCGACTCAACTCGACTCGACTCGACTCTCTATTCGACCATCAAGACAGTGTAGTGTAGAAGTGTACCAGACATCAGTCTGCCTGGAACAAAAGAGGGGAAAAGATATAATTCTTTTTTAAACTATTCCGCCTCATCTTCTATTTGATCTGGAATCACCTCCAGCTTCATACCATTGCAAGGTTGCTCATCATTTTTTTAAAAAAATCTGAGTAATGATAGATATATTGAATCGAAGATAAAAATCAAAATGGTATCATTGTCCACCTTAATACTTTAGAACTCTCTATCTATCTATATCCTACACAACCACAAAACAACTAAACATTCTTCTCACGAGACTGAAAACACACAATCTATTCTCTCCTCTCCTCTTTCTTCTCCTTTCGCTGTAGATGTAGATGAATAAAAAAAGGAAAAAAAAGGGCAAATAGCCAGACCAGAAAGACAAAGACACTTGAACGCCTATGCTAGCTGGTATTCTATATACAGAGATATACATAGAGAGAGAACAAGGCTTATTTCCCGACCTTCCAACTCTCTCTCTGACTGACTGACTGACGCCTAAACCAAAGAAAAGTAAAGGAAACAGACAGTCGACTCTACCTGGGTACATTATTGTTTTATTACTTAGAGAGATACTCTCACCCGCTCATCTAACCGCCTCTGTCTGTCAATCCTGTATTCCACAGAATTTCCTTCCATTTTACACTGTCACTGCTTGCTTCTTGAATGGTCCGGTCCATAGATATAAATATATAATTGATAATTGATTGCCCACATCTGCATGATCAGAAACGAATAAGATAAATAAACAAACAATTATTCCTACATGACAATTACAGAAGATGTTCATGGCCAACAAACAGCCCTTTTTTTTTAAAAAAATCCCAATCAACTCATTTCATCACGCATCTACTTCACACACCTATCAGGAAAGAAGAAAAAAAAAGCAGATGAAGCAAGCAAGCAAGACAGACAGAGAGATGAAGAGGTTGATATTCTTCCCACACTCACTATACATGATATCCAAACTCCAGAACACCCGACTCATTGTATCGTTCAAAACAGACAATTGAACAGACAGTCAATCGGTATGTCATACCCATCAACCGGATCAGATCAACCAAGCCACCGTTATCGTATATCAACCAACACATCGTCGCATCGCCTCGCCTCGACAAAACCAGACCAGCCCAGACCAGATAAAAAGGAATATACAGTACAGTAAGTAAGTACATAGAGAATGAGTGACCGGGAACCTACTTGTACTGCACTGTACTGTACTGCACATACATGTACATACAAGCGACTCGAGGGATGAATATGAAAAAGAACCCGACCCCAACTCCAATGTCCTGTATGCCCTGCATGTACTGTCCACTACTGTGTGATATCTAAGCAGGTACCTCAGTGTGTTATGTAGGTAGCTACCTAGTCATCATTCGCATCGCATCGCATCATATCACAAATGAACAAATCAGAAAAAGATAACAGAGAACAGAAAACCATTATCACCATTTTTTTTCCTTAAAAAGAGCAAGTAAAGTAAAAAAAAACTCCGTAAGTCCAGTCCACTGGAGGACCCTGTACTGTACTGTATGTACTAAGCAAGTACACTGTACCGACCAAATCCCAACCAAGCCACAGAACCAACCCAAGGACAACCCATTTGAAATACAACCATCACCAACATGGATCTGATCTGATTGATCTGACTGATTTGATGACTGACTATCACCCGAACCTCCTCTCCACCCGACTCAACGCCCCCAGCACCGCACTGATATCCTCCTGCGGTCTCTCGCGCCGTATCCGCACCCTTCCCTTTCTTTTCCCGTCTTCTTCTCCGCCTCCGCCCTCGTCCCCGTCTCCTCCTCCACCGCTATCACTACCCTCGCTCTCGATCCTGGATAGCAGCGTGTTGCGCGCGTCGCGCTCCTCGAGGCGCTGCGCGCAGATGCGCAGGATCTTCGAGGACACGCTGTCCGCGGCGGAGCGGTAGAGCTCGATGTCGTGCACGCCGGCGGCGAAGGAGTCGAGCGTGGGCGCGAGGGAGGTGGTCAGGCGGGCGAGGCGGGCGGTGACGTCTTCGAGGATGGTGGATGTGAATGTATGTGAGGTGGAGGAAGGTAGTTGTGGCGGTGGTTGTTGATGGCTGGATGATGGTTCTTGGTCTGTTGACTGTTCGTTCTTTTGTTGTTGTGGATGTGCGGAGGCGGAGGGGTCTAGTGAGGCGAGGAGGGCTCGTTGCGAGGGATCTAGAAGCGACGTGTCGATGGGTTCGGGGTCTGATGGTGATAATGAAGGGTCGGTAGAGGATGATGATGGATTTTGTCCTAAAGGCTGGGTATTTGTTTGGTCTGGTGGCTGGCCCTCTGGCCGTCGCGGTCGAGGTCTGATGCGCGGTATCGAAGGTTCTTTCAGAAGGGCATTAAGAGCATTCCTCTCTTGTTGTAATCTTGTGCAGCCATGTTAGTAGATCTCATCTCGCAGCCATTTAGAGGTCACTATAGAGCTCCGTGGTGCGACGACATACCGCTGTATCTGCTCCTCCAGCTCCTTGATCTTCTCCGCATTTTGGATATTTCTCGGATTCGGCTTCTTCACGACCACAGCCGGCGGCTCCTTGTCCTCTCGTCCGAACCAGTCCGAGAGCTCAGACACGTTCGCAAAGTCCTTGAGCATCTCCTCTTGGATCACTCGTGCTGCAACAGTAATCAGAACTTCTGCGCATTTCTAGTCTCAGACGCTGGTCAACCCACCTGCTAATCTCGCGCTCTCATCATCCGACCGCGACCCGGACGGCTTCTCCCCCATCGCGCGCGTGGCGCACCAGGTCAGAAGCTGCCGCATCCGCCGGGGCTCGGGGATGCCCTCGCTCGCGATGTGCTTGTAGAAATCCTTCGTGTCCACCTCCCTGTGAGGCAGCGCTGTATGAGACAACAAAGCATCAGTATCAGCACCCACATCATCACCGGGATGATCAATGATATCATCAACATCATCAGACTTCTGCACAGGGTGAGAGTGTTGCCCACCATTGGACGCGCCGGAGTCGATCAGGGAGCTGGCTCGTCGCCCCCTCATTCCCAGGCTGCTGCGTCTTTGTCCCTTCTCTGCCTTCTCCGCTCTCATCTCCTTGTTCCGACGGATGACGGGCGTGTCAGCCAGCGGCAGCGCGATCTTCGTGGTGCCAGCCTGCACTGGCGTCGGCTCGGGTGATATGAATCCATTGGCGGTGGTGGTAGTAGTCGTAGTAGCAGGAGCCTCCACGGGCTTGGATTTAGGCGGTCTGCCTTTCTTGCGCTTCTTCTCAACAGCCAAGGGGGGGAACGGTTCCGTGTCGTCCCGTTTTCGCGTCGTAGAACCGAAGGGACTCTCTGACTCCCTTGTTGTTGTCGTCGTTGCCGGCTCTGCAGACGTTCGTCGCGCATTCCCGCGCGTCTGTCTCGTAGTTCTCGTCGTAGCCTCGGGTTTCTTAACCTGCTCCGCAGGACCCTCAGCAGCAGGAGGAGTGGAAGTAGTAGCCTTTGCGGTCTTCGCCCTGGGCGGTCTCCCTCTCCTCGGTGACGGCTTGGGCGCAGGCTCCTCCGCGACCGGTTCTGGGATCTTAACACCGCCTGTCAGCGACGGCCGCGCCTTTTTCGACGCGACGCGCGTGAACTGGAAGCCGTCTGCATCCTCGTCGTACTCTCCTGTAAAAGGTAGCATGGATCAGCGCACCATAAACACGCACACCTGGCCATCAATCCCCCCAATCTCATCCACGATCAATCCAAGAAAGAGAAGAAGAAGAAGAAGAAGAAGAAGAAGAAGAAGAAGAAGAAGAAGAAGAAGAAGAAGAAGAAGAAGAAGAAGAAGAAAAAAGAACTACTCACCAGCCTTCCTCTTCTTCTCACCCCCCGTCCCTCCCTTCACGTTCGTGCCATTCGTGGTCGAATTCAACCCCCCATTCACATTCACCGCTCTGCCGCTATCTTTCTTCCTGACAGCAGGACTCTCCTCCTCCTTCGCATTATTATTCTGATTATTACTACTGTTCAGCCGTGCGCTCGGTCTCCTCCCCCTGCCTCTCCCTGACGTAGTAGTGGTAGTGGTGGTGGTCGTCGTCGACGACGCAGGCCGCGCGTGCGCCCGCGACGACGCCGCCATGTCAATCGTGCCCAGAGGTTCGCGACGCGTAGTCCTTGTCGATGCGGTGGTCGTGAGGACAGCGGTAGTCATATCAATTCAGGTTCAGGTTGAGTTCGGATCCGGAGACACAAGGAGCGACGACGGAGCGCGAGCGGGGAGAGGGGGGAAGCGGTGACGGGTCTGATGAAATCCAGCCACGACGGGCGCAACGAGAATCCCCCTCAATCCAAAGAAAGAACCCTGCGCAGTGGGTGTATAGGTAAGGTAGGTAGATGATGTCCGATCGAGCAGTCCGCAGTGATGCGCTACGTCGTCGCCGTGGCCGTCGTAAAGATGGATGGGGATTGTTGGTAGCTTTCCAGCGGCCCGAGAGCAAGGCGTCTCCCAATTCCACAACGGGGGTCGTGACGGTCGTGACAAGAAGGGGGGGGGGGGGAAAAAAATCGCGATCAAATTCCCGCTCGCGCGGCGCAGTCCAAGGAGAACCGACCTGTGCGCTCTCCGCTGCGCTGTGCGGTGCGATCGGGGTGCGACGGTCGGCCGCTTCTGTTTTGTACGGAGGAGGGAACGTGAAGGTGAGCGGTCGATCCGGGGTGTCGCGCGCCTCGACGCTTCGTTCCCGGGACGCGAAGGGACAGGAGCCCACGCCGTCAAGTCTTTATTTCGTCCACACAGCCCGCCAACTTCGACTCGACCGGACTGGTGGTAGCAGAGTCTGCCTCTCTCGTGCTGAAGAGAAAAGCCCGAAGAACGACCTCAGGCTCGCTCTGCAGGTTGAGCGTCGCAGCCCGCAGTTGTTTTGGTCTTGGCGCGTGGAGGTCGCGCTAGTCCGTTTCCGGCGGGAGGGGAGGATGATATCAGAGACAGGGGTGCATCATCTCTACATACACGCTATCTGCAGTCCAAACCACGGTCAAGAGCGTCCAAGAGTCTTTTCATTCAGAGGGAGTTTGCCTGGTTGTCTAACGTGTCTAGTCGCTATAGTGCAAGAAGCCGTCTAACGCAAATGTACAGTACATCGTCCCGCGATCCCATGCACAGGTTCCTTTTTTGGGTTCCATTTATGTGTGGAAAACTAGTAGTAATAGATGTATTGAAATGATAACAAGGGCGCTGCTTCAAAACAGGACACATTACAGAGTCCATGGATTGATCGTAAATCCGCATTAAGAAACAGAGCATAGATCGCAATAGGATGGACATCGCGCGTAGTTCTCTAATCCAGAAACTCCAACAAGATTGGACTTTCCGAAGAGAATCCTCGGGGTAAAAAAAAAAGACAGGTATCGTGCGCATCTAACTTCGACGTCTACGCGTCCGTGGAAGGGGCAGGCGCCAGGCTGCCTTCGATTCGACGCTTGGCCTCCTGCTTCTCCTCGATCATGACGTGCTCCTCTTTCTTGAGGTGATCTTCCTTCTTGCGTATGTCAGGCTCGAACTGCGGCACGTCTGGGCTGTGACCGACGGACATGCCGGCCCGGATCTGGAGAAATCCCGTGTCAGAACGCCGAGCTTTACACAGGCAGGGGATGCGTTGCTTACCAAGGTCTCCAGGGCTCCCTTGGAGTTCTCCACCAAGTCGCTGTCGAAGTTGATCATGCCTGGCTCAAACAGGAGCAGGACGGTGCTACCGCCAAACTTGAAGTAACCCAGCTCCTCGGCTCGGGTCACCTTGTCTCCAGCCTGGCGGGTGATCACGATGCTTCCCACCATCATCGCCCCAACGCAGATGACCATGACCCGGCCGTGTGCGACCGAGTCGATCGGGATGAGAACCCTTACGTTCTCCCCGTACACATCCAACGCGGAGCGGATGGCCATCGGGTTGACCGTGTAATACTCCCCTTCGATGGTCTTGGGCGTACCCAGGACGCCATCCACCGGGATGTGGAAGCGATGGTAATCCTGAGGGGCAAGGCGGAAGATGCCCAGCGCGCCCTCTTTGTACCGCTTCACGTCTTCCGGGTAAGCGTTCCCAAGCAGTCTCTCGATGGAGAATTCTCTGCCCTTCACCCAGATCCGCGTCGCGTCGTCTATGCGATCGAAGACCACGGTCCGGCAATCCGCAGGCGACACGACAATCTTCGGGTTGTCCGGAGCGGAGCAGGGACGCGAGCCCGGCTTCAGCTCGCGGTAGAAGAATTCGTTGAAGGTCTTGAACTGGTCCACCGGCAGCAAGACCTCCGACATGTCCAGCTGGTGGAAGTTGATAAAGTCCTGGATCTGGCTGGCAGATGCGGGATCGTCGTACTTCTTCCCTTGCTTGATGCTGAGCGATTTGAGCATTTTCCGTACTGTGGTCTCTGTTAGTGCAACTCCACACAGGCTGGCTTATCAGGACATACTTCGTTTCTTCTCCATCTCCTTACTCTTCAGACCCTTGTAAAGCAGACGGATACCGAGCCGGACGTAGACGCTCATCCGCTCCTCGTTGATCTGACCGGTGATCCTATCCTGGACCAGAATGTTCGCCGAGTTCGCGCCCAGCTTGTAGCCACCGTACGAGATCTTGTTGATGACCTTGGTGTACCATTTCCGCTGGGCCTGGCTCGCGGTGACGAATCCACCCATGACGAGGTTGTCGACCTGTCGCCAGTCCTGGCTGGCGCAGGTAGCGACGTGGGTGATGATATCCGCATCGGAGCGTTTTCCGAGTCGGGGTTGATGACACAGCGGGCATTCACGGATCTCGATGACGTGTTCCTCACCGCTCTCGTCGACCAGATCGTCGGGACGAAGGTCCTCCTCACCCGCAGCCGGCTGTCCATCACCGGGAAGGGTCGGCACCGCTGTCCCCTGGGGATCAGCATTGGAGGGCATGGAGTAACTGGTTTCCGCCGCAAGCTCGTCGCTGCTGGATTGGTCCTCACTCTCAATCGACGAAGGGTGATGGACAATGTTCCTGATCTCGGCTCCGATGTTGCCCACGGTCTTTTTCTGCAGCGCCTGAAGCGTGTCCTCGAGGCAGATGACGGCCTGGTCAAAGGTCAGATCCGCGGTCTCGCTCGACTCGTTTTCAGTGGCGAATCTCGTGAAGAAGCTGTCGATGGTGGATTCCTTCAGCGTCGAGCCAAGGGTATCGAGCATCGTCGTCAGCTCGACCTTGCTGATGCGGTTACTGTCATCGGCATCGTACTGTTTGAGCATCAGTCTCCAAAACTGCTGCCGCAGCGCGCGGTACGGCATGTATTTAGCTTTGATGTACAGCTCCGGGGCGTGCTTATCCTCCCAACGCTCCTTGTTCTTCAGAGTCAGGGGAATGACATAGAGCTTGAGATCCATGTCGTCTTCTTCAGGAGTAGCCGTATCGTCATCCGAGCTGCTGCCACCCGGGACATTCAACAGAGTGGCACCGTCGGACGGAACACCCGTCGGAGAGTTCTGTGACTGCTGGTCCTGGTACTGCGAGGACAAAGATGTGGCCGAGCTTTTGGACTTCAAGGTCGGTTTCGACAGTTTGGACAGGCTCGTGGTTGACGATGACCGGCTCGCGCCCAGTCGAAAGCGCGTCGTGGTTGCCGGGGGCGTACGAGCAGACCCGGGCGGTCCCTGGAGTCTGTAGAGACCGGTTTCTGGATCCGCTTCCGGGGCGGCTTGAATGAGCGTCTGGAGCGGAAAGCTGGCTGAGGCGACAAAGTCGTTTCCCGAGAGCTTGTCTCTGTCCACGACTGTGAAGCTTATCGTGTACGACTGCTCGTGCTTCATGACCTGGAAGACCATCTTCTCGTTGAACACCGGGTTCAGGTTGTGGCGGATGACTCGCGTTCTCAGAGTCTTCCTCCCCAGGGAGGTCACAACGAACGGGTCCATGTCGAACGACGTACGTGTCACTGTGCATGGTTAGCACCAGAGAACATTGGGCGCGAAAACATTGATATGGAGCCATACTGTTCCGCTCAGGAGGCAGATCGGTGATCTTCACAATCTCCATAAACACAATGCCGTGGACGCCGTTTCCAGTCCCGGTAAATTGGTACGCCCTGGCGGCAATGGACTTGCGTTTCAGCCGGGCGATGCGCAGCCGCCTCTTGCGCTTCTCGGCCACCTCGGGTTTCGAGGGGTCATCAGTCTCGTCGGAGGTCTCGTCATCTTTGTCGTCGGTATCTTTGTCCTCCTCCAGATCGTTCGTGGGGGTCTGTGCAATGTCCTCGTCGTCCTCCCCAGCGGAGATGATCGCCTTGAACTTCTGGTATGTCTCATGCGGCGCGGCGATCGGGTTCGACGGGTCGTAGAGGGAGAATTGAAGGAGGATCTCGCCGGAGACGTCGCTCTCCTTCTTTTTGCCCGGCTTCCGCTTCGACTTGAGTTTGTACCATTTTGGCTGGAGGAATTGCGGTCAGCGACGTGGACGATCGTCAGACCGCAGCCAACACACCCACCTGCTGGACAGTCTCTCCGTCCGGGAAGATCTCTTCGAGGGGAATGTCGAACTCGCCCAGGAAGTCTCTGCCAAACCGGTCGTGGTCCCAGCAGGTGCACTCCAACAGAGGCACTCCGACGACCGGCAGATCAAAGGTCACGTTCCATTCGGGATTGAGGGTCTTGCTGATGCACGGGGTCGACTCTCGCGCGTCTCCGAGGGTGACTACGAGATACTGCGACCGAACCGTGAGCCATTGGCGCGTGCGGAACGGTCTGACGCGACAAGCAGGGGCAGGACTTACTGGATCGCTGGTACCGCCTCTGTCCTTGGCGGCAAGGTTCCTCCCCTAACGCGTGAGCCTGATCAGCTACGAAACACCGCTGGTCGATCCACACGCGCCCGCTTACCTTGAGCACGGTTGTCCTCAGGATCAGAGGCTTGGGCTCGGTCGGGGTCCTCAGGGGGCTCGTACTGCGGCTCTGGCCGGGCGTGGGGGAACCGCTCTTGGTGCTTCGATGGCTGAGGCGCTGAGGGAGCGGCAGACGGACCATGATGGTGAAGGGAGCTGGGGGTGGGATCGGCACAGGAGAGGCACTCGGGGCGATGGACGACAGCGACGTCCCACGAGACAAGGAGTGTCTACGCGGCCTGGGGAGCGCTTCCCAGTTAAATGGATGGTGAGGCTGAGCGGAGGCGGATGCATGGACGGCCTACCTGGGGGAGGCTCCTTTTCACTCGGGCGGCGCTCAGCCGCAGCGTCCACGATCAACACAGGATTGGACCGGGGAGGGGATCACAGGCAGACAACGGCCAGCTTGGCGAGGATCATGGGGGGGGAGGAGGAGACCAGGACTGCGAGACGGTCGGGAGGACAAGAGGATCATCGAACGCAAGCTCCTGGCGGGGGCCTCGGGAGCGGAGTCGAGTGGGCGAGGCAGACGCGGAACCTGCGGCAGCTGGAGATGGGGAGCACGACGTCAAGCTCTCTCTCTGTGTCTCTGTCTGTTTGCTCGACGACGACTTCAGACGACCAGGAGCCACTTTCGCCATGGCGTTCGGGAGCGTCGACCCGCCTTACCGCCTGTCCGCGCCGTCCGCTCTCCACCGCGACACGACCGCCCGGAGTTTACCAGAGAATCAGCCGTCTTGACGCTTGTATCTCTCTCTGCCCTCCATCCAGCAACTGCCGCGCACCGCCTCATCTGGATGCTTGATGCGGACAGAGTTGTACATCTGCCAATAATGCATCTCCTCACGCCTCGACGCCCCGTGGCTGGATGGACGCGACACCTCCACCGCCTGTGGCGCACCGCTGACGCCTGCATCCGGCCGGATCTCCGACACGCAGCCTGTGGCGTAGAAGGTGAGGCCCGTGAGGGCGCTGCCCTTCAGCCCGTGCACGCCTGCTCACGAACTCTTCCGGTAAACATCAGCCGGCCGGCAGTCGTGAAACATCCGTCTCTCTCTCAGCCCGGTGAATCGATTTTCTCATCTCAATCCCTGCAGCCGCCTCCTGCAGCTGCATTATCTCCTCCCCACAAAGGGACGTCTCCAGCATTCCTACTACGGACATGCAGGTCTTCAGCTGAGAAACGCCGCATCTGCAGGAAAAAGGGAAAAAAAAAGGAGAAAGAAAGCAGCATCGACAGACTGTTTCACAGCTGCGTCTGGGGTCCAATCGCCCGGTTCCCAAGTTCCTTTCCCCACCCCTCTTCCTCTAGGGCTGCATAATACCATGCACGTTTACTACAGCAGTACTACCCGATTCGTCACCCCACTTGTCCACGTCCCCCCTCATGATTAGGCTGCTGTTGCTGCAACACTGCAGTGTTATTTGATACTGATTGGCAAGCAGAGTCTGTAAAATGTTTCTAGACTCTAGTAAAGGCAGATCCACTCTGCATACATTATCTGTACTGCACATATAGGTATGCAGTGGTCTACCCTACCCGAGGACCAGGACCAGGACCAGGAACCCCCCCCCCCCCC
>Ga0207748_1000098_pt1 | contig 89662 bp, 82 predicted proteins | sample HigsolmetaGSP13D_FD_184841 | JGI IMG/M metagenome (GOLD analysis project Ga0207748, IMG submission 184841) | High solid enriched microbial communities from the Joint BioEnergy Institute, USA - SP1-3-D (SPAdes) | ecosystem: Engineered > Bioreactor > SSF (Solid state fermentation) > Aerobic >...
CAAGCGCAAGTATGGGCTAGGCCTTATTCGAGCACGCCTTCAGGAGACCAGTGAAACAGTAGTAGCCCTTCAATTCCTTATAATGAATCTGGAGCGGAAGCTCAGGGTTCTTTTTTTGAAATTTTTGTACAACACTATTTTATATTTTAATAACCGTAATTTGGCTTGTATCTGACAGAATCTGATTCGTTCAGCAAGCCCTAATTACTCAAGACTTGGTCGTAAACCGTCTTATATGTTTCGGCCGGCAGCACTTGTTCTAACTGGCTGCGCAGGTCTTCCGCCTGTTTTTTTTGCTGGTCAAACATACTGCTCATCGCATCGATTTGTTTCTCCATCTGGGTTGCAAGCTTTTCAGGCAGCTGTTGTTGCAGCTCTTTCACGCCGTTTTGCACTTGGGCGGTGCCGCTCGTTAACGCCGGAAGCTTTTTGTTTGCATCATTTAAGCCATTACTTAATGTGGCGCTCCCGTTTGCCACCTTGTCGGTACCAGATTGAAGCTGTTTCGACGCATCAAGCAACTGGCCGCTTGCCGTCTGCAGCTGGTTCAGGCCTGAGGCCAACGATTTTGAACCGTTTGCGACCTTATCCGCACCCGATTTTGCCTCCGACAGCCCGTTTGAAAAAGTAACCGAGCTTGCCGCCAATTGGGCCAAATGGTTTTTCAAGGAAACGGCGCCGCTGTCAGCCTGGGCGATCCCTTCGCCGAGCGTGCGTGAACCGTTATACAGTTTCAAAGCGCCCTTGTTTAAATCAGCCGCCCCATTATGGACCCGGCCGATGCCGTCATTCAGGGCGGTAGCGCCGGTCAACAAATTTTCCGTTCCTTTTCTTAAGACAACAGCGCCATCTTTTAGTTTGCCGCTTCCTTTGGCAAGGCTTTTTGCCCCGTTTCCGGCAGACCGGTAGCCGTTTGCCATTTCTTTCACTTTGCCGAATACTTCTTCCGCATACGTTTTTGTCACCTGTTCCGCAACGCTCGATTTTATTTTTGTCATTGCAGATTCTTCAATTTTGGAAGAAGTGTAGTTCATTGCCTGGTTTTGAATATAGTTCAGCTGCAATTTTTGTGGGTTTTTATCCAGTAAAGTGGTTGCGTTTTTAGAGAAATCTTCAGGGATCTCTATAATCATATAATATTGGTTATCTTTCAGTTTTTTCTCCGCCGTTTGCTGATCGACAAAGTGAAAATCAAAGCTGTCCTTTTCTTTTAAATTTTTGACGAGCTTATCCCCGAGGGCGAGATGTTTCCCCTCCATTTGTGCCCCTTTGTCTTCATTTACAACGGCAACCGGCAATTTTTCGAGATGCCCGTACGGATCCCAAAAAGACCAGATAAACATGCCGGCATATAAAATTGGCACAAGAATAATGGCTGCCGTTTCAATCAGCTTTTTCGGCGAACGTAAAATACTCCGTATTTCCGCGAACCATAAATTGTCCATCTAAAATACCTCCTTTTCCAGCCGAAAAATCAGTTCTGCAACCCTTTTAGCAAATACAGTTCAAACGCCTCCGCAATTTCTTCCTTCGACAGGGAATCATGGTGTTTTTCCCAGTCAAAAATAATGGCGACGTACAGTTTAAACATGATAAAAGCGGTCAACTCCGAATTGCACGGTTTGATTTTCCCCGCCTGTATCGCCCGTTCCAGCATTCCTTTCAGGTAGTCAATGATCTTCTCTTCAATTTTCTCGACCATGTCATTGACGGCCGGCGTTCCCATTTCTTTCTGCTCTTCGAATAATTTAAGCGTCAGCTGATGGGTTTTGCGGAATTCAAGAATGCTGAACAGGGCGGAATGCAGATTGGCATAAAAAGAAGCTTCCGGATCCATTGACGCTTCCGCCACCTGTTCCATTTCATCAATCAGGCGGGCAATGATTTCATGGAATAATTCTTCTTTATTGCGGAAAAAGTTATAAATGGTCCCCTTTCCGACATTGGCCATTTTGGCGATCAAATCCATTGTTGTCGCTTTATAACCATACTGGGCAAAAGATTTTGTAGCAGCGTTTAATATTTGCAGCCTGCGGTCCGTTTCCAAGCTTTCCACCTCCCGTTAGAATGAGTGACTGATTTGGTTTTTTGGTCATTTTCGCACAAAAAGTAATATACCACGTTTCCTCCTGAACATCAAGTATTTGTATCCGGGAACCATGATGCTTCCGGCCAAGTCTCTGCAGTGCTTTTCATTGGCGCATTTTTCATTCGTTTCTTCAAGTAAAGGGGAATGTGCCCCGAAGCGCCATACTTGCATGGCAACGCGACGGAAAAATTTTACACATCCCTCATTCCCGTTTCCGTGACAATAAAAACGGCAGGTGCCAGCCGAATGCACCATGCCGCTTTCTTCATTACCTATTAAAATTCAGCCCGAAGCCGGAAGTACCGGAGCATCTCGCCAACCGCCGCCCTTCCCTGGGAGATGCAGTCCGGCACGCCGACCCCGTTAAACGAGCTGCCGGCAAAAGAAATGCCCGGCAATTCGTTTTTGGCTGCCGCTAAAATTTTCCCGATTCTTGCTTTATGGCCCACCGTATATTGCGGCATCGCATATTTCCAGCGGGAAACAACAGTAAACTCCGGTTCTGCTGTTATTTCCATGATTTTATTTAAATCTTCCAGCACGATTTTCTGAATCCTGTCATCCGCGAGATCGACGACTGCGGATTCCGCTGACCGGCCGATATAGCAGCGGAGCAACGCCTTTCCTTCCGGTGCTGTATGCGGCCATTTTTTATGCGTCCAGGTGCAGGCGGTAATTGTATAATCACTGTTTCTCGTCACCACAAAGCCTGTCCCGTCAATGTCTTTTTTCACCGCGCTCTCCGGAAACGCCATCGAGACTGTTGCAACAGATGTGGATGGCACCTTTTCAAGCGGCGCAAAAAAAGCATATTTTGAAAAAATATGGGGGAGCGAAAAATGAGGAAGGGCCGAGATAATATAATCCGCTGTGATGCGGGTTCCATTTGTCAGTGTGATCCTGTAATCCCCGCCGCCCGTACTCATTTCAACCGTATCCACTGTCACGCCCTTCATGACCGCCTCAGCGCCGATTTTTTCCTCAAGTGCTTCAACGAGCGTTTCGAGGCCGTTTTGAAAGGTTAAAAAAGCCCCCTTATTCCGGGTTGGCCTGGAGTCTTGCGCAAATTCCGCCGCTACTTTTTTCATGCCGAGGATCAGGCTGCGGTGTTTTTGGACAGCCTCGAAAAATTGAGGCTGCGTTGCCAGCACGCTCAGCTCGTCGACATCTCCGGCATACACCCCGAACAATAATGGTTCGACAAGGTTTTCCAGCACTTCTTCACCGAGCCGGTAGCGGACAAAATCCCCGACTGACCGGTCTTCGCCGGTATTTTTCCGGGGCAGGATCAAATCGCAGAGCGCCCGGATTTTGCCGGTAACAGAAAACAAAGGGGAAGCAAAAAAAGGCGCCAATCTTGTCGGAATGCCCATCACAGAACCTCTTGGCACCGGATAGAGCTGTTGGTTTAATAAAATATAAGATTTGCCTGTCGCATTGGATACGAGGGAAGGCGACAGCCCGAGATCTTCTGCCAGATGCAAAGCGCTTTGCTTTCTTGCCAGAAAAGAATCCGGCCCGCGTTCAATGACAAATCCGTCCCGCCTGACCGTCTGGATTTTTCCGCCAAGCCGGCGCCCTTTTTCCAACAATATCACATCAAACGGCAGCTGTTGGTCCTCAACAAGGCGCCGCAAATAATAAGCAGCTGTCAAGCCGGTGATTCCGCCGCCAAGCACAGCTACTTTTTTTCTGTTTCCGGCCATGGTCAGCACCTTCTTTGGCAATAATGTCATGTTTTATGGAAATCCGTTAAAAAATCTCAGGCGGCTGCCTATTCTTGCGGCAGCAACCCTGATTTTGTTTTTTTCAAAACAGCCTCAGCCAGCGAATCAATAAAAGCCGGGTTGTCATTCGGCATTTCCGGGCGGTAATACGATGCGCCAACTGAATCGCAAACTGCCTTGCACTCATAATCATTATCATATAAAACTTCCAGATGTTCCGCAACGAACCCGACCGGCGCATAAATGAAGGCTTTATAATGATGTTTTTCATACAGCGTTCTTGTAAGGTCTTGCACATCGGGGCCGAGCCACGGATCCGGCGTATTGCCTGCACTTTGCCAGCCGACTGCATACGTCTGCACGCCCGCTGCCTCCGCAATCAGATCAGCGGTTTCCCGGATTTGTTCCGGATACGGATCGCCGTACTGCAGAATTTTTTCCGGAAGGCTGTGGGCGGATACAATCAAGCAGGAAGACGTGCGTTCTTCTTCACTCATTGTAGCATACGTTTTCTGAAGTTGCTGTGCCCAAAAATCGACAAATTTCGGTTCATCATACCAGCTTTCGACCGATTGGATGGCGGGCCCGCCCAGTTTTGCCGCTGCTTCTTTCGCCCTTTCATTGTACGATTTCACGCTGAAAGCCGAGTAATGCGGCGCAAGCACGATCGATACCGCTTCTTCAATGCCGTCATCATGCATTTGTTTGACGGCATCTTCAATAAAAGGTTCAATATGTTTTAAGCCGATATAAGCTTTAAATTCTGCCCCGTCTTGCCGTTCATTCAGCCTCGATTCAAGCGCATATGCCTGGTTTTCCGTTATTTTGGCAAGCGGGGACAAGCCTCCGATTGCTTTATACCGGCGTTTCAAATCTTCCAGCAACTCATCCTGGGGCCTTCTCCCGTGCCGGATATGGGTATAGTAACGCTCAATATCTTCTTCTTTATACGGCGTGCCGTACGCCATCACGAGCAGTCCGATTTTTTTCTTTTCCATTATGCTTCCTCCTGTTGTTTTCTTTCGCTGTATTCATGAATAAACGTTGTCAGCCTTTTTAATGTTTCCGGACGGACATCAGGGGTGACACCATGCCCGAGGTTAAAGATGTAACCCGGCTGCGCCATGCCTTCGTCCAGTATGGCGGCCGCCTTTTCTTGAATAACTTCCCACGGGGCCAAGAGCACGGCGGGGTCAAGATTCCCCTGGATTGCTTTTGTCACGCCGAGCGCGCGTGCTTTTTGGATTGGCAGCCGCCAGTCGAGGCCAACCACATCAATTGGCAGGCTGTTCCATTCTAGCGCCAGATGCCCGGCCCCGACACCGAACAGGATGAACGGGGCATTTTCTGTTCGCAGCGCGGTAAATATCCGTTCCATCACAGGTTTCATATAATAGCGGTAATCCGCTGCATTTAAAGCACCCACCCATGAGTCGAATATTTGAATGGCGCTGGCTCCGGCTTTGATTTGCGCTTTTACATACACGATGATCATATCCGCCAGTTTTTCCATCAGCGCAAACCACGCTTTTGGTTCTGTATACATAAACGCTTTTGTTTTTCTATAATCTTTTGAAGGCCCGCCTTCAATCATATAACTGGCCAGAGTAAAAGGCGCGCCGGAAAATCCGATTAACGGAACCGCCAATTGTTCCTCCGTTAACAGCCGGATCGTCTCCAGAACATAGGGAACATCTTCTTCCGGATGCAACTCCCCCAATTTTTCCACATCTTTTAACGAAGAAACCGGGTTATGTATGACAGGGCCTGCTCCTTTGAGGATTTCAACTTCCACACCGAGGGCGGGGAGCGGCGTCATGATATCTTTATAAAGAATGGCGGCATCCACATCGTAATGCTCTACCGGCAGCCTTGTCACATATGCGCACAGTTCCGGCTGATGGGTGATGTCGAACAGAGAATACTTTTCTTTCAGTTTTCGGTACTCCGGCTGGGATCTGCCGGCCTGCCGCATATACCAGACGGGGACGCGGCCTGCCTGTTCTCCCCTTGCCGCTTTTAAAAGGGAATCGTTTAAGATCTTTTTCTTCAAATGTTATCCTCCTCACGCCACACAGTCACCATTTATTTTATAATAATTCTTTTCAAATAAAAACTATTTTATCCTGAGAGGGCAATATCTTTTTTTACTATAATCGTTTCAAAAAGCATTGTGCAGCCAGCTCTTCCAACTGTCACAAATTTGCCGTATTTTGCTTTTCCTTATGGTTGTACGCGAAATACAGGCTATGTCCGATTTTTGCCCGGTTTTTCATTATTATTCCATTTTGTGCCGCTTCCTTCCCCCATCGCCTCTCCGGCACAGACAGAAAAGATGAAAAGGCGTGAGCCGCTTCCTATTTCTATTCGCTTTCGGCCGCCGTCTTTATTTTGCAAAACTTTACAAATTGAACAGCGGAAAGATATAGGTTAAACTGGAAGTAGAGAGGGGTGATCAAAATGAATGTCTACGTCACAACGGGTACTTATGCTTTTCTCTTAAAAATAAAGGAAAAGTATCCCGATGAAAAGATGGTGCTGTTGCAAAACCCGGAACATGCGCTGTTGTTGCACGAAACGGAGGGGAAAACCGTTTTTGCCTCGCCACGCCGTTATCAGCTGGCTGCCTCCAGCGGAAATTTGGAAGACGGCATATTCTTCATTTTTACCCATCTTCCGATTCCGGATGAAGGAAAACCGGTTTACGAATTCCACTTCAAAAAAAACACCCCGGCCATAGAAAGCAAGCCCGGCTTTGCAGCATACCGGCTCCTCCGCCCGGTAAAAGGGGATACGTATATCGCCATTACCGGCTGGAAAGACGAAGAGAGTTTCGAAAAGTGGAAGCGTTCCATTGATTATTTGCTCGTCCACAGCCTGGATCTGACAGAAATTGGCGCAAACAAGAGCACGTATGACGCCCCTGCTTTTACAAAAGAATATGTCATCCCGCAAGATGAAGAGGAAGGATAAACAGATCCCGGCCGCCTGCTCAGGCAGCCGGGATCTGTTGCTGTAACCGCCCGTTAAGCAGGCTGCCGGCCGGCCCCTCGATATACACGGACCATTTCAGGAACCGGAAGAATGGGCGATTGGAAAAATTCCAGAGCGGGAAAGTGGGAGTGCCAATCGGGAAAAAAATTTAGTCCGCAGCCTGTCTTTCCGCGCCCGGCCTGCAAATCAGCCGTGAAAAAGGCAGGCCAGTACAGAGATTCAAAAACTAGGTACACTGATTTGCAAAGGTTCCGGAACAGGATAGGCAGGTAAAACCGTGCCTGCACGCCCCGCAGATGGCCTGCGGCATGATCCGGAGGGTGGCAGGCATTATCGTGACAGTCACCCATTTCTTGCCCCCGCCATATGCTGCATCAAGAAGGGGGCAATGGAAATGGGCATTGATTTGACTGCCATTCACTTTGTATATTTGATGTTTATTCTTTTCATTATCCTGATGATGGTCCTGAAAAAGGATACGTCCCTTGTATGTATTGCCGGTATTTTCATCATTGCATGGATTGCAACCGGATCGTTCACTGCGTCTGTCAGCGGTATTTTTACGAGTTTTGTATTTGCGATCAAAGAATTGCTGCCCATCATTCTTGTCATTTCCATTATCGTCTCGATGAGCAGGAGCATGCTTGATACCGGAATCAATGATGTGATGGTGGCCCCGTTCGCAAAACTGATAAAAGGGCCGAATCTTGCTTTTTGGATCATCGGCTTTTTAATGCTGTTTATCTCGACTTTCTTTTGGCCATCCCCTGCTGTCGCGCTGATGGGGGCTGTGCTTTTGCCGGTTGCGATCCGGGTCGGGCTGCCGGCGATCGGCGTGGCTGTTGCCATGAACTTGTTCGGGCACGGGATCGCCCTCTCCGGCGACTATGTCATCCAAGGGGCGCCGAAACTGACGGCTGACGGCGCCGGCATTCCTGTATCGTCCGTCATAGAAGCAAGCGTCCCACTCGTCATTGTGATGGGCGTGGTGACGACCGTTACCGCTTTTTTGCTGCTTAAACGCGATATGAAAAAAGGCTTGCTTGCTGCCGGAGAGAAAACGGCCGGGAGCACTGCACCGCCTGATGCAAAAGTCCCCGGGCTCAAGCCGGTATACAAAAAACTTTTTGCTTTTTTTATTCCTGTGTTTTTCATCCTTGACATCGTTGCCATGGTTCTTTTTCATTTGCAGGGGGATGCGGCAACCGCACTCGTTGGCGGCACCTCGATCATGATCTTGCTTCTCATTACAATGGCCGGTTCCCGTAAAAGCGGCTTTGAAAAAGTGACAAAATATTTGATAGACGGCCTGCAGTTCGGTTTCCAGGTGTTCGGCCCCGTCATTCCGATTGCCGCATTTTTCTATCTTGGCGGCGATGGTTTCCATACGATGATCGGCGCCGATCTGCCGGGCGCTTCACAGGGGATTGTAAATGATCTCGGCAGCGCCCTGGCATCGGTTATGCCGGTCTCAAAAGAAATCGGCGCACTGACAACAGCCGGAGTCGGCGTCATTACCGGCCTTGACGGTTCGGGATTTTCCGGCATTTCGCTCGCCGGCTCAATTGCAGCGCTGTTTGCCCATGCAATCGGTTCGGGAGCCGCCACCCTGACCGCGCTTGGGCAAATTGCCGCAATTTTTGTCGGCGGGGGAACGATCATTCCGTGGGCATTAATTCCGGCTGCTGCCATTTGCAATGTCGACCCGTTTGAACTGGCAAGGCGCAATTTAATCCCTGTCATCACCGGCCTCATTGTGACAACAATTGTCGCGATGTTTCTAATCTGACCGCAGAGCAGGCTGGAAACGGGGCGGCTGAAGCTATGGTCTCTCCATTCGCGCAGGCCAACAGCGGCCCGTTTAGACACGGTGCTGTAAATGGATGGAGTAAGGCGCCCGCCCATTCACATATGCCAACAGCGGCAGCCTGCATCCGCAGGTGCCGCTTCCTTTTAGCTGTTACCGCGATAAAGCAGCAGACTTTTTCACAATTATGGTATAATAGTAAAAATAACAGGTTGGGGGAATCGCAGATGACAGTGTTGGAAAAATTACATAAAAAACTGGACGGTTTTTACCCGGAAATGGTGGAGACAAGAAGATATCTCCATATGCACCCGGAACTGTCCTTTAAAGAAGTGGAAACAGCCCGCTATATTTCTGATTTTTACAAAAGCCTCGGCATCCGGCCGCGCGAACATGTCGGCGGAAACGGTGTCGTCGCCCGTATAAAAGGCGCAAAGCCGGGAAAAACGATCGCGCTCCGGGCCGATTTTGACGCGCTGCCGATTCAGGAAGAAAATGATGTGCCCTATCAATCACAGGTGCCGGGTGTGATGCACGCATGCGGACACGACGGGCATACGGCGGCACTGCTGATGCTCGCCAAAGCCATACATGAAGTGAAAAACGAATTGGAAGGCGAGTATGTTTTCATCCATCAACATGCCGAAGAATACGCGCCGGGCGGGGCAAAAGCCATGATCGAAGACGGCTGTCTCGAAGGCGTGGACGCCATTTTCGGCACGCATTTATGGGCAACGGTCCCGGTTGGCCACATCCAGTACCGGAAAGGGCCGTTCATGGCGGCTGCCGACCGGTTTGAAGTGACGATCCAGGGCCATGGCGGGCATGGCGCCCAGCCCCATCTTTCGAAAGATGCAGTCGTGGCCGGGGCGCAACTTGTCACGAATCTCCAGCAAGTCATCAGCCGCCGGATTAATCCGATCCGGTCCGCGGTTTTAACGGTCGGGTCCTTTTCTTCCGGCGATGCTTTCAATATCATTGCCGATACGGCGAAAATCACGGGCACGGTCCGGACATTTGACGAAGATGTGCGGGACAGGGTGGAAAAAGAAATCGAAAGGATCATCCAAGGCACATGCCTGGCCGCGGACTGCACATATGATTATGACTATTTCCACGGATATCCGCCGGTTGTGAACCATGAGGCTGAAACAGCATTTTTGGCGGACTGCGCAAAAGAAATCGAAGGCGTCACCCAAGTGGAAGAAGTCGACCCGTCGATGATCGGGGAAGATTTTGCCTATTACTTACAGCATGTAAAAGGCGCCTTTTTCTTTACAGGGGCGGACCCGGAAAAAGCCGACCCGGCCTATCCGCATCACCATCCGCGCTTTGACATTCATGAAAAAGCGATGCTCATTGCCGCCAAAACTTTGGGCGCAGCAGCCATCCGGTACCAGAACGCCTGAAAAAGCGCTCAAGCATCAGCGTTGCCAGCCCGGTTTTTTTCCTGGCAAGCCGGGCGTTTTGAAAAACCGCTGCAGGCGTAGGGTCCGTTTTTTCGGAAAAAACTTGCAATTGCTAATGCAAGGGGCGGCTTTTTGGCCGGTGGCTGAAACGCCATAGACGGGCGCATTGCTAAAAACGGCACCGGACGGATTGGGCATGAAAAAACGGCACAGGCTCTCCGGCTTGTGCCGTTTTTCATGTTTACGGGCAGGTTGCCACCTGCTTTAACCGAACCCGCCGCTTGCATGAGGAGCCTGTGCCGTTTTTTTAAGTTGACGGACAGGGCATGCACTCCGGCCCGGCGTTACTGGCGCCGAATTTTTCCGGGGACATACCAGGCGACAAGCAGCCAGGAAAATACAGCGCCTGCCACAAGGACGAAAAGACCGTTCATCCACAAGCCGTTCAATGCGGCCGCCGCTGCAAAAATGACCGTCTGCACATACAGGCAGACTGCAAGAAGCCGGATAAAAGACGTTTCTTTCAACTTGCGAGGCACCGGATAGAGACGCAACCAGATTTTTAAATCGTGGGAGCCGATCATCGGGATCATTTGGAAAGCTGTCAAATAAATAAACACGACGGCAAGAACGAGCGCGAGCACCCGTTCATGGCTGAAAAACAACAGCACGGCCCCGATTGCAGTCAGCCGGACAAAAAGCCCGAAATACTGGCTTGTCCTGAGGAACGTGCGGGCAAATAAGTATTGATACGTATGTTCCTGGCCGTATCGGATGCCAGCGAGGAGCGGATCGAGCCATTTGCGCCGTTTGACCTGCCCTTTTAGTTCCGGCACATCAGCAAACAGATTTGCAAACCGGTAAAAACCCATTAGCCGCCTTTCTTCGCGTTCAATGAGCGCATCCCATCTGAGTGTCCGTTTTTGGGCGAGCCGGTAAAAATACAGAAACAAGCCGAGCATAACGACAGCCAGAATGACCACAAGAAAGAGGTTTGCCTCATTGACAACGAGAAACACAAACGCGGCGCTTAATGCAAACCGGATGATCCAGTCGAAAACAGGGGCATACGGCTCCGGCAGTTTATACACGTTCCAGCTCAAAAGCAGGTTCCACATTTTTAACACGAGCAGCAGGATCAGCAGACCAAAAAAACGGCCGAATCCGTGCCCCGTAACAGCCGCATACATCGGCATCAAAGCGGCAAGCACAAACAGAAGCAGATAAGCCTGAATGCTGAAGGAAAACAGGATCGCTTTTTTAAAAAACGGGCGCATCCGCATTTCCATCGGGATAAGAAACACCCGGTCCGCTTCTTTTAACAGCGTGTACACCGGGCTCGCCGCCAGAAACCACCCGAGCAAAAGGCCCATTACAAGGGCAACGGGAAAATCTGGACTGAGATGCTTCACCCAGCGGCTGTAATAAAAAGCAGCGGCACCGAGCCCGAAAATCAGCACAAACAGCAAATGGTCATTAAAAATATACCGTGTATAGCGCCTTAGGTTTTGTAAGTAGGAAGCAAATCTTTCTTTCCAAAGGCGGTCAATTTCGTTCATCGTCATCTTCCTTTGTCAATTGGATATACAAATCATCCAATGTTGCGCCGGGCATCGAAAATTGCTGCTGCAGCTCTTCCAATGTTCCTTTCGCGCGGATCCGCCCGTTATGCAAAATGATGAATCCGTCGCAATACCGTTCTGCCGTTGCAAGAATATGGGTAGACATCAGGATGCCCGCCCCTTTTTTCTTCATCGTGCCCATCAAATCCAGCAGTGACTGGATGCCGAGCGGGTCGAGGCCGAGAAAAGGCTCGTCAATAATGTACAGGCTCGGCTCGACTAAAAAGGCGCACATAATCATCACCTTTTGCTTCATGCCTTTTGAAAAATTGGCCGGAAACCAGCCGAGCTTTTTATGCAGGCGGAATTCCTTTAATAAAGGCACGGTTCTGTCCGCATAAGTTTTTTCATCGATGCCATATGCCATTGCCGCCAGTTTCAAATGTTCTTCCAGCGTCAGTTCCTCATATAAAATCGGGGTTTCCGGTATGTACGAAAACTGCTTTCGATAAGCGTCCGGATCCGCGTTTAAGTTTTTGCCGTTGATCGTGATCCGCCCTTTTTTCGGTTCCATTAACCCGATAATATGCCGGATGGTCGTACTTTTTCCGGCGCCGTTTAAGCCGATCAGCCCGATCAGCTGCCCCGCTTCTACTGTAAATGAAACATCTTGAATCACAGGTTTTTTCGTATATCCACCTGTTAAGGACGCCACTTCCAATAATGTCATCTAAAGAACCCCTTTATGTCAAAAGTTCTGATCTGTACCCTTTATTGTACCATGAAAGCGTTCGTGACTGAATGCCAACTACGCGCCTGAAAAATTTTTGCAATGCGCATGTATAGATTCCAACCATTTGCCCATCCTATACTTGCAGGGGAAACATGCAATCGGGGTGGTTGTCAAAGACCAGTAACGATGCTTTACATTAGCCATAACCGACTTCCAGGCACCCTTTCCATGAGGTGCTGGCGGTGAATCTGTTTAAAGGCAATGCACTTTAAACGTTACCCAATAAGGGGATGATCGCGTTGGAAAAAGTTGAGGAAGCCCATTATCAACCATATCATTCGTAAATGAAGTGTTGATCAAAGGCGCTTTTCGGCTAGTTGAAAAACCCTGCAGAACGGGGCGGAAACGCAGGTTTCCGCCCCGTTTCCTTTTCTTTCGCCTTTTCATCCGTTATAATGAAATCAAAAAAATGGAAAGGTTGATCAAAATGTGTATTTTTTGCAAGATTATAAACGGTGAAATCCCGAGTGCAAAAGTGTACGAAAATGAGCATGTATACGCTTTTCTTGACATCAGCCAGGTGACAAAGGGCCATACCCTGATTGTCCCGAAAATACATAAAGAGAATGTCTACGAACTGACGCCGGAGATTGCCCGCAATTTCTTTGAATCGGTCCCCGTTGTAGCAAATGCATTGAAAGCGGCATTCCAGCCTGTGGGGCTCAATGTGTTGAACAATAATGGCGAGATTGCCGGCCAGTCTGTATTCCATTATCATATGCACCTGATCCCGCGATATGGAAAAGGAGACGGCTTCGGGGCAGTCTGGAAAACACATGAAAAAGATTACAGCCAGGAGGACCTCCAGCAAATCGCCGCGGAGATTTCCAAAAAAATATAAGTTGCACCGGGCAGTGTCACTGAATAAGCCCATTTTTGCGTTTTTGCAGCCGGGTTCGCGCTTATTTTTTTCAGCGGCCATTTGGGCTGCCATTTTTTGTTGCGCCCAATTTGATCAAAACATGCGTCACTTTTTCCAACTGCATGCTATAATAAGGTTAATCTTTCGCCGCCGGCCATGAGGGTACGTCGGGAAAGCACCAGATGAGATGAGAATAGGAGAGTGGAGACAGATGAAGACAAAATCACTTGTCAGCTTGGCGTTGCTTGTTGGGATCGGCACGGTATTACACACGGTGATTCCGGGCTTCGTGTTCGGGATGAAACCGGATATGATGCTTACCATGATGTTTATCGGCATTATTTTGTTCAGGGAGAAAAAATACGTACTGTTGCTTGGTGTACTGACCGGCATCATTTCCGGCCTGACCACCAGCTTCCCGGGCGGTTTTTTCCCGAACATCATCGATAAATGTATCACTTCTTTTGCTTTTTACGGTTTGCTTCTCGCTTCCGGAAAACTGGCAAAAAAGCTGCCGGCACTGATTGTATTCACGGCCATCGGCACACTGATTTCAGGCATCATTTTCTTAGGATCCGCGTTCTTTATTGCCGGGTTGCCGGGGCCTTTTGCCATTTTGTTTGGCACCGTCGTTTTGCCGGCAACCGTGCTCAATGCAGTTGCGATGTTTATTCTTTTTCCGATCATCTCAACCGTTGCAAAGCGCACAAATGCCGCCCACAGCATGCAAGCGTGAAAATGGCCGCCGGGTTTCCGGCGGTTTTTTTTCGCTTGCACAGCTTAAAATAAATGAAACAGAGCGGCAAGAAGCAGGAAAACCATTCCGGCCGTTCCGAAAAATGCAATCCTTTTTCTGATGATTTTCCGCGGCGGATAAATTCTTCTTTTCTGGTACAGCAGCATGTGCCGAACCATCGCGGCAAACAGGACAACGCCGGCCATTAAAAAGCAGAATGCAACACGCCCCAACGAACTCCCCCTCTTTTCTGCCTGGACTATTACATCATATGCCCTGATGCGGATTAACATGTACCAGACGCGGGTAAAGAACAAACAGAAGGCACGCGCCGAACCCGCTCTTTTGTCCTTCATACCGCCTGTGAAAGACAACTCCACAGCGCGGGAGCCAGGTTTTGTCTTTCATCGGGCTGATGAAAGACAGTTGGATGTGTGGCGGCCGCTCTTTTGTCCTTCATACCGCCTGTGAAGGACCATCCGCGCCAGGCTTGGAATATCGCTTTGGACGAGCCCGGCAAAAAAGAAAGAGAACTTTGCAAAAGACTGGCAAATTCTATATCATGAGGATAAAAGACCATTCCAGGAGGTGCATTCCATGAACAAATCCAGTTTATTTTACGGATTACTGGTTGGAGCAACAGCAGGCGCTGTTTCCGTCCTTTTCACCACACCCGCTTCCGGAAAAAGAATACGGGAAGCCATCAAAAATAATTCCGGTGATTTCATTGAATCGGTCAAAAGGATCGCCGAAAATGTAAAAGACTTAAAAGCATCCGTCGAAGATTTTTCAACAGAAGGCAAAAAAGTCGCCACGAACGTAATGGAAGAAATCCAACACTGTATCGAAGAATGGCAAAAAAGCATTGAGCCAAACAAAGACGCCCTGCAAAATGAAATCAAGGAAATCCGGAAAACGATTGAAAACATGGAACAACAAATGGAGAAAAAATCTTCCTGACTTTTCGCTGCCCGGAAAGCAACAACCGCTTTCCGGGCTTTTTCTTTGCTATTCTTTTCAAAAAAATTTAGTAAATTGTTTTTTATTACTTTTTATTTTACTGGCATAATGATAATATATAGGGTAAGGGGTGATGGGAAAAATATGACGGAACAAATATTGACGACCAATGAGTATCTTCTATTTTGCAAAAGGGTCACGCAATTGTCGAAAGCGCTCTGGAAAACGATTGAAAAAGACTGGCAGCAATGGATTAAGCCTTTCGATCTGAACATCAATGAACATCATATTTTATGGATTGCCTATCATTTAAAGGGCGCATCGATTTCGGACGTGGCAAAATTCGGGGTGATGCACGTATCAACAGCTTTTAATTTTTCGAAAAAGCTTGAGGAGCGCGGCTTGCTCGAATTCTCGAAAAAGGAAAACGACAAGCGGAACACGTATATTCAATTAACCAATAAAGGAAGAGAGATTTTTTTAAAGTCATTGGAAGCGTTTAACCCGAAAAAAAGCACCGTCGTACAAGGCACGATGCCGCTTTACGATCTTTACGGCAAATTTCCGGACATGATGGAACTGGCTGCGATCGTACGCCAGATTTATGGTCAAGATTTTATGGACATTGTAGAAAATTCCATTTTCAATGGGGAGCTGGATGATGTCATTGAAACGGAACTGTTGGGAAAACCTTCGCTGAACCGCTTCTGACCCGTTTCGGGCAGCTACAAATTCCGTTTCAATGCCTTCATTAAGTCAGGATACAGCCCTTGTTGCAAACAGGCGGCAATCACTTCCGCCGGCTGCAGTTTTTCATGCAGGGATTCCTTAAACTTTTGAAAAAGCGGATAAAAATATACAAATTTGTCCGCCTTCTGTTCTTTCAGCTCATCGCTCAAACGATCGCACAGCGCATAAAATTGTTCAATATCCTGTTTTGAAAGCTGTTTTTCCATAATCAGCCTGAAAAACGGATATTGGCTGGTCCCGATCATTTTTAAAAGCAATGTTTGATAAAATTCCAGTCTTTCCAGCTTTTGTTCAATCGATTCCATTCAGTTCCCTCGTTTATATGTTTTTATGATTCTGCTGAGAACAGCGCGACCCCGGTCATGGGATGCTTCAGTTTTAGACAGGGGCGTGTTTTCCGGCAAGGCCCATTGTCCGGCCGGCCTTTAAAAACTTCCCCGCGGCATTCGCCACGAGCGGTTCAAGGCAGTGCCTGTTAAAAATGAATAATCGTTCATCCACCTTGCATGGAAAAGACCAGCGTTCATTACACATTTGCCATCCGAAAGACAGGCGGAACGTTACGAATCCAGGGTTCAAAACCGGCGCGCTCCGCCTTTATTTTACTGCAAATTTTCGGGAGGGGGGCCGGCCGGCATGTATGTGCTTGTTTTTTTTACAGTTACGCTTTCTTTATATTATACTTTATCAACGTATTGACAAGCCATCTATGTACAAAAAAAGAAATACCGGAAGAACACCGGCCGGGAGTTTTTCGGACGATCAACATCCTCATGACCATTTTACTGTTTTCCTCCTACCTTGGCACTCAATAACAACACAACAAGAAAGGCCGGCAGCTGCCGACCCCAAATTTTACCAAGCCCAGGATGCACCAATAATGATCAATAAAATGAACAACACAACCAGCAAGGCAAAGCCGCCTCCGTAAGCTGCTCCTCCGCTCATTCCATCCACCTCCTCTTGTTTCATACGTATATTATTCATCCGCCCCTGTATTGGTTAAGGCTCCCGTCTATTGGCCGGCCTAAATTTCACAAATCCGCAATGAAACTCCACATCATATCCTATGCTGCAAACATCCATCCTGCCCTCTGCAAACGCCTGCCCCATATGAAAAGAAGATTGGCATGGTGTGAAAATTCCATAAGAAACCCGGCAATCCCTTTCTTTTCTCTTTCAATTTATGTTATAGTAGTGGTTGTAAATCTCTCTTGCACGACAAAATGAATAGGAGTTGTTTTTGAATGAAGAAATGGGTACTATCCCTTGTTTTGGCAGGCAGCGTGTTCGGACTTGCAGCATGCGGCAACAGCGGCAACAGCGCCGTCGTTAAGACGAAAGCCGGAAATGTTACCAAAGACGAATTATATAATGCAATGAAGGATAAATATGGTTCAACTGTGCTTCAGCAGCTTACCATTGAAAAAGTCCTGTCCAAAAAATACACTGTCAAAAAGAGCGAAGTTGACAAACAAGTAAACGATGCAAAAAAACAATTGGGCAGCTCATTTGATACAGCGCTGCAGCAATACGGTTATGCAAACGAAAAAGATTTCCGCAACAGCGTGAAAGTCGGCCTGCTTGAACAAAAAGCTGCAGAGGCGACAATCCATCCAACGGAAAAACAATTAAAAAATTATTATAACAATGATATAAAACCGGAAATTAAAGCGCGCCATATTCTTGTTTCCAGCAAGTCGAAAGCAGAAGATATCAAGAAACAACTGGATAAAGGCGCCGATTTTGCGACATTGGCCAAAAAGAATTCAACCGACACCGCAACAGCTTCTAAAGGCGGAGATCTCGGCTGGTTCGGTGCAGGCGAAATGGACAGCGATTTTGAAAATGCTGCATATAAGCTGAAAGTCAATGAAATCAGCGGCCCTGTTAAGACTTCTTACGGCTACCATATTATTCAACTGACCGGTGAAAAAAAGAAAAAACCGTACAGCGAAATGAAAAAAGACGTCGTCAAACAATATAAAGCATCGAAAGTAACAACGGAAAAAATCCAGTCCGCTTTGAAGAAAGAATTAAAAGCGGCTGACGTGAAAGTAAAAGATGAAGATTTGAAAACGACTTTTGACTCCCTGCTCGGGACTTCATCAAGCAAATAATGCTGCAAAAAACCGCCCATCCGATTATGGGCGGTTTTTTGTGGCCGTTATGCTTCATGGGCTTTTTCAGCTTCACCGCTGCGCAGTTCTTTTTCTTTATGCATCCTTTCAATAAAAACTTCCCCTTCTTTTTCAATCCATTCCTGTTCCTGTTCGTGTTCTTCCCGGGCTGTTTTCACCGCCATAAACGCACATATGACAATGCCTGCCACAACAAAATAAATCCAGATTGGGAAATCCATGTTTTCCCCTCCTTTTCGGTTTGTCCCTGCTATAATGTATGGCAGAATCCATTAAAAAATGCCTTTCATTTTGAAAGGCATTTTAAAAGTTTTTCACCAGACGGGCGCTTTCCAAACGTTTGCGTTTCTATGAATCTCACTGATGAAACGTTGGTTTGTAAAAAGAACGGTTATCAAGTGCATAAATCCGGTCCGAGAACTCGCCCGGTTTGACATTGCGGAGCGCACGGTCAAGCATATTCATTTTCGCATCAATATTATCAATATAGTGGAGAATTTCCGCCTCTTTAATCATCGGGGGCTTGGCACTTCCCCATTCCGCTTTTCCGTGGTGGGAGATCACCATATGTTCCAGCACCATGACTTCTTCCCCGTGGATTCCGAGTTCCTCCGCTGCTTTTGCAATTTCTGTGACCATAATCGAGATATGGCCGAGCAAATTCCCTTCAGCCGTATAAGTTGTTGAGATCGGGCCGGACAGTTCTTGCACCTTTCCCAAATCATGCAAAATGACACCGGCATACAACAAATCCCGGTCGAGTGAAGGATAAAGGCCCGCGATTGCCTTGGCAAGGTCGAGCATGGAGACAACATGGTACGCCAGCCCCGATACGAATTCGTGATGGTTTTTCGTTGCAGCTGGATAGACAAGGAACCGCTTCTGGTATTTTTTCAGCAGATGCCGGGTCAGCCTCTGGATATTTGGATTTTTCATATCAAAAATGTACTGGGTGATTTTCCCCATCATTTCTTCCTGCGATAACGGGGCCGTTTCGATAAAATCGGAAATCCGGACACCGTCCCCCGGTTGTGCCGGATGGATCTGGCGGATTTTCAGCTGCAGCCGCCCGCGGTAATTTAAAATGTCCCCAGTTACTTTTACAATCGTCTCCGGTTTATATGTTTGTTCGTCCTGTTCGGTCGCATCCCAGAGTTTTGCTTCGATATCCCCGGTCCGGTCCTGCAAAATCAATGTTAAAAAAGGTTTGCCGTTGCTCGCAATTCCTTTTGTTGCGTGTTTGATGAGCAAAAACGCGTCAAACTGTTCGCCCACCTCATAGTAGAGTAGCCCTTTTGCCATAATAATCCTCCGATCTAACCCCTGATTGATTTGTCTTAAAGTATACCATAATCCGGCCGGAATCCGCTTTTGATCTAAACCGGCTTTGCTTGTGCGTTTCACCGCCGTGTTGAAATTAGGCAAAAGACGACTACGGCCAGGACAAACTGGTTTACTGCTTGTGCGTTTCACCACCGTGTCGAAATACAGACATTCGGCCCGCCCCTCTTATTTACGGCTGAATACGGCTGATGTTTCCAGAACCTGTCAGCTCTTGACCGTGTATAGCCCCCAAGGTTTTCACCTCATGGCCTTTAAAAAACCGGAGCATCGGCTGCTGGCATGTAAAAAGCAGCACCTGCCTCGATTCGCTCACCTGGTCGAGCAAGCGGGCCATTTTCTCTGTCCGGTAAATATCAAAATTAACAAAACCGTCATCAATGACAACCGGTGACGGGAATTCTCCGCCGAGCGCCTCCGCAAGGGAAAAACGCAAAGCAATATACAGCTGTTCCGCCGTTGCCTGGCTCAGCTCATTTGCAGCAAACAGCACATCATCACGCCGTTTAACGTAAAAACGGCCATCCTCCCCGCCCATATGGAGGGAGACATACGATCCGTTTGTTAAAGATTGCAAATACGCTTCGGCTTTATTCAGGACTTGCGGAAAGCGGGTTTCCCGGAGCCGCTTCATCATGCCGGAAAGCAAACGTTTCGCCGTGGCAAACCGTGCCCATTCGAAAGCTTCTTCCCGGAAATCTGAAAGCGCGCTGTAGTATTCATGCAGTTTTTCGGTAAACGTCCCGCCTTTTTCCAGCCTGTCCAGTTCAAACCGGATTTCCGCCGCTTCTTTTCTCATACTGCGAAGCGCGTTCGCCTTTTCCGCAATTTTCTCTTCCAGCTTTTGCTTTTCCTGCTCAAATATGGATACATCTTCTATCCTTTCGAGCCGTTCTAGGTCTTCCCGGCTGATCCGTAAATCTATGATTTCGAGCTGACCGGTCAACTTTTCGTATTGCTGAAAAAGGCTACCGGCTTTCCGGAAATCTTCCTCATTCGCGGCACCGGCAAGGGCAAAAAGTTTTTTAATCTCCTTATCTGTTGCTTCCGCTTCCGATTCAAGCAGCTGCAATTGTTCTTCCAGCTCGGCACATTTCTTTTCCCATTCCTGCAGGCGGATTTTTCTTTCCTGTTGTTCCGCACACGCCTGCTGCAACAGCAAGATACCCTCCTGGCGTAATGGCCAGTTGACGTGGAGCCGGGACCACAGGTTTTCCATCCTTTCTGCAAATGCCGACTGAGAGGCGGAAAGCTGCGCCAGTTTCTTTTCGATACGCGACCGCTCGCGCAATTTCCCGCTTAAGTCCGTCAAAAGTTGGAACGCATCGGGCAGCTGTCCGGGCCGGAAGCCATCACCCAATTGCAAAGTTTGCCTGAAATGGCTGATTTCTGCCAGCAGCTGTCTTTCTTCCGCTTCCAGACGCTGCTTCCGGTTTTGCATTTGCCGGCCGTTCTGTTCGCCTTCCTCAAGCTTCAGAATGAGCTGTTTCCAGTTTTCGCGCAGCTGTTTCTGCCGTTCATATTCATGCCAATCCGTGTCCCCGTCTTTCCAATTCCGCAGCTCTTTTTCCTCTTCCTCCAGTTCCTGTTCGAGCGCTCGGATTTCTTCTTCAAACGGGTTCCGCTTTCCCTTCAAAGCATGGTAGCCTGACACGATTGCACCAAGCACAAAAACGCCCAGAAACAGGTATTGCCCTGTGAGCAAACTCCACACGCCGGCCATCAGAAACAATAATGCAAGGCCAAAAAACAGGACCGGGGGCTTCCGGGCCTCATCCGCCATTTTTTTCAGGCGGGAAAGCTGCTGTTTCCCGCGCCTGATATCGGCTTCAAGCAATGATTTTTTTTCCTTTTCCTGCCGCTTTGCCGATAAATCGCGAAAAGCCTCTTCGGATACGAGCTCTTTTTCCAAAAGTGCGCATTGCTGCTCAACAGCATTCATCCGAGCCCGCAAGTCCTCAAGCTGTGCCTGTAAAGCATCGTTGCGGGAACGGTGATGGTCATACGCCTTGATAAGGGTGCTGAGCCTTTCTTTTGCCGCAATGCTTAAGTCAAGCTGCGGTACTTTTTCAACTTGCGATGCCGTAAGATGCAGCATGCCCGATAATTCGGAGATTTGGCTGTCTAGGATTTCGCGTTCAGATTGAAGGCGCTCTGCTTCCGCCTGCCACCCGCGGTATTGCGGCCAGTCATCGAGCAGCTTTTTAATCTCCCCTTCATGCCGGACGAAAAGCGGATCCGGCTGCTCTCCTTCCATTTTTTCCACCAGTACCTGTTTTTGTTTTTTAACGGCTGACAGGCGCCCGGTAGAAGCGCGCCATTCCGACATCAGCGCGTCGAGGCGCCGGATTCCGTCAGCGGGAAAGCGGACGGGACCGATTTCCGCCAGCTGCAGTTTGATATGCTTTCTTTCTGCATAAAGCGGCCAAAGGCTTGTGAGATGTTCATACTGCTGAACCGTTCCCCTTAAGGCTTCCAGCTCCGCCTCCGCTTCTTCCTGTGCTGCTTCAATCGTTGCCAGCCGGGCTTTCCATTCGCCATAACGGCCGTTTTCCGCTTTCAGGTGATTCAGTTCTTTTTCCATGGCCTGCAGTTTCCGGAGTTGCACGTTCAAGACCGGCTTCCGCCCGTTCGGTTTAAAACGCGCCTCCATTTCCTTTTCGAGTTCCCGTTCCGCCGAAAGCAGCGCATCCGTCCCGATTGTCCCTGCAGCAAATAAATAGCGGCTGATATCATCGCCTGTTAATTTGCGGATTTCCTGGAGACTTTGCAGATTAAAAGAATAAATGGACTGGAACATTTGCCGGTTCAGCCCATTTAAAACTTGTGCAAGTACCTCTTCGCCGCCTGTTCTGCCATCTGCAAAAGTGACGGACACTTCTCCGGCTGCTCTTCCTTTTATCCGTTCCACCGTTATTTTTCCGTCTTTTTCTGTTTCGAGGACAAGCCTCCCGCCGTACACCGGTGAAAATTTTGGCTCATAGTGCTGCCCGTTTTGCTGTCTTGAAGGAAACCCGAATAAAACGGCTTCGATAAAAGCCATGAAGGTTGATTTGCCGGCTTCGTTTTCCCCGTAAATGACCTGCAGATCCGAAAGATTTTCCATATGAAAATCAACAAGCCGGCCAAAACCGTAAATATGGACCTCCCGTATTTTCATCGTTTCCCCCTGCCTTTCAACTTCTCAAAAACAGCCGCTTCCGCTTCCAACAGAAGCCGCTGCTTTTCATCTCCGTCCAAGTCCAGGTAGCGGCCCGCAACCATATGGCTGTACAGCGGGGAGACCGCTTCATCTACTGTGGTTTCTTCCAATTGTGCCAGCGTTTTCTTCATTTCCTGCAAAATAAAGCCGTCATCCCGTGCGGAGACAAAGGCATCTTCAGGCAGTGTGATGCGGTGTACCCAGACAAAATTGCGGTCTGCTTCTTCGCCTTCCTGTAGCACTTCCATCAGTTCGCCGTTTTTCACTTTTCCAAGCGCTTCATCATCGAGCAGATCCGGATCTTTTATATCCAATTGCAAAAATACGCCCTGTGCCTCTTTCCTTTCTTCTTCAAGGGCATTGCGGCAAACTGTGTACAGACGATTAAAATCATTTGCGCCTTTTACGGAAACGGTACGTTTTTCCCATAAAATGTCCGCCGTCTCATAGAATGCGGTATGCGTACCAAGCGGATCCATTTCGGTAACCATACAGCCTTTCGGACCCGTTTCTTTCCGGTTTCTCCCCTGAATATTCCCGGGATAAATGATATAGGGATGCGTATGTAAAATCTGCTGCTTGTGGATATGGCCAAGCGCCCAGTAATCCATCCCTTTTTCCAGCAAATCCTGCAAGGCAAAAGGCGCATAAGGCTGGTGCATTTTCGTCCCGCCTTCAAGGTAACCGTGCAACATGCCGATGTGAAAATCAGCATCTCCTGTTTTCCTGTATTCATCCGTTTTGTTCTCCAGCACGTGCCGCTTCGGGTAACTGAACCCGTACACATGGACTTTCGACCCGTTTTTAGCTGTAAAAGATTTGGCTTCAACACGCTCGGAAAATATCCGGACATTTGCGGGCATGTCCAATTTTGTCCATGACCCGCTTAGATGGTCGTGATTGCCATGCAGCACAAATACGGAAATGCCAGCCTCTTGGAGCCGCTCAAACTGCTTCTTCAGCCTCACCTGGGCTTTCAGGCTGCGGTCTTCCCCGTCGTATAAATCCCCGCATATCAGCAGGAAATCCGCTTCTTTTTCAATTGTAAGGTCACATAGATTTTTAAATGCCCGGAAAGTGCTCTCCTTTACCCGTTCAAACAGCGCCGGCGGAAGCTTGCGGAGCCCCGCAAACGGACTGTCAAGGTGCAGGTCGGCCGCATGGACAAAGCGAATCCTTTTCAACGACATCCCTCTTTCGTAAAAAAATAACCGGCATTTTTCCATTTTTTGTGAAATCCAACCTGTTCGTAATCAAACGCATTTCATAGAATATATGTTCTATCTTCATTATAAAAGGTTTGGCACGTTCAGGCAACAAAAAAATGGCTGAACATGCCAAACCTTTTTAATTGTATTGCCGGTATACGTATGGATCTTTCGGCTCGCTGCTTTTATGGTAACTTGTTACTTTTAAATACGGGATATTCTCTTTAAACGGCGTATAGTACGTCGTATCCAGTTTTCCTTCAACCTCAATCCATGTATTTTCTTTCACGTTTGCCATATTGTCCGGAAAATCAACGAGCATCCCGTATACGCCGGCATCGGCAATGCAGTGGATAATGCCGAACCGGAGCACAAACAGCTGATTCGCTTTAATATCATCCGTCCGGTAGACAAACCCTTTAATTGCCACTTTTTTGCCGATAAAATTCCCCGGATAATTATAAATCGTTTCAAGCCCGTGGAAATAATGGTCATCATCGAGGACGATGCTTTGCAATTTACTGTACTTTTTCAAATCCGAACTTTCCATTTCTGTATACTGGTCCTTATCATAGTAAAGGCTGGAATTCGGCCGTAAAATCTGGTGATTGGCATATTGGTCCTTGTCATTGTCAATCATCGAAAAGTGGAAGCCCTTTGCTTTGACAACGGTGGAATTCAAGGTGGCCACCGGAAGAAAAATGCCCGTTACAACCGGGATTAAAATCATACCGTACGTAAACATTTTTTTGTACCATGTATTTTCATCCGTTTCATGCGAATGGCCGTGGTAGGCGGCGTGATGATGGTCATGCACCTCGTTTCCCGCCCTGACCCATTTCACGAGCTGGTACAAACATAAAAAACCCATCGCAAAAATCATGGAAAACGACAAATACGCATACTTCATATTAATATATTTGCTAATATCTCCTGTCGCGTGCAGCTTCATAAAAAAATACGCGAAGCCGAACAAAACGATAAATCGCAACATTTTAAACACCTTCTATATCAAGAATGCACCCGTAAACACAAAAACGATAATCAGCCCGATCATCGAAAAGACAAATTTTCTTTTAAAGGAATGCATCATCATGAGCAGATTTTTTATATCCACCATCGCGCCAAATACTAAAAACGCAAGGATGGCCGACGTCCCGAACATCCCGTTGAAAGACGAAGCAATGAAGGCATCCGCCTCGGAACAGATCGACATAATAAAAGCAAGCAGCATCATAATTAGAATCGCCGCCATTTTTGTCTGCCCGAGCGACAGCAGCGTGCTCGTCCGGAAGAAGGTCTGCATTGCGGCAGAAATCAGGCCGCCAAACACGAGAAACTTCCCGACGGAAAAAAACTCATCAATCGCATGGTCGATCGTACCGGTGATTTTTTGCAGAAAATTCGGTTTATCATGTGCTTCGTGGTCATGCCCGTGGTGGTGCAATTTGGCCTCCACAAATTCGCGAAGCTGGTTTTCGGAAAAAAAATATGAAATCGCAATCGCGGTTAAAACAGCAGTAAAAATCGCCAGTCCGCAGCGAAGCAGTGCCATTTTCCAGGAATCGCCAAACGCGACAAACGTAGAAAAAATGACAACCGGGTTGATAATCGGCCCCGTCAGCATAAAAGCGATGGCGGCAGAAAGCGGGACATTTTTCCGGACAAGCCTTTCCGTAATCGGGACAATGCCGCATTCACAGGCTGGAAAAAGCGCGCCCATCCCGGTGCCGAACGCAATGGATAAAAAGCGGTTTTTCGGCATAACTTTTGCAATCATTTCCTCAGTGACAAACATCTGGATCACCGCTGAAATGAACACACCCAGCACAATAAAAGGCAACGCCTCGATGATAATGCTGATAAAAATGGTATTCATTTGCAATAAGGACTGGACCATAACGGCATATCGCACTCCTTTTTCTATCACACTCACAAAAAACTCTCCCAATAAGGATACTATAAGTCTTCATTGGCGTAAATGAAGAAAACCAGGAAATGGCGGGTAAGCAGGGAAACGATGGAAAAAAATGATTTCCAATTTGATGAAATCGATGCGATTCTATTACTTTTCGGATCGGACTGTGTTATGATAGTGTCAAATGAACTAGTATTGAGAACGTGAAGGGAATGAAGCAATTGCCGGTATCTATATTTGACTTTGGGTTGGTTGTTTCTGCCGGAGCTTTTGTTGCGCTGCTTAAGATCATTATGATCGATATCATTTTATCGGGCGACAATGCGGTTGTGATCGCCATGGCAACCCGGAAACTGCAGCGCGAACAACAAAACAAAGCGATTTTCTGGGGGACAGCCGGTGCGGTGATTTTAAGAATTCTGCTGGCAATGGCAATCGTTGCTTTGCTGAAAATTCCTTATGTAAATGTCATTGGCGGGCTTTTGCTTCTATGGATCGCATATAAAGTGCTCGGCGGCGGAGATGAAAATGTCCACGTCAGAGCAAAAAATGGGCTGCTGGTTTCGATTGGTACGATTATTATGGCTGATGCGATTATGAGCCTTGACAATGTAGTGGCGCTGGCCGGTGCTTCAAACGGACATATCGGCATGATTGCGCTCGGCGTTGCCATCAGTATTCCGGTCATGATCTTCGGTTCAAAGATGATTGTAAAAGCGATGAACCGTTACAGCTGGATTGCCTATGTCGGGTCCGCCATCCTCGCCTGGACGGCAGCAGAAATGCTCTTTAAAGATGAACAAATCCTGAAATGGTTGAATATATCACACGGGCCGGTAACATATACGATCGGCGGCATTCTTACGGTTTTGGTGTTGTTCCTTGGCTGGCTTTCGAACCGTAGGGCGGCGGTAAAGCAGGTTAAGCAAGTAAAACGGGATATAAAAAAGGACGTAAAGCAGGATGTGCAGCAGCGTGTCCATATCCATTAATGGCAAGCGCATGCGCCGTTCCCATTAAATGAACCCGGGCTAGGTTGGCCCGGGTTCTTTTTAGCGGTGGAACAAAATCAGTTTTCCTTCAGGGGATACGCAACGGTGCGTTTTCTCATCGACGCCTTTTTCTTTTAAAAGCGCCTCCCCTTTTTTCTTCGCTTCCGTATCATCCTGTGCTTCAAAACCTTCATCGAGAATCTTTTCTCCTGTCGGTTCAAAGGCAGTCAGTTTATAGTCGCGCATGTTTTCACTCCCCTTTGAATTGCGGCGCCCGCTTCTCTACAAAAGCGCGGATGCCTTCCTTGTGGTCTTTCGTCTGGCGCATTTTCCACTGTGCATGTTTTTCCAGTTCCAATGATTTATTGAAATCAGGGCGGTTCAGTTCCGTATAGATTTTTTTCGTTTTGATCATCGCGAGGACCGGTTTTTTCTGCCATTCTGTAATTTTTTGGTCAACGGCAAGCGCAAGATCGGGCACCGCTTCATCGATAATGCCCGTTTCGGCTGCCTCTTCAGCGGACATGACTTTTCCTTCCCAAATCACTTTTTTCGCCTTTTCCTGGCCGATCCGGCGCTGCAGCAAATAGTGGCCGCCACCGTCCGGCACAAGGCCGATCCCGATGAAGTTCATCGCGATTTTACTGTCCAAATCACTGATAATGGTATCACAGGCTAGGGCAAGGCTTAAGCCCAATCCTGCAGCAGCCCCATTAATCGCCGCAATGGTGAGTTTCGGCATGCCCACAAGAATGGAAACGGCTTCATTTATTTGGTTCATAAAAGAGGTGAACCCTTTCTCTTCCTCCATCGCCAGCATGGCTTTAATGTCCCCGCCTGCGGAGAATGCTTTGCCGTTTCCGGACAAGACGAGAATGTGAATGTCATCCTTCATCGCAATCGCTTTCAACGTGTCCGCCAGTTCCTTAATCATCTCCAAGTTCAGCGCATTCATTGCGTCCGGGCGGTTGAAATACAAATAGGCTGCCCCGTCTTTTTCCTCCACTTTGATCGTCTCATATGTTGAAATCACCGAGATCCCTCTCCCTTTGTTTTATTCTTCCTATTACTAGGATAGCGAAATATTCGGCAATTTCCAATACAAAATGACAGCTTTTTTAAAAATTCATCAAAAAAAAGAGGCTGCCGCCTAAAGCAAACAGCCCCTTCCATCCTTATTTCAGCAGTTTCATTTTTTTCAAAAAGTCGATCGGCTGCTGTTTCCGGAAATGCTCTTTTACCATATAAGACACCCCGTTTTCATTGTTAGAACGGGTCACCCAGTCTGACGCGTTTTTGACAGCGGGATGCGCATTTCCCATCGCAACGCCGAGCCCAGCCCACTCGACAAGCGGGAGATCATCAAGGCCCGAACCGATTACGACCACTTCCTCACGACGGATGTTCATCCGGTCGCATACATATAAAAGCCCGCGAAGCTTGGAAATACCAGCCGGCACAATATCCAGCTTCCCGTTTCCGCAAAAAATACAATCCACTTCATGGAACATATTGGCAATCGCTTTTTTAGCTGCCTGAATGTCCTCTCCGTCAGAAAAAATCACTTCGATTTTGGGCGGGGAAAGCGGCGTTTGTTCCAGTTTTGCCGATAAATCGTCCACATATTGTTCTGCATAAGAAAACGGATTGGACGTTTGATAAATGACTTTTCCCATCAACTTATTCGGATGCTTCACTCTGTTAGACAATGTAAACCGCTCGGAAACAAGGCGGATTTGGGCGTGAAACCCTTCCAAAAAGCGCACAAGGTCACGGGTGGCCTCTTCGCTGATCCTTCTGACAAAAATCGGTTTATCCAGTTCACTGGCAATATAAGCGCCCTGGTGCGTGATTAAGGAAGAATGCAGCTTCAGCCATTTGGCAATCCGGTGGGCCGAAGCGAAATTTTTTGACGTAATGAGCGTCACCGCAATGCCTTTTGCACCTGCATATTCGATTGCTTCTTTCGTTGTTTTGCCGAGCCGGCCGTTATCCTGCAGCAATGTTCCCTCAATATTTAACGCCAGCATTTTATAGATCATGGATGCTCCCCCTCTTCATGATGCTCCCGGCTGCCGGGCTGATTTCTCACACAGCCTGCTTTCTTTTACAGATGTATGAGAAAAAAGGGGGAAATAGAACTTTCCGGCTCCATTCTTCTATTTTCCGGCGTACAAATCTTCGACAGGCCTCATCAGCACCTGGTTGATTTCGCTGAGCAGATCGCTTAGCCGCTGTTCAGCGCCGATCAACTGCATAATGGCGGGATTTGACTGGACCGCTTGCATGGCAGCCTGCGCCTGTTTTTCATCTTCTTCTGTAACCGGAAGCCCCTGCATTTGTTTATCTTGCAAATTGAGTTGAAGCTGCCTGAAACGGTCAAACAATGCTCTCGCCTGGCCGTTTGACCGAACATTTTCGTACGCCTGCTTCAATGCAGCAAATTCATGGCTTTCCCGAATTCCTTTTTCAAGCATACGCGCGTACTCATTTAAATGGGATGGCATATAACTCCTCCTTATCAAATTTTATTCGTCACGGATGGTTTCACGGTTTTGACGCGTTACACAAGCAGCGGCCGGGCCGCCTGAAACCTGTCACAGAAATGCCGGAATACATAGGTTTCCTGTTTTCTCTTTCCTGCACGAAAAGCAGGATCAGGCCGGCCTTATGCCAACAATGCGCCGGAGCTTGCTTCCTTTATACAAGCAGCACGATCACCCCCTGAACGATCCCAATCAGGCCGCCCAGTAACGCGCCAAGATACGTAATCATTGAAAATTCGCGGGCGGTAATGCCAAGAATCAGACTTTCCAGGCGCTCAATCGGAAAAGATTCCACTTCCTGGCGCACAAGATCCGCTACCTGCAGCTTCCGGATGATCAAATGCACGTTTTCGCTAATAAGGTGCAGCGCTTTTTCCGCCAATACAGGGATCCATTCTTCTTCAATTTTATTCCGGTACCGGGCAACAAATGCCTGGACGGGTGTGTCCAAAAAACGTTCGACAGGGAGGAGAGACAATACATTTTTCTCCAGCCATCCGCTTATTTCTTCATCCGGCAAATCCGGCAAAAGTTCCCCGGCCTGTTTTGCTTTCAGGCCGTTCCATTCCCTTTCCAGCATTTCCGCCATGGTTGCTTTCATTCCAGGTTCCTGGAGCGCCCGGATGATCTCAGGCTGAATTTTATCGGCAATCGAAGTATTTCCGATAAAACGTTTCACCATCGCGCCGATCATGCCGCGGTCATCGAGAAAATGGCTAATCATCCCTTCAATTTTCGTGCGGCCTGCAGGGCTCGAAATGTATTCACTAATCCTTGCAATGATCAAATCCGCCAAAACAGGGATTTTTTCTTCGGCTTTTTTGATCACGGCTTCGGGCAGCAGTGCTTCAAGCGTTTGAGGTGCGATATGTTGTTTTGCCTGCCCGTAACGGGTGCGGATGAATGCTTTGATCCCGGTTTGCACACGCTCCGCCGACAAATCCACTTTAAAAAAACGAGCCATTTGCGGGGCTGTCCAACTCATCTCCAGCCATTTCAAAAAAGTATCCGTCATCCATCGGGCCGTCTCTTTCCGAAACCCGGGCGACAACAGCTTTTTTTCGATGCTTTCCGGGGTGACCAGATGACGCACCACCATTTCGCCGAGCTGTTTCGCAATTTCTTCGCGCCTTTTCGGAATCAACCCGGGCGTGAACGGAAGCCGCCAATTTTTAATATAAATCGCCTCATACGGCCGAAACAGCATTTTAATGGCCAGATAATTTGTGAATCCGCCGATCACTGCCCCCACGACAGTCATAAACAAAATTTCCAAAAATGCATGCATACACAATCATCCCTCATTGTTTTCGTTGTGAAATTTTTTCCAAAGAAGCACGGGAAGTTTCCAGCCCGCTATGCGGACACAACCGTTGATTTTGGTTCTATGCTGCGGAAAACCGCAAACTTAATGAAAAAATACCCTTTTTTGCGGCCGGGTATTTCTAAAATCAGCTATTTTTTTTGAACCGATTTTCTGTACTAATCATAAGATATCAGCAAAAGCCCAATAAAGTCAAAAATGGACCGTGTTCGTGCCCGTGTTTTCAGGAGGAAGGGAGGGAACGGATTGGCATCAACCATTGCATTCCGGCATGATGATGAAACGAAAGGCGCGGCGGCGGAAATTCCACGGGCGCTCCTTTCCTTTTTGCACATTTCAAACGGCGAGCTCACCATCCGGTTCGGGGGAAAAACAGCCACGGCAAAAGTAGAAACCGATGCATCCGGCAAAACGGTGATGATGCTCTCTGCGGATGGTTACAAACATCTGAAGCTCCCTGTTCCGCCCGCACGGATGAGAGCCTTCTGCCGGCAGGGAGCGCTTGAACTTGGCCCGGTAATTGCCGTCCTAACAGAACTCACTGGAAGTGCCCCTTCCGAAAACATTCGGCCATTTTGCGAAGAACTGCACAACCTGCTCGAAAAAGAAGGCGGCTACCTTTTTGTAGAAGGCTTGGATTCCCGTGCCGGTACCGGCTGCACGTTTTCCGACGACCGTTGGAAAACAAGGGAAGTGCCGGAACCGGACATCGTCTATAACCGCATTCACTCCAGGCTGGCTGAAAAAAGCCGTCAGTTTGAGAAAAAAACAGCGGCGTACAAAGAAAAGGGAATCGATTTTTTTAATGCCAAGTATTTAACAAAAATGGAAGTTTACGAATGCCTTTATGCAAACCGATTTTTGCGGCCGTATTTACCGGAAACTTGCCGGTACGGGCCAGCGTGCCTTGCGGAAAAACTTGAGGCATCAAGCGTCCTGTATGTCAAGCCCGAAAACGGAAGCCAGGGGCGCGGCATCATCCGGATTGAAAAAAAAGAAGGCCGGTTCCTCCTTGACCATAATACGCACAAGGAAAACAGTTTGCCGGAAGTTGCGGAAAATGTGGAAGACACCGTTAAAAAAATGGACCAACTCACCGGAAACCTTCCGTATATCCTTCAACAAGGCATTCCATTGCTTTCGGCAGATGGAAGGCAAACCGATTTCCGGTTTCTTGTCTGGAGAACCGGCGCAAAAAACGATTGGCAGATCGCGTCATCCCTCGCAAGAACAGCGGCAGATGATGCGATTGTATCAAACCTCTCACAAGGAGGGCTTCCGGCAAAACCGGCGCCGCTGATCTTCCATCATTTTGGAAAGGAAAAAGGCCGGCTTGTGCTGGAACTCATGCACGAGCTGGCGGAAGCCGCCGCCATCACGCTCTGTTCCGCCGGAAACGGGCATTTTGCGGAATTCGGGATCGATATAGGCGTGGACCGGGAAGGAAAACCGTGGGTAATTGAAGCAAACGTTAAGCCGTCTAAGGCCGCGTTTGGTGTATCCCGCGGCGGCATCCGCCCATCCGTAAAAGCACTTTACCGTTACGGTTTATTTCTATGGACTGAAAGGGGAATGGAACATGCCGGATAAATTAGGCATTCTAACGCTGGATCCTGCTTCCCGGCAGGAATATTTTGACCAAATGGCACATGAATCAAAAAAATACGGGACCGATCTTTATTCATTCTCCCCCCTTGATTTACTGCCCGGCACGCAGAAAGCAAAAGGACTCCATTTTGACACTGCAAGCGGCATATGGAAAGAAGAAGTTTTCCAAATTCCGGAATTCCTTTATGACCGCTGCTTTTACGGTGAAGACCAGCCATCAAAAGATGCCAAAAAAATTGTCGCATGGCTGAAAGAACGGAAAGACCTTACCTTTCTCGGATACGGGCTGCCGAATAAAGCCATGCTTTATGACCGCCTAAAGGAAATTCCGGAGATCTCTCCGTATTTGCCGGAGACAGTAAAGGCGGACAGCACGGGAACGGTTTTGCGGGAGCTGAACAAATACCTTTCCATTATTTTAAAACCGGCAAACGGTGCGCATGGTTATGCGGTATATTCCCTCGAAAAGAGAACGGGCGGACTGCTTGTGAGTACGACGAAAAACGGCAGTCTTATATCGCGGAACTTCGACCGTTTGGATCAATTTCAAGCTTGGCTCAATCAGCTGCTTGGAAAGCATGATTTTCTCATTCAGGCAAGGATTGACAATATGGACCGGAAAAACCGGCCTTTTGATCTCCGCATCTTTTTGCAAAAAGACAGCCGCGGCGAGTGGCAGGAAGTGGCGCGGGGCATCCGTACCGGCATGGAAAACGGCATTCTAACCAATTTGAGCGCAGGGGCAAGCCTCTCAACATACGAGAACTGGCAACGCGAAACGCCGCATTTTAATCACGTCTATATCAGCCAGGAAATCTCTGACATCATCAGCACCTTGCCGGCTGTTTTGGAAGAAACTTTTCAACCGCTGTTTGAGCTGGGGATCGATCTGCTCATTGCGGGAGACCAATCGATCTGGATACTCGACATCAATTCGAAACCGGGCAGGAAAATGGTCAGCCTTCTCCATCCGGAAAAAACCGGGCAAATGGCTGAAGCCCCGCTTGCCTACTGCCGGCATTTACAGGAAACCGGAAGCCGCGCGCGGGCAAATATCGAAACTGTATAGCACGAAGCTGAAAATGAAACGAGGTGTTTTGCAAATGGCTAGAAAATATAAAATCGAGTTTTTTGAGGCATCCGACCCGATCCTGTACACGCCGCAAAGCCTTCCGATACTTGAACACACCGACAAAGTGGCTTTCGGCTCTAAGATCGCTGCCGCAAAAATCGAACCGCATCCAAATGGCCGCAATGTTTTTTCCGTCTCAAGCGCACTTGCCGGTGAACTGAGAATGCCCGCCTTTTTAACGGTTCTTCACTGTTTCCAAAACAGCGATATCCTAATGCTCGGCCCGCTTGTCGGCATTTTTACGGCCGGCTTCACCCCTTTTGAAAACCGGCCGGCCGGCGCAAGGTCAGCGTGGTTTGCAAAACTTCTTTCCGCCCAGCCGGACGCCGGTGTTGTGCCGTTTTTATTCGGCGAACAGCATATAGATTGGGAACAGGGTGTGATCACCGGCTACTTTTACGGGAAAGCGGGCTGGGAAAAACAGGAAGTTCCATTTCCCAATGCCATTTACGACCGGCTCCCGAACCGGAAGAGTGAAAAACTTGTAAATGCGCAGAAAATTAAAGAAAAATTGGAAAATGAATATTTCATTCCATGGTACAATCCCGGTTTTTTCAACAAACTAGAAATTCACGAGCGGCTGTTTCAAGATCCGGATGTGCGCCCATATTTGCCGGAAACAACCCCGCTCACCTCTTTTCATCAAATTGAACGGATGCTGTCTGACTACGGGATGGTCTATATCAAACCGGTGAATGGCAGCCTTGGCCTCGGCGTCCATCAAATCCTTTACCACCATGCTTCCGGTGCGTATTATTGCCGGTACCGGGACACTGGCAACCGATTGTTAAAATTCAGCAGCCTTGAAAACTTAATGAACCGTGTTTTTTCCAAAAAGCAATGGAACCGGCTGCTTGTCCAGCAGGGCATTTTTCTCGTAACAGACGGAGGGCGGCCGGTTGATTTCCGGGTCCATACCAATAAAGACGGGGATGGAAACTGGGTCGTTACAGCAATCGCGGCAAAAGTGGCCGGCCCGGGAAGCCCGACAACGCATGTGAGAAGCGGCGGATTAATTAAAACACTTCCCGAGCTTACGGAAAAACCGGAACAACAGGAGATGTACCGGCATGCACTGGAAACAGCCGCCCTCAAACTTTCCCGTGCCATCGATGAACATGTCGAAGGAATCATTGGAGAAATCGGGTTTGACCTCGGCATCAGTACGGACGGAAAAGTATGGCTGTTTGAAGCCAATTCAAAGCCCGGGCGCTCCATTTTCAACCATCCGTTCATGAAGGCGTGCGATTTATTGACGCGCAAAATGAGCTTATCATTTGCCGTTTATTTGACGGAACGGCAGGTGCAGTCACCAGGGGAAATGTTCCCATGACCGTCATCTGGTTTGACCGCAAGGAAAAAATGTTTAAGCGCACTACCCCGTCCCCGCTTTTTTGGGGAAAAGAAGCGGAACTGATTCCTTTCTCCGCGAAACCCGGTGAGGAAACGCCTCACCGCCTGATGTTAAAAGGAGCATCGGCCGGCCCCCTTATCGGGATACTTATCAGTAAATCAAAGAAAGCCATCAGCGGAGATCGTGATTTTTTTATCGCCATTCAACAAGCATTGCAGGAAAAACAGGGCGGTCTGTCTTTTTTATTCAGCCTTGCCGATATTTCAGCACATATTACCGGTGTGTTTTGGGATGTAAAACAAGAAAAATGGCACAGGGCAATGTTCCCGCTTCCGGACGTGGTTTATAACCGGATCCGGAAGCGGGAGGAAGAATCGGGCGAAGATTTCCACCGCTTCACCACGCTTCTCCGGCAAAAAAGGATTCCTTTTTTCAACCCGCATTTTTTAAATAAATATGATGTGTACGAAAAATTGAAGCAGGACCCGGCGATTGCTGGTTTTCTTCCGGAAACGGCGCTTATTTCTGATGAAGACAGCTTGCACGCTTTTTTATTGACGCACAAGGATGTCTATATCAAGCCCGCCGCCCGTTCGCAAGGATACGGCATCCGCCGCATTGTAGAGGGACCCTGTGAGACATGGACATTTTACACGCCCCAATCCGCCCGCTTGCCCGCCAGCTTTTCGGATGTGTGGCAGGAGATTGGCCTGCTTGCGGAAAAAGAAACGTACATTGTCCAAGAAACCGTGCCAACATTATTGCTTGATGGTCGGAAATATGACTACCGTGTCCACGTCCATTACGACGGAACAGGTTACCGGGTTACCGGCATCGGCGTGCGGGTTGCCCGCCCCGGCGGCATGACAACCCATACGGCAAAGGGCGGGGAAACGCTGGTGCTATCTTCCCGGGAAAAAACGGAGATTGAAAAAAAGCTTGCGCCGCTCATTTCAGCATGCGGCAATGCTTTAGCGGAATCATACGGCTTTTTCGGGGAATTTACCGCTGACATCGCACCCGGCAATGAAGACAGCTTTTATTTGTTTGAACTGAATGCGAAACCAATGTCCTTTGATGAACCTGAAATTGAAACAGCAAAAACCCAGAAACTTGCCGATTTGTTTTATGCCGTTACCGGATTTTTGGCAAAATGATTCCCTCCCTTTAAAAAAATTGAGTAAAATAGACTATATCCAATGAAAAACTGAGGGGTCCAAACATGCTGGAAAGATTAAAAACGAGGTATCCAAATGCTTGCATTGCAAATGAACCGATTGCGGCGAAACCTTTGTTGTGGTTTTGGATGGAAGAAGAAAAACGGTATTTCGGGATTGATCCGGTCGAATTGACACCGGAAGAAACGCTGCTGTTAAAGACATTATTCCCAAAATTTCAAGAAAATACTGCCGGCACGACGAGCGAAGCATCCAAATGGTATGACTACCTGTTTTTGCCGGATGCCGATGCCCCTGTCCATGACGGCGTATATCGCGTTACACAATTTGCGCTGGCAAAAGCAGGGTCGGATGTATCCGGCGTTCAGGAAGCTATCAAAAACATGTTTGTGCCTGATGTCTTGGTGATTGTGACCAATCAGCTGGAAGGCATTGTGATTGAAGAAAAAAGTGAAACAATTGCAACCAAAGACGATCTGACGGCATCCCTCCGTGCGTTTGAAGGGGATTTCTACACCCCTGTTTTGCTGTATTTAGGCGAATTTCAGGAAATGGCAGCATTAAAGCACCACTTCTCATTCGAACGCCGGCTTTTCGAATTTGCCAAAAGCCGCCGGAAAACGTCCGCTTTGTTCACGGTTCATTCCCTGCTTCCCCTTTATTTGCTGTCTAATTTGCCTGAAAGTGAAAAGGGCCTGCTCTTTCAATCCCTGCACGGGCTGTTTGAAGAAGACCGGGAAATGGGGCAAACGATCAAACGGTATCTTGAAAATTTTGCGAATGCCAGCCTGACGGCAAAACAATTATTCATCCACCGCAATTCCTTGCAGTACCGGATTGAAAAATTCGAAGAAAAAACGGGTTTGAATTTAAAACATTTTACAGATGCGATCTTTGCGTATTTCGCCTGTCTCGAAACCTTTGGCGGCTAACCCTTCCGATAAGTCTTACGTGATCTGCCTTGAGATGGAATAGGCCTATTTTACAAAAAATGGTTGTATCAAGAGTGGCATGCCGGCATCAGCTCCCATGTTGTAATGAATGCGGCAACCAGAAGAATGGAAAACGAGCTGCTTTTACATTGCCAGGATCCCGGCTCTCTCATTTCACTGCGTCAACCGGGAAAATCGTGTGGGCAGAGTGCCGAAAATCGCCCTGAATTTTTTGTGCATCCTGACGTTCCCATTATGAAATGGTTTTCTTTATAATAAAGACAACTTATAACGGGGGAGGATTTTACGATGACAGAACTTGCGCTTGAGCATATTTATAAGATTTACGACAATAATGTAACCGCTGTATCCGATTTTAATCTACATATTAATGACAAGGAATTCATTGTATTTGTCGGTCCTTCCGGCTGCGGGAAATCGACGACGCTCAGGATGATTGCCGGGCTTGAAGAAATTTCAAAAGGCGATTTATACATGGATGGCAAACGGGTGAACGATGTCGCGCCGAAAGATCGTGATATCGCGATGGTATTCCAGAACTACGCGCTTTATCCGCATATGACGGTATACGACAATATGGCATTCGGGCTGAAACTCCGCAAAGTGCCGAAAGCGGAAATTGACAAGCGGGTACAGGAAGCCGCAAAAATTCTTGGCCTTGAAGAATATTTAAAACGGAAACCAAAAGCTTTATCAGGCGGACAAAGGCAACGGGTTGCCCTCGGCCGCGCGATTGTACGGGATGCAAAAGTCTTCCTCATGGACGAACCTTTATCAAATCTGGACGCAAAATTGCGGGTGCAAATGCGGGCCGAAATTGCCCGGCTTCACCAGCGTTTGCAAACGACGACCATTTATGTGACGCATGACCAGACGGAAGCAATGACGATGGCTTCGAGGATTGTCGTCATGAAAGATGGTGTCATCCAGCAAGTCGGAACGCCGCGTGAAGTATACGACTCACCTGCTAACCTGTTCGTCGCCGGTTTTATCGGCTCACCAGCGATGAACTTCTTCCGCGGTAAACTGGATAACGGCAAATTCCACTTAAACGAATCGGTTCAGATTGATGTGCCGGAAGGAAAAATGAAACACTTGAAAAGCCATATCGGGAAAGATGTCATCCTCGGCGTCCGCCCCGAAGACATCCACGATGAACCTGTTTTCATTGAGACAATGCCGGGCGCTACCATCAAAGCCACGATTGATGTTTCCGAACTTCATGGCGCTGAAACAATGCTTTATTCCAGAATCAACGGGCAAGAGTTTATCTCCCGCATCGATTCCAGGACGGTTGTCAAACCGGGTGACGAAATTACGCTCGGGCTTGATATGAACAAAGCCCATTTCTTTGATGCTGAAACAGAATTAAGGATTGGGTGAATAGAAATGCCGGCTGCTGGTTGCAGCCGGCATTTTTTCACTGCAAAAATCACCAGCGATTACCATCCAGGAACCAGTATAATTAAAATTTTTTCCTCCATAATACGTAGTACATCGATCAAATTCCGCTGGGTTCAACCAAGAAGGTGGCGGGGAATTCCCCGCTTGCTGGTGCAATTCCAGCCGACCCAACCAAAAACTTACAACGAGGAGATGACACAGATGGCAAACAACAGCAATTCAAACCAATTGTTAGTTTCCGGTGCTGAGCAGGCTCTCGACCAAATGAAATACGAAATTGCACAAGAATTCGGCGTAAACCTCGGCGCAGATACGACATCCCGCGCGAACGGATCTGTCGGGGGAGAAATTACAAAACGCCTTGTGCAAATGGCTGAACAACAACTTGGTGGTACTTTCCATTCGTAATAAAACAAACCAATAAAATGGCTGAAAAAAAGGGGGGCAATCGCCTCCCTTTTTTTCAGTGATTTAAATTGACCATTTTTTCCGGCACAATCCACTCCTCATATTGTTCTTCGGTTACATAACCTGTTTTAATGGCGGCTTCTTTCAGCGTCGTACCTTCCTTGAAAGCAAGTTTCGCGATTTGGGCCGCTTTTTCATAACCGATATGCGGATTTAAGGCCGTCACCAGCATGAGGGAACGATTGACATTTTCCCGGATCGTTTCTACATTCGGTTCGATGCCGCGCACGCATCTTTCACCAAATGACTTCATCGCATCGCCGAGCAGATGGACGGACTGCAGGAAGTTGTATATAATTACCGGTTTAAATACATTTAATTCAAAGTTGCCCTGGCTCGCGGCAAACCCGATTGCGGCATCATTCCCGAATACTTGGACCGCTACCATCGTCAACGCTTCGCACTGGGTCGGGTTGACTTTGCCAGGCATAATCGAGCTGCCCGGTTCATTGGCCGGGATCGTAATCTCACCGATTCCGCTTCTCGGCCCGCTTGCAAGCCATCTGACATCATTGGCCATTTTCATTAAATCTGCAGCAAGGCCTTTTAATGCCCCGTGGACATGAACGATTTCGTCATGGCTTGTGAGCGCATGGAATTTGTTATCAGAAGAAACAAACGGGTAGCCGGTCTGTTTTTCCAGTTCTTCCGCAACTTTATCACCGAAAGTCGGGTCCGCATTAATGCCGGTACCAACAGCCGTGCCGCCGATCGCCAGGTTCAAAATATGTTTTGCACTTTCTTTGATCATGCGTTCGCTTTTTTCCAGCATGGCACGCCAGCCGCTGATTTCCTGGCCGAGAGTAAGCGGGGTTGCATCCTGCAAATGCGTGCGCCCGATTTTGATGATTTTCATGTATGCTTTTTCTTTTTCAAGCAGCGTTTCTTTCAGCTGTTCCAGCGGCGGCAACAGCCTTGTCTGTAGTTCATGGTAGGCGGCAATATGCATTGCAGTCGGGAACGTATCGTTCGAGCTTTGCGACATATTCACATCATCGTTCGGATGGACGTGTTCAGCACTATTTTCTCCGGAAAGAATTTCGTTTGCCCTTCTTGCCACCACCTCATTCACATTCATGTTTGACTGGGTGCCGCTGCCTGTTTGCCAGACAACAAGCGGAAAATGTTCATCAAATTTCCCGTCCAGCACTTCTTCACAAGCCTGGACAATGGCCTTCATTTTGGCATCCGATAATTTGCCGAGGCGATTGTTGCTGACGGCAGCCGCCTTTTTCAAATGGGCAAAAGCGCGGATCACTTCCATCGGCATTTTTTCCCCGCCGATCGGGAAGTTTTCCTTGCTGCGCTGCGTTTGTGCCCCCCAATATTTGTCCCGCGGCACTTTCATTTCTCCGAGTGTGTCTTTTTCAATTCGGTACTCCACTTTCTTCCCCTCCTGTATGTGCTTACAATTGAGTTTTGCAAAACGGTGGAAACGGTGGCAAGCCTAAAAAACTTGCCGGTATGTAGCTGCAAGTTTATTTTACTATAAATTCCCGCAAAGCAACACCTCAACGCTCGCGAGTCGCTGATCAATTCCTTTTTGAAAACAATTTTCAGGAATGAAACTTGCACCAAAAAAGCGGCATATCCGTTCACGAGCCGGCCAATGCCGTACATTTACCGTTTGCCGGTATCACAGTCCTGAAAAAATGCCTGCCACTCTCCGGATTTGCCGGATTGTAACAGACATCATTCCCCGCTAACGACCGCTTGAACGGCACCCCTGCTGACTCAGGCCGGCCGTTTTTTCAATGCATTGCGGGTCGCTACCGCCCTGAGCAGCCTGTTCGCAATGGTGTGCATTTATTTTATTTCATATATTCGCGAAATCAAAATAAAAATTCGGCAGCTTCAATACTTGTCCTGCTTTGTCTCCAGTTGCTGTTTTATTTTTTCCACTTCTGTCTGGCTCAGGCCGGTTTTTTCTACAATTAATTGAAGCTCCGTACCTGCCAGCAACATTTTGATGGCAATTGGAATCGTTTGTAACAATTCTTTTCTTTCTTCTTCCCTTCCTTCTTCTCTTCCCTTCTCTACTCCTATTTCAATTCCTTTCTTATACCCGCGATCAAAGTAAGAATTCGGCAGCTTTAATACTTGCTCTGCTTCGTCATAACTCGGGTTCAAGGCTTTTCCCCTTCTATCTGCCTTTTGATTTTCATGATCTCATCTTCACTCAAGCCGGATGCTTGGGCAATGACCTTCACATCCACTTGATTTTTCAACAAGTTAACAATAAATCTTCTTAACCTTTCTTCCCCTTCTTCCCTTCCTTCTTCTCTGCCTTCCTCTTTCCCCTTCTTATACCCGCGGTCAAAATAGGAATTCGGCAGCTTCAATACTTGCTCTGCTTCGTCTGGATCCAGCATTTTAATGTTTTCCATTACTTCCGCCTCCTCTTTTTCGTTCAATTTTAAATAATAATCAAAGAAACCGTGTAACAGCCTCATTTTTGCAGGGTCAAGTTCCATCCGGGCCAGCATCCGCAGAAACTCCAGTTTGACCTGCACCCGTTCTTTTTCTGTATACCCCATTTTGCTTAATAATGCTGCGGCAACTGGGTTGTTGCTCCGGATATAATTTCTCCAATTTTGTTTCATCAGATGAATGGATAAATAGTGAAAACGAAGAATTTCAATGTTGTGGAACGCAAAGATGTATGTATCAGGGGTTTCTGTTTTCTCCTCGTAACTAAAAACGGCAATCGGCAATACCGGTTTCCGGTGCCGGAGATTGATCATCATGTAATAACGAAACATGCGTTCAGGAAAAGGCTTCTCGTAATACGACTGCGGCTCTACATGGATGAGAATCACGGTATCTTTGCCTTTTACCTTCGTTTCGGCAAGGATGTCAACCCGTTTTTGCTCACCGCCTGGAAAGTCCGTAAACTGTTCCTGCGACAAAAACCGCACCCGGCGGTAGTCGAGATCCGCTGCCACATCCGGGAAAAACGCCTCCATAAACTCCTGAAAAAAGTTTTGGATCAGCTCCTTAAAAAAACGATCATGCACGTGATAACCGGCATGTTTTTCCATTACAAGTTCCAATGGCAACACCCCTTTTCTCATTTTTCAGTTTTATTATAAAGGACAAACGTTCGTTTTTCAAGTGGATTTTGCAAATTTGGTCCGGCATTCTCCTTTTGCATATTTCTTATCAATTTATCGTAACCAATAAAGCCCTCCATGATTTATACAAAAACTGTTCAAAACCTGAATATATGGCACTATGAAGGAAATGTCGCAGGTGGCGCAATGAATGAGATTTGTGGTGCAAAATTCATTCAATTTTCGCCTTATTTTTCCGTATCAGAGAAAAAGAAAAACGACTGCAAATGCAGTCGTATCAAGGGTTTAAAAAATTTTAAGCTAATTGTTCAGTTTTTAGAAAACGCCCTCGGCAGGAATCGAACCCACATTTTGAGAACCGGAATCTCACGTGCTATCCTTTGCACCACGAGGGCAATAAGTGATTCAACAATAATAGATTATAAAGGACAATGAACAAAAAAGCAAGCCCCTTTTTGGTTTTATTTTATCGGAATTTGGTTATGATGGGTATTGTAGTTCAGGTGAAGGCAATTCTTTTGACCTTCATTGACCAATATTGTATGATCAGTACATAAGGATGGAGAATAATTCCTTTAACATCCATGATATAGCATATGATGGACCATTCCGAAGAGAAGAAGGAGGATACTCAATATGAATTTAATTCCCACAGTAATTGAACAAACAAACCGCGGGGAACGCGCATACGACATTTATTCCCGCCTGTTAAAAGACCGGATTATTATGCTTGGCAGCGCGATTGACGACAATGTTTCCAACTCGATTGTTTCCCAGCTTTTGTTCCTGGAAGCGGAAAACCCTGAAAAAGATATTTATCTTTATATTAACAGTCCTGGCGGGAGTGTCACTGCGGGCCTTGCCATTTATGACACCATGCAGATCATCAAACCGGACGTGCAAACGATTTGCGTCGGGATGGCTGCATCAATGGGCTCCGTGCTGTTGACCGCCGGCACGAAAGGGAAACGTTATGCCCTGCCGAACAGCGAAGTGATGATTCACCAACCATTAGGCGGCGCCCAAGGCCAGGCAACAGAAATTGAAATCGCGGCAAAACATATTTTGTATACGCGCGCGAAATTAAACAAAATTTTGTCCGACCATACCGGCCAGCCGATTGAAGTGATCGAAAGGGATACAGACCGCGATAACTTCATGAGCGCGGAAAAAGCAAAAGAATATGGTTTGATTGACCATATTATGACAAAAAAAGAATTGAAATAAAATTGAACAAGGCCGTCCGCAAGCGGGCGGCCTTGTACTGTGTTTGAAACCTGCAGGCTGATTCCGGCGCATGCGCTTACATTAGGACGGAAGTTTTTCTTTTCCTTCAATATAGTTTGCCAAATGTTCAAATGCTTCTTCTTCATCACTCCCGTCCACGCTCAGCGTAACAGTTTCTCCATGGCCTGCGGCAAGGGTCATCAGCCCCATAATGCTTTTTGCATTCACCTTTCTTCCTTCTTTTTCAAGAAAAATTTCCGATGAAAAGCGGGTGGCTTCCTGGACAAATTGGGCTGCAGGACGCGCTTGCAAACCGGATTTTAATTTCACTTCCAATTGTTTTTCGATCACGATAACCCTCTCCTTTCAAGTAGCAGGATAGGGGCGCTGCCAATACGCCCCCCATCTTTGTACTTTTTAAACCTATTCATCTTAGATAAGTTGAATTTTAACATAACTACTTCTTTACATGTTATGAGAAGCCATGTCTTATCCTGCTCGTAATTTGCGCGAAAAACTAAAGCTTATAATATATAGATGTTGGTACCCATTATGAATTTTTATTGACAGGCCCGTTTGCCCGCAGTTTCTCGGCAATTTCATCGATTTTGCGGAGCCGGTGATTGATGCCGGATTTGCTAATATGCCCGCCGGACACCATTTCGCCGAGTTCCTTCAAAGTCACATCCTGGTGGTTCACGCGCAATACTGCAATCTCGCGCAGTTTCTCCGGCAGTGCATCAAGGCCGACCGTTTCTTCAATATAGCGAATGTTTTCCACTTGACGGAGGGCGGCTCCGATCGTTTTATTCAAATTGGCCGTTTCGCAATTGACGAGCCGGTTGACGGAATTGCGCATATCCCGAACAATCCGGACATCTTCAAACCGGAGCAGGGCATGATGGGCACCGATAATATTGAGAAACTCCGTAATCTTTTCCGCTTCTTTTAAATACGTAATATAGCCCTTTTTTCTTTCAAGCGTCTTGCTGTTTAAATGAAACCCGTTCATCAGGCGGCATAGCGCATCGTTGTGCTCTTTGTATTGGGAGGAAATTTCCAGATGATAAGAGGAAGTTTCCGGATTGTTAACGGATCCGCCCGCCAGAAAAGCCCCACGCAAATAGGAACGTTTGCAGCACTTTTTCTTCAGCAGTTCCGGGGAAATGTTCCGGGTAAAGGTAAAATGTTCACCGAGAATATGCAAATCTTCCAATATTTCTTTTGCCCGGGCCTTTAGCCTGACAATGTAGACATTGTTTTTTTTCAGGCGCATTTTTTTCCTGACTAATAATTCCACCGGGACGTCATATAATCTTTTTACAAGGACGTAAATTCGCCTAGCAATGGCGGCATTTTCCGTCTGCACATTGACAACCAGCACCTTGTTGGAAAAAGATAAAGATCCGTTCATCCGGATCAGTGCCGATAATTCGGATCTCACGCAGCAATCTTTTACTGCTAAATTGGTCAGCTCTTTTTTGATCTCTGATGCAAATGACATCCTCCAGGCCCCTCCCTTGGCAAAATTTAGAGCTATGCGAAAAAATGCACATGAAAAGGGGATGTTCCACCTTTATCCTTTCACCGGGCACTGGAGCGTGAAAGCCATTGCTGCTTTTTCAAAATATCATAAAGGATTTCGGCAACTTTTTCCGTATCGTGGCGGATGACCCCGCCTTTATACGTTAAAATATTTCCCGAAACCACCTCCAGGCCGAGCCCCATTAAACGCTTCACGTCGTATACAACAGGCTGTGCCAACTCCTTGCGATACCGGTGCATAATCGGTTCCGGCACATCTTCATCATTAACGAGGATCGTATCAATACAGGCACTACCCATATGGTTGAAAATCGCCTGCACATGATCCGCGGCAGTATAATGATTCGTCTCGCCCGCCTGCGTCATCAAATTGCATACATACACTTTTTTCGCATTTGCCTGGCATACTGCTTCTCCAAGACCTGGCACCATTAAATTCGGCAAAATACTTGTATAAAGGCTGCCTGGGCCGATCACGATCAAGTCAGCTTCCTGAATGGCCGTTAATGTTTCCGGAAGCGGCTGAATGACTTCTGGGGTCAAAAACACCCTTTTGATTTTTTTGCCGGCACACGGAATTTTGGATTCTCCGGAAACGATCGATCCGTCTTCCATTTCGGCGTGCAACACGACACTTTGGTTGGCGGATGGTAAAACCTGCCCCCGTACATTCAGGACTTTGCTCAGTTCCTTTACGGCGTGCACAAAATCTCCAGTTATCGAAGTGAGCGCCGCAATAATCAGATTGCCAAGCGAATGCCCGGAAAGTTCATCGCCGGTTTCAAAGCGGTGCTGGAACATTTTTTCAAGCAGCGGCTCCACATCGGATAAAGCCGCAAGCACATTGCGGATGTCCCCCGGTGAAGGAATGTCCATTTCATTGCGGATTCTTCCGGAACTCCCGCCGTCATCTGCAACAGTTACAATGGCACTGATCTCAACCGGGTATTTTTTCAGCCCCCGCAAAAGCACGGGAAGCCCCGTCCCGCCTCCGATCAGTACAATTTTCGGATGCCTCATGGCTTACGCTCCTCTTTTCTTTTAATATCACGGTGAGAAATCGTTGTATGATAGTCTTTTTCAAAAAAATGGCCGATATACTCGGCAAGCGCTACGGAACGGTGCTGTCCGCCCGTGCACCCGATGCCGATCACCAGCTGGCTTTTCCCTTCCCGTTTGTAATGCGGGAGCATAAAAGCAAGCAAATCGGTCAGCTTTTCAAGAAATTTTTGCGTTTCATTCCATTTTAAAACGTAAGTGTATACCTCTTCGTCCAGTCCGGTTTTCGGGCGCATATGTTCAATATAGAATGGATTCGGCAAAAACCGGACATCAAAAACAAGATCACAGTCAATCGGAATACCATTTTTGAAGCCGAACGACAGGACATTAACCGTGAAAAACGACTGCTTATTCGCCGAAAACTCCATCACTATTTTTTCGCGAAGTTCGCGCGGTTTTAAATTGGATGTGTTAAGAATAAGCTGTGCGCGCCCTTTCAGCTCCTCAAGGATTTTTCTTTCCTGCTGTATCCCTTCCAGCGGCGTCCCATCCGGCGAAAGCGGGTGTGAACGGCGCGTTTCTTTATACCTGCGTACGAGCACAGAATCATCCGCATCTAAAAATAAAATGGTGGGCGTAACCCACGAAGACTTGTCAAGTTCATCCAGCGCCCGGAACAAGTCATCAAAGAATTCACGGCCGCGCAAATCCATTACAAGCGCGACTTTATTCATTTTATTACTGGCATCTTTCATCAGTTCCAGAAATTTTGGCAAAAGCGTCGGCGGCAAATTATCAACACAGAAAAACCCGAGATCCTCCAGGCTTTGGATCGCAACTGTTTTTCCGGCCCCACTCATGCCGGTAATGATGACAAACTGCATTTGATTTCCTTCTAAACCCATTCTTTTTCCCCCTGACGGAAAATTTAGCATGGCGTTTCAGCTTGGATCGAGCCTGTATGAAAGCAATTCAAAGTCGGGCGTGTACGTAAACTGGCCGTAGATGATGCCGCTTCCGTGAACCATATATTCCAAGATATGGGTATCCCCCGCCGCCATCGGCAAGTTCTTCATTTCATCAATGGCATGCCACTGCAAAATTCCTTCAGCAGATTGCTCGAAGTTTTTGCCGTCGCCGTCTGTGGCAACAAACGTAAACATCATCCATTCAGACACGGGTTTATCCCCGTCTTTGATGACAATGGTGAAAACGCCTTTTAAATCAGGATGTTTTAAATAGATGCCCGTTTCTTCACGGTATTCACGAATGACAGCTTCACGGACCGTTTCTCCTTGCTCCATTTTCCCACCGGGTGCAACCCACCAGTTGCGCCGCGGCTTTTGCAGCAATAAAACCTGTCCGTCTTTGATGAATACACAATTTGTTATTCTTTGCAAAGGAGTCACCTCATATCTGAACCGGAATGATGCGGACAAATCCGCATCTATTCAACCGATGGATAAACCTTTCCCGTGCGTAAAACCATGTACCTTTTTATTATACTATTAATGAAATGGTTGAACAATGAATGCACCTGCCCCGTTTGTGTCAAGTTTTCCCCAATCGTGAAAATCGCATGGGTGAGGACAAGTCCGTGGCTCCTGAACTTTGATTTGTCTTTCACCGGGCAGATGAAGGACAAATGGCTGGCAGCTGCGCTTTGTTTTGTCTTTCATTATGCCGGTGAAGGACAGAATACTGGCAGCCATCTTATAAAATGTCTTTCATCGGGGTGATGAAGGACAAATCGATACCCGTCATACCTTGTTTTGTCTTTCATCGCATCGATGAGGGACAAATGGCAAGCAGTCGCGCTTTGTTTTGTCTTTCATCAAACCGGTGAAGGACAAATAGGCGCCCGCCACCCTTTAAAATGTCTTTCATCTCCCGTATAAACGAGCCAGCGCATTTATCAGCCGGAAAAAGCAGCGCAATATCCGCACCGCAATTTTTGCGCAAAAAAAAAAAAAAAAGAGCACAGGATTTTCCTGTGCCTGGGAGATAGGTTCCTTGAACCGCTTATAGCCGGAGCCATAAGTGTTCTTGGTTCAAACATATAAAAAAGGGGGTCAATTTATATTTACATCATACCGCAAGTTTATTTCATGCGGGTTACAAACACGTTAAAACCACTTGACGTTTTCCCTGTTTTTAGCAAAATGCCGGGGATACACGCCTTTTTATCCAGCAATCAACCGGCTTTCATGGCTTCTTTCACTTCTTCTACATAATGCTGGGCGTTTTGTGCGGCAATGCTGCCGTCGCCCGTTGCCGTGACGATTTGGCGGAGCGTTTTTTCACGGACATCGCCGGCTGCAAAAATGCCCGGAATTTTCGTTTCCATTTCCTCATTCGTCAAAATATAACCGGCTTCATTCGTAATGCCCAGGTTTTCAAAAGGCTTGGTCAAAGGCACCATGCCAATATAAATGAAAACGCCGTCCGTTTTAAATGGTTTTTCTGATCCGTCCACAGTCGAAACGAGCGTCACAGCGCCGACTTTTCCGTTTTCTTCATGGATTTCTTTCACCGTATGATTCCAGATAAAGTCAATTTTTTCATTTTTAAAAGCCCGGTCCTGCAGGATTTTTTGCGCCCGCAGCTGATCACGCCGGTGCACAATCGTCACTTTATTGGCAAAGCGCGTCAGGTAATTTCCCTCTTCAACAGCCGAGTCACCGCCGCCAACGACAACGAGATCTTTTCCTTTGAAGAAAGCGCCGTCGCACACTGCACAATAAGAAACGCCGCGGCCGCCCAGTTCGTTTTCGCCTTTGACACCGAGTTTCTTATATTGGGCGCCCGTTGCGATAATCACAGCAAGCGCTTTGTATGCTTTTGCGCCTGCTTTGACAATTTTATAATCCCCGTCTATCTCAATGCCTTTAATATCGCCGTATGCATACTCGGCACCGAACTTTTTGGCATGCTCAAACATTTTATTTGATAGCTCCGGACCGAGAATCGATTCATAACCCGGATAGTTTTCCACTTCTTCCGTGTTGACCATCTGGCCTCCTGGAACGCCACGCTCGATCATCAAGGTTTTCAAGTCTGACCGCGATGCATAAACGGCAGCTGTCATCCCGGCAGGCCCCGCCCCGATAATGATCACATCATAAATTTGTTCTTCACTCATCGTTTGTACCACTCCTTATTGAAAGGCCGCGGCCGGGAAACCGCAGGCCGCCTGTTTTCATCGTTCCACAAAGATGCAATTCCATACGATTTTTTTGAAAAAAACCCACTCTCTTTTATGCAGTGGGGTTTTCTTTCATTCTCTATAGTAAAGGAATATTGGTTTATCGTCTATTTTTGTGCTTAAAGGAGCGATTTGATCCGGTTTGCGTATTTCCTTAATGTGGAGACGGAAATCCGGTACTCCCTTGCGATTGCCTGTTGGGATACTTTATCGCCTTTTTGGTGATGCCACAAGTAATCGATAGCGGCGGCAAAACCGGACTCATTTTGAAACCGTTCCCCGCGTTTCAGACCGGTTAAAAAAATCGAAAACCAGGCGAGCATTAAGTTCGTATAGCCCGGAAACATCGGACCGTAATGGCTGTGGAGGATACATGCAATATTGTGGCCGCGCACAAACACCTCATCCGGGTCAAACGATTCGCGAATATCCGACTCCAGCACATGGGCGAGATAAATTTTTTCGGTCAGCGTAAAATCGTCAAGCGGTTTAAAATCCGGATGCGATACGATATCCGAACGATTGGAAGACAATCCGATCATGAAAATTCCGAAGAACCGCTCGGGCAACTCCGTGCTGTTCAACCTGTCCAAAATAAACTGGACATTTTTCTCGTTCATTTTCTTTTCCATTTCCCGGTTCCATGGTTCGCAGCCTTTTTTCTCCGGATTCAGTTCCACAAGCTGCTCCCAGGCGGCTTCTGCTGCCTGTTGCCGGTTCGTATGGTAAGCCGCCCGCGAAAGCCAGTAGTAAAACGAAGCATCCCCGTCAAATCCAACTTTTTTCAACCGGTTCAGCCAAAGGTACGCCTCTTCATAGCGCCCGACAATTGCAAATGTTGCACCGAGTTTATATTGATGGTCCAGTAACACCGGCCGAACTTTTTCAAGGCCGCGTAAAATCTGTTCCAGCTTTTCGTCATCGCGTTTATGGTAGTAAAAAACCGCTAAATTGCAAAGTGCATGAAGGTTGCCAGGGTTCTTTTCGAGCAAATCCATCAGTACCTCGACCGCTTTTTCCGTCTGGCCAAGGTAAAAACACGCAAGCGCCATGTTGTTGTAGGCAGACCAGAAATCGGGGTATTTCTTGATCAGTTTATGCAACTCCGAAAGCGCCGTATCGAAATGTCCCGCTTCGAGATACCGCCTTGCTTCCTCTTGTCTGGCCATGAGTTCGTCCTGTTCATACGAAATAGCGCCCGTTTCGTCCTCTTCTTCCAAATCAAGCACATAAATGAGTTCTTCTGCTTCTTCCCTGTACTCGCCAAACGGGTCCAGTTCAAGATATTTTCGCGCATGGTATAAAGCTTCGTTAAAAAATCCGAGATCCGCATAATTATTGGCAATAAAATAATGGCATTCGACCATGCCGGGATCGAGTTTTGCTAAAATATGGCGAAAAATGTCAATCGCCTTCCGAAACGCTTCACAATGGGTATAAATGATCGCAAGCTGGCAGGCGATGACCGGATCATACGGGTCAAGCTGGGCAGCGCGCTGCATATATTTCAATGCCTTTTTGATGTCATGGCGGTCATAAGCCTGGACACCTTTATTAAAATAGTATTCTCCCGTTGGTACAAAAGACAGCACATTGTCATGTTCCTGCCTTAATTTGGAATCTTTGCTCATGTTGTTCCCTCACAAACAAGTAACATTCATCGTTTCTTGTAGTATAACATACAATTGGAAAGCCTTTAACCTTTTGGGATAAAGTAATTCTTCCCTTTTTTATCGTTTTGTTTGTTCCGGGTCTTTCTTTTCGCTACTTTTCTGCCTGATTTGAAGCGGATTCCCGCAAGCAAAGGCACCAGCCGGCACATCTTTATGGACGACAGAACCGGCGGCCACCACCGCCCTGTCTCCGATCGTTACACCTGGAAGGATCGTCGTGTTCGCCCCGATCATCACATCATCGCCAATCACAACTTCACCGATTCGGTATTCATCAATCAAATATTCATGCGCGAGAATGGTCGTATGATAGCCGATCACGCAATTTTTGCCGACTGTGATCATCTCCGGGAACAGAATATCGACAAGCGCTTTGTAGGCAAAAGCCGTCCTGTCCCCGACTTTCATGTGCAAAAAGATGCGGTACATTTGGTTTTTAAGACGCAAAAACGGAAGAAAGCGCGCAATTTCAATGACAAGCACGTTTTTAAAAACTTTCCAGAATGAAACGGTTTTATAAATTTGCCAAAGGGCATTCGATCCTTTAACCGGATACCGCTTTGTATTTCTCATTTCACATGGACCCCGACAATTTCAGCAAGATCCGTCATCGTTTCGAGCATAAAATCCGGGTTGTATTGCTCGAGAAAAGCGCGCCCTTTTGCCGACCATGCCACACCGGCCGAAAAGGTGCCGGCATTTTTCCCCGCTTCGATATCATGGTAATTGTCGCCGATCATCATCGCTTCTTCCGGCTTTGAACCGAGAAGGCGGAGCGCTTTTTGAACAGGCTCCGGATCCGGTTTGGCCTTTTTGACATCATCAAGCGCCACAATCACATCAAAAAACGGGTCCAGTTTTGCCAGTTTCAGTCCTTTCTTGATCGTGTCCTTCATTTTTGTTGAAACAATTCCGAGCTTAAAGCGGTGTTCCTTGAGCATTTTAATCGTGTCATATACGCCCGGAAATTCCTTTACAAGCGCATCATGCTGCTGAATATTATACGTCCGGTATTTGGCGGTCATTTCTTCCGCCCGTTCCGGATCGATCGATAGAAACGTGTCGATTAAAGGCGGGCCGTTAAAAATGAGCACGTCCTCGCGGCTGTAACGGCCCGGATAGTACGCATTGAGCGTATACAAAAAGGACTGGATAATCAATTCGTTCGTGTCAATTAAAGTGCCGTCAAAGTCAAACAACAATGTCGTAATCCGGTTTTTCAATCTGCTTCCCTCTTTCTTTTCCTGGCTCCGTTTGGCCGGAAAGCCTGTTTGCCTCTCTGAAACGGGCTGAACCATCCGGAAAAATTAAGCCTTTTTCACTCTTCATCGTATCGTTTGGCCGATAAGCCTGTTTTTCTGCGGTAAAACCAGAGAAGAAGCGCGCAAACAATCAGGATGAAGGATACAACTTGCGCCATGCGGATATGCGCAGTCAACATCAGGCTGTCCGTCCGCAAACCTTCGATAAAAAACCGGCCGATCGAGTACCAGATAAGATAGGTTAGAAAAATTTCGCCCCTGTGCATCGCCGCCCGCCTTCTCAACAAAAGCAAAAAGATGAAACCTGCAAGATCCCAAAGTGATTCGTATAAAAATGTTGGCTGGTAATAAGTGCCGTTTATGTACATTTGATTAATGATCCAGTCCGGGAGATGCAAGTTCTCGAGAAAAGCCCTGGACACAGCCCGGCCATGCGCCTCCTGATTCATAAAATTGCCCCAGCGCCCGATCGCCTGCCCTAAAATCAGGCTCGGCGCAACGATATCCGCAATTTTCCAGAAAGAAACGCCCTTTGCACGTGTAAAAAGAATGGCGGTGACCACCGCCCCAATTAGCGCGCCGTGAATGGCAATGCCGCCATTCCAAATTTTAATGATTTCACTTGTATGTTGGGCATAATACTCCCATTCAAACAGGACATAGTAAATGCGGGCGCAAATAATGGAAACCGGAATCGCCCAAATGCATAAATCGGCAATGATATTTTGGTCAACCGAAAGCCGGTCAGCTTCCCGCATCGCAAGGGCAAGACCCAAAAGAATGCCGCAGCCGATAATGATTCCGTACCAGTGCACACTAAACCCGCCTAAATGAAACGCAATCGGATTCAGCGGGGTAATATTCGAATCCATTTTTCACAACCACTCCTTCTTTTCCGCGCCGTAAAGGCCAGCCTAAAATACAGCCGGCCATTTTTACGGTTCGTTCTTTTCTTCTTCCGTTCCCTGCTCGTGTTCTTCGATGACGTTTGCGAGCTTGGCCGTAAATTGCCGCGCCGCATTGACGCCCATATTTTTCAGACGGTAATTCATCGCCGCCACTTCGATGATAATGGCAAGGTTCCGCCCCGGCCGTACCGGTACCGTCATCTTTGTAATTTCGGTATCAAGGATTTTGACTTTTTCCTCATCCAGCCCGAGCCGGTCATATTGCTTATGCTCGTCCCACAGCTCGAGATTGGCGATCATGGTAATTTTTTTATGGCTCCGGACCGCGCCAGCGCCAAACAGCGTCATAACATTTATAATGCCAAGGCCGCGGATTTCAAGCAAATGCTCGATCAATTCCGGCGCATGCCCGATCAGAGACCCTTCTTCTTCCTGGACAATCTCCACGCAGTCATCCGCGACAAGGCGGTGCCCCCTTTTGACAAGTTCAAGCGCTGTTTCGCTTTTTCCGACCCCGCTCTTGCCGGTGATCAGAACGCCGACCCCGTACACATCTACAAGCACACCATGGATGGCTGTTGCCGGGGCGAGCTTATATTCCAAATAATTGGTTAAGCGGCTTGAAAACCGGGTTGTTTTCATCGGGGTCCGCATCACAGGGATCGATTTTTCTTCGGAAGCTTCTATTAACTCATCTGGCACTTCCAAATTTCGTGATATCACGATGCCCGGTGTAATATCGCTGCATAAGTTGTCCATCCTGCTCTTCCGTTCTTCCGGCGAGAGCCTCTTGCTGAAGGTGATTTCCGTCATCCCGAGCAGCTGGATCCGGTCGGCTGGATAATAATCGAAAAATCCCGTCATCTCGAGCCCCGGTCTTGAAATATCGCTTGTGGTAATCGGGCGATGGATGCCCTCTTCCCCACTGATCAATTCCAGATTAAAATGTTTAATCATATCTGCTACGCGCACCTTTGCCACTGTAATTCCTCCTGTTAAGTCCGGATAAAAACCACCGGAACGGCTTGTTGATGATTCAAAGGCTTCTTATTATTTTATCATTTCCCAAAGGGCCCGTTCCACCCTTTTCAACCAAAAATCATCCTGTGCCGTGTAAAACTGCGTTAAAGCGGTTCAGGGCCTAATGGCAAATCAGAGCGGACGCTGCTTTTCTCCTTTTCCAAAAGGACGATGCTATAAATGAACGAAAAGTCGCCACCCTGTTACTTCTTTTGAGATAAATGCCGTGTGGTGCATTTTTCATTTTAAAAATAGTTTGGCTGCCTGAAAATGATTTACCCTATATCCATCGGGCCATGGCATGAAAAAACGGCGGGTTTTCGCCGCCGTTTTTTCAAAGCTCCGGTGTCGGGCCGCCGCCTGTCTTATTTTCGGAATACGGTTTCCTGTAAAATTAAGTTTACGATCGCCATGATGATCGCAACGAAAAGCGCCATGCCGAAGCTGTCAATTTCAAAGCTTGCACCCATCAGTTCATCCGTCAGCACGAGTGTAATGGCGTTAATGACGAGCAAAAAGATGCCCAGCGTGAGAATTGTGATCGGCAATGTAAGCAGAATCAGGATCGGCCGTACCAGAATATTTAAAATGGACAAGACGAGACTTGACATAACGGCAGCCCCAATATTTTCGACATAAAAGCCATGAAAATAGCCGGAAAGTGCAATAAATAACACCGCATTGATCAAAATTCCAAGTAACCAGCGCATGATCATCAAACCTTTTCTGTGTGGTTCTTTTTACAGTATATAACGGTACAGCAGTGGATTCCAGCAGCACAGCAGGTACGCATCTTTTTTTCGCGAAATTTCTGCTTTCTAGGCAAAAAAACGATTATGCTTCCGGGCTTTCTTCTTCCTCCGGCTTTTGTTCGTTGATCGTGATGGACCCCGTTTTCGCGTCGGCAAAAATATATAATGCGGACTCAGCGGTGCCTTTTCTGCTGAAGCGCGCCACTTTCTGAATCATTTCTTTTCGTTCTTCATATTTTTCCATGCCTTGAAGGTCAATTGCAAAGTTGCCGAAGTTGGTTTTTCCTTCCCCGTGTACGGAGATGTTTTCCGGGATGGCCATTTCAATGTTTCCGGAGACGGTCTTGCTGTGCAATGAATCGGCGCCCGGAGCCATTTTTACCGTAATATTGCCGTTAAATGCTTCAAAGTCTGACCGCCTGCACGCTCCGTTCCACCGGATGTCCCCGTTCATCGTCTGTACTTCAACTTGCCCGATTGTATTTCCGTCAAAATCAACGGTGCCGTTTCCCGTTTCGACTTCCGCCGTTTCCAAATCGGCATGTTCCACCAGTACTTTTCCGTGGAGTGTTTTCACTTTTAACTGGTCTACCTGAATGTCTTTCACCTGGACGTTTCCATTAAAAGTGCTCAACGTGATTTTCCGGTAGCGGGACGCCGGAACGTAAACGGCTGTATCCACTTTCATCCATTTGGATTGCGTAGAAAACACAAGCCTGCCGCCCTCCACCGAAAACGTGCTATTGTTCAGCAGAAAACTGCGGGCATCTTCCCTGTCATTGGTGCGGTACACTTTTGCCTGGCATTCCACCCGCACATCTTCCTGATCCCATTGTTTAAACGTTAAATGTCCGTTTGCGATATCTAATTCAATGGTATCGGTTTCCGGCAGGCTTTGCTGGAAAACATGGGAAACTTCGGCAGACTGGCCCAGCTGGAGATCAAAGTCCTTTATTTTTTTCAGCGCGCCACCGACAAGATCAAACAGCTTTTCTTTCGTTTCATTAAAATTCCGGTCTGTATCGCGGAACTTTTTCTGCCCCGTATCGCTGCCAGCCTCTCCGTTGCCGCCGTTTGCAGCCTGTTCCCCGTGTTCTGCCGGATCCTCTTCCGCCGCCATTTGTCCCGCCTCTTCCCGGTCCAAAGCCTCCAACAGCATCAGCGCCTCATCCGTCGACAATTTCCCATCCTTCACCATATCCAAAATCCGTTTTCGTTTGTTTTCCATGGGGGGCCTCCTTATTTGTATATTAAAAGTGTATTACGAAAAGCAAGGATGGAAAGTTTCATCTTTCAAGCATTTGTAACATATTCGATCATAAGTTTATGTTCAAATTATTGTGTGCTAAAAAAGCCAAGATCATGTTATATTTCAATTTCATCCTTTATACTTTATATTCGACAAAAGCGTCCGAAATGCTTGTCAAACTTGGTATATTTGCTTATTCAGCAAGCCTTAAATAGTTTATTACAACAATTACCGTTATCAATGTTAAAAAAATGACCCCTATTTAATATAATAGGAATCATCTCCCAGCTGCTTAAACTTTTTTATTGTGTCATGGGGCCAGTTTATTGGAAGTCGCTTTTTAATCATTTTATTTTAAGGGCGATATTAGAGTTGACAGTTGTATAAAAAGAATAGTTTCTTCCTTCATAAGTAATTTTATTTTCATTAATTCTTCTTATATTTGTTTTTTCATAATCATTATATCGCAAATATATTGTAAAACTAGAAGTCGGAAGATTTTTTAATTCCTCCATACTCACCATCAGATGAGCAGTTCCGTTTTCGTCAATATCAATAGGATAATTTTTTTGGTAAAGCGCATTCTGTTTATCAACAAACAAAACATCTTTTACGTTGTCTACATAGTCCCCATAAACATTAAACATTAAATGGTAGTAATTGTCTTCAAAATAGTCTTTTTGAAAAACAGCGAGCATTGGAACTCTGATGAATTTATATTTTTCATCTTTTAAAGGAGAAACAACATAAGGAAGCTGGTTTCTAATTAATACATCTTTCACCTTCTCACCTTTTTCCCATTTGAACAATTTTTCAATATCGTCATATCGTCCTTCTTTAAAAAGTTCATACGCGACTTTGTTGATTGGTTTAAAAAAGTTTTCTGAAAAATCATACCTTAACTTTTTAGTTGTTTTTAATACGTCCCCAAATATTTTGAAATATATATTTTTATTTTTGCTCTTTAAAAAGTGATGCCTATTAAAGAGCCGAGTAATGGAATCGAATTCATATAATCGATTTAATATCATTTTTTCTTTTTCTACATCTAAACGTTTCTTGATAACATAATTGATTACCGCAATATTGCTCTCCATTTTCTCAGTAATATCCGTTTTTTTTGTTAAGGAATCATTATTTTCATCAAGCCTGTTTAGATAATAAATTGGCGTAGTCGTTGTAGAGATTGCTTTACAATTGATAAGAACATCTATAAAAAATTGTTTATCCTCTGCAAATCGCATTTCAGGGTATTTTATTTTATTTTCCTTTAATAACTTTGTTCTCATCATTCTGGCTCTTGGTCCCAAATGTTGAAAAATATGTGGAATTGAAAATGGAGAAACACTCCTTCTTTCCTCGCATGACTCATGTTCTCCTATTATTTTTATCCCCTTTGAATTCATTTCAATCGTTTTACCTACAATGTAGTCATCTCCTGTTTGTTCTAAAATATCATACAATACCTTTATACCATTTGGATCAAGCCAGTCATCAGCGTCTAAAAACGTTATATAATCTGCATTTGACAACTTTATCCCTAAATTTCTAGGCTGTGCAGGTGTGCCTGTATTTTTCTTTAAAAAAACAACTACAATGTTTGAATAATTTTCACTATATTCCAGTAAGATTTCCCTGGAATTATCGTTCGAACAATCATCTACTAGGATATACTCAATATTTTCAAAACCAATCGTTTGATCAATTACTGAATTAATTGTCTTTCTTAAATTCTTCTCCGCATTATAAACCGGCGTTACTACTGTAACCTTAGGATAAACATTAGTCTTCAAAAAGTATTTTTTATTTTTAACAAAATAACCTTCCCAGTTATACTTAATATTATTTTGTTTCTCGAAAATCTTCCTTTTTTCTAGCAATTGTTTTTCATCCACAACAATCCCAGCCTTTTTTAGATATTCCTTTTATCAAAAGGTTAAATTAAAGAAAGTCAACAAACCGGTTTCTAAATTTTACATGTAAGCTGCTGCCAATAATAAAAATAACAATGGTCATTCCCCAAAAATATAATGTATAGTGCCAATGATTAATAAAATACCACCCTTCATTTCCAAGTAATGAGGATCGATAACCTTCAATGACATAATAAAAAGGATTTAGCTTTAAAACTGCTTGTATTTTGGGAGAAAGCGTATTCGGATTCCACAATATCGGCGTGAGATAAATCATCATTCTCATAAGAGCCTGAACTATATTTTGTACATCCCTAACAATAGTTGATAAAGTAGAAGTAACAAGAGACAACCCAAATACAAAAATATAGACACTAATAAAGTAATAAGCTATACCAAAATAATAAATTGAAATCGTATACCCCTTTAAATTCAAGATCACAATAATAATCGCTAAAAGCATGAAATGCTGGTAGATCTTTGACAAAATTACATAACTGGGAATAGCACTTAGTGGAAAATTCATCTTAGCTACCATTTTAATTCTTGAATAAACAGATCTAGAACCCTGCATGACGGAAGGGTAAATAAAAAACCACACAGATATACCTGCAAGCAGCCATGGAATAAATTCAGGGCGAGGGTGCCCTCCTCTAATACCAAAACCAAATACAAACCAATATATAGATATTTGAATCATCGGGTTAATGATTTCCCATAAAACTCCCAGGTAATTACTTTTATTTTGGCTCCTCATTTCATAAGCCGACAATCTTAGGATCAGATAAAAACTACTTACTTGTTCCTTTATAACAGTAATAGCTGATTTCATAATTCTTTCCTTCCTAGAAAAACGCGATTTACCACTTTTTCAGATGATCTTTCGGATTCCAAATAACAAAATTGTTTATAAAAAGCTCCGAAAGTTTCCGGAAGTTTATAGTCGTTCGCATCAAGCTTTTTAATTTCATTAATGATTTCATCAGTTGTTTTTACTAATGGTCCTGGAGCGCTATTTTCAAAATCAAAATAGAACCCACGCAAATTGTCTCGATATTCCTCAATATCATAAACAAAAAAGATCATTGGCCGCTTTAGAATTGCATAGTCAAAAAACACGGATGAGTAATCTGTAATTAACAAATCGGCTATAAGGTATAGTTCTCGAATATCCTCATGATTTGAAAAATCGTAAGCAAACTCAGTATAAAGAGTTAGATCCAATTTACTGGCAACAAGATAGTGCATCCGCATCACAATGACGTATTGATCACCTAATTCTTCCTTAAGTTTTTCCAAATCTAATGGCAAATCAAACTTGTACTTACCCTTCCCGTAAAACTTATTATCTCTCCATGTCGGAGCATATAGAATGATTTTTTTATCTTCCGGGAGCCCATATTTAAGTTTAAGTGCCCTTATTTCTTCAGTGTGATTTTGTTTAAAAAGAAAATCGTTACGAGGATACCCCGTCTCAAGTATTTCCTTGTCAAAGCGGAATGCTCGTCTGAAAATTTCCGTAGAATAAGCATTTGGGGAAATAAGGTAGTCCCAACGGCTCGCTTCTTTAAGGAAATTACGTTTATATTTCTCAGTTGTTGTACCAGGCATATGAACTTCTTCCATATCGGCCGCTAGTTTTTTTAAAGGCGTTCCATGCCAGGTTTGAAGATAAACTGTATGGGCCGGTTTCGGTATCCAAAGCGGCATCCTGGTATTCACAACCCAGTATTTTGCTCTTGCCATTGCAAACAGCCATCTGATCGAAAGTCGTTTTACAACAACCAAATCCCTATTCTCAAAATTAAAAGAAAATCTCCTATCAACACTCCAATATAATTTAAATTCCGGATACTTTTCCTTCATATATTCATAAATCGCGCGAGGGTTATCGCTATACTGTTTTCCAAGAAAACTTTCGAACATAACGAGCTTTTTATTTGCCGGAAACATTCCAACAAATTTAAATGCAAACTGATATGCTCGTTTTGTATATCTGCTTTTCCTAATTTTCCGCAGTCTTCTCTTTATAATTAATTTCATATGAGTAGAAAAACGGTAATCATCTACAGAAATTGATAAAAACTTCTTTTTTTTTGTCCTAGTCACAAGCAGTTTTTTCTTTTGACCATTAAATTTTTTAATGTATTTTTTTCCTTTAGTAAATGGGCTGTCTGGGATAAACTTTAGACGTGCCGACTCTTTTACCTGTCCGTCTACATTTATTTTTAAATACGATTTATATCGGACTTTTCCCTCTCCTAAGAGAGCGATATCTTGAGCCTTTATTTCAACGTAAAAGCCCGCATGACTAAAATCCAACCCATGATGGCTATAACCTTCTGTTAAATCCGCACGCTCAATAAATTGAACCGGGTATTTAATTTCAATTCCCTGCCCAGCATTCTTTAAAATAAATTCTCTCTCTTCCAATCGGTCTTTTCCTGTTGGATCTACAACAAAACCGCTCAATGAAATTAGCCCTGTTTTATCAATGGACACTCTTTCAACTTTCGCAATTACTCCTGGATTCTTTATCCGAAACGAAACGTTTCTTTTATTCGTTGAATACGGCAAAAAAATTTTATTTTCTTGACGATTAACATAATGTAATAACTCAATATGCTGATTATTACTTCTCAATCTAAATTTGGAAGGTTCTACTGTTTCTTCATCTTCTTCCGTTTCCAGCTCTGTTATTTTCTCTTTTGTTATATATGCATCCCAAATATCGTCAGTAAGCACAAAATGATCAAGCTCATTTTTTTCTATTTTTGAACAAACTACACAAACTTCCTCACTTTTTGATAGTTCTTGTATGCTATATGTTTTTTTTAACCCTCTATAACGGCTAATGAGGGTAAGCTGCAGCGGAGACTGGTCTTCAACAATATGCAATGGAACATATATTTCAAGGAAATAATCATCATGCTGAAATTTTAGTTCTTTCAAAGTACATCTTTTTATTTCCACCATATGTATTTTAACTCCTCCCGGAAGCAGGTTTCCTACTATATTGATACAAATATGTGATTAAATTATAACTGGAATTTCCTGTAGAGTAGTGATTCCAAATGCTTGAAAAGTTAATAATCCGCTTCATGTCGAAATTATCTGCTTTAATGTACTGAATAATCTCTTCAGTATAAAAAGCTAAAGGTCCAGGTACCATTCGCTCATATTCTCCCCAAAAACCTCGATTTTCCTGATAATATTTTAAATCATACGGATAAAATATCATAGGTTTATTTAAAAGCGCAAACTCAAAGGGAATGGATGAGTAATCGGTAATTAAAAAGTCAGTTACGAGCAATAATTCGTTTACATCCACGTCCTTCGGGCAGTCAATGATAAAATCATGACGTTGGTTCAAACCCGCCCCTTTATTGACAGCCGGATGAAATTTCACAACAAAAATATACTCATCCTTCAGTTCATCATAAAGCCGGTCCCAATCAAGCGGCACTTCAAAATGATCCAGATGCTGGTCCCTGAAAGTCGGGGCATACAAGATCACTTTTTTCTTTTGAAAGGCAGGATACCGTTTGTACAGCTCCCTCTTTATGTCCCGGATCCTGTTTTGGTCAAAAAAAAGATCGGTCCGTGGTATGCCTGTGCAAAGAAAATTTTCAGGAGGAAGCCCGAAAGCCCTCATAAAAATATGCTTCATTTTTTCAGACCCCACCACTACCCGGTCAAAATGGGCATACACTTTTTTAAACCGTTTCAATGCACGCTTGCCCCTCGTGTGGATCGTTTTGTCTTCAAGGCCAAACGTTTTAACAGCCCCTGCTGCATGCCAGAGCTGGATGCATTCCACCCCTTTTTTAAACCGGGCGGCAGCCAGGAAACCGTAATAATTATCGACAATCACAAATTTCGATGTCGCAATGTTGTATATGCTACGGATAAAATGCTGCAAATTTTTCATTTCAAACAGAAATACCTTCTCTTGCCGGACGGTTTCCGCAACACGGCGGTAGCAGGAAGAAGTACAAACGAACGCTACCTGAAAAGGATCAGGATGCTTTTTCAATTCCTCATACACATATAAACTGTTCTGCTCAAATGAAACGACAAATGTGATTTTCCTTTTCAAAGGAAAAATTTTACACAATGTAAACAGCACGCGAAAAAGCAGTAAGTATAAGGAAATGAACAGTTCCCTAACCATTTTTCACAGAGAAGAGGTCCTTCTTAATTTTTGACGTAGAGATGCCGACCGTTCGCGGCAGGTAAACCACTTCGCAATAATCCTTTAGGAAATCAAATTTGCCTTTCCAGTCATCGCCCATGACGAAAACATCGACATTATATTTTTTAATATCGTCTAATTTTTGTTCCCACGAATGTTCCGGAATGACCTGGTCAACGTAACGGATCGCTTCCAGAATTAATTTCCGGTTTTCATAGCTGTGGTACGATTTTTTATTTTTGATTTCGTTAAATTCATCCGATGAAAGGCCGACGATTAAATAGTCGCCTAATGCTCTTGCGCGTTTCAGTAAATTGATATGCCCCCAATGGAGAAGGTCAAAAGTTCCATATGTGATTACTTTTTTCATACAGTTCTCTCCCTGCTAAATGTAATAGGCAACATTCCTGCACAATGCGACACTTTTCATTATTTTTCCCTAATCTTTACTTATTATATGTCTATTTCAAGCAGAATTCAAATACTTCTTTAATAAGTGCCCTACGTACAAGAGACCCCCTCCCGCTAGCGGGGGAGGAGCACCATAAAGTTAGCACCCCGATTTCCCACATAATAGAAAAAATTGCCAAAAGGCGCCGTACATCCCGCATTCAGTTATTCATCCGGCGTAAAGAAAACGCGGGCGTCCGGGCCTTTAGGCGAGAGCAAAACCGTAGTTGCACTTATGCGCTAGGAAAGTAGAAACTGAAAAATTTATACTTTCCTATTAGCCGAAAAAACGGTAAGCATGCCTCAGCGCGCCAGGTTTTCTATTTCTTTTTCCATTCTTTCCCGGTCGCGTTCCAACACCGGTTTCAAATATTTTCCGGTGTAGGAGGTTGGGTGTTCCGCAACTTTTTCCGGCGTACCGGTAGCAACAACGGTTCCGCCGCCATCTCCGCCTTCCGGTCCGAGGTCAATGATATAGTCGGCGGTTTTGATGACATCGAGGTTATGCTCGATCACAAGCACCGTATCGCCGTTTTCCACCAGCCGCTGCAGCACATCAAGCAGTTTGGCAATATCATGGACGTGAAGGCCGGTTGTCGGTTCATCCAAAATATAGAAAGAACGGCCGGTCGAACGCCGATGCAGTTCAGATGCGAGTTTCACGCGCTGCGCTTCGCCGCCGGACAGAGTTGTTGCCGGCTGACCGAGCTTGACGTAACCAAGGCCGACATCCGCAATGGTCTGCAGTTTCCGCCTGATTTTCGGAATGTTTTCGAAAAAGGAAATCGCATCTTCCACCGTCATATCGAGTACATCAGCAATATTTTTGCCTTTGTATTGAACTTCGAGCGTTTCGCGGTTGTACCGTTTGCCGTGGCATACTTCACACGGTACGTACACATCCGGCAAAAAGTGCATTTCAATTTTGATAATCCCGTCGCCGTGGCAGGCTTCACACCGGCCGCCCTTGACGTTAAAGCTGAACCGCCCTTTTTTATAGCCGCGGATTTTTGCTTCGTTCGTGGAAGCAAACACGTCGCGGATATCATCGAACACGCCGGTATAGGTCGCCGGGTTGGACCGCGGCGTCCTGCCGATCGGGGACTGGTCGATGTCAATGACTTTGTCGAGATGTTCAATACCCTTGATTTCTTTGTAAGCGCCCGGTTTTGCTTTTGCACGCTGCAATTTTTGGGCAAGCGCCTTATGCAAAATTTCATTGACAAGCGTGCTCTTTCCGGAGCCGGAGACGCCGGTTACAGCAATAAACAGGCCGAGCGGGAATTTTACATTGATGTTTTTTAAATTATTTTCTTTCGCGCCCCTGATTTCAACAAAACGGCCGTCCCCTTTCCGCCGTTCAGGCGGGAGCGGGATGAATTTCTTTCCGGATAAATACTGGCCGGTGAGTGAATCCGGATTTTTCATCACCTCGCGCGGCGTGCCGGCAGCAACAACCTTTCCGCCATGGACGCCTGCCCCCGGGCCGATGTCAATTAAATAGTCTGCGGCAAGCATGGTATCTTCGTCGTGTTCGACAACAATAAGCGTATTGCCGATATCAGCCATTTGCCTGAGCGTTGCAATCAGGCGGTCATTGTCGCGCTGATGGAGGCCGATCGACGGTTCATCGAGAATGTATAAAACGCCTGTAAGCCGCGACCCGATCTGCGTCGCAAGCCGGATACGCTGGGCTTCGCCGCCGGAAAGCGTACCGGCAGAACGGCTCAGCGTCAAATAATCAAGGCCGACATTAACGAGAAAACCGAGCCGGGATTCGATTTCGCGCAGGATCAGCCGGGCGATCGCCTGCTCTTTTTCCGTCAATTCAAGATGGGCAAAAAAGGTGCGGGCTTCCGCGATCGAGTAATCCGTCACTTCACTGATATGTTTACCGCCCACTTTCACAGCAAGGCTTTCCGGTTTCAGGCGGTAGCCTTTGCATTTCGGGCATGGCTGCTGGGCCATATATTTTTCCATCTGCTCGCGCGTGAAGTCGGAACTGGTTTCGCGGTAACGGCGTTCGATATTGTTCAGTACGCCTTCAAATTGAATCATATTGTCGCGCACCTGGCCGAAATCATTTTCATAATGGAAATAAATCCGTTCATTGCCGGATCCGTATAAAATGATCTCCATCTGATGCTTTGGCAAATCTTTTACAGGCGTGTCCATGTCAATGCCAAAATGCTCGCACACCGCTTTTAAGAGCTGCGGATAATATTGTGAGCTGATCGGTTCCCACGGGGCGATCGCGCCTTCATTGAGCGTAAGCGAGGCGTCCGGAATGACAAGGCTTGGATCCACTTCAAGCTTTGCCCCGAGCCCGTCACATTCCGGGCAGGCGCCGAACGGGCTGTTGAACGAAAACATGCGCGGTTCCAGTTTGTCGATCGAAAAGCCGCAAATCGGGCAGGCAAGGTGCTCGCTAAACAGCAGTTCCTCTTCCCCGATCACATCAATTACCACACGCCCGTCCGCCAATTTCAGCGCGGTTTCAAGCGAATCGGCCAGGCGGGGCTCAATTCCATCTTTTACGACAATACGGTCAACAACGATATCAATGGAATGTTTTTTGTTTTTGTCCAGCTCGATTTCTTCGCCGAGGTCGAGCATTTCCCCGTCAATGCGGACGCGGACGAAACCCTGTTTCTTAATATCATCCAGCAGTTTCACATGCCGGCCTTTTTTACCCGATACCACCGGGGCAAGCACCTGGAGCCGTGTCCGTTCCGGATATGCCATGATCCGGTCCACCATTTGTTCGACCGTCTGCGATGCAATTTCAATGCCATGGTTCGGGCAGATCGGGTGGCCGACGCGGGCATACAGAAGCCGCAAATAATCATAAATTTCTGTTACCGTCCCGACGGTGGAACGCGGATTTCGGCTCGTTGTCTTCTGGTCGATGGAGATTGCCGGGGAAAGACCTTCAATCGCATCCACATCCGGCTTGTCCATCTGCCCTAAAAATTGCCGGGCATAGGCGGACAGCGATTCAACATAGCGCCGCTGCCCTTCCGCATAAATCGTATCAAATGCGAGCGAAGATTTTCCGGACCCGGACAATCCCGTCAGCACAACAAGCTGGTCCCGCGGCAAGGTTACATCAATATTTTTTAAATTATGAACGCGGGCCCCTTTTACTTCAATTTTATCTAATACCATTGTGGTCATCACCTGCTTTCAGTTCTAAAAGGGCATCACGGTACCGGGCAGCCTGCTCGAAGTCAAGCGCTTTTGCCGCTTCTTTCATCTTTTCTTCCAGTTCTGCAATCATCCGTATGCGCTCTTCTTTTGTCAGCGGCTTTTTCGTTTCTTCCGCTTCATACGGCGTTGCATCTTCCGCCGCATAGGTCGCATGGATCGTATCGCGGATATCTTTCTGGATCGTTTTCGGTGTGATGCCATGTTTTTTGTTATAGGCTTCCTGGACGGCACGGCGCCGTTTCGTTTCGCTGATCGCTTTTTCCATCGAATCCGTGATTCTGTCGGCGTACATGATCACTTTGCCGTTTGCATTCCGGGCGGCGCGGCCGATCGTCTGGATCAGTGACCGTTCGGAACGCAGGAAGCCTTCCTTATCGGCATCGAGAATGGCAACAAGCGACACTTCCGGGATGTCCAGCCCTTCCCGGAGCAGGTTGATGCCGACGATACAATCATATTTGCCGAGACGGAGGTCGCGGATAATTTCAATCCGTTCGAGCGTTTTTACTTCGGAGTGGAGATACTGGACTTTAATGCCCACTTCTTTCAAGTAGTCCGTTAAATCTTCCGCCATTTTTTTCGTCAGTGTCGTGACAAGCACGCGTTCATTTTTCTCAATCCTATCCTGAATTTCCCCGAGCAGGTCGTCGATTTGCCCTTCGATCGGCCGCACATCAATTTCCGGATCCAAAAGGCCTGTCGGGCGGATAATTTGTTCCACCATTTTCGGCGTATGCTCAAGTTCATACGGCCCCGGTGTAGCGGATACGCAAATCATTTGCGAAATATGTTTTTCAAATTCTTCAAACCGGAGCGGCCGGTTGTCAAGCGCAGACGGCAGCCGGAACCCGTGGTCAACGAGCACCTGCTTGCGCGCCTGGTCTCCATTAAACATTCCCCTGATTTGCGGGAGCGTAACATGGGATTCGTCAATGACGAGCAGAAAATCTTTCGGGAAATAGTCCAAAAGCGTATACGGCGTCGAACCGGGCGGGCGCAGCGCCAAATGGCGGGAATAGTTTTCAATCCCGGAACAAAAGCCCATCTCCCGCATCATTTCCAGATCATAGCGCGTCCGCTGTTCGAGCCGTTGCGCTTCGAGCAGTTTGCCGTTATCGCGGAGCTCTTTCAGCCGTTCTTCGAGTTCCGCTTCAATATTCCGAATCGCAATCTGCAGTTTCTCATTGCGCGTAACGAAGTGGGAAGCCGGGAAAATCGCCACATGGTCGCGGTCACCGATAATCTCACCGGTCAGCGCGTCGACTTCCCGGATCCGGTCAATTTCGTCACCGAAAAACTCGACACGGATGCAGTGTTCATCGCGCGAAGCCGGGAAAATTTCGACGACATCGCCACGCACGCGGAACGTCCCGCGTTGGAAGTCAATATCATTGCGGGCATACTGAATATCAACAAGCCGCCGCAACAGCTGGTTCCGCTCGATTTCCATCCCGGTCCGGAGCGAGACGACAAGCTCGCGGTATTCTTCCGGCGAACCTAAGCCATAAATGCAGGAGACGCTCGCAATAATAATGACATCATTGCGCTCAAACAGGGCAGACGTTGCCGAGTGCCGCAGTTTGTCAATTTCATCATTAATGCTTGCATCTTTTTCAATATACGTATCGGTTTGCGGCACGTACGCTTCAGGCTGGTAATAATCGTAATAACTGACGAAATACTCTACTGCATTGTTCGGGAAAAACTCCTTAAACTCGCTGTACAATTGCCCGGCCAGCGTTTTGTTGTGGGCAATGACAAGCGTCGGCTTATTCACTTCTTTAATCACATTCGAAACCGTAAACGTTTTTCCCGTTCCGGTCGCCCCGAGCAGTGTCTGAATCTTTTTGCCTGCACGGATGCCGTCCACAAGCTGGCGGATCGCTTCCGGCTGGTCCCCCTCCGGCTTGTATTTCGAAACAAGTTCAAAAGCATGCTGTTCCATCCATGAGCCTCCTTAACCGGCATCATCTATTTCAACCTTAAAAGGCGTTCTTCGTCTTTCAGTCTTTTTATTTTAACATAAATCCTGCCCTGTCTCCAACAAAAAGCGAACAAGTTTTCTATCTTTTTCATAAGAAAGAACGGTAAGGATTTTCCCTACCGCTTTTAGGAACGGATGGCCGTTATTTCACCGGGATTTCCAGGGCGTACCATTCTTCTTCAAGACGTGCATTTTGCCCTTCCCATATTTTCTTCGCATCCTCAATTCCCTTATTATAGTAGTGTGCCGCAAGCTTTTCCTGAAAAAAGTCAAAATACGCCTGTGCGGCAATCACGCCGATTTCTTCACCTGTCTGTTCCCAGACAAATTGCTGTATTTCCCGCAGAACCCGCTGCTTTTCTGCAGGGTCCATTTTGAATCCGGTCATGGGTGCCTCCGTCTTCATTTTTTCATTCCTTTTTTCATCTTTGCCTTCCGTATCATTGTATTAGCAAAATAAAACCCGATTGTCAATGAAGCTGCATCCACGATATACACCGGCCACGTGCGCGTATAGCCTTTATAAACGGAAGCGACAATGAGCGCAACCGTAAGAATCAACCCAATCACTTGGTTAAACGTAACCCGCGAAAAAAAGATGACGAGAAAGCATGGAAAAACAGCGGCTACCACCAATTGAACGATCATCCTCACCCCACTCCAAGCCCTTACTTCTGCTATCCCTATTTTTTAACATTCCACCCGAAAATACAAGAAAAATCATTGAAAATGAATTATCTTTTGAATTCATTTTCAATGATTTCATCTGTAATGCCGCGCAACTGGCTCCGTTCGATAAAACGTTCTGCGAGCAGATCAGGCAAAATGGACGTTAAAAAATATTGGACGGATGCAAGCCCCGAAAACCGCAAAATGGTCCGCAGCGATTCCTCGTAAATTTCCAGAAACAGCGGCTCCGGATTGCCTTTTTGGATTTCCCCGAAAGATTCATACAAAAGATCGACTTTGTCGGAAACGGATAATATTTTTCCTTCCAGCGTATCGTCCTTGCCTTCTTTGAACAAGTCAAAATAAATTTCCCGGTATTCTTCCGGAAACACGCCGTTGATAAAGTTTTTCGTCATTTCTTCCTCGACTTGTTTGAACAACTCATGCAGCTCTTTTGAAGAATATTTGACCGGCGTTTTGATGTCGCCTGTAAACAGTTCCGGATAATCATGATTCAGCGCCTTTTGGTAGAGCGCGCGCCAGTTCACTTTATTGCCGGCTTTCTCTTCCACATGGCCGAAAAACTGGGCGATTTTTGCCACTTTAAAAGAATGGGCTGCCACCGAGTGTTCTTGAAATTTAAATTTGCCCGGGCAACGGTAAATTTTTTCCAGGTCAGACAAACTTTTAAAATATTGGTGAACCCCCATCCTGCTCCCTCCTTGCTGTCCGATTTTCTTTTCTTATAGGATTGGGACTGGTTTTTTGATATTTCCACTATTCTAGAAAAAAATAAACCCAGCGTCAAGCAACTGGGTTTAAAATCTACATGGTAAGGAAAAATGCCCCTGTAATGACGAGCAGAATCCCGAACCATTTTCTCCTGTTCATTTTTTCCAACAAAAAAAGGGAAGAAAGGATCAAGGTCCAAATATATGTGATGGATGTTAATGGATACACAATCGTATACGGCATCATTTTCAGCAACTGAATATTCAGCAATGCCCCTAATACATAGAGAACACCGCCAATATCAAGATTCAATTCTCATCGGAGATGATTTTTTATGAAAAAGAATGAGTAAAAGACATTTTTTATATGTTTTTACGCATAAGAAAATGGAAAAGAACAGCCAAACAGTCACCCTCTCAGCTGAACTTGAATGGAAGTGCTTTCCTTCACCTGTCAAGCGTTGGAAAGGATTAGCCGAACCGTCCTGAAATATAGTCTTCTGTCTGCTTCGATGCAGGATTTGTAAACATTTTGGTTGTTTCAGCGAATTCCACCACCCTGCCATTCAAAAAGAAAGCGGTATGTCCGGACACGCGCATCGCCTGCTGCATATTATGGGTGACGATGATGATTGTGTATTGCGCCTTCAACTCAAGGATCAACTCCTCAATTTTTGCGGCCGATACCGGATCAAGCGCCGATGCCGGTTCGTCCATTAAAATAATACCCGGTTCAACCGCGAGCACCCTCGCAAGCACAAGCCTTTGCTGCTGCCCGCCGGAAAGCCCCGCGGCAGATGTATGAAGGCGGTCTTTCACTTCATCCCACAGCGCAGCCTGAAGCAAACATCTTTCTACCATTTCATCAAGCACATGCCGGTTTTTAACGCCGTGGATGCGCGGTCCGTACGCGACATTATCGTAAATGGACATCGGAAACGGATTCGGGCGCTGGAAGACCATGCCGACCTTTTTTCTTAATTGGACAACATCCGTTTTCGGCGCATAAATATTTTCGTCTCCAATCGTAACATGGCCTTCCATTCGGAAACCGGGGATGTTGTCATTCATTCGGTTCAACGTCCTTAAAAACGTGGATTTTCCGCATCCGGACGGGCCGATCAGTGCTGTTACATGCTTTTTTGGAAATGCCAGATTGATATCGTAAAGGGCTTGAAAGTTTTTATAAAACACATTCACACGCTCAGCCCGGATAGCCGTTTGGTTATCTGCCCGTTTTTCCAATACTGTTGCCATTTTGCATTTCTCCTTTTCCACCAGGATTTAGCCAAAAAAGCCGGATAAGTAATCCCTTGTTTGTTGTTTTTCCGGTTTAGTAAACATTTTCGTCGTGTCCCCCGCTTCGATCAGTGCACCCATGTAAAAGAAGGCGGTTTTGTCAGAAATGCGGGCGGCCTGCTGCAAATTGTGCGTGACAATGGCAACGGTATAATCTTTTTTCAGTTCGAGCATCAGTTCCTCAATTTTACCGGTTGAGACCGGATCGAGCGCCGATGCCGGTTCATCAAGAAGCAGGACATCTGGGTTCATGGCGAGCGCCCTTGCAATACAGAGCCGCTGCTGTTGGCCGCCTGATAGGGCAAGCGCGGACGTATGCAGGCGGTCCTTCACTTCATCCCATAATGCAGCTTTTTTTAAGCTTTCTTCGACAATTTCTTCCAGCCATGCTTTTTTCTTCACGCCATGGTGCTTTGGGCCGAACGCGACATTTTCAAAAACCGATTTTGCGAACGGATTCGGGCGCTGGAACACCATGCCGATATGCTTTCGGATTTCAAAAACGTCCGCGCACGAAAGGGTGATGTCGGCTCCTTTATAAAAAATTCCGCCGGACATCCTGCAGCCTGCAATTTCATCATTCATGCGGTTCAGGCTCCGCAAAAAGGTGGATTTTCCGCATCCGGACGGGCCGATTAATGCCGTCACCTGATGTTCGGGAAACGCGAGGCTAACATTTTGGATCGCTGCTTTTTCCCCGTAAAAAACACTTAAATTTTTGGTTTCGATGATAATGTTCTGTGCTTCCGGCATCTGCCCAGGGATTTCAACCGCGGGTAGCACTATTTTTTCATTCCGTGCCAGCATCGATACTGCCATGGGTCATTCCTCCTTTTATTGTGAAATGATTCAGGTGGATCTGTTTTTTGTCTTGGCTAAAAGGAAACGTGTGCAAGCCTAGCGTTTGATACGGATGGCCGTTACCAGTTTTTGGAACGGTACATGCCCAACCTCTTATGGCGAACTCAACCGATTGTCGAGCTGTTTGCTTCTCATTCTCTCTAAGTAAAAACGAGCTATGATGCCAAACAGACGTAGCGTTGTTAGTTTTTGAACATCCCCACTTATCCGGTTGCGAAGCTGTTGCTTTTAATCCTGCCATGCACCGATTTGAAAGCAGGCACGGCACGTTTCCAAATGGATACGGTGCCTTCATTGCGAAGTCATCCGGTTGTGGAGCCATTTGCCGATAAACCTTGCTGAAAAATTAAAGATAAGCACAAACAGGATCAGCACTGCGGACGCGCCGCTTGATACGGACGCGGCATCCGGCATGAGGCCTTCCCCGTTGATTTTCCAAATGTGCACAGCCAATGTTTCAGCCGGGCGGAGCGGGTTCAGCGGAGAGTTCATGCTGAACGGGTTCCAGTTTGAAAAATCAAGATTCGGCGAGCTCATGCCTGCTGTATAAATTAGGGCTGCCGCTTCGCCGAAAACGCGCCCGGAGGCCAAAATAATCCCGGTGATGATCCCCGGCAACGCAGCCGGAAGCAGCACCGATTGAATCGTTTCCCATCTTGACACCCCAAGTGCAAGGCCTGCTTCCCGCTGCGCTGGCGAAATGGCACGGAGCGAATCTTCCACGACCCGGACCAGCAGTGGCAAATTGAAAAGCGCCAATGCAAACGCGCCGGACAAAATCGAAAATCCCCAGCCCATCGACAGGACAAAGAACAGAAAACCAAACAGCCCGACCACAATAGACGGAAGCGAAGACAACACTTCAATCGCCGTCCTGAGCAAATCCGTCAGCCGGTTTTTCCGTGCATACTCTGCCATATAAATACCTGCGCCAAGTGCGATTGGCATGCTGATCACCATTGTCAACACGAGTAAATAAAAGGAATTGAACAACTGTGGCCCGATTCCCCCGCCTTCTTTAAAGGTTTGGGGAGGGGACGAAATGAATGACCAGCTAACGTGCGGCAGCCCTTTTACAAGAATGTATCCGACGAGCCCCGCAAGAATGGCGACGATAAACATGGCAATGAAGTAAAGAACGGATGTTGCGATACGGTCCGCCATTTTTGCTTTCATGATGCATCCCTCCTGCGGCCGATAAAACGGACGATGATGATAAAGACGAGCGACATGAGCAGCAGCACGAGCGCCAACGTCCAAAGCGCGTTATTTTCCACGCTTCCCATCACGGTATTGCCCATGCCCATCGTTAAAATGCTCGTTAAAGTGGATGCCGGTTCGAACAATGAACGGGGCATCACCGTTGCGTTGCCAATCACCATCTGCACCGCGAGCGCTTCGCCGAATGCCCGGGCCATCCCGAAAATAACAGCTGTTAACAGGCCCGGCCGCGCCGTCCGCAGCACTACTTTGTAAGTCGTTTGCCAACGCGTCGCCCCAAGCGCAAGCGAGGCTTCCCGGAGCGAATCGGGCACAGCCCGGATTGCATCCACCGACAAACTCATCACAGTCGGCAAAATCATGACTGCAAGCACAATGGTTCCTGCCGCAATGCCAAAGCCGCTTCCTGATATATGTTCACGAAGAAAAGGAACGACGACGCTTAATCCAATAAATCCGTAAACAACCGACGGAATGCCGACAAGCAATTCGATGACCGGCTGCAACATTTTTTGCCCCCGTTTAGCGGAAATTTCCGTCATAAATACAGCCCCGCCGATTGCAAGCGGCGCACAGGCGATAGCGGCAAGAAATGTTACAGCAAAGGAACCGGTTATCATCGGCAAAGCGCCCGCAACCGGGTTTCCAGCAGCATCCTTTTTGCCCGGATTCCAGTCTTTTCCGGTGAAAAATTCTAGGACACTGGCGTGATGTTCAAAGAAAAGGGCAAGCCCTTTTGTTGCGACAAAAATAAAAATTGATGTGGCAACAACCGCCATCAAAGCAATGCAAATCAGTGTCATCATTTTCCCGCGCCGTTCTATTTTGATTTTCGAACGCGGCTTAGCTTTATTTTTGACAACCTGTTCTGTCCATTTGAGTGCATTTTCACTCACGTTGTTCAAATCCCCTTCCGGTTACGGTTTCTAAAAACGGGCATGGTTGCCGCTTTGATTTCCGGATGAATTTCTACTTTGCGAGCAACCTGCTTTGCCCGCTCGGCTGTTTGTGCTTTTACACGGTCTATCCTTTTCAGTTGCGGTTTTGAAAAAAGAGCATGGTTGCCGCTTGTTTGTCGAACTCATTTTGTTTTCGAACAACCTATTTTACCCGCTCGGCTGCTTGTGCTTTTACTTGGTCTATCCCTTTCAGTTGCGGTTTTGAAAAACGGGCATGGTTGCCACTTTGATTGCCGAACTCATTTCTGCCTTGCGAGCAACCTATTTTACCCGCTCGGCTGCTTGTGCTTTTACATGGTCTATCCTTTTCAGTTGCGGTTTTGAAAAACGGGCATGGTTGCCGCTTTGATTGCCGAACTCATTTCTGCTTTGCGAGCAACCCGCTCTGCCCGCTTGGCTGCTTGTGCTTTTACATGGTCTATCCTTTTCAGTTGCGGTTTTCAAAAAAGGACAAGACAAGCAGAAATGTGCCGCCGGACGTGCCCCGGATAACCGGAAACCGTATCGTTCTGGCGATCATTCTGCTGCTTGCATCAGTTCAGAGCTCCGCAAAGTTTTAAATCCACTTTATTTTGTTGTAACGTTTCCGCTTGCATCCCGTTCAACTTGCATTTCAGAAATAGGCATGTACCCGAGTTTCGGAACGAAGTTTTTTTGCACTTCATCCGAAAGCATGTAATCTATAAACTTTTTCGTTAAGCCTTTTGCCTTTCCTTTTGTGTACATATGTTCATAAGCCCAAATTTTCCATTTGTTTGTTTTGACGTTCTCTTCTGTCGGTTCAACGCCGTCCACTTTTAAAGCTTTGACTTTATTGTTCATATAAGAGAATGCGAGATAGCTGATAGCCCCCGGTGTTTCGTTGACAATTTTTTGCACAGTACCCGAAGAGTCCTGTTCCTGCGCCTTCACTGCAGTAGCGCCATCTAAAGCCTGTTTTTCAAAGACGGCCCGTGTGCCAGATCCTTCCGCACGATTGATCACAACGATTTTCAGGTCTTTTCCGCCGACTTCTTTCCAGTTTTTAATTTTTCCAGTGAAAATGCCGATCAGCTGCTGTTTTGTCAGGTTATCGACGCCGATATCCTGATTTGCAACCGGCGCAAATCCGACAACCGCAACTTTATGGTCCGTAATTTTGCTTGCGTCAATGCCGTCTTTTTCCTCGGCAAAAACGTCAGAATTCCCGATTTGGACAGCGCCTTCCGCAACTTTGCTCAATCCAGTTCCGCTGCCGCCGCCCTGTACGTTAATGGTTGCTTCAGGATGATCATTCATATATTGTGTCGCGGCTTCCTGCACAAGCGGCTGGAGTGCGGTTGAACCGACAGCCGTGATGCTTTCCTGTTTTGCGCCCTTGCCGGATACTGTCGTCTCTTTTGTGTTCCCGCACCCGGCTGCAATCACTGCGAAAATCGTGAATAAGCCAAATACCGCTGCAAACTTTTTCTTCATTTTTTTGCCCCCTGTTTTTTATTGGCTTGCTCCTTGCACTTTTAAAGATAATCGTGCGGTATTAAGCAGATATGAATGGAATGTTAAGAGTTTGTAAAGATGATAGAACCAGGTGTAAGATTTTAAAGGGTGATTGTCACATTTTAGGCAAAAACATAAAAAATAGAAGAAACCGGTTTGTTTATAATAGAAGTAACAGAGGCTGAACGGAGGTATAAAATTGAAATCGGTCGTGATCATTGGCGGGGGCATTACGGGCCTTACCGCATTGTACGAGCTTCATAAACAGATTGAAAAAACAGGGGCACAGGTATCCTTGGCCCTTGTGGAAGAAAATCCGGAAGCCGGCGGAAAGCTCCGTACCGTCCGGAAAGAGGGTTTTATTATGGAAACGGGCGCGGATTCGATCGTTGCCCGCAAAAAAGGGGTAGCCGGGTTTTTGAAAGAACTTGGGCTTGAAAACCGGATCCGCCACAATGCTACCGGCATCTCGTATCTTTACCGGGAAGATGGGTTAAAACCGATTCCGCGAGAGGCAGTGTTTGGCATTCCGGCAAGTTTGGATGCCCTTTTTGGCAGTGAACTTGTTTCAACGAAAGGGAAACTGACGGCGCTGAAAGATTTGTTTACGAAAAACCATTCTTTTACAAAAGACAGTTCAGCCGGAGAATTTTTGGAGGCTTTTTTCGGCAAAGAACTGGTGGAGAAACAAATTGCGCCGGTGCTGTCCGGCGTTTACTCCGGCAATTTGTATGAACTGACATTGGCGACAACAATGCCGTTTCTTGTCGATTATAAAAATCGGTATGGCAGCATTATGAAAGGTTTGTCCGAACATAAGCAAACTTTCTTGTCTCCTGAGAAGAAAAAATTTGTATCGTTTAAAAACGGTTTGTCCGAACTGGCTGACCGCCTTGAGGAAAAGGCAGCGGGCGCTGACATCATAAAAGGCGTGAAAGCAGTTGCGCTTGAACGGCACGAAAAAGGCTATACTGTTGTATTGTCGGACGGGCGCAGGCTTAAAGCAGATGTGGTGGTGCTTGCCGTACCGCATGCTGCAGCGAAGAAACTGCTTGCGAACCCTGCTTTGGATAAGGAATGGGATCAGTTTAAGGCCGCTTCGGTGATCACCGTTTATCTTGGTTTTGACGTGCCGGATGCAGTCTTGCCGAAAGACGGGACAGGTTTTATTGTTTCTGGCGGAAGTGGGCTCGTTTGCAATGCCTGCACATGGACAAGCCGGAAATGGCCGCACACGTCGAAAAATGGACGCCTGCTGTTGCGCTTGTTTTATAAAGACGCGGATGCCGCACTGTTTAACCGGCTGAATGCGATGGATCAGGAGGGGCTGATTGAAACGGCACTGAAAGATGTGCGGCAGGCGCTCGGGATAAGTGCACAGCCAGTGGCAGCGGAAGTGACAAAATGGCTGGGCAAGATGCCGAAGTACGATTTGCACCACCGGCAGAGGGTAGAGGCGCTAACCAAAAAGCTGTCAGCAAGCGACCCGAACGTGGTGCTCGCCGGTTGCTCTTACTACGGCGTAGGCATCGCCGATTGCATCATGAATGGAAAAGAAACGGCGGGAAAGGTAATGGAAAAACTAAGGGAGCAGGGCAGTTTAAATGTGTAAATCATGTATTGCCGAATGGACAAAATTTGCAGTTCGCCCCCTTTTGTCCTTCATCCCGCTTATGAAGGACATTTCTGACTGCAGTTCGCCCCCTATTGTCCTTTCATCCCGCTTATGAAGGACATTTCAGCCTGCGGTTCGCCTCCTTTTGTCCTTCATCCCGCTTATGAAGGACATTTCGGTCCGCAGCTCTTGCTTTTTTGTCTTTCATCCCGCTTATGAACACCTCCCATATCCGCAAAAAGCAACAGGCCGGGCACTTTTAAACAGCGTCCGGCCTGGTTTGCGTCCGTGGCAGGGTGACTATAAAGGTGCTGCCTTTTCCTTCCTCGCTTTCCACTCGGATCTTGCCATGGTACGATTCAACAAGATGCTTAACGATTGCAAGACCGAGCCCGGTGCCGCCGGACTGCCTTGATCGGGCTTTATCGACCCGGTAAAACCGTTCAAAGATGCGTGGCAAATCCTTTTCGGAAATGCCGATGCCTGTATCGCTTACGATCAGGTCCAGCTCATTTTCCCTTTCGATCAGGCTGATTTCAATCCTGCCTTTATCCGGCGTATAAGCAATCGCGTTCGTAACCAAATTCAACAGGATTTGGCGGAGCCGGTCTTTGTCTGCTTCCATCATGACGTGCCGCTTTTGTGGCAGCACAAGTTCCAGCTGTTTCTTTTCTATTCTTTTCCGCATCGTTTGGGCGGTCTCTGCGACAACATCCACCACATTGAGCTGTTCCATTTTCAACGGAATGCGGTGCTGCTCGATCCTGGACAAATCGAGAATGTCGGAAATGAGCCGGTGCAGCCGGTCAGACTCGTCATAGATGATCTTTAAAAATTCCCTGAGTGTCGCTTCATCATACATGGCACCGTCTAATAACGTTTCCGCAAACCCTTTGACAGAGGTGACAGGCGTTTTCAATTCGTGGGAGACATTTGCAACAAACTCGCTGCGGATCTGCTCAAGTCGTCTCGTTTCTGTTACGTCGTGCAGGACCGCCACAACGCCGCGCAGCTCTCCGCTCTCCCCGACATATGGCGCAATATGGGCATCGAGAATGCGCTCTTTCGGGTAATAAAGATGGACCTCGTCCCGAAACCGTTCACCCGTTTTTAATGAACGATCGATCAGCTGGCTGAGCCCGAAACTTTTTCCCGCTTCGATATGGCGCTTTCCAATCAATTCGCCGGACGACAAACCCGTCATTTCTTCCATTGCCCGGTTCACGAGCATGATCCGCCCCGATGTCTGAATAAGCATGACCCCGCTGTCCATATTTTCCAATACGGCGGTCAGCTGCTGCTCGTTTTCATCAATCTCGTTCATTTGCTGCTTTAAGTTATGGGCAAGATTATTAATGGCTTTTGTCAGCTGCCGCAATTCCCCGCTTGCATTGACACGGACACGGCTGTCATAATCTTTTTCAATCAGGCGGTTGCTAACCTCAATGCTCGCTTCAATCGGGCGCGTAAATTTCCGTGCCAGCACATAGCTGATCCAGCCGGAAATGAGGAAGGCCACCGCCATTGCAAGCCCGAGGCTGAACCACAATCCTTTTAGCACAGCATCAATCCGGTTAAGCGCAATGGAGGTCCGGATGACTGCGATAACTTTCCCATTTTCTTTTACCGGATTTGCGACATACATCATATTGTACCCGAGCGTATGGCTTGAGCGGATGGACTCACCGCTTGCTTTATGCTGCCTTATAACCTGCCTGAATTCCGGTCGGTTTGCGTGATTTTCCATCTTTGCCGGATCATCGTCCGAATCTGCGAGCACTTTCCCGTTTGTATCAATGATGGTAATACGCGGTTCGTGGTTGGAATAATAATGCCGGACTTTTCCTTGCAGTACATCCGGCTTGTCTTTGAATGTTTGCGGACGGATCGTTTTCATCAGTAGATCTGCATCCTGGGAAAGCTGCGTGCGCGCCATGTCCATATATGTATGTTGAATCATATCAGCAACGAAAAAACCGATAGCCAGCAATACGGCGGCCAAAATCGATAAAAATGCAATAAAAATGCGGATCCATAATTTATTCATTGCATAGCCCTTTCCTGCTACATCACTTCCATTTTATAGCCAAAACCCCTGACTGTTTTAATATATTGCGGCTGTTTCGTATCTTCTTCCATTTTTTCGCGAAGGTGGCTGATGTGTACGTCGACGATTCTTGTATCACCCGCAAAATCGAAATTCCAAACAGCATTAAGCAGCTGGTCGCGACTTAACACTTTTCCTGCATGGTTTGCCAAATACAAAAGCAATTCGAATTCTTTCGGGGTCAGCTCCAGTTTTTTCTCTTTAAAATAGGCTTCGAATTGTTCCGGTAAAATGCGCAGGTCGCCCACTTTTATCGCCTCAGCGGTTTCTTCTTCTGTTTTTGTTTCTGCCCGCCGCAGGATCGCTTTCACACGTGCCACCACTTCCCGCGGGCTGAACGGTTTTGTAATATAATCATCTGCCCCGAGTTCAAGGCCGAGAATTTTATCCAGTTCATCACTTTTAGCTGTCAGCATTAAAATGGGCGTATTGATTTTCCCAAGCCGCAACTGCTTGCAAACGTCCATGCCATCCATGCCTGGCAGCATCAGATCGAGGATAATGACATCAAGTTTTTCTTTCCTTGCTGTATCATATCCCTCGTTTCCGTCACTGGCAGTCAGCACTTCAAAACCGGCCTGCTCGAGATTAAATTTTAAAAGGGTCACAATGGATGGTTCATCATCCACAACCAAAACTTTTTTAGCCATCTGTTATAGCCCCGCTCCCCGACTTGTTTTTCTTCATTGTATCGTGCCTGCTTTTCCATTGTAAAGCTGGATCTCAAGCATTCCACGCGCGGCCGGAAAATATGTAAATGTTAAGCGTACATTTGGATGAGAAATACTGCCAGAACGGCAATAAGATTCGGCAATCCGAACAGGAAAAAAAGCATCGTCAGGCTGAATCTTGATTGGTGATGTTCTTTTGTTTCAGAAAAATAGTTAGCCCGTGTCTCCATGCCGCCCACAAACGCCCCCATCGTGATGCCGGAGAAAACAATCCCAATTGCTGCCGCTATCCCGCAGATCCAATAGGTTTTTGAAAAATCCCTGGTAAACAGCCCTGCAATGATGCCAGCCGCAGCAATGATCATTCCGGTTATAACAGCATATGCCTTCAATTTTTGCCCCCTCCTTTTCTTTATTGTTATATTCAGCCTCCGTCATAAAATGTCCTGCTTTTAAGACGTCTCTTGTTGCGTGTTTTTTAAATCTCCTTCCCACACGCAGAGAGTTTTGATTGAAAGATTCCTACCATTTTGTTATATTAAAAATGATCGTTAAAAGATAAAGCATGGACGCCCGGCTTCGAATATTGCGTATTGTCACCCTGCCGGCCCGGGGATGTCCGGCTGGCAAAATGGATGGATATAAACGCAACGCTAGACGGATAATGATTAACATATAGGAAAAAGGTGATCTGGAAAATGGCATTTGTAATTACCCAACCGTGCATCGGCGAAAAAGCGGCCGAATGCGTGGATGTATGCCCCGTGGATTGTATTGCCGAGGGGGAAGACCAGTACTTTATCGACCCGGATATTTGCATCGATTGCGGCGCTTGCCAGGCAGTTTGTCCGGTAGAAGCCATCTATCATGAAGAAGAACTGGAAGAAGAGGATATGGCCTTCCTGGAAAAAGCCCGCAAATTTTATTCAGAGTAAAAATAACCCCCGCACCATATGCGGGGGTTATTTTTAAAACCGGGCGTTGGCACGGCTTAATCAATCGCATTCCGGACTTCTTTCACCATTTCGGATACGGAGACGAGCCCGCCGCCGGAAAGGTACCAGTAGCCCGGGTCAAGGTAAACGATATGTTTGTTCTTGTAAGCATTCGTTTTCTTGACGAGGTCGTTTTCGATGATGCTCTTGGCATTTCCGCCCTGCCCGATGGCTGCATCGCGGTCAATGACAAACAAATAGTCGGGATTGGTTTTCATGATATATTCAAATGACACATTCTGCCCGTGAATGGATGCTTTAATGTTTTTGTCCGCAGCCGGTACACCAAATACGTCGTGGATGAGGCCAAACCGTGAACCCGGTCCGAACGCGCTCACTTTTCCGCCGGTTGTCAGGACAATCAACGCTTTGCCGTTCACTTTTTCCGCTTTTGCATGCAGGCTGTTGATTGAATCATCAATATCGGCCAATTGCTTTTTCACGGCATTTTCTTTATTGAAAATTTTGCCGAGCGTTTCCATATTCTGTTTAAAGGAATCCATATACTTCGTTGTATCCAGCCCCATATAAACCGTCGGGGCAATTTTCTTAAATTCCTTGTAGTTGTCCCGCTGCCTGCCGGAAATGATGATCAGGTCCGGATGGATTTCACTGATCTTGTCAAAATCCGGTTCCATGACGCCGCCGACATTTTCATACTTGCTGCTTTTGTATTTTTTCAAATATGGCGGAAGATTGTCCTGCGGCACACCTGTCACTTTAATGCCCAACTTATCCATCGAATCCAGCACACCAAAGTCAAACACGACGACTTTCTTTGGGTTTTCCGTGACTTTCGTGGTTCCAAGTTCATGCTTTACAGTTATTTTCTTTGATGAGGCACTGCTACCCCCGGCGCTTTCTTTCGTTCCGCACCCGGCAGCAAATACTGCTAACAACAAAATCATGACTCCGGCCAAATAGCGCTTTCTCATCTCAAATCCCCTTTTCATCCATAATATAAGCAAAACTTATTTTGACAGTAATCCTGAATTTGAATATCCATATCGTAAATTTCCTTTAAAACAGAAGGGCGAATGATGTCATCCGTTTTCCCCTGTTTTACGATTTTCCCGTCTTTCATCGCCACAATGTAATCGGAATAAAACGAGGCGAAATTAATGTCGTGAATGACAATTAAAACGGTTTTGCCCAGCTCATCGGCAAGCTTGCGCAACACTTTCATAATCTGGACCGAATGTTTCATGTCAAGATTATTTAACGGTTCATCAAGCAAAATATACTCCGTGTTCTGGGCCAGCACCATTGCGATGTATGCGCGCTGCCGCTGCCCGCCGCTCAGTTCATCCAGGTACTGGTTCTCATATTCTTCCAGTTCCATATAGGCAATCGCTTTATCAATCATTTTTTGATCCGAATCCGTGAGCCGTCCTTCTGAATGCGGAAAGCGCCCGAATGCGACAAGTTCCCTTACTGTCAGCCGGATGTTCATATGATTGGACTGCTTCAGGATGGATATTTTTTTCGCCAGCTTTTTACTGTTTGTACGGCTGACGGCCTCCCCGTCTATGTATACATCCCCTTCATCCGAAAATTCAAGCCGGCTGATGATCGAAAGCAAGGTGCTTTTTCCGGCACCATTTGGCCCGATAAAAGAAGTGATTTTTCCCTTTGGAATTTTAACAGACACATGGTCAATGACCTTCTTGCTCCCGTAGCTTTTTAAGACATTCATCACATTTACCATGCGCGACTCTCCTTTAAAAGTAAGTAAATAAAATAGATGCCCCCGGCAAAATTGATGATGACGCTGAGCGGAACAGAGAACTGGAAGACTCTTTCCACAAGCAACTGCCCTCCTGTCAGGAAGACGACGCTGATCAGCATTGCACCCGGTATAAGGATTGTATGCCGGTATGTATCAAAAAATTGATAAGCGACGTTGACAACGAGCAGGCCAAGGAATGTGATCGGCCCGACCAACGCTGTCGAGACGGAGACAAGGATGACGACAATCAAAAGCAGATGCCGCACTACCCGGTTATAATCGACACCAAGGTTGACCGCCTGATCCCGCCCGAGCAGCATCACATCCATAAACTTGGCAAAACGCAAATAATACAACCCGCACAATACAACAAGCACAAAAGAAACCCACAGCAAATGGACATTCACATTGTTGAAGCTGGCAAACATTTTATCCTGCAGCACCTGAAACTCATTCGGATCGATCAGCATTTGCATAAAAGAAGTGAAACTGCCGAATAAAGTGCCAAAAATCATCCCGATCAATAGCAGAAAATACATATTTTGCCTGCCCCGGCGAAGAATCAAATGGAACAAAACGGCAGAAAACAGCACCATCGCCACAAGTGAAACCACAAAATTGACATGGCTCTGCATCATCGTTAGCGTTTTTGCCCCCATTGCGAAAACGACCACCGTCTGGATCATGAGATAAAGGGAATCCAGCCCGAGCACGTTCGGCGTTAAAATGCGGTTGTTCGTAATCGTCTGAAAAATAAGGCTCGAAAAGGCAATCGCACAGCCGGTCAGGATGATGGCGGCAATTTTCCGGATTCTTGACGGGATAATATAGTTGAAATCCCAGTAAGATCCGATGCAAATGTATGCTGCAATGAGGCCTGATGCGATTACGGCAAGCATAAGCAGTTTGGAACGGCTATGCATAAGCGTGCCTCCTCAGCAGCAAATATACAAAAATGCCGCTCCCGATGATGCCGGCTGTTAAACTGATCGGCACTTCATACGGATAAATGACAATGCGCCCCAAAATATCGCAAAACAGCAGGAACACCGCCCCAAGCAGCGCCGTAACCGTAATGCTTTTTTTCATATGGTCGCCACGGTAAATGGACACAATGTTTGGAATAATTAAGCCCAGAAACGGGATAGTGCCGACTGTCAGTACCGTTGCCGAAGTAATCAGCGCGACAAGGACAAGGCCGAGGTTGACCACCTGCTTGTAATTCAGGCCAAGATTTTTGGCAAAATCTTCCCCCATGCCGGCGACCGTAAACCGGTTGGCAAACACATACGCGACCAAAACGGCCGGAACTGCTAAATAAAGCATCTCGTACTTCCCTTTCAGCACGCCTGAAAAATCGCCTTGCAGCCATGAGGAAAGGCTCTGGACTAAGTCGTATTTATACGCAAAAAAAGTAGATACAGAACTTACGATATTGCCAAACATCAGCCCGACAAGCGGGATGAAAATTGTATCGTTCCATTTAATCCGGCCCAGTATTTTCATGAACAGCAAGGTGCCAGCCAGCGCAAAGCAAAAAGCAACCGCAATTTTGATCAGCGGGCTTGCCGCAGAAAACAGGATGATCGCAACTAAAATGCCGAGCCGGGCACAGTCCATCGTGCCGGCTGTCGTCGGGGAGACAAATTTATTTCTCGTCAGCTGCTGCATCACAAGGCCGCAGATGCTCATGCCCATGCCCGCAATGATGATGCTGATCAGGCGCGGCAGGCGGCTTGCCAGCAAAATTTCTGTCTGCTCCCTGCTTAAATGGAGCATATCCGCCGGCCTGATATTTTCCGCGCCGATAAAAATCGAAATGATGGACAGCACGGCAAGCAGGGGCACTAAATATCTTTTTTTCATCGCATTCGGACTCCCCCCGTTTCTTTTGTGAGCTCGTTGTAATTGATTTTCATTATCAATGATAATTATATTGATAGTGAGAATCATTGTCAATTATATTTCCAATATTTTTATTGTGCTTTCCGTAGTATCCGGAATGGTTGGCATCATGGCCATTGAAAATGCACCCGGCCTCTTGAAAAAGTTTCTGTACGCCATTTTTTTCATAAAAAAAGCGGTGGGGCCTCCTTTTGGAAGTTTCCACCGCTTTCATTTTCCTCTCATCCCACCTGGTTCGGTTCCCCGTTGAGGTTGTTTTCTACGGTCAGGATGCCGAGTTCGTGATGTTCGCCTTCATAAAGCGCGCCCTGGGCAAAGCGCATCTCCCCGTTCGTATCGATGACTTCAAGTTTGCAATAAGCCGGGCTTTTTTGCAGGGCACGGTAAAATTCATCCGTATTGCGAACGGGCTCACCGTTGCATTTGGAAATCACTTCACCGATGGAAAGCCCCATTTTTTCCGCTTTTGATCCCGGTATGATCCCTAAAATGATCATGCCGTTGTTCTGCTGTGTAAAATAATACGGCGCGTTGTTTTCACGCATCCGGTGGTGAATGGAGATCCATGCTCTCGCGACAATGGCAAAAACGGCTGCTACTGCAGGAAAATAAGGAAAATAGAGCCCTGCTGCTCCGATTGCGGTCGTCATGATGCCCGCCCAAATAACCCAGGTTCCGATCCGCTTCAATGCAGACTGCGGTAAAGTGCTCTGGATTTGGTGCTGGAAACCGATTAAAAACGGGACAAGCACCAGTGAAAACGTATGCCCACCCCAGTTCACAACAGGCCACCATGAAGCGTTGACCGAAAGCGGGCCTGCGGGCAGAAAACAAACGACCGGCACAAGCCAGAGTTTTTTGGCCACAAATGCGCCGACATTCAAACCGCGCCGGCTTTTCCGCAGTTTCGGGGAAACATGCTTCGTGCCGCTTGTCCTCAACAGCACGCCTTCCGCTAACAAAAGAAGGCCTGCTAAAATGGAAAGCCCGGCAACCATCGCATCGGTTATGCCGCTCATCCAATCCGGCAGTTGAACCGGCAGCCATGTGAAAACAAAAAACAGGAGTACCGGTATGCCCGCGGTAAATGCCGGTGAGAGAAACCGGAACTGGCCCACGAGCGAAAATAAAATCGTCGCAGCCGCCACCACAGCAAGAACAGGCCATGACACTTGAAACCCTGCCGCCACTGAGAGAGCGGAAAGGATCAGCCCGCATACGAGCCCGGCAGGAAATAAAGACCGCAGTTCAAGCGATCCTTTATAAACCCTGATATGAAAATCGTTTCTTTCCCGCTTCACTCTTGCCGCACCCGAAACGAGCGCGAGCAACAGCGCATAATAGAATATCGGATGGAGAAAAAATCTTCCGATGCCTTTTAACACTTCAATGAGCCAAATCTGTTCCAACCGAAACACCATCCCCCGCACGTACCTATTTGTAGTATTATTTTAGCAGATTTTGGCGAAAAGCGCTTCGAAATTCCGGGTTTTTTTCCAGGCTCACAGATTTTCTGTCCAAACCGGCATCACCGCTTATGCAACTGCTCCGGGAATATCCTCATGCCGGCACCGCGCCATGCAAAAAGCTGAAGCAAACCAGAAATTGGCAAAAACATGAGGAGCGAGAGCAGGAAGAAGCAAATTTGCTGAATGTTGGCTTGCAGCCCGGCCCGCTGAAGCGGCGTTATTTGCTGACAACCTTTAACGCCACTTGCAGCTGCAAATCATTTTTTTCCGCGCGCGCCATTTTGTACAGCGATTTTTCCAATTCGTCAGCCGTTTTTTGATTGATGCTGCCGGTTACCGGAAGGCCTTTATCAAACTGGAACGCCTTAACGGCATTTTCCGTCTGGATATCGAAATAACCGTCTTCCCTGCCCGGCGAAAAGCCAAGGCTCTTTAGCATTTGCTGGGCGGTTTTGATTTGGGCGTTGTTCATATCCTTTTTCAACATGCGGCTGATTTGCAAAGCCTGGGCGTCGAAATAATCCGGCTGTTTCACTTCAATCGTCGGGGCAATGCCTTTATGATGGATCCAGTGGCCGTCGGGCGTAAGCCATTTAAACATGGACAGTTTGATGATGCTCTCATCTTCCATCGGCACCGCTTCCTGCACCGTCCCTTTGCCAAATGTCCTGGCGCCGATTAATGGATAATTTTCCGTTTCATGAAGCGCTGCCGCCATAATTTCAGAAGCGCTTGCGCTACCTTTATCGACGAGGACCGCAACCGGATAAGCCTTTTTTTTCTTCAGTTTGGACACATACTGGACACGGTGCCCGCTCCGTTCCTCAATTTGCAAATACGGCTTGTTCCTTGTGACAAACTGCTTGAGAATCGCTTCAACACTGGAAAGAAGGCCGCCCGGATTTCCCCGTACATCAATGACAAGCCCTTCCATGCCGCGGTTTTCAAGTTTTTCGAGCTGCTGCGCAAAATCTGTTGCCGTATCTGTTGAAAACTGGGTAATGCCAATATAACCGATTTTTTTCCCGTTTGCCTTTTTCATTTTCGAGTAGACCGTGTCAAGCGGAATTTCATCACGTTTGACCGTCACTGTCATCTGTTTGCCGGAACCGGCCCTTGAAATGCCCAGCTTTACATTGGAGCCTTTTTTCCCTCTAATTCGTGTTGTCACTTCATATAAGTCCATGCCTGCCGTACTTTTTCCGTTGATTGTTGTAATTACATCTTCCGGGCGCAGCCCCGCTTTTTCGGCCGGGGAGTTTCTATAAGGAGAAACAATCAGTATTTTTCCGTTTTTTTTGGTGATTTCAGCGCCGATGCCTTGAAAAGAGGAATCCAGCGTGTCGTTGAATTGCGCAGCTGTCTCTTTGTCCATATAGACGGAATACGGATCGTCCAATGTACTGACCATGCCTTTGATTGCGCCTTCCACGAGTGTTTTTTCGTCAACTTTCCGGACATAGGAACTTTTAATTAATTGGTATGCCTGGGCAATTTTTGTGAGATCCGGCATATTGCTTGTCCCGCCGGTTGTTTCCTGGCGGGCGGGGGCTGCCTTGTCCTTTTGTGAAAACCATTGGCCCGCCGTATAGCCGCCGCCTGCACCGGCAAGCAGCGATCCCGAAATCGCAAGCGCCAGCCATTTTCGTTTCATGGTGATGCCCTCCTTGTACAAGAAGCGCCGCCAAAAAGCGGGGCTCTTCCTCTCGATAATTCAATATATGTACAAGCCGGGGGGCATATGCCGGGCAGCGGAAAAAGCCAGTGAAAGTCCCGCAGAAGGTGCAAAACAGGCTGCCGTGAAGCGAAAAAATGGGTGTTGCAAACGGGCTCCGGTTTCTTTAGGGGATACGCCATCCGGCCATGGCCATGCTGTCCACGAAACGGCACGAACGGCGGATGAGGCCATAAACAATTAGATTCAAAACGGGGTAAACCGTCACTTTCTCGCCAATTGGATTCAAAACAGGTAAAAAAAAGAAGCCTCTCCCGCCAAGCCGAGCAAGCGAAAACGGAAGAAGCTGAAAAGAGGTTGAGGGGTTCTCCCCTCGCTGAAATGCTATCTTAGAATCACAAAGGAACTTAAATCCGCCCGGATAACCGGTTCACGAAACGGCATCCAATTGCGGAACAGGCCGGTAACCTGCTGCAAAGTCTTCAATCATGGCGCTGGCTGTCGGAAATTTTCCGGCACCTGGGCCAGTAAGGGTAATTTTTCCAACCAGGCTGCCGTAAATGGTGACGGCGTTGTTGACGCCTTCCACCGCATAAAGGGCATGTTCGGAAGGAATAAGGACAGGCTTAACGGATGCTTTCAGCGTGCCGCCGTCACGGTATATGTCCGCAATATGCTTATAACGGAGCCCCTTCCGATCCGCTTTTTCAATATCCGCAAGCGAGAGCCCGCCTATACCTTCAACTTCTACTTTCTCCCAGTCCGGCTGGGTTCCGAATACGAGCCGGCTTAAGATCATCAGCTTGCAAAAAGCGTCCTGCCCTTCCACATCATTGCCCGGGTCAGCTTCTGCATAGCCGTGCTGCCTGGCGATTTCCAACGCTTCCTCAAACGGAAGATGTTTTTCGCGCATTTCCGATAAAATAAAATTGGATGTGCCGTTTAAAATCGCCTGCACACGCTGGATGTCATTGACCTGAAGCTGCTGGGAAATCGTCCGAATCACAGGGATGCCGCCTGCGGTTGTCGCTTCATAACCGACAAACACGCCTTTTTCTTTCGCTTTTTCAAGCAGCACATTCCCATATCTTGCAAACATGACTTTATTGGCAGTAATGACGTGGCAGCCTTTTTCAATTGCTTGTAAACAGTAAGAAAAGCCTGGTTCTTCCCCGACAATCGCTTCAAACACGACTTCAAGGCCGGGAATGGCAAGAATTTCCCGGAAGTCCGTCGTGACGAGCACAGAACTGTCAATGTTCCGCTTTTTACGGGGGTTTTTGATCAGAACCGCTGCAATCTCTACCTCGGCATGCAGCTTTTCTTTCAGCTGCTCCCGGTGGGTCCGGACGGCTTCATACACGCCCTGGCCGACCGTCCCGAAGCCGAGCAGCGCTGCTTTAATCACCCTCATTTATCCAAAAACCTCCCTGCAATATAGCGCTATTCGCCTCTGAAGCGTTTTGTTCATGTGAAACATCAAGCGGCCCGGCGGTCTCCGGTGCAGCCGGCACCCATAAGCTCCCGATCCGGAACAGGTGTGCAGGCCGTCCGTGCCGACAAAATTGTATAGTGGGATCAGCCCGGAACGGATCCCGTGCAAGTTTTCTGGATCGCCTGTTGGCATTCCGCCGTGGCGGCCTTCGCACGAACCTGCCTGGCCCGTTACCTGCTTTTACCGGGCTGTAACAGCCGTCGCTTTTGTAATGGCTTGATCGAGGTCGGCTGTCAAATCTTCGACGGCTTCAAGCCCGACAGACAGGCGGATCAAATCACCCGTGACCCCTGATTTTTCCAGTTCTTCATCGCTCAGCTGCGAATGCGTGGTCGTTGCCGGGTGGATGATCAGCGATTTCGCATCGCCGACATTCGCTACATGCGACCACAGCTTGATATTGTCGATCACGCGCCTTCCTGTTTCCCGGCCGCCTTTCACACCGAAGTTAACAATGGAGCCGTAGCCGCCGTTCAAATATTTTTGCGCCAGCTCATGGGACGGATGGTCTTCAAGTCCCGGATAATTGACCCATGCAACATCCGGATGGCTTTTCAGAAATTCCGCGACTTTCAACGCATTTTCGTTATGCCTTTCCACGCGCAGATGCAGCGTTTCAAGCCCTTGCAGGAATAAAAAGGCGTTGTCCGGGCTTAAAGCCGGCCCGAAGTCGCGCAAAAGCTGAACGCGAAGTTTTGTGGCGAACGCAGCCTGTGCCGTGTCGACGCCGTAGCGCAAGCCGTGGTAGCTCGGATCCGGTTCGCTAAAGTCCGGAAATTTGTCTGTATTCCAGTCAAAACGTCCGCCGTCAACGGCAACACCGCCGATCGCCGTTCCGTGTCCGCCGATCCATTTTGTCGCCGAATGGACAACCACGTCCGCTCCCCATTTGATCGGATTCGAGCCATACGGAGAAGCAAACGTGTTGTCGACAATCAAAGGAATGCCGTTTTCATGGGCAACTTCCGCCACTTTTTCCACGTCGAGCACCTGCAGGCTTGGGTTGCCGATAATTTCCGCATACAATGCTTTCGTTTTCGGGGTGATCGCCTGGCGGAACGCTTCAGGGTCAGACCCGTCCACAAACTTGACGTTAATGCCGTATTTCGGCAATGTCACGGCAAACAAATTATAGGTGCCGCCGTAAAGATTGCTGGCGGATACGATGTCGTCGCCCGCACGTACAATATTCAAAATGGAGAAGGCAATGGCCGCCGCGCCGGATGATAAACCGACAGCCGCCGTTCCGCCTTCCAGTGCGGCAACGCGTTTTTCAAACACATCCACAGTCGGATTGCCAAGGCGGGAATAAATGAAACCTTCTTTTGATAAATTGAAGACGCCCTCTGCATGTTCTGTATCCGGAAAAACGTAAGAAGTCGTCCGGTATACCGGCACGGCGCGCGAGCCTGTCGCCGGGTCCGGTTCCTGGCCCCCGTGCAGCAATAAAGTTTCCGGTTGTAATGATGGTTGTGTCATTTTAAAGCCTCCTGATTTTTTAAAATTTTTCCGTGAAAGATGGAAGAGGAAGTGAAAAAACCCTCTTCGTAAGGGAAGAGGGTTACAATGTATGTAAGTTCCTCCCTTATCTTTCAGACGCATGTCTGTAGGAATTAGCACCTTTTCAGGCAAATGCCTGAAGGTTGCCGGGCTTCGCA
>Ga0207748_1000119_pt1 | contig 81438 bp, 43 predicted proteins | sample HigsolmetaGSP13D_FD_184841 | JGI IMG/M metagenome (GOLD analysis project Ga0207748, IMG submission 184841) | High solid enriched microbial communities from the Joint BioEnergy Institute, USA - SP1-3-D (SPAdes) | ecosystem: Engineered > Bioreactor > SSF (Solid state fermentation) > Aerobic >...
AATGATCCAAGACTATGAGCTATTCCACAAGCCTCAGAGACCCAGGAAGACAGCATGTATATAAAGACGCTCCTTTCAGACAGATTCCGACCCCCGTGGTCGACTCACATAGCAACCTGTCATATAGGCATTGCTAGTAACACAGGTCTATTCTTGCTCTTATATTGCTCACCCCCTTGTTTCTTGTCTTCAAGATAAACCAACGACCCCTTTAGGTCTAGTTATCTAGGCCTGTCGTTACAGAAACAAGGGGGTGAGCAATATAATAGTGAGAATAGCCTGTGTTACTAGCAATGTCTATGTGACAAGTTGCTATGTGAGCCGACCACGAGGGTCGGAATCTGTCTGAAAGGAGCGTCGTTATATACATGCTGTCTTCCTGGGTTCCTGGATCATAGAATAGGATCATAGAGTTGGATCATGGAAATGGATCATGTATGATTCATCATGTGACCTCCTTCCTAATCCGTAACACTGTATCTGTTAAGTTCTGAGGTAGGATAGATAGGTCCTCTCTCAATGCTCAGCCTGGGGACTTGGTGTAGATTAGATTTAGGGCTCAGGGCTAGGTCAGGGCTCGCTAGCGGGAGCTGGGGGATCTTGCTTCACCAACCGCATCTAATGACCACCCCGCCGGTTTAACTTCGTCCCACAACAATGAAATAATATTTAATATTATATCACATCATTAAATTCCACATGTATAGAGTAGCCTAGGTACCTGCCGTCTACATACAGATAGAGTTAGATAAGATAGGTTAGGTAATAGTCTAAAAAAATTCATGAATGAAGAAAAAGCGTCAGTTGGATTGATTTATTTCACCCCTTCTTTCTGCTTCTTCTTACTGCGTTGTGTTACTACACGTCGTGCTTTCTCTTTTCATCTTTCTTATCTTTCAACTTGTTCTATTCATTGTGTGTGCTGTGTTATGTCCAACAACAACTTAGTCAAGTCAGTGAGCCAGCCCACGCCCGAGTTCTACCTAACCTAACCTAGCTTATTATAAAAAAAAATCAAACAGAAAAAAAAGCAGCTTTCCTCCCCTTCCGCCGTTTTGCGTATCCTCTGTGATTGGAAAAAAAAGGGGAAAACAAGGAGCAGTGAATCAGTACAACAACGCGGCTGGAGACGCTGTTATTACGATGATTCCGGTAATCAGTGGAGAAGGGAGGGGGAAAAAAAGAAATCTCGAATTCTTTCTCTTTATCTTTCTTTGCTTTTGGTGTATTCGACGCCCGTAAAAAAAGTAAATAAAAAATCAAAGTGTGGTATTAACGATCCGCCCATTATCGTCTCAAAAGCCCGGTTTTCACAAACTCAACTGGTCCACACTCCCGACTCTGCCCCTCTCACCTAATCGTCCTCCGCCCTTGGTGACCATCCCCAGCCGGTAGAAGCGCTCCTCGCCGGCCGCCGTCCGGCCGCCAATGTACCACTTCTCCGGGCCCAGGGCGTCGCGGAAGCCGCCTGACCCGCTCGAGCTGTCGCTTCCGCGGCGGTGGCGGTCGCTGGGGTATGAGATTGGGATCGGGGTGGAGGTCGAGTGGGACGAGGAGGAAGGGGAAAGAGGAGAGGATGTCGATGACGAGGATGATGATAGCGGTGGTGAGGAGGGCGACGATGCTGCTTCGGACGGACTCAGCGGAGAGGCGCGGGAGTGCGAATGTTGCCGCGATGAGGCGGAAGCCGAATGGTGGTGGTAGTGGTGACTTGATGCTGCTGCTTGGACGGCTGCTGATGTCGATTGCTGAGATTGGGTCGAAGATGTGTTTGCTGCCCCGGACGAGGACGACGATGACGATGAAGAGGAGGCTGTTGCTGCTCCTGAATTCCCAGCCTTGGTGGCTATTGTTCGAGCGCTTGATGAGATCTGTGAGGACGAGAGAGAGGAGGATGTGGTTCCGGTCGACTGGGATCCCGCTGATGCTTTGAATGTCGACTGCGCTCGGATGGCGGCGAGGAAGTTCGCCAGAAATGGTCTGTTCGTGGACATGGTCGATATGATATAATATGATTGATGATGAGAGATGTGGGACGGTGTGGACGTGGGATTGGGATCGAGTGAACCCGACGAGCTGCCCACAAGGTGCTCGGGCGAGAGGAGAGGAGGGGGAGAGGGGAGATGTATGTATGGTCTATTGACGTGGAGGCCTCCAGACGTCCAGAACAAGCGCGTCTAATTAAATAGCCTTGCCGGCGAGGCCGGGGGATTGCCAGAAGCGCAGCAATGAGCTGGACGGGTGGAGTTATACGGCGGCTACCAGCCTCAGACCCTGGGGCCAGGCGCCTGTCTCCGGAGACTCCCGTACAGAAGAAGGCTGTGGGGGCCCTGCGGTTGCCAATCACGCGGCGGTTGATACAATCCGGGGAAGGAGACCGCTCTGTGACGTCTGCTTCGTTTCGGACACACGCCGGATATCCCGAGAGTCGAGGGCGCGGACGAGGAGGGGATGAGGGAATGGCGTCTCGCGGACTCCTCTGGCTGCGGGGAGCAAGGAGAGGGGAGAGAACAGACGCCGTCGAATATGGCGATGTCCAGCAATAATAATTAATAGTCTGGGAGATGGAGCGCTGCCGGCGATGACGCTGGACATTTCTGGAACTCGGCGGCGTCTAGGGAAATCTCGGGTCGGGTCCCGCCCCGCCGCGGTCCCAATCAGACCGCCCGCTTTTCTCATCCCCTCACCTGACCTCCTCCAGACGCAGACATCGTCAACCCGACCGCCGTCCAGGGGTCTCATCACCGCTCCCCATCCAGCTAGAGTCTACAGGCATCCATCATTCACAGGGAGCAAGCGCCTCTTCTGCACAGGCTTGCAATGAATGACCCAGCTTCTCCCGAGCACCACCAGCGACAATGGCAAGCCACGTCCTGCTTATGGGAAGCCAGCTCGGCAGTTGCGCGACAGCAGCAACGAGAATCATGAACGATGTCCAATAGGCAGAACTAACATTGTTGGCTACTAACAGATTGGTGTCCTTGATGCTGTCTAGGTGGAAAGCACCCTGGATCTCATGATCCGGATACATATATCCAGGATATCATCGGACCAGCGGGACGGACAGAAGGGACCGTCTCTTATAGTGCTCGAGTCCTGACTCATGTGAAAGTCGATGAGCAAGTGACTGGCTTGAGCGGGCTGACTAACATCTACTCCGTGCAGACGGTCTCTTCGGGAATTTCGACGAAACACATCAGGCAACTCATCGACATAACAAGCATGATTTATCTCCTACCCCTGATATGTTGCTATTGGTGATCTCTTGCGCTCGAACAGTCCTAGAATGAACTATGTCAAAAAGCAGGTTCCAGAAAAGTCCAAGACATCCATCTTATCGTCTCTCCTCTTCACAAACGCTAGGCGCACGTCACGAAGTTTTCGAGAACAACTCCAAGGCTTCGGTTGATAAGACAGGCAGGTACAGAGCGTCCTGCTGCGGCTGCTATTAATAATATTATGGCGCGATAGAGGGAGCTGCAGGTTCAAGTCGATCCGATCGGATCGCTTTGCATGCATGCAAGGTATTTTGTATGCATCCGCTGCTTGGCGTTCTAATTAGGCAGTGATATACGTCCTTTTTGCCCCAGGGGCAGGGCGACTCCGTCTTGAAGCATCTGTATGCATTGCCTCGACCCCTCACATGCGGGGGGGGCCGTTTGAATCGTCGAAAAAGACATCAGCCCGCTGATTTGGCGGGTTTCTTGTCGGTTTGACTTTAGATACCTGATTTTTAATTCCAACGGTTACAGATTCAGCAAGTCCCCTATGTGGTAAACACTTCTCTATTCAATATGGAGCCATATTTCAAATGCTTTTTTTTTCACCATCCTGAACTTCGATCCGAGCAGGCTCGATTAGGTGCGTGCGTGCACGTACTGTTATTTATCGATTCTTACAAGCTAACGGATTATTTTTGTTGAAAGAAGTACCTATGCAGGTGCTATATATGGCTTTTACTTTTCATCTTCTCTGAGAGGAAAATCCAGCGCCCTTGTCGAAGCATTAAAAACAGGCTTATGGTATATGTATAAATACCTATGTACATATATTCATCATGACAACAGAGACTAGGTGATCTACTCGCTGGGCGATTTTCCATGATTGACCACTTTATCTGATCTATCAGCTGAAGGATCCTCTGAAGGACTCTCGCCATCCTCGCCGCCTACAATACCTTCGACCACCGTGGTCTCCGGCTCGACATTATATATGGCATGCTCGACATTGACCTTCGGGCCCTTGAACCACCGTCTGGCGTCGACGACCCACCAGATCATCACAGCAAGCATGGGAGCACCATAGACGAGGCACGTCCAATTCATCAAGTCTGGAGTCAGGTCTTTGCCCGTCACACTGGGCAGACAAAGGATCGGCAGCATAAGCAGCACAAAGCCCACGCCTACGGCTCCGATGAGCCGCCCAAGCCGACCCAGGTGCCACGGGCCCCTGCGGAACCGGTTCCCGGCGAAGAAGACCCGGATAGCGATGGGAATCGCAAAGGCGATGAATTGGGCAACAGCACCGATGGAAAAGAGAGCTCCGATGGCGGTTTCACCCGCGAATATGAGAAGACACATCAGGATGCCTAGGGCGCAGTTGGCAAGGACGGCGTTGACCGGGGTTTTTGTGCGAGTGTTGACTTTCTTCCAAATTCTGGACAGGGGGAAACAATCGTCACGAGCATAGGCGTATGTCACTCGCGACGCGGCGACCATGCATCCCTGGCCCATGGAGAAACCACAGATGATAGTCAAAGCGAGGATGGCGAGGGCGGCATTCTTTGGCATAACCTGGAGCAGGTATGAGGCCCACGGTTGGCCAAGGTCCGAGTTTATCACGGCATCGATGTCCAGCACCGTGTAAGCGACGACGAGTTGCAGGAACCAGCCCATAAGGCCGCCCACGGCGGAGGTCATGACAATAGCACGAGGAGAGGCAATATTGGCGTTTGAGCATTCCTCGCTCAGGTGGAAGGGGGAATCATAGCCGGACATGGTCCAGATGACGCTCACAAAGGACATGAGTACCGCCACACCGTCTGGGAAGTCAGTCATGTTGGTGATTGTGCCCCATACGTCCTTTGAGGGCGTGAACCTGGGCTTGTTCTTCGTTCCCGCGGGAATGGCAATGATGGCTACAATCAGTGCCAGAATGTTGAACGTCGAGCCGTAAGAGTTGAACTTGGCGATCCATTTAGTTGGCATGCTGCTGATAGCACTGTGAATAAGCAGAATGAGCGTCGTGAGCAGGAACGTCTGGTATCTTGTGGGAACATAGGTCGGATCGTTGATCGAGCCAGCAGCCAGAATCATTGCAGCCAGACCGTAATCGACGGAGGGTGCTCCCGTTATCTGTCCGATCCAATTCGACCAGCCAGTGATCCAGGCGGCAAATGGCCCGTATCCGGGAGGTGCGAGTACGGCTGCTGCGTAGTAAAGCCCTCCACTGAGATATGTCAGTCATGTCATATCATATCAGGATGGAAGAAATGGCCGACCTCGTCGGCATCGCGGAGCAAAGCTCGGCCATCGCCATCGCAACGCATTGAATAAAGACCATGGCAATGATCCACCCCCAGACCATGCCTGCAGTACCAGCGTATCCCATTCCTATCATTGTCAGAACCTGTACTGTCTCATCTTCCTTCCTTTGACACGGGACACACCATAATACAACGTGCTCGCGAACGAGGGCAGCAGGCCCAGAACCGCAAAGCTGACGCAGAATGTGGTCCATAGCGAAAACTCGCGTTTGAACTCCTGCTTATACCCCAGGGCCATGATCACCTGTTCATCCGCATCCATCTGGTGGTCGGAGATGGGGATGTCCCCATCCGGCAGGACAGAGGTGACGGGATCATGGTTGACGTTACGGAAAACAGCCGGCTTGGAATTCGAAAACTCCATATCACTGATAGATGCAACAGGTGCCGTGACCTAGAGACTCACATTCGTCGGCAGGCTTCGCGGGTTTCTAGCAGAGGGGTAAAGCAAAGAGACATAGGCACCCTAGGTGCCTGCTTCAATTCAAGGCAGCCACAAGATATATGCAGTTGGCAGGAGTTCATCATCGCCATCTGCCTCTGTCTATATTATATATTGTAACTGAGAAGGACCCAGGATCCTCCATGCGGGATCGACGCCGTGATATGTATGCATAGGTCCATAGGATACTAGGGTCGGCGCCCCATGCTAGGAAGCTGGGGAGAATACTCCTAGCTGGAGAAGAAGCATTTCCACTCTTGATAGGTAATGCAGCGGCGGACAAGAATGCAGGCAAGGATCTGCGACCGCTTATGATGATCACACTAGCAGTATATAACGTACTGTAACAATATGCGCGATCTGATTGATACTACTGATGGATTATGGCTGGCCGCATTCTATTATTCTAGCAGAACCTGAGCACGACAGACAGATAGGCAGACAGACAGATCCGATCGGGCCCGGATAAGACAAAACCATTGTTACACTGGACGACTCAGACTGGGCGTTCACTTTCTCCGCATCGGAGTATCATTCAAGTATGTGTACGAGGGGAAAGAAAGTCAGCAGACCTCCGACCGTCCGAGGGTAGCATCCTACCTACAGAGCCGGAAGCTTGCATGATACATACCCTGTATGGGCAGTTGCATGCGTGAACGATAACGATGAGATGAGGAGTGCTGGCTGGCTGGCTGGCTTATGCGGGGTGTCCGCGAGACCACAGCTAAGGAGGTTCTTATCATCGACTCCTATCAAGGCCGCCTCAGGACCAGGGCCGACACGACAGATAGTGTAATTATGTCACACGCGGGCCGCCCCTTCTTGCGGAGATAACCCCTGTATCTGTGCCATGTGCAGAGATAAGACCGTCATCCCCGTCGGTGGTTGGGTTGCCCCAGAGTCCCGCGTCCCATCCTGGTTTGATTTGATCTGCTCGGACTTCGCATGGGCCAGACTCCAGAGGGACGACCTACCTACCTAACCTAGGTATGTAGGTAACTAACGGCTGGACCTGCCACGGTGGGCATGGACATGGCAGGGCTCGATGATGGTATGTATCGGTATCTTATTCTTTGCGAATACCCCTTTCTGGAAGCTGGAAGGTTATCGGTGTACCGACGGTGTACTATCTAGGTATCTATCATTTATCACCGCGTCGTCTGCATTATTAACTGAACTGAGAAAGAAGACTCTTGCGATGTTGGATATGCGATCGCCCATGGTGTCCACAACACAAATGGTTATGGAATGGCCCCGAATTTTTGCTTTGCCCTCTTCCAGAATAACAGTAGCGTGCCACAGAGAGAGAGTGTGTGTGTGTGGGTGAGTGAGCTCACGGAGTAGTAGGTTGCTCCCTCAAGGCGATTTATTTTCAAAAGGACTGGAGGGCTGCATTCCTGCGGGGGGCTGAGAGTTACAGGGACGAGAAGCGCTTCGTGTGAGATCCAAATCTGGAAGAAGACTGGCTTGTCTCACATTATATAATAATAACCCAAGCGCATCGACAGCCTTTTTTTTGGGGGGGTCTCACATAGATTACAATAACTCCGACATCCCTGCGCAGAAAGATATATGTATGTATCTATGTACGTATGTATGGCGACGATAGTCGATTTCTGCAAGGTTTCTATATGCTCTCAAGTCGTCTCTATTCTACAGATGCAACCAAGTCCTTCCCGTCATCATTCGATTTTCCACGGTTCCATTCGATCCCTTTTGGCCCGCGATATGATCACGGTCGTAAGAGACGGCTGGAAAGGGGATGTGTGTATGTGTGTATAGGCGCGCGGTGTTTAGAATGGCTGTCAAGAGGCAGTTAGCTCCAGTCCAAGATATACAGATCAAATCAAATATGCAGAATGGTCTCATAAGTGGAGGGGGGAAAGGGAGGCAGAACTTACGTTGTCCTCAGGAGGAATGCTCCTGACCCAGTGCTCCCCGAGAACCGGGATCTTCTGCAGGATGTCCTCGCGGACGCGGGGAACCTCGCCCGCGAAGAAGAGGAGGCCGAAGAGGGCGGAGGCGCCGAATCCGGCGGAGATGGCACCGCTGTTTTGCAGACATAAGTCAGCATGCTACATGCAGTACTGGAGAGAGACAGAGATTGAGAGATTGAGGGGGTGAAAGAAACAGGGAGAGACTCACTATCTAAGGGCACGGGTGAGGTTCACGCCGGCAATGTGAGGAGGAGTGTAGTACCTGTTTGAGATGTCGCGCGTTAGCCTAGCCGGCCCATCTTTCTATGTGGCCTCCGTGGTCATCTCCAGCTCTTTTTTTAATTTCCGAGAATGCTGCGGCTCCCTATCTTCCCAGCCCAGCGGGATCCTGGTGAACAATCCCAGATGGGGCCGTTCTGCACGATCCCGAGGGCATTGCTCTAAGGGACCATCGATCATTCCCTTCGATATACAAATCGAGACACACATATGTTCTTGTTTCATCAGGTCTGGGAGGAATTGGAGGAAATCCGCCGGGGAAGTCTCACTTTGGCGCATAGGGAGAGTGGTAGAAGCCGGCCGCGGCACGGCGAGTGGACGTTGGGAAGACCTGTAAACGCAACGACGACCCCTTATCAGCAATTGAAAGAGAAGAGAAATCCATAAATGGATATATATATGGTTTATATAAGACAGGTAAAGAAGCCGGTAGCAGCCGAGTTGTGCAATTGGAGAATATGACGTGCCCAATGCCTCTTGACGGACACAACACCGGTTCATTCCCCTGCCTGAGCCCGGACGGACAGGGCTCAATGACTGCTGATCGACTGACGTACCATTCTGGATGACGTCTGGAGAGCAGACAGGAGGAAAGAGTCGCTCGAAATGAAAGGACGGCAGCTGGAATTTCGGGGAGAGGGATGTCGTCGACGAAAACCGGGCGCTTCTTCTCTCGTGCCCGCGGTCCGGACGGCGGGTTGTCCACGGGTCTTGGCGCGCCTGTCTGGATCCGGTATGGCGCCCTTCGTCCAAGTCACGTGGCTGTTACACATCAAATCAGGTTCTGTGTATTATTTCTCCATTGTTTAGATGCTGGCCCTCGTCGGCTTCCCATGCAATATCCAGCTTATAACTGGTGTATTGACGTTCTTTACATGAAATACATGTATAGAGATGATAACTGAATCCATGGATTTATTCCAAAAGTTGGGAATCATCATGTACCGTATCAATTGTGACGGAGGAAAATCCCTGAGACTTTCAGGACACACATCTGCCTTCTTGACAGGTATACTGCAGTTTTCAGTAACCGAGAAACGTCGCATGGAAGTAAGAATGCAGGAGTCCCCGACAAGAGAACCAATCATTATTACAGGCCCCATCCAGTGAAAAGAGGTCAATCCAAAGTTCTAAAGACATCCAAGTGTCCATTCAACCAACACACTCCGGAGAAGTCCCTAAAAAGAGCACAAAATCCCATATTCTCCCGCATATAGGATCTTAACCCTTCACATTCTGCTTGCGTCCTTGGAGCTAGCATGCTTCTAGCCATCCGAGTCCCGACGCTTCCTTATTCTCACAATATGGCCGATTGGGCCTAAACATTCTCCCGTCCTCTAGAACTGAAAAAGAAGAAAAAAAATAAACAAAAGGAACGGACAATGATATATTTACCCGTTCAATCAACTTTACCAGTTGCGCCGCCGTTCAGTAACCCTTCCTTTCCGTCGAGATTGAAAAAGCCACCACCACTGCCGCCACCCAGGAAGCCACCACGGCCACCAAAGCCTCCCCGCTTAAGGACCTTCCCTCGGACCAGGTATGTGACCGCAAAGATAAAGCCAGCCAATAATGCGATGAAGATAAAGGGGTGGTTGCCGATAAAGGAGCGAGTATGGAAAAAGGCGGCTTCGAAAGTCCCGACGGTTGACTTGGCCTTGAGCTTCGGCGGAGAGGCAATAACAAGAGGGATCGTTTCGAGGATGGAGGTACGAGAAGGCATAATAGGGTTGCCGCTGGCAGCAGTGTCCCAGTAGCGCCGGTTCTGTAAACGTCAGCTTGGCTGTCTCAAAAGAGTTAGGATTTGAGGTGGACTTCTTACATCCTCATCATTGATGATAACACGCTCCCCGTTCTTCACGTCGATGCCGTATGTGGTCCTCAGCCAGCGCTCCCAGAAGTCGCCATCCACCCATGCAAATGCAACTTGTTTCTTATCATCCTCACGGATGTCGATGTGCATGCTCTTGGCGGCTCGGAGAGCGCGCTGGTCATTGCGGTCCTCGGCCTCCTCGATGCGGAGCTGCTTTGCATCTCGAAGCTCTTGCCTTTCCAGCTGGAAGAGCTGATGCTGCTTGTCCATCCACTCAAACGCGGCGTTTTTCAGCTCCCTCTTTGCCTGGGCAAATTCGTCCGAGCGTCTCCGGGTAAGGATCCCGAGCACGACGTACTTGCCATCCATGATCTCGCGCGCATTGGCCGCTGTGAGCTCAGGTACGATCGGCAGCCACACGCTCTGCATCCATGACAACACCTGCCGGAAGTCTCTCATATCCTTGGGAGCGAGCGCATTGTAGTAACTTGGCCGTCCGTCTCGGGACACGACGAGACGTGGCCATGTAGAAATCTTGAACCTCTCGGCAAGAGCAGCGCTGTCCGTCTTGACCAGCCTGGCATGGCCAACCAGGTGCAGCGGCAGTCGGTCCAAGGCAGCAAAGTCCTCTGAAGTGGTAGCGTGATCGTAGAAGTACAGGAAAATCACTTCCTCCTTTTCCTCCAACTCTTTGAATTTGGCCGCATCGACATACTGCACGCCAGTTCCCACCTCGACAGCTCTCTTTGCATAGTTGACCAGGTCACCTAAGCCACGCAGGCCAGTATACTCGACCCGCTCTGGCCCGCGGAAGAAGTACATGGTCGGGTAACCCTTGATGCGGGCATCCTTGCAAAGCCTAGTTTCCACGTCGCAGTTTACCTCGCCGATATTCAAAATGCCCTTCATTTCCTTTGCCATCTGGAGCCAGTTGGGGGCCAGTTTTTGGCAGTGGGTGCACCATGGCGCGTAGAACTTGATGAACCAGGGATCCCGCGTCGTTGTGACGAGCCTCTGGAAGCTCTCAGCCGTCAACGGAACGGAGCTTCCCTGAGGATTTGGAACAACGGTCACTTTGGGCCCTTGACCTGACTTGGCGCCGGCGGGCTTATTTGCTGCAGACTTGCTAGCTAGCTGTGCTGCTTGCTCATTGTGCTTTTCGCCTGCCTTGATTCCGCCCTCTGGATCCCTATCCTTGGCGACCGGCTTATCGGGCTCAGCCTTAGTGTCGACGCCTTTGGCACCAGGTTCCGGCAGTTTAACGCCTTTTCTGGGCCGAGAACCGGGTCGGATCTGCTCCAATTTCTCCTCAATGAACTGACTAAGGCCCTCCATTGTTTTCTTGCCCTCATACGTCTCCACCAATTCACCGTTGTGGAACAGGTTAAATGTTGGGACAAAGTCGGCCTTAAACTTGTGGCACAGGTCCGCGTAGGCGAGACAGTTCATTGATGCGAAATGGAAATCGTAGTAGCTGCTGAATGAGTTCAAGGACGCCTCCGTACTGGGGGTTTTAGAGGATGATGTCGACAGAGGATCTGAAGTCTATTGGATGTCACGCGTGATCAATGCGAAATTCGATTAGCAGTTTGGGGGAGGGGACCTACGTAGTAGAACTCATAGAGGGTCTGCCATGTCGGAGCCACTTGCTTGCAGTGAGGACAAATTGGAGAATAATGCTTGACGAACCTAGTAGCAATCAGAGACGTCCACGCCAATACAACGAACACGCCAAATGCATCATACTCACCAGTATCCGTCTTTGATAGTCTCCTGGAAATTCTCCGGAGTCAGTTCTTTCTGGGGAGGCACCTTGATGCCGTTAAAGGTTGTATATTGCGAATCGGAGCCCGAGTCCCCATCTGTCTTTCCTGGTGCCGGGGCATCTTCGCGCTTCACCAGACGATGAGAACCTCTCGACACAGCACCTGAAACAGAGTCTTCGGAGTGAACGGCGAGGGTCGGAACGGTGAGGAGCGAAAGGAGCGACCACGCCAGCACAGAGGGCTTCATGCTGGCTGGCGGTCTAACAAGAAATCAGATAGAAAGGAACCTGCGAACGAGAGCGGCGCGATATCGTCAAGTGGGAGAAATCGAACGGCTGCGATCAGAAGCGGCACATGGACGAGCTGCTGTATTTGGAGCGCCGGGGGGTTGGCGCTGGTCAACACCTCAAGGGTCGAGCGAAACCGAGGGTGCAGCTCCTGTGCCTCGATGATGACAAGGCACCAGTGCTGATGCTGCGCTATGTCAGCGTCGTGGGATAAGACAGGGACAGATGAAGCCGCGCGCCCCTGGAGACCTTCACGAGACCTTGACGTTGCGCAGTCTGGCCGCTTCGCTCTCGGCTTGGCCTGGAGCCAGTGTTTCTCCGCTCCGGCCGGCCTCACCACCAGGCGAGAGCGCATCCCCATATCCCCACAGCATCCCGCAATCGGGCCTGCGCTTCCCCGTATCAGGGTCAATTGCTCGTCCCTTTGCACATCTTACAGCCCCTCACAATGAGGTCTACACTCCGGCTCCTGGCCAACGTCAAGTCGGCCAAGTACCTCGAGCCCTTCACTCCTACCGGCCTGACGGGTCTCATCACCCACCCCAGCCCGCGTCCGACCCTTATCTACCTCTACACCACCACTCTCGAGAAGCTCAAGGCTCTCCCTGAGTCGTCGGTCTATCGCCAGTCGACCGAGGCTCTGACCCGTCACCGTCTCAAAATCGTCGAGTCCGTCAAGCCAGAAGGATTCGACGCTTGGCTTGAGCGCGTCAGGAAGACCGTGGAGGCTGACCCCGAGCGTTTCAAGTCCCTCCGTCGCTCTGATGGCTCTTACGCTGCCATTCTGAAGGATGCCGGCGAGGTGGATCCCCGCTCTCGCGCCGCTGAGTGGGATGGTGAGGGAATGGAGCCAAGTTCTGAGGGACCAGTCCGTACCCCGGAGGAAGTGGAATATTGGCACAAGGTCATCGAAGAATCTGTCTCTGCAGAAAAGAAAGACTCCGACTTTGAGACTAAGACTCTCGAGTGGGAGCCCGAGCCGCCCCTAACAGCCGAACAGTATGTTTTCCATAGACAATGCTAACAATGGTTGCGTCGCACTATTAACAAGCCGTTAGAATCTCTGAAATCGAACAGAAAATTGGTGGCGGTCTGATTGAAGAAGTTATCAAGGTCGCAGAGGGGGAGCTCAAGTTGGTGGACGAAATGCTGAAGGCGCAAGTGTAAGTTTATCCAGATTTCTCTTTGCGACTTGATACTGACACCTTTTAGTTGGGAAGAGCTCGAGGAGAAGCCCAGACCAGGACAGTGGACCTACTTCGAGCGGGACACGCACGCCCCTGGTGGGCAATAGAAGATTCCCTGTATCTTAGTAATGGACGGCTGCTTATGTTGGGCAATGCATTTCTGGCATATGCCTTCATCGCCCTTTTGGGATTGATCTCTCAGAGGGTAGTGATTTTTAGTCACAAAAGAGTTGTAGAGATGACGAGTCATTCAAGCAGTTTCGACCGGTCCACTAGATGTTGTTCACTTGGCCCATAGCAATTAGACTAAATAATTGCCCTAGAAAACAGTTATATAGGGGACAAAGGTCAATGAGTCATCTCATCCAGCTTTCATCTAACTGATTATTGCATCCCACGCAAACGTGTAAAATATCCGAGTTCTTTATGCAGTCCAATCGGCTGGTTCCTGCGCCTCACCCCGGGTGACGGTATCACGGAGTCGTCGAGTCAGAGCACAAACAACAATGGATGCCACTGAAGTTAGTAGGATGTACTGCCTATCTATGCCGCTTGAGCATCCAATATCAGCCGCCCTTTTGCAAGGGAACGATGTAAAAATGGGCAACTTGTTGGAGCTTGGCTGGCGGCCGTCTGGCAGCGATCTATGGGGGTGGGACGCTAGCCGAATCAGGACAGCTGGCGGGACGGCCGTCTATTGAACACATCGAGCCTCCCGACCGTCAAGTCTCGCCGGACGAAGCAGCTCACTTTGGGCCTCTACGTCTCACATCCCCCCTCCCGACGGACGAAGGGGACCGGACAGTTTGAAACGACGAAGCCAAGCGTGCCCGATTGGAGTTCACTGCGCGACTTTTGGCCTCGCGCTTCCGCCGGTCTCTCGAAGGGGCCCCTTCTTGCCCACACTCGTTGCCATTCTTCGTACACCCAACATGCGGTTGGATATTAAGGTGCGCATTCACATCCTGATTTGAGCGGACCCATGTCCATGTTATGCGCTGCAATTTTAAAACGTGGTTTTGGAAAATTGTGTTTGCTGACTGCGGTTGTGCCGCCTGCAGAGACAGCTCTTTGCCCGCTCAGAGCGGGTTAAGGGTATTGACTTCCACCCAACAGAGCCATGGGTAAGTGGGTATATATACATTGTGCTTTAAGAGATACTAACAGTTCGCTAGATCTTGACGACGTTGTATAGCGGTATGTCGACGGCTTCCAATATAATAAGCTTACGTGTCGGAGTATGCTAATTCGGAACCAAAGGCCATGTCTATATCTGGTCGTATGAAACTCAGGTAAGGACTCTCCTTGGCTCTCAAACTCTTCATCTGGAAGGATGGACTAACGATACTCTCAGTCGATTGTTAAAACGTTCGAGCTCACCGATGTCCCTGTCCGAGCCGGTCGTTTCATTGCCCGCAAGAACTGGATCGTCTGCGGTTCGGACGACTTCCAGCTGCGCGTCTACAACTACAATACCTCCGAGAAGATCACAGCCTTCGAAGCACACCCGGACTATATCCGGTCGATTGCCGTCCATCCGACGCAACCTTTCGTGCTGACCGCCTCCGATGACATGACCATCAAACTGTGGGACTGGGAGAAGGGCTGGAAGTGTGTTCAGGTGTTCGAGGGACACAGTCATTATGTGATGGGTCTGGCGATCAACCCAAAAGATACAAACACTTTCGCTTCGGCCTGTCTAGATCGGACCGTTAAGATCTGGAGTCTCGGTTCTAGTCATGCCAACTTCACCCTTGAGGCACACGAGACCAAGGGTGTGAACCACGTCGACTACTACCCTCATGCCGATAAACCATACCTCCTTACCACGTCCGACGACAAGACCGTCAAGGTGTGGGATTACACGACCAAGGCTCTCATCGCGACTCTGGAGGGCCATACCAGCAATGTCTCCTTCGCTTGTTACCACCCCGAACTGCCGATTATCATCTCCGGATCCGAGGACGGAACAATCAAGATATGGCACGCAAACACTTACAGACTGGAGCAATCGTTGAATTATGGCTTGGAGAGAGCTTGGTGTGTTAGCTACCAGCGCGGCAAGCAAGGCATTGCCATGGGTTTCGATGACGGTGCCGTTGTGGTCAAGATGGGAAGAGAAGAGCCAGCTGTCTCGATGGATGGCTCCGGGAAGATCATCTGGGCAAGGCACAATGAGGTTGTGTCGACCGTCATCAAAGGCGGCGACGTGACAGTCAAGGATGGAGCTCCTCTCTCCTTGCCAACCAAGGAATTGGGGTCTTGTGAGGTCTACCCCCAGACCCTCTCCCACTCTCCAAATGGACGATTTGTCTCGGTCTGCGGTGACGGCGAGTATATCATCTACACGGCTCTCGCTTGGAGAAACAAAGCTTTCGGACAAGCCCTTGATTTCGTCTGGGGATCGAAAGAGAACAGCAACGATTACGCCATCCGAGAGTCGGCAACCAGCGTCAAAATTTTCAAGAACTTCAAGGAGAAGAGCGGGGGTCTGGACGTGGGGTTCCAGGCTGAAGGTCTCACCGGAGGTGTGCTGCTTGGTGTCAAGGGCCAGGGCGGCATCGGCATGTTTGACTGGGAGACTGGAAACTTGGTCCGACGGATTGAAGTCGACCCGAAGAATGTAAGTTGATATCTTCGGAATAATGATTCGTTCAAACAGGGGCTAATATCCGATAAGGTCTACTGGTCAGAATCGGGTGAGCTGGTTACTCTCGCCTGTGACGACACCTTCTATGTCCTCCGATTCTCCAGGGAGAACTATATTAATGGCCTGAACGCCGGCGAGGCCGACGAGGATGGCGTTGAATCAGCATTCGAGGTCGTGACAGATGTCAACGAGACCGTCAGGACAGGACAATGGGTCGGAGACTGCTTCATCTACACCAACTCGACCAACCGCCTGAACTACCTCGTCGGAGACAAGACCTACACTATCTCTCACTTCGACCAGCCGATGTACCTCCTGGGCTATCTACCTCGCGATGGCCGCATCTACCTCGCCGACAAGGACGTCAACGTCGTCTCGTTCGCCCTGTCGTTGTCCGTGGTCGAGTACCAGACCCTCGTACTACGTGGGGACATGGACTCGGCCGCGGAGCTGCTCAAGGACATCCCCAAGGACCAGGTGAACAAGATCGCGCGCTTCCTCGAGGGCCAGGGCTACAAGGACATGGCTCTGGAGGTCTCCACCGACCCGGAGCATCGCTTCGAGCTCTCCCTGTCCCTCAACCGGCTGGACATTGCCCTCGAGATCGCCCGCGAGGCGGACGTCGAGCACAAGTGGAAGACAGTCGGCGACGCTGCCCTGAGCGCATGGAACCTGGCCCTTGCCCAGGAGTGCTTCACCAACGCCAAGGACCTGGGCTCGCTCCTCCTCCTGTACACCGCCAGTAACAACGCCGAGGGGCTGCGCTCGCTGGCCGCGCAGGCCTCGGCGGCCGGGCTGCACAACATCGCCTTCTCCGCGCTCTGGACCCTGGGCGACGTCGACGCCTGCATCGACGTGCTCGTCGAGACCAACCGCCTCGCCGAGGCCGTTCTCTTCGCGCAGACATACAAGCCCTCGCGCGCGCCCGCCCTCGTCGTCAAGTGGAAGGCCTCCCTCGAGCAGGCCGGCAAGGGCAAGATCGCCCGCCTCATCGGCGTCCCGCCGGGCGCCGGCGAGGGTGTCGCCACGGACGACGACCTCTTCCCGGAGTGGGACGAGTACCTCCGCCTCGAGAAGGAAGGGGGATCCGCGCCGGAGCCGCCGTCCTCGGAGTCTCTGATCGACGTGACCGACGGGGCCGAGACCGCAGCGAACGGAGCGCCCGCCGTGGAAGCGGAGGCCTAATCATAAAACCTCATCTCATCCCATCCCGTTTCATCTCACAATCGACGGTCACCCGAGCTTAACCGGTCCTAAGTAACCTTGGTAGACGTATCTAGATAGCTATGAGGGATGTTGTAGGTACTGTATTTGTTTGTTTTGATGTCTGTCTGTCTGTCTGGCCGGGATTATTAATTTATACATGGGCGCGTTTTATTTAGTCTGTAAAGAAACGAAACGAAACGAAAAGCAGGCCACAATTCTTATTCCTCTTTCAGCGCCTCCCTTTCCAAATTTCTAATATTTCACTGGTTTTTGAGAGCCTCTTTATCCATGCGCGCGCGCGCGCGTGTGGTGTGTGTGTGGCCTATGTATGAATCGAATCGATCGAATCGAAATGGAATGAATATGAAGCCTTTACTTTCCCCCTTATATTCCTATACAATACGCTACGCTAGACTCTTAGAGATCAGGATTCAAAGCATCGGGCGGTGTATCCAAGGCGGGCAAATACGAGTACTGCGTACGGATACCGAGCTACGAAACAAACTAGGCCTATCACTGTCTTCAAGATCCTGCTCCTGGTATAATGTAAGATCTGTCTTCATCAAGGCAGATAGATATCCAAGAACTGAATTAATTCAATTTACAACGAACAAGCTATAGTGATAATGATCACCAAAGCAAGCAAAGCAATAGATTACGAATGAACAAGGGACGCTTTCGCTCACGCGAATCGCACTGCCCCTCCTACGAGGATATGAGAAAGCAAAAAAGAGCTTGATCGTATTTTGTTTGTTCTTCTTGTCCGGCTAAGCCTGGCCCGACCTCACAAAAAAGGGAAACAGAGAAAAGATAAGAAAAAAAAAGTGAAAACAATTTAAACGGAGATTGAACAAGAGAATTCTCTGATTGGGTTGACAATCGATATTCCACGCCAGTTGCATGCACCTTGCATCCTCGATTCCGGCTGGATCGGACAAGCAGATCGAAAGTAGACAACGCCTCTCGACAAAGCAAAGAGCAATCTGGGGACCAAAAAGGAGATACATATTGTGGGGGGGTATGGTATGTTGGTGGAGAAAATTGAGAGGGTATCTGGTCTTTGCAGATTGCGTTATCATTTTTCTTTCCTTCCTGAGCTTGCATCGACAGCGCAAGAGCACAAGCCGGGGGAACTGCAGAGGGACAGAGTACAAAGGCCCGATTGGACGAGAGGGATGTAGAAGCACGGGATATGCAAGGAACCTGCCTGTATGAAGTTCTGAATATTGAACGCGAAAGAGAACTATAAAAGGGGTCGTCATCGCCGTTTTCGAAAATCTAGGTCCAAGTTGAAAGATGCTGCAGACTCCACCGCGCCACGATCAAGTCATGGTTATGGGAGAGAAAAAAAAGTGTGGCGGAATATGGAAAAAAAAAGGAAAATCAATTGGTACAAAGGAAACTCGTTTCGAGGGTTCTGCTTGAATCATCGGCAGAGAAAGATCAAGCCCAGCACGCGATCTCTTTTCGATCAACGAATGATTAAGCGTGCAGTTGCCTAGTCGTCAATGCTGCCGAAGGATGGGTCTTTAACACTGCCACCGGCGTCCCCGAGACCAGCAACGGGACGGTTGTAAGACCAGCCTTCGAACTGCTGCTGCATTGTCTGAGAAAGCACGGGTCCATCAACATAGGAGTCCATGGGCGCTTCAGAGGTGAACTCGCGGTCGAAGTTGGCCGTATCACGAGCATCAACCTGGCCGAATTAGCTCCATGAAACAGTTACCCGCTATATGATTACGATTATACATACCACGTTCGGTCGGAAGGTAGGCTCATACTTCCTCTGGACCAGCTTGCGCCAGTCGATGTTGGCGAAGAAGTGATGCGCCTTGATGTCGGCTGCACCGTTGGCCCCGAGACGACGTTGAGGATCGCGGTCCAGCAGTTTCGTGAGAAGATCCCGCGCCGCGCTAGGAACAATGTCACCGCTGGGGAAGGTCAGCGGCTCCTGCAAGATCTTGCGGTACATCTCGTTGGTGTTTTCGTCATAGAATGGCGGAAGACCAGTGAGCATCTCATAGAGCAGGACACCGAGTGTCCACCAATCGACGCTCTTGGTGTAGCCTTGGCCCAGCAGAAGCTCTGGAGCAAGATACTCCGGGGTACCGCAGAATGCTGTCTTCGGTCAGCCGTAGCCCACAAAGAGACTAGAAATCGGGATCCTACTGTTTGTTCGATCTTCATCCTTCATGTCCAGCTTACAGAGACCGAAGTCACAGAGTGCAATGTGGCCGGTGTAGTCGAGAAGGATGTTCTCAGGCTTGAGGTCGCGGTAGATGACCTTGAAACCGTGCAGGCATTCCAAGGCACAGAGCAGCTCGGCGGTGTAGAATCTGGCACGGTTGATATCGAATCGCTGCTCTCTCTGCAGGTGATGGAACAATTCACCGCCGTTGACGAAGGCAAGGACGAGATAGAGCTTTTCAGGAGACTGGAACGAGAACTTGAGGGGAACGATAAACGGATTGTTGATCTGTGCAAGCACGGACCTCTCCGCCAGCGTGTGGGCGACTTCGGAACGGGATATGATGTGAGCCTTGCGGATCGTCTTGAGGGCATAGATCCGGCCTGTATCTTTCTTCCTGTGAAATGGTTAGCATGGTTGCGAAGAGAAAAAGGCAGGTCCGCAACACATACATGACCTGCATGACCTTGCCAAAACTGCCCTTGCCAACGACCTTCAGCAGTTCGAAATCCTCCAGCTTCAGGCTGCGCCCCTTGTTTTCGACGAACGAGACGCCGATCTTGATCGAGCCGGTGCCGAACTGGAGATCCACCCACTCGGCACCCAGCTGGCCCAGATGGCGCTCCTGCTCGGCATGGGCGGCCGCCGCCTTCTGGTTGTCCTTCTTGCTCAACTTGGGGTCCTCCACATACGGCGCAGGCGCCTCCTCGAAGCGAGGCATAATCTTAGCCGCGCCCAGGAAGATATCCTCGCTCCTACCGGCACCAGGCCGGGCCGCGGGATTCCTTATGTACAGCTGAACGCTCAGCTCGGCCTGACGGGACACGTCGAACTTGTATGACGTGTTGTCACCGGCCCACAGGGGGTTTTCGGGGGTTCCTGCCACAGCATCCACGAAGACCTGGTTCTTTTCGAAGTCGAGGAGAGCATATGGGAGATACTTGGTCAAGTACCGGCCATGGACGGTCGGGGCGGCATTGATGCCCGAACTGATCGACTGCGGGCGTCCGCCTTGGGCATGGGAGTTGGCTGACGTATGGCTGGAGGAAGAAGAGCCCGGACGCCCGGATGACGCATTCGAGTTTTGGAAATGTGAATTGAAGATCTGCTGGTAATGGGGCGACAGCGAGAAGCCTCTTCCCTCGTGGAGGGTGACGATAAGGATTCCTGGCTTCACGGGGGGCGCGGGCGGGGAGACGAGAGACTCCGATGCAGCTGCACCATTCACCGTGTCAGCATCCATCCACTGACTGGACGAGGCTCCAATGGGAAACAGGGAGACATACCGATCCCATTGTTGTCGTTGGAGGTGGAACTCGGAGATGGAGAGGTCGCGGGAGTCTCCTCTGCTGGCTCCCCCTTAATTGTGGAGGTGGACGACGACCGGCCAAAGGACTGGGCGAGAGGAGCCAGATGCGTCTCCTTCAGTTCTAGTCACGGGGTTAGATGAGCGTCTTCAGCATACGGAAGCCCGACTGACCCTCAAGGAGAGAGATATCAAAGGTGAGGGTGCAGCTGAAACGTACTCTTGGTGAGCTTCCACGACATCTTGAGAGAGGTTTGGGCTGTCCAACAAGAAAGAGGGGAGGCAGCAAAGATCCAACGGCCTCAAACACAGTCCAAGAACGCTGACCCGCGGATGGGGGGTGTCAATTTGATGCCAGCGGTGACAGAGACGCCCAATCGTCTCAGCCACACCCAGCAGATCGACGCACAGGAACGGGTGTGAACAACCCGTTGACGCGGAGACCAGAGAGGCACAGGAGAGAGTGCAGGGGGCGACAGGGGAGAACGAGAGCGGACGAGAGCAACGGCTGGGCCGGGACAGGAGAGAGAAGACGACCCAGGTTGCAAAGGGAGCTGGGGAGAAGTGAAGCCCGGATCAGGAGCAGGAGACGCTGGCCGGGGCGAGGGGAGCGTGCCTGGAGCCACACCGACACCGCGCGGTAACGTACTGTCACGTCGGCCGCACACGTACGCCCGGCCCATAGCGGCAGCCGGTAAGCGTCTGTAACGCAAGACACCGCCACTGCGGCGCGCCGCCATGGCCCGCCGCCCGCCCGCATCTCCAGCGCCTCCACGCCCGCCCAGAACCCCCCGGAAAACCGCCTGCTCGACATCGAGCATCACCACCACCAGCACCACCACCAGTCTCCCGTCGAATCCTCCTCTATCCGCCTCTGACCTCCCTTTTTCCCTTGTTGGCGCCCGAAAGCAGCCCCCCCCCGGTCCCCGCGCGCCTCCACCCGTCTGCGGAGAGCTCCTGCGCGGTATCAGGTCGACTATCACTCCTACGCCGACGACGACCACGACCACGACACCACGACGACCGATCCAGCCCCTGGTCGCCCTCTTCCGCTTCTGGAGGGCGCGTCACGCTTTTCGAAACGGATCCGGACACGGTGGAGGATGACAGGGACGAGCAATCCATGGGTGTCATAAGAAAGAAGACCTCCGCGACGCGCGGCACCGAAGGGGGTACCAAGTACCACTGCGACGTCTGCTCGGTTGACATCACCTCCACGGTAGGTCAATGCGCCTGTCTGGGCCCTCCGGAGCAAGTGCTGACCGGCGTTTTTTCCCAGGTCCGCATCTCGTGTGCGCACCCGGCCTGCCATGAGTACGACCTCTGCGTCCCCTGCTTCGCCGCAGGAGAGAGCTCCAAGAACCACGACCCCCGCACCCACCCGTACCATGTGATCGAGCAGAACTCCGTGCCCATCTTTACCGAGGACTGGGGCGCGGACGAGGAGCTCCTGCTGCTGGAGGGCGCGGAGATCTACGGCCTGGGCTCGTGGGCGGACATCGCGGAGCACATCGGCGGCTACCGCACCAAGGAGGAGGTCCGCGACCACTACATTGAGGTCTACATCAACAGCCCCAACTTCCCCCTCCCGGCGCGGGCCGATCCCAACGATACGACGCTCCAGGACTCTATCTCCAAGGAGGAGTTCCAGGCGCGCAAGAAGCGGCGCATTGAGGAGCGCAAGGAGGCCGCCAAGCACGCGCCGCCCACGACGCCCAAGCAGAAGCCCACCGCCAGCGTGCCGGCCTGCCATGAGGTCCAGGGCTACATGCCCGGGCGGCTGGAGTTCGAGACCGAGTTCCTGAACGAGGCCGAGGAGGCGGTCCAGCACATGTCCTTCGAGCCCGGCAATGGCCTCAACGCCAACGGTGAGATGGATCCGGAGATGGAGCTGAAGATGACGGTGATGGAGATCTACAACTCGAAGCTGGACGCCCGGACGGAGCGCAAGCGCATCCTGTTCGAGCACAACCTCCTCGAGTACCGGAAGAACACCGCGCAGGAGAAGAAACGGACCAAGGAGGAGCGGGAGCTGCTGAACAAGGCGAAGCCGTTCGCGCGGATGATGAACCACGAGGACTTTGAGGAGTTCTGCAAGGGTCTGGAGTACGAGCACAACCTGCGGCTGGCGATCGCACAGCTGCAGGAGTGGCGGCAGATGGGCATCGGAGATCTCAAGAGCGGCGAGAAGTACGAGCAGGAGAAGCTCCAGCGGGCGCAGAGGGCTCTCACGCAGGGCTCGTTTGAGCGGTTCGCCAGCGTGCGTCCGAAGCAGTCGCAGGCGGCCGACCAGCCGTCCGTGGCCAGCCAGCTGACGGCCCCCGAGCTGCCCCTGCGGCTGCAACAGCGCTCCAACAAGCCGGCGGAGTCCAACCCTCCTCCCAACGACTTTGATCGCGCCCTTGCCGGCAACGGGGACGGGGCCACCACGCCGCAGCAGCAGGGCAAGACGAAGTATGTCGTCCAGCCGCTGAGCGGGGTGGTCCCGTGGAAACTCGAGAACGAGGGCGCGCCGGACCTGCACCTGTTGACCAAGGAGGAGGTGGAGCTGTGCAACGTGCTGCACATCCAGCCCAAGCCCTACCTGGTCATTAAGGAGACCCTGCTTAAGGAGGCCATGAAGCAGGGTGGGAGCTTGAAGAAGAAGGACGCGCGGGCTCTCTGCAAGGTAGGTCTCTTAAGAAGAACGGCCTGCTCCAGCGTTGAGGAGACGCCTGCTGACATGTCCCAGATCGACGTTGCCAAGATCAGCCGGATATACGACTTTATGGTGCACAGCGGGTGGATCTCGAAGGCGTAGCTGTCCGTCCGTCGAGCGTCTCGCTTTTTTACCCCTTTCCTTATTTGCATCGTCTCAAACTGTTCTGCGTGCTGCCGCTTTGATTATTTATATCTAACGTGTATTCACCGTGATCATACTAGCATGTTTGTATTCTCAATGGCGTTCATGGCAAAGGCATTGGAAGGCATGGGGGGAATAGCATTGGAAGGGGTGGTGAAACAACCAGTCTTATATTTCTCTCCTGACCTATTTGCGTGGGACTTCTAGTCCCATTGACGCATTCTCCATTCTTCCTGTTAATCACATTAGATAAAGCAAAGAATGAACACGATAACGACGAGCCAAATTCACTTCAAAACCCTCGTGCCTAGGACGTATCCTGGTATGCATTTTCGAAATATTCAATATTATCAGCAAGGATTTCAGTTGACAGCATCCGTATGATGGTGCGTATATGAGTCCATGTATGATGTATGTGATACGCCGACTACGCAACTAGGTACTCCCAACTCCCAAGCTCCATCGGGCCTCGGTTCAGCACCCGAGCTTCTTCCCCGCAGAGAGAGCTCTCCACGGCAGACATATACCATCACCCAGCCTACTTATCCTACCTTATAACATACATCTGCGCCGAATTGAGCATAATAATAGTCCAGACACGGAATCTATCGACATCCCCCGTCTTTTTTTCCCCTCCTAGATTCCTGCCTTCTTTAGACAAAGTTGAACGACTTTCAAATTTCCCCAGTCTTCGTCGAGCCGAGCTACCTACCTCAGCTATCATAGCTCTACCAATCTTATCTTAGTATCTCTACCTAGCTCGGTGGCTGCTTGCTTGCTTGCTCCTCTTGTATCCCGGACCGACGGAATCTGGTCACCTTCCTCGGCATTGGTTGATTGATCGATCGATCGAGAAATTGAGCTCTAGTCCTCTGCTCTGCTGTACGGAGGACTCCAGTCTGAGAGCGTGTCTACCTAGGTACTACCTAATTGGATTGAATCAAGCATCTCGATCGGAGTCCGACCTCGGAATCCTGCACTTTCCATTCCTCTATCAGACTTATCCCAGCCAAAGATCGCCCTAAACCTCGCCTCAACAACAAAAGAAGCAGACCGAAACAATGACCCAGGACCACCAACAACCCGCACCCAAATTCACCACCCCTCCACCGGCACTCCAATACGCCCTCATCTCCTTCCCGACGCCGCGGGTCCTCCTCGCGACGCTGAACCGGCCGGCGTCGCTCAACTGCATCAACACGGCGGGCCATGCGGAGCTGCACGCGCTGTGGGAGTGGTTCGACGCGGAGCCGGGGCTGCGCGTGGCCGTGGTGACGGGCAAAGGGAGGGCGTTTTGCGCGGGGCAGGATCTGAAGGGTACGTTCGTTCTCTCATTACTATCTTATCTCGTTTTTTTATCTATCCTAGGATTATCTGTGCCGATGGATGGAAGGTCTTTTGGGGTTATATCTATATATCTCCATGTACAGATATAGCTAACTCAAGGACTTCTCACTCACCAGAATGGAACACCAAAAACTCCTCCTCTCAGCAGCAACAACAACAACCCCAAAAACTCGCCACCCCGCCCTCCGGCTTCGCCGGCATCTCCCGCCGCGGGGGCAAGAAGCCCATCATCGCCGCCGTCAACGGACCCTGCCTCGGCGGTGGCTGCGAGCTGGTCATCAACGCGGACCTGGTCCTCGCGTCGCGGCGGCACGCCTACTTCGCCCTGCCCGAGGTGAAGCGCGGCGTGGTCGCCATCGCGGGCGGGCTGCCGCGGCTCGTGCGCACCGTGGGGAAGCAGCGCGCGATGGAGATGGCGCTGACGGGGCGGAACGTGTCGGCCGAGGAGGCGGAGCGGTGGGGGCTGGTGAATGAGCTCGTGGACGGCGAGGCCGACGCCGTGGTGAAGAGGGCGGTCGAGGTCGCCGAGACGATCGCGGCGAACAGCCCCGACGCGGTGATTGTGAGTCGGGAGGGGGTCAAGATGGGGTGGGAAGGGGTCGGCGTGGAGGATGGGAGCCGGCTGCTCATCGACGCGTGGGAGCGGAGGCTGTATGAGGGGGAGAATATGAAGGAGGGGGTGAGGGCGTTTGTGGAGAAGAGGGCGCCGAGGTGGGTGGACAGTAAGCTGTAGGTTGGTATCAGCAGGAAATGGAAAAGAGAGGGGAAAGGGCAAGAGAAAGCCGCGAATACTTACATGCAGAAGAAGGGGGGCATCCATCCCTCAACTTCGTCGACCACATTGATCCGAGTTACCTGAGTGGCTTCTCTATATGTATATATATAGAGCAGTATATCATTTCATCCAATTCACACCTGACAGAATCAGATCCGCCAGGTTGCATTCTCCCGACTTCTCTGTTAGCTGAATTGAGCCCTTCTCTTAAAAATGTTTGTGTACAGATTAGCTATCCAGGCGGACCCCGCAACCAGATTTTCAAGCTCAATTCGACTAAAATCACCTACCTACATTAGGTGGAAATTAACAACACCTTGTTCACATGCAATATAGGAGAAAGAATGTCCTGTTCAATGCAAATGATAGACAGGGGAAAACGTCAACCTAACATGAATTGTCCCTACCTGGGTAGCACTATGTATGCAGGCGGCCGCCATGGCACATCAAAGGTCAACAAGAACGGACAATCTGCTGCTGCCCTGTGAAATGGATTTTACCTTTTACTGGTTTGGATCAAGAGAAGGAAAATCAAAGAAAGTAAAAAAAAAAAAAAAAAAAAAAAAAAAAAAGCCAAGATAATATATTAAAAGTTTTGATAGATACAGATCTATGTCCTTATCCATAGACCCATGCCTGAATCTGCATATAGTCGTCATAACCCATAGACCATCGAATAGAACCGTATGCCGTCCTGGTAGATGCATATCCCATAACCTCATGCCTGCATAACCCATTGCTTATAGCCCATAACCCTTCGAAAATGGAATCCGACCCGATTTGAGAGATGCGAAACCGTACCCATGCCTTCCATAACTCCTGTCCTCGTGAATAAAAAGAGAAAAGAAAAGTAGAATGCCACTTGAGATGAAGCAGTTTTAATCGATGAAGTTGGAGAGAAAACGGAGAAAAAAAACCGTGTCAGCCTCAACCCCTAGGAAGGCTAAACTTCCGCTTCCACTTCGACGACTTCCCTTCCCCCGTCGCGGCACCGCGCTCGTCCTTATTATTCTTATTCTTCTTCTTCAGCTTGCGGCCAGATCCGCCGTCACTAATGGTAGTAGTAGTGCTGTCACTGGCACTCTGTCCCGATTCGGACGTCGACTTGCGTAGGCTGATCCCCAGCCGCAGGTTCTTGAACATGCCGCCCGCCATGCGCTTGTCCATCTCCTCCTTGAACTTGTTCCAGCTCCGCTCGCGCTCCTGCCAGTCGGCCATCTGGGAGATCATAAAGTCCCACGTCTTGGATTCCTGCTGCAACGCTTCGTCCACTGCGGTGGAAGATGTTGCAGCGTGCTGGTGCAGAGGCTGAACGGATGGTTCTTCCTGGGATCCCGGCTGGCCTGAGATGGAGGTGACGGATTGGGAAGAACATCGTTCAGACGACGACAATGGGGTTGAAACGGAGCGAGCCTCCTGTCCCGGCGGAGGAACCAGAGGGGCAAAGCGTCCCGGCCGGCTCAGCTGGTGTGATAGCGGGTTATGGCCTGTGAGTTCCGACCGGATCTGCTGGTTCTCCTGTTGCTGGTAAGTCCTGTACAGCCGCTGAGAACGGAACCTCGCCGCGGCCGCTTCGCCAACCAGGTCTGGATCCTCGTATGGAGAGAGCGGGAGATCCTCTGGCCGTGATGAGCCGTAGCCGCTTGCCAATTCTCCGTTACGAGCTGTCAAAGCACTGCGGGGATAAGCGTCCGTCCGATTTCCATTGTCTACTGGAAGTGGAGTATGGTGGTTGGTGAGGCCACTTGAAACAAGCGCATACAGCGAGGGAGAAGCGCCGATTCCAGGACCAGTCTCAAGGCTCGGTAGATTCAGCAGCGGGAAGACTGACCGTGAAAGATTCAAGGCCATGGAAGCTTCCGTGGCCCGTCTTCTGGCGACATTGTGGTAGTGACGTGCCTGAATGCCCCCCGTGACGGGTACCCATTCGGAGATGTTGTACAGTGCACTCGGATTGCTGATGGAGGCATTCCTATTGCCGTTACTGCGCGGCGTCTCTAGACGCTGGGAACCAGGCGCACGACGCTGGCAAGAGATGGACACGCTCGTTTCCCCGGGCGAAAGAGTAGAATGATATGAAGGCGCTGCTGAACGATATGATGGAGCGCTGGAGAGGATCGAGGACGTCTCCGGATCACCTCCAGAGACATGGCGGGGCGTATAAGGCGGGAGTGGCTCCGTGATGCACTGTGTGAGCAGTGACCGGGGTGTTTGATAGCTCATCGTGCAGAAATCCCTGAGAAGCCAATTGTGGAAGATCTCTTGGGATATGACAGTAGCACAGAAAGATTAGTCGACGAGGAGGGTTTCCGAGCCCAGGTATGCTATGATATCAGCCGCTATCAAGCGCACGCGACCCCCGGAAGCGGAACCCACAGCCGTCCAGTCCGCCCTGCAGGAACACAGGAGATTGATTGAAAGCGGGAAACAATAAAATTTAGATCTGGTCAATGATACCAGAGAGAAGAAGAAATATGGTCAAGTGTTCAGGTTTTTTTCAATGCATCCAAAGTTCAAGGTACACGACAATGCTGTGTTCTCGGCATCCTCACCCCACCGAGATAACCTCGCCCGCTGTACAACCGTCGCCTGCGACGACGATGCGAACCTGCAGCCCGGGGTAGATCAAAGTGCACACAGGTAACTATGTCTTGTTTTCCTTGGCACAGATACAACTCCAGAGATCAATCCACTTCAAGAACAATGTCCTGTGGAAAAGCAGCACTGACGTTCCTTGGGAAAGTTAGGGACATGTGAGGTTGACGATCATCATGATGCCATGCCGGGAGATGCCCAACTCCCATCAAACAATCCAGATCCCTAATTCGTAACCTGCCTTGAACAAGCCACAGCCAAGAGCCACAGCTCGGAGAGCAGTTTGGGGCTCCTGACCAGGTCTGCTGTGCCTCAAAAGACAGCCAGGAAGAGCCATGCGGTGGTAGTATAATTGTCGACGAGGAAGGTCGGCTTGGATGCGGCATCCCTGCATCCATCATTCGTCAGATCGCCAGACTCCGGAGTAGGCCGCTGGAGGGGCAGTTCTCTAGCCCATAGCGATTAACCAGAGTGATAAGTTGACACCCGGGGTGCAGCTAGAGAATGCAAAGGACGCTGACACCCGACACAGGATTTGACAGATGCTTTTGGACTCATGCGACCTTGTCTCGGCTGTCGGTATAGCCACTGGAGGCGGCACTCGTATTCTTCCTGGGTGTCCTGGTCAAGGACATCCGTCCTCTATCAGATTGTTTGGGCATCCACATTGTTCTGTTTTTGAAGCGACACTGGACGGTTGATGCAGTGCAGTCTTGTGAAGCAGAACACGCCAGATCATGCAGCTGAAGTCCCGACAAGAACAGAGTGGAGTCAGTGATGGTCTCTGGAATAACAACGCCGGCCTGTTTTAGCCGAGCCGGCGCCGCGACCGGTGGGCGCTAAGAGGTTCATGATTCCACGAAGATTGGCTGCCCTGCACGGTCCACGTTCCACATGGCGTCTGCCATCTGGAGTAATGTGCTCCGTCCTCCAGGGTTTGGATGTCTGGAGCAGAGCAGACGGTATACCATATGCAGCAGTGCTTGCCAAAGCAGCCAACCCCGTGAGACATAAAAATTGCCTCCCACGGCGATCTCTACGTCCCCCGCTCTGTCACAGGAAGACGGCAGGGTCTGCACGAAGTATCTCCGGCCGCTGTTTCATTGGGAGGGGAAAAGACTCAAGCGGCGTCTTCGACGCCCGTGTCTACGACGCAGCTTTGCTACTATATCCAAGGAGCTACGGACCTATGAACTCTGCAGTGGTGACGAGGGATCGACCTTGACATGTCCGACCTTGGATCGCGGGCCCGGATCGGCAGGGAATTACGGCATAAGAACTCGGAGAACAGTGAAGGACACAGAACTTGTAGAGAATGAATTTATGATCATTGGTATTCCTGCCCTGAGTATTATTATCCACTACCTGGTGGGTTGCCCTATGCCGTATCATTCCGTAACCATGCCCGATAAAGAATAACCGATTTCTGAACCTTCGCGCCTTCCAGATTCCGCTAATCCCATTCCGTGCAAGCCCGGTTCCGTGGCGTTAAGATAGCCCCATTTAGCGCCCTCCGCTCATATTCTGGGGCGACGATCTGTCCTTGTAGATGGTGAGGACCAGTCTGACGACCCGGAAAGATGATAGAAACAATCCAAACGAACCGAATGGAAGCGATCACCCTACTTTGTCTCAGCCTGCACCTTCTCAACGACCTTCACGACGCGCGGATAGAGCGGATGATCCTTTTCGAGACCGGTGAGCCTGCTGGTTGCATCTTCCGCCGACAGCTCCTTCAGGATCTTGGCGAGCTCGACGCTCTCATCGTCGCCAGGCACGTTCTGGAAACGCAGGGCCATTTCGATGGAGCCCAGGAGGGCGTCGACCTTCTCGCCGCGTTCAGCGAGCTGGGAGGCAGGACCGATGAAACGTTCCTTGCGGGAGAGCTTGCGCAGCGGTGCACGGCCAACACGGTCGACCACATCCTCGAGGTGTGGATTCGAGATGCGGCGGATGATGGTGTCGACATAGTTCCTCTGCTCTTCCGGGGAGATGCCATGCTTGGCAACGATCAGAGTAGCGGTCTCATCCAGCACGCTGCGAACGCGTTCGCGGATTTTCTCGTCGCTCAGAGCCTCGTAGATAGTCTTCTTGCCGGCGTTGTAACCGTAGTACGCAGCAGTAGCGTGTCCCGTGTTGACGGTAAAGAGCTTCCGCTCGATGTACGGCTCCAGGTTGTCGACCCAGTGGATGGCTGGGATATCAGGGTGGCCGTAGTCGCTGAAGGGAGTCTTTTCGACAACCCATTCGTAGAACTTCTCGATCTTGACGTTGAGGCCGGCATCCGGAGGCTGATTCGGGACGATGCGGTCAATGGCAGAGTTGGCGAACCGCGCACGATCATACAGTGTCTTGACGCGGTCCGGGTCTGTGTTGTCCTTGATGAAGCCATGCAGCGTGTCGGTTGCCCCAATGGCGTTCTCACAGGCAATGACAGCCACAGGCTTGGGCTCCTTACGAGCATCAATGCCCTTGGCAATCACCGGGGCAATGAACTTGAGAACGTTGGGTCCGACGGCGCAAGTGACGACGTCCGCAGTTGCTATCTCCTTGACCACGTCGCCCTCGTTCTTCTTGGAGTTGATGGCGCGGTAGTTGTGGATGGTCTTGGTGGTCTCACCGACCTCGCTGACCTCGGTGACCTGATAAGACGGGGTGTTCTTGAGAGCATCGATGATGTTGTCCATGACATCGATGAAGACGACCTCGAAGCCGGACTCGTGGAGGAACTCGGCCACGAAGCCACGGCCGATGTTGCCGCCTCCAAAGTGAACAGCTTTCTTTCCCATGGTGGCGGGTGATCGAGATCGATGTGAAGGAGAGTGTGGGGTAAGGTGCGCTAGCGGCAGCTGATGGTAGTGATCAGAAGACTGCAGGCAAGTGAGCCGAAGAGAGAAGAGGGAAAAGAGGTCTGGAGGGACGGTACACTAGCCAGATGAGAGGAAGATATTGCTTCGATGCCAAGGGATTCGACGGTTCTTATGAAGCGGGAACGGGGAGAAACCGAGAGACGAGCGTCCGTCTGAAGCTCCAGAGGGTCGGAGGGGCAGCGGGGACGGCGATGATTTAATGAGCGCGTCGAGGAAGGGACGACATCATCGCGGGTGGTCCGCCAGCCAGTCGTTGCCCTGGGAGAAGGGAACCGTTTCCGGGCAGGAGCGCACCTGCCTGACCGGGAGGGCCACCGGCGGACGCACCTGCCGTGTCTTCACTGGCCTTCATCTGCTTCACGGCCGCTGCTCGACGCTGTGCGCCTGCTCGAGGAAGGAGCGACAGCAGCGCGCCGGACAGAGCTGGAAGGCACCGCTGTAGATCCGCACATGCCTCCTCTCCGCCCGCTGCATGGCGTGCAGGGACCGCATGGCGCAGTCGCAGCGCCGTCGCGCCTCCCCCATGTTGCCTGCCGCCGGCCTTGCCTCTCCCAGCCTAGACGGGCGCTGCCTCAAGCCCATCTCAGCCTAGCTGCTGCTCAGCGGGGCCTCCCGCCTTACGGAGGCCGCCCCGAGGAGCCCTGCCAGTCCAACCCGTCAGAGAGCGGCGCCCACACGGGAGATTCAGGATGCTCAACGGCCATTTGCATCCAGAGGAACCCGAGCCACGGCTGCGAGTCAAGGATATCGTGTCCCGGGTGAGACGGACGACCCATTGGCAGGAGAGGTCGCATCAAGAATGTCCGCTCTCCCTTTGGCCGGTTCTACGTTTTCTCTAAGCAGTTAGATGCATTCTCCATTTGACAGCCCTCACGCCGTCCAACGGCAACCCGGTTCTTGCTCTGCAATGTGACAGGACATTTGCCTCACCGGTAACCAGCCAGGGTCTTGCTTGGATGGTGCCAAGGTACGTAAACCCTCAAGACTCGTCCAATGCGGAACCGCTACATCCCAGGCCAAATTCCTACGGTCGGCCTATAACAATGTACTCCGTACACCTGTGCAATTCTCCAACTGCTCGAGGCGTCTGAAAAAAATACATATTTGTGCAGAATCATCCCTCGACCTCCCTTGTGTGACAGACGAATATCGCCGAGATTGGATCGGCTGTCCCCGGGAATATCTGACGGGAGATTGTGGCGACTAGTAAGCCTGGGAAGAGATGCACGACGAGATTTCCTGGGGACGGTCGTGCGATGGTAGTTACTGCTGACTCGCGCTGATTGAGCTATCTTCTGAACAGATTCTCTTCTTTTGCCATTCCCTCGAGCGGTTCTCAGGTGCATCCGGGCGTCTCACCGGAGGTCGTATTCGTCACCAATTGCCATCCACTACATGCACCCGATGAAACCGTCTCATATGGCTATCCTCGAAGGGTACAGAGTCTTTTGCGTGCTTTTCTTTCGAGCCTATTATCTCCTGCGGACTACGCCTATTGTGAACCATGAAAGGAGATCATGGCACCTAGGTTGCACGGGCGCGTAGTAGAGTTCAATCTGGATACACTAGCCCAACTGATAGCTTTGGGATGTAGATCAACTAGAAAAACTGCCTGTGGCAATCCGATGGTCACTACATAGAAGGGCTTGTGAAGATGCTGCGGGAATTGAGATCCGCGACCGGCTAGGTGCACAGTACTCCGGACGGTACCTGGTGGTGCCTGATTCGATGATTTAATGTGGCGTCCTTCGACCAATTAGGGGTTGATGACTACGCCGGTCCCAGAAACAGATGATATCAGGGGCACTATCGAAACGGAGCTATTCGAGAAGCGCAGCCTCCAGGTCGGTGGACCCTATTGCCCTTTGAATCTTTGAATAGCATTATCTGTTTCTGAATATAGATGCCTGGTTCTGCAGTGATATCACAGCGTGGACCAGCCTCTCTGGATCAAGTCGTCCTGCAACCCGTGGGACGAAGAACCCTGTCGAAAGGAGGCGAAAAGAAGATTGCTGTCATCATTGGGTGTCTCAATCCCGTCGATCATGACGTTCCGCTCATGAGCCGTCGGTGAATTATGTAAGCAGACAACCCTAACTAAAATCGTCTGATTGTATGATCATCAAGACCAACGTCCATTCTTGAATCCTTCCATCCTCTGCATATGTTCCATGTCTTTTCCTGATTTCTCTCCTGGAAAGAGCCAGTGTAATGCCGCGTTCTCCTTTGCCAGTCATTTCACTCATGCCATCTCTGTCATCGCTGAGCTTCCAGCATGACGTTCATCAATACTGATACCCACTACTTTCAACCTTCCTGCTTCTTTATTGGCTCCTCCGCATGCGGTGGAGGTGGTAGACTTGATCTACCAGAGATGACGATGATAACGCTGGCGATCGCGCCGACCAACGACAGACCAGCGGCCGCCCACGTCATGCCTAAGAATTGTGACCCGCGATTGGCCGACACGCCAATATCTTTTCCATGTCTGTTGATAGGGTCGACAAACTTAAATGCCAGGATTGTTGATATGGCGGACGAGATTCCAAAGGCGATAAAACCGGTCTGTAGATTCGAAGAGGCTTAGTTGCGATGACCTTTAAAAAGAAATCAAAAAGGAAGTGCCATTGCGACCGGAATTTTGAGGTTGAAGGGGACGAAACGCGTACGATTGTGAACACAGCCTCCACAATCGCTTCCAGCCGTCCTCTGGACAATATCAACCACGCTCCTGCGAGAACTGCAACGCCAGTTGCTCCTGTTCCGATGCAGTAAAGAACAGTCATCGTCTTGCTGGTGACCTCCAGGACACTGAAGTCATCATCGATCGCGTCAGGCCAGTTGATGCCAGACAGGTTGACGCCTGGATCGAGGTCGCGTGAGAGTGCTTCTGACGGTTCGAAGTGGAACAATGCCGTGCGGTTCGAGCAGCCCGTGACCTTTCGCTTTGGATGGGGATTTCCAAGGCTGATCGACGCGCTTGGTTCAAAGTATCCTTCGCAGTATGACATCACGTGTACAGAGTAGAAGTCGTGGACGCCATCTCGAACAAGGTTGCGGATGGCGGCTTCAACGCTGGCGTCGACGGCTTGCGCGCGCCCGAGCATTGAGGTATTGAGCTGGAAAAGATCACGATGTCTGTCAGCCTCTTGCTTGATAAGTTTGTTTACGAGATCGGTCGACGTACCGTCAGGATGTCAGCTTCCTCGAGAAAGTTCTTCTGGGAACCGGCAAAAAGGCATAGCAGGCTGAGAATGAGGGCGGCAAAGGCGCACACTGTTGGTACGATGCCCGGAAGGGCACGCATGGCGGGCACTGGAGCCTAAGCCCTCCTCACTCTTGATCCTTGAAAGATTCCCAATTCACAGGTATATGACTCGATGAGTCTAGAATGGCCTTTTGCAGATACAGATATTAGTTTAGATGAGTTGCACTGATCTCGAACGACCACACAGCAAGACAACAGGATGTATCAGATAAAGAGGACGAATCTCGAATCTCATGCGAAACAGTTAACTCTAGCTTCGACAGCGCAACGTAGGTGAGGGCGCTTATAGGGTATGTACAGTTGGCGGCGGGCAGCTCCTGAACTGCCAGAGTGTGGGAGAATCCCGAGACATCGACAGAAGCAACCGATTGACAGAGATCCATCTATCTGGCGGATGAGAGCCGCCTAGCACAGTGCAGGCGTGCTCAGCTGATATACCATGGATAGCAAGTATCAGCAGCGTTGTTGCCCCTTGCTTGCTATGTCTCTTCCCACCTTCAGTGGTCATGCAGGGACCGCGCGTGTATTTGCTAGCTTACCATCATGCCAGATATCATCCGCGTAAATCCACCGCTAAACCTATCAAGAAAAGGCAGCTCGATGCCGACGGGAGGGAATAGCAAACCCCGTCAAGAAATGAAGGGCAGCGCACGAATGCACTGGGTGCTCGCGCCAGGTCCGCGTCTCCTCCAAGTTGCTGTTGGCTTGTTCCGCCCGACCTGTCCGGAGCGTGCATGCCCCAGCCTCCTGCCCGCCATGCCAGGGCCCGCCCTCTGGCGGAGATAAGCAGGTTACTTGTATAATGCATATTGATGACTATCGATCAGCTCGCATCTTCATAAACGGCAATTCTGTACAAATCATACAGGACGATTCCACTGCTTACAGAGATTCTACAGGACTTTTTCCTTTTCTACGCAGTTCTTTCCCTCGGATCTATTCTCGCGATCTGTCCGTTGATGATAGAGAATTAAGAGCACAAACGACTGCGATACGGTAACTTCAGAAGCAATAGAAATGTTCCAAGCAACTAGAACTTGACTATCCAATCTATGTCTAGCGTATTGAGCAGTGGCGAGGAAGGAGGTGGAAAGTTAGTAAGGGATTCAAGCCATCTGTTATATTATAGGTAAACCCACCTCTTTGATTGATTGACAGGCCACGGCGTCGGGATTTTCATGGAAGCCCTCTAACTAACCTTTTTTTGCCAGATCTTTGGGTATCTGGCTGCACATGGTCCTCTGAAAAGTGGAATAAAGCTCCATGTGTCATTAATTCATTCTGATAAAGAAGCTGATCGAGGTCACAGCATCTCGCATATATTAAGCATTGTTTCCGGGGTCACCCGTACATTAAAGAAAGGGTTCTCTCTGTCTCGTCTCCGGGGACCACAATGATCCATTGTTGATAGTTGATAGTTGATATCTTTGTCGTGGCAGGGCGCACAATCTGTTACTATTGCTAGATCTAGTGGGCTAAGAAAAACACATTTGCTTTGGTCCTTCGGGGGGGAGGGGGGGAAGATGAAATCTCCACTGTCATTTGACAATCATCATACTTTGCCTGTTTGAGTTCTTGTGATTCTTTCTAATGCTTCATCGCGACTATTATATCCAGATCCAGCGCGTTACAACTTCCGCCCAGTGCATATATATATATATATATAGACTGTATTAAGCATATAAACAATTTTCAGTTGCATTCCGCTTCAAGAAACAACTTCCTGCAGGATGTATCTAATATGATACGTTTTGAATGATCACATACGACTTGCCTCAATAGTTCTGCTGGCAATATGCGCAGTGTACAATGCGTCACTTGTGCACTGCAAAGAAAGAAAAGGTCTAGAGCAACACAGGAATGTCCCTAGAGCACCCTACCTAATGCATTGTGCTATTCTTCTTTTTTTTTGTCCGCGTAGTATATCCGTCCACCTACAGACCGGGGTCTTGGGCCTAGTACAGGACGAGGGCTGTGGTGCAGAAGTAGTATGTGCATACCTACTTTAAACTCACTGGGGCCAGGTAATATGCATATTGCGATCTTTTACAACGCTCCGCTCCGTTCCTGATTCTGGTTTGTCTTCTTGTTCCTGATCAGGGATACCTACTTTTTCTTGTGGGCAGTTTTCCATAGCCTGGACCTGCTGTCCAGGGAAATTGCTTTCCTTCAGGAATTGGGAGAAACTCTTGTGGGTGTCGTTGTCCTTGGTGCTTTGTTGTGCATGTGCAGCAGTTTCTTCCGAAGAAGTATCAGCAACTACTTATTTAGTAGTGTTTCAACATCCAAGGTTCCGCATATGCAACTATGACCCCTTTTCGGGCATGAGAGAAGCAATTTTTACACAGAAACTATGTGGAAAGAAGGGGTTCTTTTCGATAGAACAGATATAGTTACGTAGTCCTTAACCCTCAGAAGCACCAAGAAGTCATCGATATATATCCTCGCAGCCAACATCTCTTGCATTACCCCGTGTTTAGAATTTCGCCACTTACTGCCAGCCTCAAAAAATAGTACCTTTCTACTCAGGTGCTATGACTATCACACTCAATCCACTTGTTTTGCAACCCGCCAGCATTATAAGTAGTCATGTACGAAGTCGAGAAGGCCCCTGTGAACCTCTTGAAAGGATCTTTTTCCCCTTCTTAACTGATTGAATTACTAAATTATCGCGCGGAATAATTGAACAAGGCCGGCTGGCCCAATGGTAAGGCGCTTGACTACGGATCAAGAGATTGCAGGTTCGAGTCCTGCGTCGGTCAGGTTCATGTAGATCTTCCACAATTGGAGGATTTATCTATCACTTTTTCGCTGCAAGGTTTTTTTCTACACTAGAAGTGGTTTTTCACTATCTGGATTGTATTATAATCGCCAACGAAGAAAATTTTCTCCCCGTGAGAATAAAAGATTTCTCGATACTGGCTGCACTTCTGGCATATTTGTCCTCATTTCTGTGTTGTGCCAAGAGAAGATTTTCTTGTGCGGTTCGCCCGCACTATGGATGATAAATCGAGTGACGTCATCTCCTTTTACATCTAACCCCCAACCACCGACTTTTCTTGCCATCCTCCCTTGGGATCAAATTATATATACCATCGGATGATGCCATTGTCTGCTTACTTACTGTCTACTATTCCGAGCATATAGTTAAAACTGTCTTGGATCTAAAAAAGCTCTATAAAATGGAAGAATTGTTATTACGATTCCACGACTATAGAAACAGAAAAGTCGGGAAATCCTTGGACTGGCCTGCGGACTTTTCACCTGCAGCAGCTAGCTGCTTCGAGTTTGAGTTCGAGTCGATCGAGTCTCGAGCTAGCTTGTCACTTAATATCCCGGAAGAAGAAGCGGAGCTTTTTTTTGCCTTGCCAATAACTCCCATGTCTTAGAACCTTTTCCTAAGTAGGAAATTTCCCATTTTTTCACGGGATTGGAAGCCCTGTTGAGCAGCTGGCTATGAAAACTTCTGCTGGATTGATTGAGTTGGATAATAGATCCGGGCCTGGTCCGACATTGTGGTGGATGATGGATAATAGATGAATCGCTTAATAGATTAGGTAGATAAATTATCAACCCTAGAGAGAGAGAGAGAGAGAGAGAGAGAGAGAGAGATGTACGGAGTATTTAATTCATTTATTTTCTTCCTTTGCCGTATAGTCCAACCCCATGTCCTAAGTTGGTTGATATAGGCGCAGATAAGCATCCAATGCCATCGTAACCATCGCAAGCCTCAGGTAGGGGTTATATATATACATCATGTCCCATTTTCGATCGACCATCGTATTCTACAGTACAAGTCTTAAATCTTAAATGATATCTGGGTTCAGTAGTACAGTACCTTCCTCCCTATGTTTACTTAGGATCCAAGCCCTGTGCCTTCATAATCTCAACCATGCGCGCAAACGTCTTCTGGCGCTCCTGCTCGAAGCCGTTGAACGGGCCCTTGGCCGTGCCCACGGCGATCTGGTCCATGCCGTTGAGGAGGTCGTCGAGTGCCTTTACACGTATATTAAGTTAGAAACCACCGGGATAAGCATTCAGTTGGGAGAGACTAAAAGGTATGAGGATGGACGCACCTCGTCCGTGAATTCCTCCAGCGGGATGCCGAGCTTTCCGCCGTCGACGATATCGGGCTGGTGCTTTGCGTCGTGGAGTTCGGCTGTATAGGAAGAAAGAGAACTCCGTTAACATGGAGAAGTAGAGGTGAAATTGTAATTAGGATCTGGTTCTTACTCTGCACAGCAGGCGGGAAAATCTCAATGACCTTGACGTTCGTCTCCTTGAGCTGCTCCCGGAGCACGAGGAGCCAGTGGTGCAGGGCCGCCTTGGAGGCGCAGTAGTTGGGGCATCGGGTGATCGGGACCATGGCGAGACCGGAGCTCGTGCTGGCTACCTGTCAGTTTGGACCGTATTCGTATTCGAGTGCCTTTGTGTTTGCAGGCTCTCACCAGATCAACGCGGTCTGCGTCTTCTTCTCCATAAGGAAAGGCAAGAACTCCTTCGCCATTGCGAGGTAGGAGAGGTAGTTGGTCTGTTGTCAGATGTGTGTATCAGTCAGCTAGTGCCGGACAAGGCTGCCGCAACCGCAGATCGGATATCAAGCATATCATACCGTCATTTCTTCCACCAACAATGGAACATTCAGCGTCTCCGGCTTGCGGAAGTTTGCTCCGCGCTGCATCCCTGAGTTGAGGAAGACGCAGTCAAGGTCTGGATGAGACTTCATCACTCTGGAAACAGTAACAAAAAGAACAAAACGAATCAGCGCATCTGCCCGGTCATATACACATCATGTATATTCATTCCATTTCTTCTCCTTTCCGAAGGAGGCACATGTACTTACTCCTGAGCAAAAGCAGGAATAGCATCCAGCTTGGTGATATCGAACTGGATCGCAGCGGCCTTCTCCGGTCCATGTGCCTGCACAAACTTGTCCAGGTTTTCCTTCCGGCGGCCCACTGCGATCACGAAGATGCCGCGCTGGACGAACCGCTCGGAAAGAGCGAGGCCGATTCCTGCAGGGACAGTTAGTAATTCATCTTCATTTTTCTGTGCTTACGATTCTTTTTTTTTGGGAGGGTTCGAACCAGACGTCGCTCCGACGACGAGTATTTTCTTGTAGGGGAAAGAAGACATGCTGATTAATCGTCTCTGGAAATCTGCAGGGAAAGAGAGGACGGTAGTATGTAATTCCTAAAGAACTTAATCTGATCAAGTTGCGGTAAATGATAATAACAATAACAATAGCAATAGCAAATACCGGACGTAAACCACCACAACGACAAGATCCAAGGGGCACGCGAGAAAGCTTGGACCAGATAGAGGGACTCTTGAGTCTTGACCGACAACTCAGGTTGAGCTCTCCTAATACGTCAGTTATGTCTCGGCAGTGATATCGGATGGATCCACTGGAAGAGCGGAGTTTAGTTCTAGAATCTCGCCAAAATCCGGCGGACGGACGTCAAACCCTCCGACCTATCCATCTTTCGACATTATTAATTCCCCATAAATATTCAGGCAAGATATAGACATTAGTGTTGATTTAAATAATTCCAATTTCGATGGGATTTTTTTTGGTCCTCGCGCGGACGTTGTTGAATGCTTGCATTTTGTCTCTTTCGGTCGAGAAGGCAACCGGACCGGTTTGCGATCGGCTTTAAAGAGGCCGAAGTCCGAAGCTCCAGCTGTCTTGATCGGCAGTTAGGAAGAAGCACTTGAGCCGATTGTCAACCACAGACGCGACGATAGAGTAGTAGTCCGTAGGTACTACCCTGTTTCCAGGCGCATTGTGCAGCTCAAAGACAGAAGTTGGTATAAACGCAGACTGAGAATAATAATTATCAGAGAAAAGAAAAGAAAAGAAAATCATGATGCAAAAGCATCAAGAGCACACTGGATAGTGCCTGGCCTTCCATTCCAGGTAAGAGATCGATCCGCAAAGACGAATATGTCAGGTTGCTAGGCTGCCCTCTGCACCAATCAAACAGCCCGTATGATATATACCCAGATCAAAATAAAACAAAATAAATAGATGTCCTGTCATATCAGGACACAGAAAACACGCAGACAACCTTGAGCGTAACTTCTCAATCATAATAATGCGGGGCAGAGGCGTATGTTCTTGCTCCACATCATTATCATCCAAAAGCGTAACTTTTGCTTCATAGACAGAGACACACTGGCAAATGACATACGGGACCTGGCTTTGTGAGGTGCTCTGTTCCAGCATTCGAACTTCACCACACGACGATAAGTGAGAGAGAGAGGGGGGGGAGGGAAGCAGCAAAAAGAAAGTAAAAGAGGGAAAAAAAATTCACAGTATGATGTCGAAATAGGCGTCACTAAGCCCGACTGTTGCAGGCGTGGCTGATCTGCGATCCAATCGCGTTCGAGGGCCCCTACCACATCCCTGCTGGAAATGAAGATAAGGTCGTACGAGCTTTTGTCCAAGAGGCCAAATATATTAATACCACCCTATATATTTATAGTTTATGATAAATTCAAGAACGAAAGGAGGTGCGGACTAGGGAGGCTTCCGACCCCAGTCGGGTTACCTGAAATTGACAAGGCCAAAGAAGTGTTGTTCTTTGGGGATGAGCCTACAAGTATGGAATACATCCGACAAGGAATGTATGTGGGACATACTAAGGAGAAATAGCCTCCTTGCAGCGCAAACTACTCTATATAGGCAGCTCTTAAAGCGTAACCCGCTTTCCAACCCTTGCGCCTGCTGAACTGCAGGGGCCTAAGTGGAGGCAGCTCATACGGAGGACAAATCCCCAAGAGGAAACCCAAGCCAGCCAGCGTGGAGTAGGCAGATTCAGTCCCCTCTTCTTATACTTGCATCTCTTTTGTTCCTCCCCCTGAAAACTCCGGGCTTCTCTTGAGCACGTGCTAATGTCAGCAAGCTTCCCGATCGGAAGGAAGACAGCGGATGGGCCATGGTGGTTCTGTTCTAAGTTCGAGGGTGTAAAAGGGGCGAAGACAATTATCGACAGCTCTTTGTCGACAGTATCGTCTGCTGAACATGTCGATAGACATTCAAGATGTCCTTCGATTGATATCCCGAAGAGAAAACAGAGAATAATGCCGGAACCAGGGGTAAGGTAGACTAGGTGTGCGCGTGAGGACCACAAGAACACTGTACCAAAGATTTGCTACCGATTAGCTGAGAGAAATTAGACAGCAAACTACCCATGCAAGTACTGAGGGGATTCTGGGAGACGGCTAAGGGCGAGAAGCCTGTTCGAAGAGGAAATTTCTTCCTAGGAACGGAGAATCTAGCCAGAAATCGTCCGAAGCAGGACGAACGGGTGGTACCATGATAGGAGAAAGAGAAAAGGAAGAAAATCGCCGATCAATCTCTTCTGATTAATCCAAAGCGTTCTGGCCGACCCGCATGAAGACATGAAGAGGGTCAAAGCCAGCGGCTCAACCCGGGTGCCTCGGGGATTCCAGCTTCCAGGTCAAGGGACAAGACGCTAAGGGTGCTGCCCAGCCTGCCCACGTCAACATCCCGAACGCCACGGCCCGCTGTTCGACGCGAGAGCCGCGGACGGCGAGCAGACGTTCCTGGTTTCGAACAGAGGATCGAGTCCGGCGGCGGGGCTGACGGACAAAACCGGGTCACACGGGGAGGACATGCCAGGGGCTCTTCTGCCGCAGGTCGACCGAGTGGATTACGTTCCCGTGCTGGGGCGCGCAGAGAGAGAGAGAGAGAGAGAGAGAGAGAGAGAGCGGAAGAGGGGGATGCATGGAGGTGCAGAAACTCTGCTGGAGCGGGGCGTGATCCATGTCATGATGCATGGGACCATGCATCCTCGCCTTCTGGCAAGACGATCGACCTCGAGGAGCAGCACGTGTCAAGAGATGGCATGTTATGGTTGCCGATGAACATGCAAATCATCAATATATAACAACGGACAAGAGGGATGACGACGCGAGGAGAAGGATCGTCAACACCATGGTCCAGAAACGGGGAAAGAGATGGCTACTTGTACTGTGCAGCATCCATCGAGCCTGATGGCGTGGGCGGGAGATGCGAGCTCACTGGTCCAGGGCTGTGTCTGAGCGCCAGGCGCATGGCGGGGGGATTGCAGTAGGTGAGGAGATCCAGCGGGGTGGGATACCGTGTGTGCCCAAGTAGTGACGTTGCATGAAATAATCATAATGGCCTTGTTTCCCTGATTATTGACACCTGGATATCTATCTGGGATATGGTCGGAGGGGTCCCCGAGACTGCAGAGAACATGTAACTGCACAGAGTAACTCAGGCGCAACCCAGTCAGTGACACAAGCAAGAAGCAGCAGACACAGCTGCTGCACAGAGGATGAGACGCTCAGACTGTCGTGTGCTTCATGCATCGTGCATCGATAAGCGTGTTTCCACGGCGGTGGTCTGTTGGAGCAAGAGTTGGTCGCGCTTGGCCTGCGCACGGCGAGGCCGCCTGGGGCAGGCGGTGAAGGGCGCCGGGGCGGATTCTGCCGCCACGTGGGGAGATGGTTGGCCAGGAGCGCGCGGCCGCGCTGCCCGCCCGCTCCTCCGCCCAGCGCTCCGCCATGTTTCCCAAGCCGCGGGTCATCAGCAGTCACTTTCGCCCGGATGGGGCCGGAGCCAGAGCCTGGCGCGTGCCGCGCGCCCGGCGTCCTCTGGGCTGCCGTGGAACCGGCTGCGGGCGCCGACTTATCAGCGTTCCCCGTGCAGGAACGTGCCTCGATGCTTCGACGTGCGGCGCGGGGCCTCCGCGGCCGGCCCGGGCGCTCGTGCCCTGCTGTCTTTTTCCCCCGTATAAGTATCACGGCCTGGTCCCCTGCGGGAAGCTTGGCTCGCAGCGAGAGCGGCATCTTGCAAGCCTTGTCACACTTGGCTTCCCGTTGCCCTACCTGGCGGCGTCGACGTCTGCCACTCTCGTACGGGAGTCAGCTCACGCCGCAACGCCTCGTTGCTTGCCCTCCTCCATCTCCAGAGAGCCAAGAGGTTCGAATCATCGCGAGTCGACGCCATGGCGGACTACGGCCCACGAGCGCCTCACGGGCCCGACATGACGGGCACCCATGAGCCCCTCGAGGAGATGAATCTCGACGAGAAGGGCGCCTTCGACCGTCTGATTCGTCCCGACGACAGCTACACCCCGGACGGCGTCTACTGGGCCGACCTGAACCTCGTCCAGCGCATCAAGTTCGTCTCCAGCTACGACGCCGCCGAGGCCAAGCGCGAGCTCTCCAGCATCTGGGCCATGATCAAGCGGGATCCCCTGTCGCCCATCTCGTACTACTTCAAGAATATGGTTCTCCCCGGTGCCGGTTTGGGGCTGGAAGGGTGCGTATCCTCCCGTTGGGACGGTCCGGTTGATCGCGTCTGCTAACGTGTCCGTCCAGTTATGTCCTCTTCTCCATCGGCAACGTCAAGCCCCTTCTCCAGAGAGCCTTCCCCGCCTGCTGGAAGGAGCACAAGATCTGCAACCCCACGTGGCTGGCCGCCCTCGAGTATCTCGAGATCTGCGGCATCATCGTCGGGCAGATCCTCGTCGGTATTATCGGTGACTGGTACGCATTTCTTCCGGATCCCGCACGCGCGCAGCTCTCTCTAACTGGACCTGCAGGATCGGACGAAGATGGGGTCTGATCCAGGATGCTACCATCATGTTTGTCGGTCTCCTGATGCTCACGGCGGCTTGGGGTGTGACCCAGAACGGCTGGGTGATCTGCTACGTTTGGGCGCTGTTTTTCTATGGCATTGGAGTCGGTATGTTTACCCTCTTCTGGTTTTTGAATTTGCCCCTCGTCCGCTGACGGACGGTCGTGTAGGTGGTGAATACCCAATGACCGCTACCAGCGGCATGGAGAACGCTGTCGGCTCCGGCAAGGTCTCGACCAGGGAGGATCGGCTCCACCGCGGCAGGAAGGTCACCAGCGCCTTTCTGATGCAGGGCTGGGGTCAGTTCTTCAACCAGGCCATCCTCATTATCCTGCTGCTCTGCTTCCACCACGGCAGCGGAAACTACCCTTACTCCACCGTGTCCGTCCAATGGACTTACCGCGTCTCCTTTGCCATTCCGGCCGTGGGCACGCTGTGGCTGATCTACTACCGTACCTACCACATGAAAGCGGCCAGCAAGCAGCTTGCCGCCGCCAAGAAGAAGGCCTCCGTGACTGGCTACGATATCGAGTCCCTCAAGCTCACCATCAAATACTTTGGGCCCCGTCTCCTGGCCACCGCTGGCGGCTGGTTCGCCAACGATGTCTTCTTTTACGGCAACAAGCTGTTCCAGGATGAATTCATCTCGGTCCTCAGCCCGGCGACCAAGTCGGTCATGCCCGGCTGGCTGTATAACCTTCTGAACGTTGGTGTCTCGCTGTGTGGATACTACCTCGCGTCCTTCCTCATCGACAACAAGCTGTACGGTCGCAAGTGGATGCAGATCATCGGTTTCCTGATGGACTTCATCCTCTTCATTGTCCCCGCCTTCCACTACGACTACTACACCTCGAAGGAGCACATCCACGCCTTCCAGGCCATGTACTTCCTCAGCTCCTTCTTCAACCAGTTCGGCCCCAACTCGGTCACCTTCCTGGTTGCCGCCGAGGTCTTCCCCACGCCGATTCGTGCCACCGCACACGGTATCTCTGCCGCTGCTGGCAAGCTCGGTGCTCTTCTCGCGGCCGTCATGTACAACTACATCACCACCCAGCAGAAGTTCCACATTGTTCCCTGGTTCGGTCTCGGTGGCATGCTGCTCACCTGGATCTTCCTGCCTGACACCACCGGACTGGACCTCAAGGAACAGGAGCGTCGCTGGCACTACATCCGCCAGGGCCGTGAGCACGAGTACCACGGTCCCGCCATACACCCCAAGCACCTGTCTCTCTGGGAGCGCTTCCGCGGCGTCGGCAAGAACTACAACCCGGAGCTGGATTACAAGCAGAAGGTTGAGGAGTTCCGTGCCGAGTGGGAAGCTGCCATGGCTCGCAGGGCCGCCGAGACCGAGAAGGGAGAGGAGTTCGTTGCTACGGACACCGAGGAGAGCCTTCTGGAAGGCCACGTCCACAAGTACTTTGCGCGGACGAGCCCCATGTTCCGCGGCATGGAGAAGACCAATTTTAACAAGGTCGACAATTTGATTCTGCCGCCCGCTGCAGAGGGTGACTCGTCCTCGTCCGGGGACGAGAGACAGTCGAAGGGTAACTAATACGTACCCTAATCAACCGACACAATTGTCTCTGTCGTGCGCGTCTTTTTGCGCTTAAAAAAAGTTTTTAGGTTTTTACGTTTCGTTCAGCTGTTGGGCAAAGCATAATCGGCGTTAGACCGGGTGTGCAACCCATTCAGTGCGCGTTCGTATATATATACCTGCTGCTGGCTGGATACCACTCTTGCAAATAGAGTTTGCTTTTTTTGGGAATGGAATGATGTCCGTCTTCTGTGCAACGCCTGTGATGTAAACTTAACGGTGACTACTTAGGTAGTAATTAATGAGTGCTCGCTCAGTTGAGCGAGTTCAAACGCAATGGTTGGACAGTACTACATAGCACAACATACTGTAGATGTAGCAGATTTCGGCACTTGTAGATGCCTCAGATGGATGTGTGTGGCTCATAAAGGAGGAGAGAAGAGAGTTTTACAGTTGTCTGGAGTACCCCGCTTGGGGGTAGGGCAGAGCACATGCATTGTGATCGACAACACAACGTGGGGCCAACGATCGCATTGTCATTATTATTGATTTGCGACCAATTTGCTCTAGATATTAACAATAAGATACCTGCCTATCATTTATTAAATAATAATGCCGCAGGACCGAAGAACGGAATGGGGGTGCATCACAGCATCACAGCAATCAGCTATCTACCACTTCGAAGGAGGTACCCGTGGACCGCACCTCTTAGGGTAACTACGGGACGGGGTAGGTAAACCTCCCACGCCAAGCCTGCATTATTATTCTGCCTTTGGACCTTTCAACCTTTTCCCGAACGAAGTTCGACCACGACGTCACACGTTGCCCTCCACTCCCTCGACTCAACCAATATCAGCGTGAGCTCCTAACCAACGAGTGTTTTTAGGGCCGTCTGTCTATCTCGATTATCCCAAGGTTACCCCAGTCAGTACAAGGTGACTTGCTAGACTTGGAGAAAGCTGCTTTACATAGCTTTCCTGGAGGAGAGGAGGGCATCGCTCGGTTCGGTTCGGATTCAGATTCAGCTGTCTGGCCTGCTGATCCATCGATCACACTCATACATATCTCGTACAGTACATGAGTGAACAACGACGAACGGCTGGCTACCTAGGTTGAGGTCCTGCCTGTGCTGCACATACTACTACATACATATATACTGTACATCCATACATAGCAACACCCTATCTCTGAAGCTCTAAAGCCGTTTTGCTTCGTTGCGCTTTTTATTGTCTATCCTTGCTTTTTTTTTTTAAAAAAAATTCTCATCTACCAGCGCGCAGTACTGGCATGTGCATGTATGCACTTATGCACTGATCCGATCTGAGCTGGAAAGAGAACCAAAAAAGGAAAGACGAAGGGGAAAAAAAGGCTCTCATAAGAGAAGGGAAAAAAACAAAAGCAAAAAGCCAACAGACCATGCCCCTAACACTCTTCTCCCTCGGCTCCAACTCCTCCGGCCAACTCGGCATCGGCCACGTCGAGGACGTCTCCCTCCCGACACGCTGCCTCTTCTCTTCTTCCTCCTCCTCCCCAGGAGAAGAAAAGGAGGACCCCTCACGCGAGGGAGAAATCGCCCGCATAGTCGCAGGCGGGAACCACACCCTTGTCCTGTTCGCGTCCGGCGCTGTCTACGCCGCGGGATGTAATGTGGATAGGCGGTGCGGGCCTATCCCTGCGCCTGCATCTGCATCTGCGTCTACATCCGGGCAGGGAGGCGAGAGCGAGTCTGGACCTGCTTCTGAGGCGTCAACGTCGTTGCTGCGGTTCCAGAAGGTTGCTTTTTCGGATCCTCGGGGGAGGAGGGTCGAGAGGTTCAAGGACGTCTCGGCGACGTGGGATGCGACGTTTTTGGTTTCTTCTTCTTCGGATGGTGATGATCATGATGGCGAAGAGGTGTTTGTGATGGGCTCCGGGATGAGAGGGGAGTTAGGGCTCGGGGACACATGTACGCGGGCATCTGTGCCGGTTAAGATACCCGATTTCCCGCCGCGAGGGACCAAGGTCGAGTCGATCGCCAGCAGCGTCGGACACACGGTGGCGGTTCTGTCGAACGGGGACGTGTACGGATGGGGCGGGTCGAGGAAGGGCCAGCTGGGGGAGTCGGCCAAGGAGAGAAAGATCGTGTGGTCGCCGGAGAAGATCGAGGGGATCCCTTTCCGTGCGACGGGTGCGGCGTGTGGACGCGAGTTTACGATCATCGCTGGGAATAAGGAACGCGGGGAGTTTTTGATCCTTGGATCTTCGGACAGCAAATGGAAGGTCTTGGCTGATGCGCCTGCGCCTGGGACAGCACTGGGAAGTTACTTTCATATGGCTGCTAGTTGGCATAGTGTCTATGTACATCGAAGTGATAGGTCTGTCAAGGCTTGGGGCCGGAATGATCGCGGTCAGCTCCCTCCTCCGGATCTTCCAAAGCCCAAGAAGATCGCTGTTGGCAGCGAGCATGTGCTTGCTCTCCTGGACGATGAGCGGACTGTGGTGGCTTTCGGATGGGGCGAGCATGGCAACTGTGGTCCCGAGACTGACGCACAGGGAAATGTGAAGGGGAGGTGGAATGTGATTCCACTTGACCTTGGTGAGAACTCCAGAGTTGTTGGAATTGGAGCCGGGTGCGCCACGAGCTGGATCATCGTTTCGTGATTGCGAGATGTGCTCTGTAGAGCTATCCCGACAATGGCGAACGGCTGTCATGGATGGCTGGGTCGGTCTGTCAGGGACTACCGGCAACTAGAAGATGCAGGCCGTGAGAGAGCTCTCAGGTAGAATCTCCCAGCGGCATTGACTTGAGGAGACAAAGAAGTCGTCTCGGGACGGCATTGGTACGAGGGGTTCCGTTGATTGGTAGCCGTCATGAAGGCACATCTGCGACATGCCACCTCAATCGAAGAGGCCCAGGCCACGGACCTATCAACTGGTTAGCTCCAGCAACAAATAATCCGACAGATATACGGTACCTGCGATATGCGTTGTGTGGGTGGAATCGCGAATTCGTCATCGTTGGAAGCCCCTTGCTGTTGTCTATTGGGCATTGTGGGCTCTCTGTCTTGGATGCGCTGACCGAGACTTGCGTTAAACGCCCCCTTTGATCTATGTCAGTCGTCTTTTCACATTGAAAGGAACTCGACAGATATACCGGTTCGGCGCTCGCATCCCAACCGATCATATCCTCTGCCTCGTCTTCATAATTTGGCTCATCCCATTGTCGATCATCGTCCGCGGGAATAAACAAACTATCATAATCGATGCGTCTTGTAGGCACATTATCCCCTTCACTTTGGCGGGCTGAGGCCTGGACAGGGGGCTGAGTAGTTCTACTTGCAGGTGGGGGCATCTGCTCCGCCGTGGGAACATTCTTAAAGCGATTCACCTGCACTGGCCGTGGTGTCTGCCTGGCAGATAGTTCAGGTGTGCCTGTTCGCGATGCACTTGGTGCCTCATCGTCTGCTTCGCCTCTTGTCATTAGTGTGAACTCGCAAGTCACCCCTTCAAACTCGTATGCCAATTGCAGCGGACGGCAGGGACGAGTATATCGAGCTGTTACAATCACCTTTGCCGTGTCCGCGTGTGTAATCACAGCCTTGAAGTCTTTGACGTTGATTGCAACATGCAGATTCTCTTCAACCATGAATTCTTCAAAGTCCTTTGTCTCAATAGCCACAGATGTGTGGACTGGCTGCTTGAGGATCTCTGGAAAGCCATATCAGCAGGAGTCGAAAGAAGATAGATTAGAACAGAATCACATAACCCAACCTTTTCCATCAGTCACCTTCGTGGTAAAACTCGTAAAGATAGCTTTGCCGTTTTCGGAATAGATGTCCAGCTGCTCGGCAGAAGGGCTGAAATGCTCGATAATCTCCCGTAGAAACTTCGATTCGATTGCCCATTGATTTTTGGTCTTCGTCCTGTCGAAGACTGCGTGCTGCACGGTTGCAGATTCGTAGGTCAATCTATATGATTTTACGACACCTGGGAGAGAGAACTAGCTCAGAAGAAGCAGCAGAACCCTCGGTAGCAGGTAGAATTTACCATGTCGGCAGATCATCTTTACAACAAGTCTGCACTCTGCTTCATCTGCAGTATCACGTAACTCCACATCACAGCGTTCAATTGCAGTATCCTTATCCTTGAGATCACTTGTTCGGCCCTTGAACACGGAAAGGAGGGCCTAGACAACGTCAGAACGATAGAACAAGACCAGGGAAGTGAGCGTACCTTGAGATATATCTGGCAGGAGAATCTGTCGGAAGAAATCTTCCTAGCTGCGGGATCATTCTTCCTTATACTAAATGAGAATTTCTCGAAGAACTTGTCGGCGTCGAAGACGAAAGAAGCATATGCTGTTTTTGTCAAATTAAGGGCACTCAGCCGAAGCTTGGGTGGTGCTTGTCAGCTGGCAGGCGTCACTTATTTTCTCATTTTTTCTGAACTTACTAGATCGTACTCGGCCTCTATAGAAACACTCTCGTTGAATTTGGAAAGACAGGTGAGTGCGTCGTGCAACCGGATCAATGCACTCGGAAGGAGTGAAAAGGATAAAGCAGCCATAATTATCGTATATGCCCACGCAGCCAGATAGTAAAAACTACACGGTCTTCCGGATTGGCTTCTCCCTTGTCCGCATAGAAGTTCTTCAGCTATTTGACTTGATGCGGAAGGCAGATCGACGTCTAGTTCGTATGTCGGCTCGCAAGCCACTCACTATCCAATACAGTAGGCGGCAATGGGCATGTGGCTTGCTTATATAATCGCTGCTGAACGCGTCGGGGCGCGCCCCAGACATCATCACCAGCGCTTCTCAAAAATTTCAAACCCATCGAAAATCTGCCTGTTGCTTCATTTTTGGACTGAGTGTTTGCATGTTATTGCGATTGCCAATTTTCCGCAGTGAAAATGGTGGTTGCATTGCCTGGAGACATCCTCTATATGATCTTCGATCTTCTCAAAGCTGAAAAGGATTACAATACCATATATCAATGCGCAGTATCTTCCCGTTTACTGGCCGAACCGGCTTTGATGGTTCTTTACCAGTGAGGAAAATACCATACCTTTTTGTTATGCGGAATTTGGCTGAGATAGAAAATTAGACTGTACGATACCTCTCCCGTGACAGGCGGCGACCCTGTGGATAAGCAGTGGAAACAGAGGAGATTTGGTGTATCTATAGCCGGTCTTAAGAACGAACAAGATGTAGTTGTTCGCAAATGGGCGCTGATGTGGCGTTCGATTATTCTGTCTACTTTTGGCAGGACGTATCTGCCTTACTACAGCTACATTCGGTGCCTGAATCTCACGGACCTCACCACTCTCCTTCATGATCACAGATTCACCGGGAAGATAAGAGAGTATAACCCCAAGTTGGACAATTGTTTGCTCTATCTCATAGATTCTGATTGGTTTTAGTGAGTTCTTCTCCCGTGAGATCGAAGATTACGTCTTTCATGACTATGAGCCCAAAGGAAGCAAACGGCTTCGTTCGTCGAGAAGTTCACAGGACGTTCCCTCGGTAGTCGAGAAGCTCGGATCCGGTGAGTATTTTAGTTCTCTTCTCTCTTGACCCTATCTTGATACATCTGCTTTGTCCGAACTGCCCGTATATACGTTTCATAACATCTAATTGTCTCCCAGCTATTGCAAGCAAGGCGAAATCGATAAGGGAGTTGAGAGGAGAAGGTGAGTTTGCGATTGACCGTGCCCGAAATTTAGTTCTATTCTAAACGTAAGCTTCTTCAGTCTCGCCTTCTCGTCTCATTGAATGGATACCCGGGTTGCCCCAATTAGAGACGCTGTCAATTTGGTCGGGAAACGCGCTGAGCCAGCAAGCTGGAGAAGAGATCGGCACCCACTGTCCAAAATTTAAGAGGCTTACGGTATATATGTGGTATGTTCCTGATCTTAAAAAGCCTATATGATCCACTATTCACAATGCCGTGCATAGGTTGAACGGTCCCACTGGAAATGCAGAGTCCGAATCTGAGCAGTTTCTGAACTCGCTGCAACCTCATACTCTAGAGTATTTTGAACTGATTGGCCACGCGCAACTAGGGCCTCGTTCCATAAGGGCAATAGGCGCCCACTTGAACTCACTCACAGAACTAAAATTGACAAATCTGGACATTGAACCAATTGCCGAATTGCCTTCGTTGACAGCGCCCCCAGCGCTGAAGGTTCTATCCCTGACAGACTCACGACCAGCTATAAGAGATGAAAATTTCTACAAAATCGTCTCGAATGTTGCGGATTGGCTAGCCAGCTGTAGAAACCTCCGACAGCTGGAGCTCCGGAAATTCCTGGACGACCCCGTCCTCCTGTCTCGAGCCCTTGTTGATGGTAAAGTCCGCCTGACGAGGCTGTCAGTCCGGGGCTATACGATGAGCAGCGCTCGTGCTTTCCATGAAGTTCTTGCCTCCCAGTCCTCTTTACAGTGCCTATATCTTCAGGGCGAAGGTAGCGAGGTCGATGAGGACCAAGCAGTGCTCGTCCAGGCCCTCGGGCAACTGAATAATCTTCGCGAACTTGATCTAAAAGACATATCGGACTATTTCACTCCAGATCACGTTGCGACACTTACGCCTTTCCTGCCTAAGCTCGAGCAGCTCACAATAAGCGGGTACAACTTCAATGACGAAGTGTGGAACTCACTCTTATGCCTTCCTAAACTGAAGAACCTGGTCATCCATGCGTTTAGCGAGTTCACGGCCCATGGGATCCTCGATTTCATCTCGCAGCTGGGTCCTGATAATGAAGGATTCAATTTGTCCATTTTGAATGCCACCTCGGACGCCTATGTCCCAGCAGAGGCACGAGTAGTAATCCGCGATACTCTCGCACGTAATGTGGATGGAACCTTCGATTTTGAACTAGCCCGCGGTGAGTCAATTTCTGATGTTGTTCTTGAAGTCGATGTAGCAACTGACTGCGCACAGAGGAGTACACTGAATCGGAGGGAGATGAGGATTAGCTTTTTCATTAGTCGAACGGCAGGCAAAGGATATTCAAAATATCTGGTCGGAATAATGGCCTTGGATAGGCTAGAAATTTTGGGAACTCCATCAAACAATATAGGGCTTTGGCATCGATTTAGTTTTATTCTTGAAGCAGGATGTAAGAATAAGAATCTTGTCTGCGTCAGTTGACAAGTTCTTTGACTTTGTTCTAGACGTTAAAAGTCTGGGTGAAATGTCTGGCTCTGCTTGAGTGGGCACCTAATTCAATTTCCATTTCTGGTACCGAGACATGAGATTGTATCAGAAGAAACGGTAGCAAAAGGCTGGAGAATTCGAAGTCGAGTCCCACATTTATGGATGAATTGGGTAGTATTATGTTGCCGTATGGAGTAACACGACCTTTACGGGCTTGGCGGGGAACACGCGTTGCGGTCGCGTGTCGATCGGCGCACCGCGCGTCCGCATCCCTACGTGTATCGATCCATGCTCTCCGCCCTCGCCAAGTTCCATTCAACCTCCATAGTCAACACAGGCTAGGTCCTCTCCGCCTTTTCTTCATGTATTCATATCGAAATTGAATGGAGTGAAATCAACGACATCGTCCCTCCACAATGGCTGCCCGCGCGAAATTGGAAGAGCTGCGAGCTCTCCGCGCCGCCGGCAAGAAACGCCTTTCTACATACGAGATTGAAGATCAAGGTGACATTTACGAGGAGGTCGACGATGAAGGCTACAAGAAACTTCTCCGGCAGCGTCTCGACGAGGATGACTTCGTTGTCGACGACAATGGCGCTGGATACGCAGACGACGGTCGTGAAGTCTGGAGCGACGATCGAATGATTGACAGCGGCAGCGAAAGCGAAGAACCTGTGAGGGGAAAGGCGGCGAAGAGAAAACGCGAGGAGGAGAAGCAGAGGAAAGAGAAGATTAATAATGGCATCTCCAAGTATTTCAGCAGCAGCGCTGCGGCCTCTGCTCCCAAACCAAAAGTGGGTGCCTCCAGCTCTTGCAGCGCTTTTGCATGGTCTAACATCTCAAAAATAGTCTGTCGCTACCGCAGAGGATGAGGCATTCATGGCGGATCTTCTGGGCGAAGTCGATTCCAATATTCTTCCTACACATATACCGTCTAGAAACGTGGTCAAGTCTGAGACGCGACGAAAAGTTCGAATCCTTTCACCACCATTATCCGAAAATCCCAAGCCAACTCGAGAGAAGGGGAACGCTCCTGAGCTTCAGTCTCCAGCCGAACAGCCTCAGCTCAACCTTGATGACGACGAGCCTCTTCCGGGCGGCGGTGATGATGATGACAACGTTCCAATGAGCGATCCAACGCCGTCCTCTCCTATAACCAAGGCGGTAGAACGGAAATCTTCTGCTCCCATAAAGGTTGAGGAGAACGAGGAGGAGGATGACTTGATGGATATTGCAGAAGCCACTGGGCACCATGACAGCAAGGTCACCAGCGTAAACATGACAGGCAGCCGCCCCCCACCAAAGATCAAAAAGGAGGCTTATCCGTCACCCATGAGCTCCTCTCCACCGAGGGTCACATCTGACGCCGTAGATGCTTCGTGGAACGATGTCACCAACAAACTCAACGTCCTCAGCAGCCCTGCCACAGAGACCCGTACGTTTGGTAAATTACGAGCTCAAGATGCCATCGAAGAGGATGGGAGCCTGCGAATGTTTTGGCTGGACTACGCAGAGGTCAATGGCAGCTTATGTCTGTTCGGAAAAGTAAAGAACAAACAGACCGGCTCATATGTTAGCGCATTCGTCAAGATCGACAACATCCTGCGAAAGCTCTACTTCCTTCCCCGAGAGTACAGGCATAAGAATGGTAGAGACACAGATGAAGAGGTGGATATGGAAGACGTCTATCGTGAAGTCGACGAAATAATGTCGAGACTCAGGGTGGGCATGCACAAGATCAAACCGTGTACACGAAAGTATGCCTTTGAGCTGCCCGACATTCCAAAGGAGGCGGAGTATTTGAAACTTCTCTACCCATATGACAAGCCCGCATTACCTATGGACTTGAAGGGTGAGACATTTTCCCACGTCTTTGGTACTAATACCGCCCTCTTTGAACAGTTTGTCCTCTGGAAGAACATTATGGGTCCTTGCTGGCTCAAAATTGAGGAGGCCGATTTCACTGCTGTCAACAATGCCTCATGGTGCAAGCTCGAATGCCAGGTTTCCAAACCGGCGCTTATCAACCCTATTCCCGACTCCGAGAACATGGAGGCTCCTCCCTTGACGCTCATGAGTCTTTCGTTCAGGACCCAATTCAACGTCAAGGAGAACACGCAGGAGATACTCGTGGCGAGTGCAAGAGTCTATGAGAACGTCTCTATAACCGACACGACACCGCCAGAGAAGCTCCCTTGCAAGACCTTTACAGTTATGCGGCCTCCCGGATCCGCATATCCAATGGGTTTTGAGGCGGAGACGAAGAAACGGCGGGGTACCTACATATTGGAGAAGAGCGAGCAGTTCCTCTTGAGCAAATTCCTGGCCCTATTTGAGAAGATGGATCCCGATGTCCTCATGGGCCACCAGCTTCAAGAAGTTGACCTCGGTATTCTGTTGAACAGAATGAAAGAGAAAAAGACACCCGGTTGGCATCGTATTGGCCGCTTGAAGCGTGGAGAGTGGCCGAAGAATTTCAACAAGGGTGGTGGCTTCTTCGCCGACAGGCATCTTGTGGCTGGGCGATTGGTGTGTGATATCGCGAATGACATGGGCAAGGTGAGATCGTCAATGGTTTATGCGAAATTCTAGATCTAACACACAATAGTCTCTAACGACGAAATGTCAATCGTGGAGTTTGACCGAGATGTGTGAACTGTACCTGCCAGAAGGTAATACACGTCGAGATTTGGACAATGAAACGGCGTTGAAGACCTGGGCAACAACAAAAGAGGGTCTCATGAACTATGTCAGCCACTGCGACGCAGACACTTACTTCATCGCTGCGTTGGTGCTGCGTTTACAGATGCTCTCACTGACGAAGGTTCTCACAAACCTTGCTGGCAATTCCTGGGCTAGGACCCTCAGCGGCACAAGAGCTGAACGAAACGAGTATATTCTGCTGCATGAGTTCTATCGCAACAAATATATCTGTCCCGACAAGTACTCAACGAAGCAGCAGCAGAGATCTGAAGAGAAAATCCTCGATGGTGATGACGACAACGTCGATACCAAAAAGAAAGAAAAATACAAGGGTGGTCTCGTCTTTGAGCCCGAAAAGGGTCTCTATGACAAGTATGTCTTGGTGATGGACTTCAACAGTCTGTACCCCAGTATCATCCAGGAGTACAATATCTGCTTCACGACAGTCGATCGCACGGCAACTGTAGGTTCTTTTTTCCCTTCAGACGTTCTGCTTCCACTAACCTCCCGTTAGGCTGAAAATGAAAACGAAGAAAAGGTTCCCGAAGTTCCTTCCCCTGACCAAGAACAGGGAATCCTGCCTCGTCTTATTGCCACGCTTGTTAGTCGTCGACGAGAAGTAAAGAAGCTGATGAAAGACAAGCGTGCTACGCCAGAGCAACTTGCGCTGTGGGACACTAAGCAGTTGGCCTTGAAGCTTACCGCCAACTCCATGTATGGGTGTCTGGGATATACACAATCTCGATTTTATGCTCGCCCCCTCGCAATGCTTACGACTTTCAAGGGTCGTGAGATTCTCAGAAGCACCAAGGAGCTTGCCGAGAGCAAGCAGCTGAAGGTCATCTACGGTGATACTGACTCAGTCATGATCAACACGAACATGGACAACATTAGCGATGCTCTCAAGGTTGGGGAGGAGTTCAAGAAATCCGTCAATGAACGGTACAAACTGTTGGAGATCGATATTGACAACGTTTTCCGCCGCCTTCTCCTACATGCAAAAAAGAAGTATGCTGCCATCAACGTCACAGAAATGGATGGCAAATACGTCGATAAGCTGGAGGTAAAGGGATTAGACATGAAGAGACGAGAATACTGTGCCCTGTCAAAGGAGGTGTCTCAAAAACTTTTAAACGAGCTTCTTTCTGGTGAGGATCAAGAGCTGGTCCTCAACAGAGTCCATGACTACTTGCGCGATCTCGCCAGTAGTATGAGGGAATTCAAAATACCTATACAAAAATATGTCATCTACACGGTATGCCCTGAACCGAGGACAGATTTGTGTGCGATAAGCTAATATCGCTGCAGAAACTTTCCAAGAGACCTGATGAATATCCCAATAAAGAGACAATGCCACCAGCGCAGGTCGCTCTTCGTGAAATCGCGCGCGGGAAGACTATTAGGCCAAACGATGTAATTTCCTATATCGTTACAAACGGAGACTCCGAGACCGCTTCACTGCCCCCTGCAAAGCGCTCATACACGCTCCAAGATGTCATGAAGCCAGACTCCGGTCTGAAGCCCGATATCGAGTATTATCTCATTAAACAAATTTTCCCACCTATCGAGCGTCTTTGTGCTCCCGTTCCTGGCACAGATGCTGTTCGCCTTGCTGAGTGTCTAGGTCTCGACGTTCGCAAATACCAGATCAATACCTCTAGCACGAACAATCAGCAGAATACGGAGATCTTCCCTCTGGAATCACAGATCCCGGATTCTGTGCGTTTCCAGAACGCAGTGCGATTCACTCTTCGCTGTCGATTCTGCCACGAGCGATCAATGTTCGAAGGATTGGTCGCCTCGTCTCACATGTGTACACCACACGGTCTGGTTTGCCCAAACAAGAGTTGTGGGAAACAGTTCTCGGTCCTTTCTATCATAGCTCAGCTTGAGAGCCAGATTCGTGCACAAACGTCCAAGTACTACGAAGGCTGGCTTGTGTGCGACGACCCTGCCTGCGGCAACAGGACGCGACAGATGAGCGTCTATGGCCACCGTTGTCTCGGTCCTCGCGGCCGCGCAGAAGGCTGCCTTGGTCGCATGCGGTATGAGTACACGGAAAAGCAACTGTACAACCAGCTTCTCTATTATGCCGGTCTCTGGGACGTGGACAAGGCAAAGGCAGTTGCTGAGAAAGAGACTAGTGGCGAGAAGAAGGAGAGCATAATGGCTCTGGTAGAGTGGAATCGAACAAGATTCGGAACTATCAAGGGGGTTGTTGATGGCTACTTGAAGAAATGTGGACGACAATGGGTTGATATGGACACTCTGTTTAGCTTCATGTTGGCATAGGGCACAGGTGGCGTTGGTCTTTCTCGGTGCATTTTGTATATATTGAGACGTTACATGCTGGGATACTGCTTTTATGCATGGCTTGATTGCTTGATGACCTAGGCTTGGGTAATTGATGATTGAAATAATATTAAGAGGTTGATTTGCCGTCACTCGCATAACGGTAATTACGTCCCACTTGGTGTCCATATTTGATAACCTTAGACCCCGGGGACCGCAAATTTAGTAGCCCCCGATCGCGCGCACTTCTTTTCGCGACCCATCTCTGCTCCTCCGACTCGAGCCACATACATCGGGCCAGATCTATCAAGACATATATCAATATGTCTGTAAAGCGGGTCCTGGTAATAGCAGGATCAGATAGCTCGGGTGGCGCGTGCGTACACCAACCTCCGATGGGGTCCCGATGGGATTCCCCAGTTCCCTCATTGATCAACCATCAATTGGAGAGCATCAGAAGCTAACATAAAGAACAATCTGAAACCAGTGGCCTCGAGGCTGATCAGAGAGTACTCGCTGCGCATGGTTGCTATGCGCTTACAGCGACGACCGGCCTGACAGCCCAGAACACCCTGGGCGTCCAGGACATCTTTGTCGTGCCGGCAGCGTTTGTGAGGAAGCAGATCAAAGCTGCTCTCGAGGATGTCGGAGCCGACGTGGTGAAGCTTGGTAAGATATATTTTTAATACTTTTTTTCCCTTTCGGAGTTCCCAGTTTGTAACATCCGTTGTCTAATTTTTCACTCCACGCTCTCAAGGCATGCTGTCATCTGCGGAGACGGTTGAAGTCATTGCAGAGGCGCTGGTTACGCATGGAGTTTCCCGAGTAGTATTGGATCCTGTATATACCCCTTTCCTGTTTCTTCTCTTTATTTTCCTTATCTTACTCTCGTCAAAGGTCATGGTATCCACGAGCGGTTCGCAATTACTACCGCGGGACGCAGTTAGGGGTGTCCGAACAAAACTGCTCCCTCTAACTACTGTTCTGACGCCAAATATCCCTGAGGCGAAGCTATTGCTCGAAGATGCAGGGATTAGTTATCAAGATCCCCAGAGCGTTGACGATATGATCCAACTCGCCAAGCAGATTCGCGAGCTGGGGCCCAAGAACGTCCTGCTCAAAGGCGGTCATCTGCCTTTGACGAAGGAGCGCAAGGCTGCCAAAAGTCACGAAGAGGCATCAATCGTCATAGACGTGCTTTACGATGGAGAAAATGCGATACTCTTTGAAACTGACTTCCTTACTTCGAAAAATACCCACGGCACCGGTTGTTCGCTCGCCTCTGCGATTGCGGCGAACCTAGCGTCAGGGAAAGATATGGTGCGATCAGTGCGAAGCGCCGTCAGATTTGTGGAGGCGGGGATCAAGACGAGCGTTGATATTGGAAAAGGAAATGGCCCGATTAATCATTTTCACTCGGTCTATTCGCTGCCCTTTGCACCGTATGCCTTCCAAGTTTCCCTCCTCTATATGCCAGTGCGCAATACACTCCTAGTTGTGCCATTGCTAACTAAAATCCAGCGGTCGATTCTTGGAATATATCCTCGACCGTCCGGACGTCAAACAAGTATGGAAGGCTTTCACGGAGCACGAATTTGTCGCCGGTTTGGGCAGCGGTACGCTCCCAGTTGAGAGATTCAAAGAATATCTCATACAAGACTATCTATACCTTGTACGCAATGCTATATCAGGCCGCTATTCTATGATATCACTGACGGAACCTCAGGTCCACTTTGCCCGAAGCAATGCATTGGCAGCATACAAGGCGAAAACCCTGGAATCTACTGCTGCGGTGAGCATATCCTTTACTCTCGGATCAAGTATATCTTGCTTACGCGTGCAAATTTCTCTATTTAGTCTGCTAGAATCGTGCTGCACATCGAGAAGGAGATGGCACTCCACTTAGATTATTGTGCCTCCTTTGGTCTCTCGAAGGAAGAAATAGAGAGTTACCCTGAGACACAAGGTACCATGCTTTCCTTGGCCCGATTCAGTGAACATTCTCAGCACGTACAGGAGCACTTGCTGACATAGCGGCTTCCAGCGTGCACCGCCTACAGCAGATATATCCTTGACATAGGTCAATCGGAAGATTGGCTTGCACTCCAGATGGCGCTCGCGCCATGCCTGATTGGCTACGGTGCAATCGCCCAACGACTATATAGAGAGAAAAGCAGCAAGAGAGAAGGGAACAGGTACTGGAAATGGATAGAGAACTATGTTGCGGAGGACTATACGCAGGCGGTAGAGATCGGATCAGGTACGACTCACGCCACAGCCTATGAACGTTCCTACATCTAACTCGCTCGCAGCACTCTTGGAAAAGCACATGAGGACGGTTTCTCCCAGTCGGCTGGAAGACCTAATTAAGATATTTATCCGGGCGACGGAGTTGGAAATTGGTTTCTGGGACATGGGACTGGGTGGCAAATGAATAATAGGTCCGGGAAGGCCCACAGCGTGAGAAGGCTTCCAGAAGGATAGCTAGGGCAATGACTCAATGAGAAGACTCGGAAGAGCAAGTCCTGCGTAGTACTAATCCAGTAGCGTTCCAGCAAAAATAAAATCCAGAAAGAAAAGGCCGTGGTGGTCCAGTGACGTGCAACCGTGGCTCGCGGTGACAGAAAGAGCCGGTGAAGGTGCCGGGATGGCTAAGCGCCGACTTTTCAGGCGCTAAACCGCTTTGGAAATTTTTCTGGCTCCCAAGCGCCTTCCGCTTTGCCTCCAGACTCCTTCCCTCACCTCTTTTCTTCACTGTGCCATCTCCGTCTCTCCCTCTCCTCTGCATCCCGCCTCTTTTCCCTCTTCCTTCAGTCCTCTGTCACTTTTACACGCCTGGTGGACGTGAGCTGCGCGTCATAGCCAGTCCGTTTCTTTTCCCGTTCCCAGGTCTACGTGTCTCGGGTTTTTCCCGTTCCTTAGACGGTCGCTTCTCGGTTTCGACTCCGACAACACCGCAAGGACTCAATCATGTCGTACGGAGGCGACTACGGCTCTCGCAGCTCCTACGGAGGCCACTCTAGGTAAGCCGCCGTCATTTCGTTCTATCTGTGATAGTGTTGTGTCTTGGGGGTCGGATATCTGTGTTATCAGTCACAGACGCGGATGGAATTCAAATTCTGCTCGGGATCTACTGGCGTCGCTTGTTTCCCGGTCTAGCCGAGATTCGCGCTGTGTTTACAACAGCAGCCTGCTAATAGCAACACTTCCATTTGGATGTTTGGAGAATTTTTTCGCGCAGCAGCTAACGCGTTGGCTCAAGGAGCAACGGTTACCACGGTGGCGGCGGATACTCGAATGGCTACCACGGAGGTTCTCATGGATACTCCGGCGGCTACGGAGGAGGCCATAGAGGCGGAGACAGAATGTCCAACCTCGGGTCTGGCCTCAAGGCGCAGAATTGGGGTAGGTTTCATGTCCCAACAGAAACTTCAGATGACGATGCTGACTATAATGCTCCAGATCTCTCTACTCTGCCGAAGTTTGAGAAATCCTTCTACAAGGAACACCCTAATGTCACCGCACGCTCTGCCGAGGAAGTGGAGCGGTTTCGCAGGGAACATGAAATCACCGTACAAGGAAGGAATGTCCCCCGTCCGGTAGAGACTTTCGATGAGGCTGGCTTCCCGCAATATGTTCTCAACGAAGTGAAAGCTCAAGGATTCGAGCGCCCTACGGCCATTCAGGCTCAGGGTTGGCCCATGGCTCTTTCCGGACGCGATGTCGTCGGTATTGCAGAAACCGGATCTGGAAAGACTCTGACCTACTGTCTCCCGGCTATTGTCCACATCAACGCCCAGCCTCTTCTAGCCCCCGGAGATGGTCCTATTGTCCTTGTTCTTGCTCCCACCCGTGAACTGGCCGTTCAGATTCAGGCCGAAATGACCAAGTTCGGGAAATCCTCCCGTATTCGAAACACTTGCGTCTATGGCGGTGTTCCCAAGGGACCTCAGATCCGTGACCTTGCCCGCGGTGTGGAAGTCTGCATTGCCACTCCCGGTCGTTTGATCGATATGCTGGAGGCCGGAAAGACCAACCTCCGCCGTGTTACCTATCTCGTTCTCGATGAAGCAGATCGTATGCTTGACATGGGTTTCGAACCCCAGATTCGCAAGATCGTCTCTCAGATTCGTCCTGACAGGCAGACCTGCATGTGGTCCGCAACATGGCCCAAGGAAGTCCGCCAGCTGGCACAGGATTTCTTGCACGACTACATCCAGGTCAATATTGGTTCCATGGACCTGTCTGCTAACCACAGGATTACCCAAATTGTGGAGATTGTCTCCGAGTTTGAGAAGCGTGACAGGATGATCAAGCACTTGGAGCGAATTATGGACAACCGTAACAACAAAGTCCTGATCTTCACTGGCACCAAGCGTGTCGCTGATGATATCACTCGCTTCCTTCGCCAGGACGGCTGGCCAGCGCTATGTAAGTTTGCACCCTTTTCCGATCCGCCTATGATCGCATACTGACCGATCCGTCCAGCTATCCACGGTGATAAACAGCAAAATGAGCGCGATTGGGTCTTGAGCGAGTTCAAATCCGGCAAGAGCCCGATCATGGTCGCCACTGATGTGGCTTCCCGTGGTATTGGTATGATGAAATGCGATCTCCCCTCCCTCACCCCATTCCCCCCTCCCCTCCTCACCCGTATTGACGTCGTGTGAACAATGGCACGGTGCTTTGCTCTCTGAAACATGTTGGTATACATGACTCGTCCAGGCTTCTCGGGTCTTCTCATGGTTCTCATGCCAGGAGGACCTTGGACTTACAGTGCAGTTAGCAGATGTGCTTCTTGACTCTCCAGCTCTACCTCACAGCCCGCAGGTGGAGACGTGGGTCTCTTAGTTGAACTTGTTCAAGCTGCATTCCAAGGTTACTCCAGGACCGCGATGGTTGCCAGCTCACGGACTCACCGTAATGGATCTTAAAATGAGTCCAAGAGAGTGTTGCATCAAGTCTCACACGACTGAGAAAAGGGCCCAGGCCACGTTGCTTTTCCACTATTGCTCTGTTTGCTAACATAAGTGTGTTGAAGATGTTCGCGACATCACTCATGTGATTAACTATGACTATCCGAACAACTCGGAAGATTATGTTCACCGTATCGGTCGAACTGGTCGCGCCGGTGCCAAGGGAACCGCGATCACCTTCTTCACCACTGACAGTAAGTGTTCCATGACGCATTCTGGAAACTGTCTTTTTGCTAACATTCCTTCCTCAGATGCTAAGCAGGCTCGTGACTTGGTTACCATTCTCACTGAGGCCAAGCAGCAGATTGATCCTCGCCTTGCAGAGATGGCTCGCTACAGCGGCGGTGGTGGCGGCGACCGCCATGGTCGCTGGGGTGGTCGTGGTGGCCGCGGACGTGGTGGCTTGACTGCCTCCAACGCCGCTCCCCTTGGTCCCAACCGACGCTGGTAAAACATTGCTACACGCGATGTAGCATCCAGTTTGATGAACTGATCATATTTACCTTTACTCGAAACCGGTAATTCTTCTCGATTTTTCTATCTCATTCCGGCACAGGTGGCGTTTGTCGATTTTATGATAGATAGTCGGTTTCAAACATCACAGGTTTCCTCGAGAGAGATTATGTGTCTACAGATCGTCCGCGTTTGGTACCAGCAGACTCGAAACTGGATCCGCCGGTATTAGATTTCCTGCTTAGAGCAGATTCATTTCTCTGTCTTTATTTGACTGTGGTTCAGTCACGTTGAGACCTTCTCCAGCCCCTCGGCGGTAAAGGCGGGTATTCGTTTAGAAGACCTCGGGCTGAGCTTAGTATGCCCATGCCGGCGAGATATTGCACGAAATGGTGCTAGTGTGTTTCTATTTCCATGGCTTTGAGCTGTATCCAGTATTCACTTTGGGATTAGTGCGCGCTGGCACTGTTCACAGTGTGGATTGACGAAGCTAGGGCATTGACATTGGACGAATCAGAAATATTATCATTTGAGATTGTATGTCGTAGGCCAATATAGAATCGATCTATGACCATAGCCAACTATTCCTATTACGCAGGATATAAGGTGTATTATATGAGGCATGCATGAAATAAATTGTGCACTAAGTAGGAGGGTTGAGATCCAACGCGGGCCAAGTGCCGGAATCCTGGAGTCTAGTCCTTCCAATCTCCCAGTTGTGTATGCACATAGAGAAACAATCAAGCTTGATTTCAAATGTTACAGCATTACGACTACTCGCCTCAGATCTCTCCTCTAAGGAGTCCTGGTGACTAAAAAGGCTGTTTAATAACCTGGGCAAGAATGGTGATCAAGCTTTCCGGCTCTCCGATACCTAGATAAAGTACTTACCATCGGGTACCGTCTAACCTGATGTCTAGAACCTTGATCAGTATGTACATGTACCTACCTAGTCGCAGGAGGTAAATACAATAATGAACTGAGAGGAGAGCTATATTGCAGGTACAGTACAGCTGAAGATGTTGCAACAACATCTCTATTCTACATTTGGGCACCTTACATCGTTTCTCCAAATACTACAAGAGGAACCTTTTCGATAGAATGTGATTTGAACTGAAACAGTGGATGTTATTAGCCTTCTTGAGCTCGAGTACAGAATGCTGCAATGTAAGTAGGGCCAGTAGATCCGGCTTTCTGGATTGCCAAGTGGGGTCTTCTGATGTGATGTTTATATTTGTTGTAGAGATGCATTTATCTGTATTAGAAGTCACTTCGTTTGTTGCATGCTGCTACGAGTAGTATTGCCTTTGCGGCAGTTATAGAGTGGTCGAGATGAGAATTGTCCGATAAGGTGTGTGTACTGCATGTGGATATATATTCTCAACCTGTCTTCAAGATGCAACATCATAGCACTATGGATCAATTGACCTGTTCTAGCTGACCAAGCAAATGATTCAGAATTGTGTTTGTCCTGCACAAGCCCACATGCATTTGCAGGCTGCAGCTCTCAGGCATTATTGCATCACTCTCGAAGGACTATATGCCTGTTTGAGTAAACGATAGAAATTATCAATGCAGCGACTCCTTACGCACTACAGATCAATTCCAATGGATATAGCCAGCAAAAAAAAAAAACGCAAAAAAGACTACCAAAATACCCTGTTCCATGCCCCAGCTCAGGAAGCATGCATTGATGGGACTGGTCTCGAATCACGAGACTTGCGTTGTTGACTACGGTCTGATTGAATTGCATGTAAGACTAGATGGCGAATGCCAAAGCTTAGGTGGATCAATTCTCGAACGATGTGCTCTCGCAGTCAGCAGTCCACGGCTACGGTGGCATTGCACATGTACATCCCGTTGACGAGACAAAACGGTCCGATTGCATATATCCAATCATACATGCCTTTGCCGCTGAAATCCTTCCCTCTACATTGCAGCATTCATCATCAAAGCTGCAACAGTAGGCAGATTCGAGGGGATAGACATGTCAATGTATTATTGATGCCATGGCCCGATGTCATGAAATAGATAGAGTAGGATTAGAGGCGAGCTGGGTTGAGGCTCCAACCGCGGACCCGGATCCAGGCTAAGAAGCGCCAGGTGTACAGTACGCAGTACTAGAGTCGCCCCGGCTCGGGCGCTCCGTCGCTAGCTAGACTGACAGCTTCCAGTGCCACGACTCCGGTTCGCGTTCCGAGCATGATAGACGCTGGCCGGCGTGGAGTCCCCGTACTAGAGGTATTATTCCAATGTCCTAACTATACTGTACGCCAGTACGCTTAGCTGTTCAGTCGTGACGAGGATAATACCAACACCAAGGGGTCGTTCGCCCGCATCTCAACAGACAGACTCACCCCATGCCAGACTTAGTCCTTCTTGGCGTGATCACCACAGCCATAGGCGGGATTTGTTTTCTTCCTTCTGGAGTTTATCTCTCATGGCACATGTGCAGGATGTTCATCTCATAATAATAATGTCCTTGTCTCCCACTCTTCTTGGAGAAGGAGCAGGGATGCAAGTCCTTCACACGGATCACGGAAAGTATGAGTTGGCGCCGGACAACCCCCATCCACCAATCATGCGGCAATGGCCCTATCATAATGGAGAGGTAAAACAATAAAATTTCGACTTTCGCGGGTAAAGTATCAGACTATCTCTCCTGCTCTCCTCTCATCATGATGCTTGGCATTTTGCCTGACATGGTCAACAGAAGGTCAAGTAACATTATCGCCCGGCCCCGCAGCTTATTGTGCAGCGGCTCTGCAGCCATTGGTGGGTGTCCACTGTGTATGCAGTGACTATCTGTCTTGTGATTTACTTGCCGGGGTGTTCACCTGGAAGCCTGACGTTGGGGGTCTCCGGGATATTCAGCCATTGTCGATGTTGCCAGGATGAAAGAGATATCGCATTTATCTCCCTGTTTGGAAGACCTCAACCTGCTTCTGGAAGAACGCCTAATGATGATGGATGGTAACGCTATGCTACGCGGAGCTGTTGTTGGATATAGCTCGGAAACTAAACCGCACGTGAAAATTTAAAGCCATCCCATCTGTTACCACCAGCCTCAGTTACTACTACTTCCCCACGTTCCGGTTTTCATCTGAACTGAACTTTTTGAAATTCGGAGCCAGATCTCAGCTTTGCACTTTTGCAGCCACTTGTCTTTGTGGACCTTTGGAGTCTCAACGGACTCCGGATAAAGCTGTGCCGAAAATCCCCCTTACTACAGTACTCCGTACCCCGAGTCCCTACTGGAATGGTCATCGCCAACTTGCCTGGCACCCCTGTACGCAGTAATCATCAGGGTAATCATCAGATCGACACTCCAATCGTGCCTGTGCCTATGAAACCCCATGTGGATTTCCTGCATATTGAAAGTGCTGCTTTTTACCCTGCAAGGTGACTTCAGTCTGCCTGGGATCCCGGCAAGTTGACTTGGCCTTTGATTGCTGCTGATTTGTTCAATCTGCTGTCGCTTCACGCTGCATATGCGGCGTCGTTGCAGGAGCATGCCAGTTGCAATCTCCGAGGTGTTTCGACCATCTCGCCAGGGTTCCAGGCTTTCCAGCTCATCATTGGTGGCGCTCCTGAGACTAGCCCGAGCCAACACAAGACACACTACCTACCCCGCGAGTGGTAATAACAATGGCAACTTTGCTTTTTTTCTCCCTTTAAACCTTTCGTTTCCCTTTTCTTCTCCCGGATCCCGGGACATTATTATTATTGTCCGACCTCCTGAAGAGATCTATAGGGGCCCAAATATTATTATTGTTTCGTATCCAGACCTGAGCATGAATTATTAAGTACCTACTCCTTATTTGAGGAAAGTCTCATCTGAATCAAATGACAGTGAACACCTTGTCTCAATGTTCTATTACATATGAGACAATAAGGATCATTTCCACCATTTCGGTAACTTCATTAGTCAGAACCAGAAAATGGAGATAGATCTTGGCTTCTTGGTTATACTTAGTGGTCGGGGGGCTAAGACCTGGGTCTCGAGTAAGTACTGTAGGTACTGTAGGTTAGGACAGTTAAGTCTTAACTGGAAGTTGGTGCCAAGTTAGCCCGGGTTGATGATCTTGACTTTCAAACCGGAGATGGATGGCCTATAAAATTTTTAAAAAAAGATCTGACCAGCTTGTGGCGAATAATAATACCCATGGCGTCATGCGCAGCCTTGTTGGCCCAACTGGTGGCTTCTCACACTTGTCATTTTTAGGGTAAGGCCAGGTACGGGATCTAGGGAGGAAGGGCCCCAGCGAACTAAAACTCGAACAGTCAAATTTACGGCTTGTACAGTACAGTACTACTACTACCTGGTCGATACAAGAAGATTTTATTTTACAGCCTGACACTTACCCCGTGCCCAATAAATAGTCTGGCGGAGAATTACTCCGGAGGTTAGGTACCTAGCTAGCTAGCTAGCTAGCTAGTTCTGTTCTACACAGTACTGTGTACACAGACAGCAATCACGGGGAGAACGGTTCTTTGATTCCGCACGTGTTCTAGAATCTGGAACCTGGCAACTCATCTTAAGTCTTGGGCAATGATCGGACAAATAATAGCCATAAAAAAAGATCGGAGTCCCTGAAACTCAAAAGTTAGGCTCCCGACACCAAGTAGTATGAGATCATCCCGGGTTGTACTGTACGGAGTACATGGACATGGACATGTCCGGGGCTAAACTAAACTCCAATGTCACGGGTTTTGGGCTTCCATCGGTCAAGAACTACTATTACGGAGTGTACTCCCGTTCGTATGTAGGTATCCTTCAATTGTAGGTAGGTGTTCACCTAATGCAAACTTTTTTTCTCCATGTCTATTGTTACGTATGAATGAAACTTTCTGTCCGCTGAATTATTAAAAACTGTCAACAGTCAAAGGAGCTGATAAGAGCAGGAAACTTCTTCTCCAGCTTCATTTTTCCTCTTGTTCTCCCAGGCATCGGAGAATAATAGTAATTGGAGCATTATCCATTGAACAAGTGGATACTAAAACTAAATAAATATAGGCGTCGGACCGCTATCCGCACAGCCCGTCTACTCGACCTCAGGTAAAGCGCCAGCTGTCAAGGACAAGGGGTAGGTAGGGAGGCTGCAACGGTCTTGCAAGAATTGCTACTGGCTGCGCCGCGGAATACTCTGTACAGCAGCGCCTCCAAACGGAAGCTTGCTGCCGCCTCAAGGAGAAGATGATAATAAGCGAGCATGATTCAGGTTGTCCGCATCAGTTTATGCAGTAAGTGCGTTGTACACCTGGGGTACTACTACCGGGGGTTGCATTCTGGTCGGTGTGTGAAAGTAACACTGATCCTCTCGGTGAGTCCGGCACATAATCCTCGCGAGTCGCGAAGTAGACGAACGTAACAGGTACAGGTAAAAGCATCATAAGCAGCATCATCTGATTTCGGAGTCGAGAGATGCATCGTTGGAGGTGGTCGAGCAATCGAATTTTTTAGGGCGAAAAGATTTCCCTTCCTCTGGGTTAAGTTTGCTGTTAGCCATCATCGGGTAATTTGTGCCGCATAAAATAGACTACATATGTAGTATGATATCAACGATCATCGCATCACATCACATCACTACGGAGTAGGTAGTTAATCATCCCGAGATAAGCCAGATGCTTTTCTTTTTAGCTATCATCCAGCATACACGGAGTACGGAGTCCTCCGTGCTCCGTTATTCTTTTGATTTCCTTTCCGGTAACCGCCAAAGTTAAACCGCGCGTTAATCATCGCGTGATGACGGCAAAGAAAAAGACCATCTCCACACTTCATTATTTTGTTGGAAGTTGGAAATTGTTTAATATTTCTATTTATTATTTCAAGGTTTTCCTATTTATTTAATCGCGCAAGTCCGCTTTTCGCTACCACGGTTCACCCGTTCGAGCCAAGAAAAAAAATGTATGGAGTATGGAGAGTCAGGGACAAGACCATCCTCCTATCGTGGAGATGCATGCCCCTGGCGTGACCGGTCCTGCAGACGGCAGCTCGTGCCGAACGCTTTCCACACAAGACATGTCGTGCCAAGACCGAAAATACGGAGTAAATAGCATCCCAAGGCTCAGCGATAAATAAATGATGTGCTTGGCATCCCGTTGGTTCGACTTGGTTGTCTGTGCTAAAGTACGGATCACCAGTTCGAGCGTTCGCCGTTGAGAGATGGACTCTTCATCATCCTCGACCGTTCGAGGATCGGCTTCGGGATGTCATCCGACACCGAGCAGTGAACACGCAACCTGGAATAATAATTATTAATCCACCTCGCACCGGAGAAGAAGACTTGAAGAAGGAGGTAAAGCCGAGGAGGAGCACATGCAGCTTCCGGCAGGTGAGATTTTGTTACGTCGTCTCTGCGGTACTGTGCAAAGCCGCAAGCCGTGCTTAGCCTTGGCGGTCCGGCACATGTGGAGTTCAACTCTACCGCGCCGCCGCGGCCGGCCAATCCGTGGACGATGCCCAAGATGGGTTAACAAGATGGGACCAGTTTCTGGGCGTTCGAGCCGCCGGCTATTTTCGAGCGACCGTAGAACATGCATGGAACATGTAACGATGCAGGCTTTTCCCTGGTTCTTGGCCCCGACGTAGGGAGGAAGGACTGGGTGTTGGTTCAAAAGGGGACTCGGTGAAGGATCTTCTTCCATCTATGCACCGGAGGAGCAATGTAGCCATCGACCGCCAGATTATTACTGGGACTGCTCATCTTCGTTTTCCGCAGAAAAAATCAAGGCGGAAGTGGTTAATGCGGGGCGGAAATGCCTGACCGGTTTACCGTTAACTTTTTTGTCGAAGCGATGACGGAGTCGGAATGCTGCCGACGGTACGCGAAGAGCCAGCCGCACGGCGGCACAGCGCACCATGTGTATCGCAGGCCCACAAGCGAGGACGAAGTCCGGGAGTACCTTATGGGACAGCAACAATTTTTGACGATGTGCCTTATCGAAGAGTAAACAATTATTATTATTGTGCTGTCACGGGATCGCATTTCCCGTTGGTTCCCCCTGGCACATGCTTCTTCTTGAGTAAGTGATCGGTTTTTGAGATTCCGGGGGGCTCGAGCTTTCCTGAGGCTCCTCTCCGTGGAATATCCTCTTGTGGAAAAGATCGCTGAGGTAAATTATTATTCTGAGTCCGAGATCGTAAAATGTTAGTAATAGGGATTTGGAAGCCTCAATCCATCCATTGCTTGTGCTCTGTGTGATCTGATATCGATTTCATTGGCACACTAAGATAAGAAGATTCAACGGAGGCTTAGAGAGGGTATCATCCCCAGATGCTGAGCCGCTGGGATAGATCGTAGAGCAGATCTCGCCTCGATCCTGTCTCTTTGGTTTGGACGGCGGCGGCCGGCCAGCGCCAATATCTTTACCCGTTGGACGGTCTTCCCGATCATGATGAGATTTAAGCTCAAGCTCGGGCTCCAGCTGACTGGCTTTACCTCTTTCGGTAAAGCCGTCACTGTTCCTTAAATTTCAAACTGTTTTCTTCTATTCGAGTAATCAGATTGTCAGAAGTACCAAGATCTTTCAGCCAGCTCGGTTTGCAGCCAAGTACCTACTATTCAAACTACTCTGTATACAGCGCAGAGTGACGGGAAGTTGGCAGACTTATCTTGAAGAGTTGCCGCGTCGAGGGCTGAACATTGACCGTTGTGTTTTTCCCCCTTTCAATTCTTCCTTTGTGGGCCCTGTGGAGATTCAAGAAATGAAAATTTCCATGATTTGACACTGTACACATTACTTACCATTTCATGTACTGTTTGCTACAGCTCATCCGGATGTCGTTATCTCTGTCAGCACCTGTCATTGATGTGTGAGTTGCAAGGACATGCTGCATCGTAATCACTCCCTCTTTTGAGGACTTCGACGTGATATCATTTTTGCAATGGTACTGTGGTACTTCAGAGAGCGTAGTGGGCCCCCTAGGGATTTGTACACGAATTGCTGGAACTTGGACGGGGATTTGATTTTTCGAGAACGCGATCAGATGAGATCTCCTACACGGTCACCATACGGGGTAAACCCGCGCGCTCAGAGCCGATGGTCCGATGGCCGTTCTCACCGTGCCTCACGGCAAGCATCAAGATTCACGCACAGCCATTTGGCGTCATGCATGACGCTTGATCAGGAAGATGGGGTTCTTGTCCTGCGCGATTTGTAGCGGTGTCGGTGTTGGCGGGCGGGTATGCGTGGGCTTTGGACAGGTGGCGTACGGGAGGACTGGACGACCCGACGTACCGGTGGCAGCTGGGAGTTGGGGAAGCACACATTCTGTTCACGGAGCCGCGGGAATCAAGATATAAGACTGGTCGGGGAGCCATGGGGATGCATGATTCCCAGAATAGACAGCACATGCTGCTCCATACATTCTGCGACAGGCTGGTAGATGCGACGTGGAGGCATCTTGTCACCTGGCTTCTTCTGCTGACTCTGGAGAATGCTGAGAAATGGAAGGATTGGGATAATGCTGGAGAAGGATAATTGACGCAGTACTGTGTAGTAGATCGACAGTCGCGCACATGACCTCCCACCTTCAGGTCCCACCGAACAGCACGAGATCCATATTCCATTTCCGTCGTCTACAAGAGTATCACGTACGCAATTCTGAGAATTCCGTACTCTGGAGGCAGAACAAGCTCCATCGTAGGCTGTACGGAGCACTCAACGAAGACGTCTTACAGGAAGACAATAATGTTGTTCTAATCCATCGCGATCCGTACCGCTTACCTCGCATAGTCTGTTCTGCAGAGGCCCACTGACAACACCCTCTCAGGACTCTGGATCTCTTCCGCGGCGTGTCCTCTATTTTTCCATCACGGTGGCTTGACGGCCTGCCGGTATCACGAATACAGCAATAAATTACGGCCGCCGCACCCTCGCCCCCACCGGCCGCGGCCCCTCGGCTCCGGCAGCGTGGGGCGTGCTCGGCCTCGCTGGCCAATCGTGTCGGGGGTTCTGGCAAACCGTCCAGTCTAGAGGGTGCCGTCTCTCGTCGCCATCTCCCGATGCAGCCAGCACGACAGCGGACAGACACCGCGCTCGCCAACCAGCGGCGTCCGCCATCCCTGAGCGCAGACACCTGCCATCGCCCCTGCGCTGGCACCCTTCCCCCCTCTCTGCGGAACGGACCCGGAGTGTTCCTGCCCGGCCTCCGTTCTCCGGAGTCTGTCCGCACGGTGGACGGCTGCACTACAACTGCTTTGGGCTGCTAGTTTCCCCTCTCTCCACGCTATCGGGACATCTCGACGACCAATGCTCCATCTATACCGCTCTGTACACCGGAGTACGGAAGACGAAAGATAAAGTACACAGTACACAGTACTCGGTACGGGGTACCTCGACCTCGAGTATCGGGACTGCTCTTCATTGCACTGGGCTGTTGCAGTCACCCCAGATCCTTCAATTCAACGAGCATCTCTGTTCACGATTTGTTGTTTCTAGTATCAGAGCCTCTCGGAGAAACGCTCCTCACAGTACAGCGACTGTTGATTTGTCACGAACCGTTTCTCTGTGCCTCCACTCACGCGTTCCTGACTTGCGCATCCGTACACCACACATACGGTACGCAAGCTGTGACTAGGGCAGAGACGAGAAAGTTTTAGGCCTACGGGAGCCAGAGGGAATCTCCCGACAATACGGTCAGCTTATCTCCAGCTCGAAGAGAGCCGCCAGCTAGGACAACTAGGTTTGCACAAACTGCTGCTAGCGGCCCCGGCAAGAGACGGGTGTACCCAGTACCTGGACTCGGCCGTACTTTTCCTGTACGGCGGTGGTACCCTGGACGACGAACGTGGGCCCCGTTCATCGGCACGCGTGCACTTTCTTCCCCCATTTCCACCAGTGGCCGTCATCTTCCCCTCCCAATCGCCCAACCGACAAAACCTATCACCAGCAACCATCATCATCAGCGGTCATCTCAGAAACTTTTGAACTAGCATCCTGCCATCCAACCATCAACCGTGCTAGGCCAACAAGCCCCCCGTTGGACCCTCCACTTTCCAGATCCAACCCTGCACGCGCGCTGTCACCGCTTGCCCCGACCTGCGCTACACCTTTTCATTACTAGGGCCGCCCTAAGCCCTTCTCAGTTCATCCGAGCCGGCTAGGTATCCTAGCTCTCCATCCGCCTGCTGGACGCCCAGCTCAGTCTCTGCGTGCTGCGACGCTGTCAACAACCCTGGATCTCCAGTCCACGGCTGTCCGCGCTAGGGTTCACGACCGCGACGGCAGCCTTTTACAATCTCCCCAAGCTCTTACACGCGCTCCGTCCGGCTATCAGGCCTTACAAGTATCTATCGACAACATCGCGCTATCACGTTCCCCCTGTTTGACCTCGAACCCCCTTCCCATTGAACCTTCCCGAGCGAACGGCGAAATAAAAAGGTTTCAGCCTCGCCACCCGGTCGTGGAGCGCTTGGTTTTACGTGACCAACACACAACGGTCAGGGGAGGAACAGCGGAGCAAAGAACCTGCATCCATACAAAAACTGAGGGGGGGAAGGGCGAGAGAATTAAAAGAAGATTGAATCTTTGGGCCCTGATATTTCATCAGAGTGGGTCTTGTTGGTCGGTTCGCCAGAAGTGCGAAGACCCCGTCACCGCAAAGAGACAGTGCTCCGCCCGAGGGACCAGCAGCAACGCAAAGAATACTCCGGAGTCCATCCAGTAGCAGCCCCCTTCGTTGCCTCCCTTGCCAACCAGAGGCGAAAAATACGGGCTCCACGGGCTCCACCGCACCCACGGCTCCCACGAGGTGCCATACCTGCGTCTCTCCTACCGAAAGTCTCTTGGTCCCGTCCGAAGGCTTTTAGGCCGCCTCCTCTGCCCAGGTCTCTTTCCCCCTTCTGCGACAAGTGTACCCGTCGACCACACTTTCCTCCCATTCCTCCGTCGTGCTTTTAGGGTCAAAACCAACCGCGTTGCCACGGTCGAAGCATCGTCTCTGCACTACAACCGTCGAGCTGGGAACCTCGCCAGGCACCTTAGTCGCCCTATCCCGGCCGCCTCTAAACCCTCTCACACCCCTCCCAGCCCGCCCTGAGCTCAGCCAGGACCATCCTTTCCCGCCGGTTCCTCGTGCTCTTTCGCCCACCGCCACCTGCAAGGCATCCTACATCCACCCTAAAAGGTGACTAAGGCGATTAAGCATCCAACGGACACCACGTCCTCAAGGGAAAAAGAACAACATTCACCGTCCGACTCGACCACAAGCTTCGATCGGACGACGTAACACCGGTCTCTTTCTTTTTGTTTAGCAAGAGATTTCAGGTGCAGTGTTTGATACAATCCCATTCTCACTTAGCCATCGTCCTGGGAGAGAAAGCTCTTGAGTCGCCGAGCTGCAGTCCATCTCATACCCACTAAGTACGTTGAAGAACTTTGAACTTTCGCCACAGAGTTCCCTGTGACAGCCTTCCTGCCTTTCCTGCCTTCTTCTTTATTCAACGCAACCACTCGATTCGCCTCAAGCAACACGAACTCATCGTTGTGGCCACACGTCTAAGCAGGTCCGAGGGCAATCGTTAGGAGGATCTTTGGGAAAAGCAGAGAGCGCGACACAATCTATATTATATGGACAGGCCTGCATCTGATTTCGCGCAGTCAGGTTTGCACACTCCATATCCACCATTGCCCGACACAAATTCTGAATCCCCAGCTGCAGACCAGGCATCTGCTGCTGCTGCCGCCCAGTACACGCCGCAACCTGAGGTTCGTCCCGCCGCAACCACCCAGTACACGCCGCAGCCCGAGGTTCGATCCGCCAATATTCCTTCCTCCAACCCGCCGCAGTCGGACTACGGTCTGAACCAACCCACCGCCGGGCGCTCACCAGCCTACCCGGACTACCTGGCCCGCCAGCCTCAATACCACCACGCGCCTGGTACCCAAGCCGGCGGCGCGGCAGGTATGGCTCAAGCAACAAGTCCGTCTATGACCCTGAACGATGGGCAGCAAAATGACCATCGTAATAATCCTTCGAACATAAAGTCTGACGCGGACGTTCCTATAGATCCCTCGATTGCGGCCTCCAGTCCGACCTATCCTCCTCCCTACTCCCCCTATCAACCCCAGGGCCATGACATGACCCAGTACCAAGGACACCCCCCCCCACCACCACCACCTCAGATGTATGCGCGTCCGGAATGGTCGCATGGGTACCAGCATCAGCATGGTCTGCCTGGGCCTTATACCTCTCCTGCCACAACGGTTGGTTCCGCCTCCCCTGCTGCGACCGCAGGGCCGCGCCCTGGCCAGGTACGTTTGTTACCGTTTGGCGCATGATTTGAAGGTTGCGCATTTGAAATTTCTGCCGTGTTGGGTACCTGGAGTTTTATCTGTGCGGCTAGTTCCAGGACTCAACTCGGAACCAGCGGTCGTCAGATGGTTGGTCATGTTCATATGCTAACCCTTTGTCATAGGTCTACTCATTTGTTCCCATCCCCGGTGCCCAGCAGCACAAGCGGCCTCGCCGTCGTTATGAGGAGATTGAGCGTATGTACAAGTGCGGGTGGAATGGTTGTGAGAAGGCCTATGGCACTCTGAACCATCTGAATGCGCATGTAACAATGCAGTCGCATGGATCAAAGCGTACTCCAGAAGGTAAGTTCTTTTCTGCTTTTTTGTTGTTAGTATATGCATGTTTTGATGAGGTTCTGTCGCGAAACACTCGATGCGGTTAGTCCGGCCCTAGCATGCTAGTCGCGTTACACAGCGCTGGCGCTGGGCGACGCGGGACCGCAGTAGCGTGCGAAACGGCGTGAAGGTTAAACCACACCGTCGCACCAAGCCATGCTTATGACGTCGTTGTGTCATATCACATTTCAGTCTTGCGACCACGTGCTAACTGCTGAAATCCAGAATTCAAGGAAATCCGCAAGGAGTGGAAGGCCCGGAAGAAGGAGGAGGAGGCGCAGCGCAAGGCTGCTGAGGAGCGTGAGCGTGCCGCCGCCGCTGCTGCTCAGGCACAGCAGCAGCAGGTTGAGGGCGGTGCTCCCGCTGACCCCTCGCAGGCTGCTCAGCCGCCTTCATACCCTGGCGGTGTTCGACCTCAGCTGCCTCCTATCGGGTACCAACCCGCTGACGGGCAAGTACCTGGCCAGTACGGTGCCGCTGGCGCTGGTGGCATGGTCTACCCTCAGGGCAATGGGCAGATGGCGTACCCAGCCAACTACCCTCACTCCCCCTATGGGCAGACCAGCCAGGTGTACCAGCAACGTAAGTAGCTGCCGTCTTTATCACCTTGCTCTCTCTTCGCATCCTCGGGACTAGCATAGCATCGCATGGATTCGGATATGGAACATATCGTCTCACATTGTGGTGCTGACGGCTGATTCTCTAGCGCCAGACAACCAATCCAACAACTATCAATAAACTATGGCTATCAATCTTGCTCTGCGTCTGCTTCTTTTTAATCTCCTTTAATCCCGCATCGGCAGCCCCGAATCTAATCCGGAAGTCTTTCGAACGTGATACCATATTCAGCCCTCGATTGATCTGGTCAAAGAGAGAATGACTTTGCGACTTGTTCCTTTTTTCCCGCTTTGTTTTTTTGACTTAGAGCTCATGGAAAAAAAAAAGAAGGGAAGTTTTAGTTTTCCGTGGACGCTGGCGGATCTGATTTGCGGGCTTTGGCGGGAACCTTTGCATCAACTGAGCGTTTTTGTCACCCGTCCTGTGTTACAGATTTCCCTTCTTTTATCCTGTTCGTCCTTGTACCTCCATTATGCCATGTCCATTGTTTCCGCCTGCTCATCTCTCTCGACCAAAACCATGTTACCCTGGGCTTCACCGTTATGGTTTTTCCCATTGCCCTTCCATCATCTGTTCCTCCCGACACCGTCTCGCGACCTTGACCTCTATTTCTGTCTCTTTTCCGGCTGTTCTTCACCTGTAATTGTCAGACTATGAAGAATGTCTCATGTAAATGGAGAGAGGAAGGGAATTGAGCATGCATATGTATGCATGCAGGCGTATGGGAAGACATGAAGGTGGCGTTCTTACGAGAATGATATGACTCTTCGTGTCATATCCTGCATGTGGAGTCAAGCTGAGACAGATAAAAAAACTAGGGATGAAGATGTGGAATCAGTACAGAAGATCCGTTTTGAAGCAAGAGTGTTTGCGAACTTCATGTATTGTATATTATTGGCTCTTCTGTGTACCATGATAGCATTAGCCGTTATCGTGAGTGGTTTCTTTCCTAATTGCCTGTAAGTTACCTCGTTGCAGAAATCCCTCATGCGCGCAACGTTGTCGAGGATGAAATTCTCAGAAGACTGGTAGAAGCGAGAGAGTACAGTATGGTAGTACCCCTGCATTCATGCTATGACCGTAACCTTTCTCATTGGTGTCCTTGATTTTGTCTCTTGCCCAGAAGAGACTGCCAAACTATTCATTCGTATCCTAGCTTTAGCAGTTCAGCTACTCTGAAGTTCTATGATCTCCCTACTCCCCGTAGAAATCAGGGAAAAAAGGGGTTCGAGTAATGTTCAGCGATGTCTAGGGGTCTAAAATTTTATCCCCACAAATACATATGCTCGATACCTGAGGGATTCTTGAAACTTGTGTCGGGGATTTATCAAGATTAGCGGGTGGCAGTGCAAGACACCGGCCCTCCAAGGCATGCTCAGCTAAAAATTGGCGCCGACTCGGGAAGCTTCCCGTCCCAGAATCTCGGGACAGGTGCCCCTTGCTTTGTATATTAATAGCCGCATCTTATTTTACCTACCTTGCATAGGTAGTGCATGACGCTCTTTCTGGAGTTTAAATGTGTTGCGGGGATCCGGGGATATGGGTACTGTACATGACCATGTACAGTACATGTATATGCTGCAAAGTGTTTATGCTTACATAATACATGTAGAGACATGTCATATATGGTTCCTTAACTTTTAAGGCTTCAGCTGCTGTTAGATAGATACTATGCATGTGCGTTACTGTACACTTAAGAGTGGCATAGTTATGTGTACACATAGCCAGGTGTATAATACGAGAGACTATGTACGAGAGAGTATGGATGTCATGAGGTACCTAGCTCCGTAGATTGCCACAGCCACACAGAGGCGTGGGGCCTTGAAGTGCATGCCAGGCCATGCCTGCTCGTCAGGTGGCAAAGAATGGTAACTTATGATAGATTAGGTAGATAACCTTATACATTTGGTCTGGGGCCCGGGGCTGGCTACGGAGTACTAGCTTAGCAGTTACGACGGGGCGCCCCGGCGTTCTGGACCTCCGGGATGGCTTAGTAACCGCCAAGTTAGTGTTAGTTACCGTGGCTCTTCTAACTCGACCACTTCGGAAGCGGAGTTACTTTCCGCTCTGGAAAAAGTTCGACTTTGGTAGCCTTGCAGCGGCGGACGGTGCGAAGCAGGATTTTCGAAAGGGCACCCCGTTTTTGAACCTGGTCGGTTCGATCTTCGTTCTCTCGTCTTAACTTTTTTTTTCTCTCTTTCTTTTTATGTTCCGCATGCGGGTTCTTGTTTCGTGAGGTCTGCCCTTTTTCCTTTTTTTTTTCCTGATATTATACGAGCGAGAGCCCGGACTCGAAATTTCTTCGGCGGAGAAAGCAACGAATTTCCGCCCTACGACGTTTCCCTCATTCCTTACCTCCCTTGTGGGAATTTACGAGATAATATTTAACGGCTGGTCTGCTACGGGTTGCGCTTACAGTTTTGAGATCTCTACCGGAAAAGAGATTTTTTTCATTGGGATTTGTTTGGTGACGACGGTCACCGAAGCCAGGTTTTCCTAGATCGATGCTCCGGTACAGCAATGTCTGCGTCCGCGGCGTTGGCGCTCAGAGCGCAATGGGGATGAGGATACGTCCGGGGATGATGTTCCCTGCGGCAAGAATTCGAGGAGGAGGGGTCCTGGGCCGTTCGATTCTGCTGTCCGGATCGCAACAGCACCAAGCGCTGTCCGCGACCTGGATACGGGCCATAGCAGCCAGAGGGCTGGCAACCGAATCTGATGCTACTGAGAGGGAGGAACAGAAGGCCGCCACGAAGCGATGGGAGGATCTCGTGTCCCGGAACCGGCAGAAGAAGGACATGCTGGACAAAGCCGATCCCGAAGAGGCCGCACTCCTCCTCGACATCGCGGCCGCGGCGACGGCGCCAAAGTACACCGGGAAGGATAAGCGGGCTCCCCAGGTCTCGAGCAAGGCGGTCCAGATGGAGCTGAAGTGGCTCCAGGATCCGCGAAAGCTCGCGGACCGCGTCGCGGAGTTGCTGAGAAAGCGCCGGGCGCCCATGGCGGTCGCTTTGATCCGGCAGGCGCAGAAACAACATATGGAGTGCGGGGTGGCGTGGAACAATCTGTTGGAGTACTGTATGAATAAGGGCGCGCCGATGGCTGCGTTTAAGTTCTATAATGAGGTTCGTGGCCGACCTGTCCTTTGAGTACTTCCTGTTCTTATTTCTTTTTTTCTTTTCTTTTTTTTGGTGATGATCCTATGCGGTACTGACAACCTCTGACGGTATATAACAGATGAAAAAGAGAGGACGACGACCGAATTCGAGGACGTACACGATAATGCTTAATGGATTGAGCCAGGGAGGAGAAAAGGTCCAGGGACTCAGACCCGTCCGGACTGCGCTCTCCATATACAGATCCATAGACGCTCCCAATTCCGTCGTCGAGCGCTCCATTGTTCATACGAATGCAATGCTGAGCGTCTGCGCACACCATGGCGACATGGACACCATGTGGCAGGTTATCAGTGAACTTCCTGAGGAAGGACCTGGTGCGCCAGACAGGAAGACGTACACTATAATTCTTCAGGCCATCCGGGCGGTTACACAGCGCGACGTCGATTCCATGCACCCGAGCCAGGTCGACGGTATCATAGAGCGGAAGGCTGCCGGCGTGCGGGAAGCCAAGAGGATATGGGTCGATGTTATCTCGCGGTGGAAGAGTGGACAGCTGGAGATAGACCATTTTCTGGTCCACGCGATGGGTAGTCTGCTCGTCTACGGTTCGAGCGAACGCGACTGCTACGATGTGCTCGCCCTGCTCAACCAGACCATGGGGATTCCGATCTTCGCAAAAAAGCCACCAGAACCTAGCCCTTCGGAGCGCCTTTCGGAGCAGAGCCGTTTCGAAACCGAAACACGTGCGCCTCTCTTCTACGAGAAAAATCAGGAGATCCAGGATCCAGACGAGATACCTTTCGAGGGATCTTTCGAGGAACAGGCGGAGAAAGAGCTCGAAACATCCGAGAGGGAGCCTGAAACACCTGAGGATGAGGCGAAGGAGGTGAAAGAGGAAGAGGAGGAGGTGGCGGAGCAGGAGGAGGAGGAGGGAAACTTCGAAGGTCTTTTCGATCCGGTTGTTCCAGTTGACCCCTCCGATGCGAAGAATCTGAGCAGAGCCGAGGTAGCTTCAAGTCCGACTTACTTGAAGCCTGACAATCCCGAGCTGAGCCTTATCCTCGAGGCCTGCCGGCTGATGACTCAAGCTGTCGGCGCTGGCAAGCAATACTGGCATCACCTCACTAAGGAGGATCACGCATACAAGATTGAACCGGATTCGCATTCGTTCCATCAATATCTGCGTCTGCTGCGAGTTGGTCGCTCCAGCCGTAACGCAGTCGAGTTGCTTCGCGACGAGATGATCCCCGCGAAGAAGGCAGAAGGCAAGACTTTCCATATCGCCCTCAGTTGCTGCCGCCGTGACCGCAGCAACATCAACGTGTTCAACAACGCCAGTCAGATACTCGAACTGATGGACAAGGCCCTACCTATCCCGGACCCTAGGGCAGTGCATGACTACCTGGATCTGGTCGAGATCCTGGCGGGCAACCCGCAGTGGCTCATGTTCCTTAACGGTCTCGGCTCGGACGAGGAAATCAAGAAGCAGAAGCTGGACAACATGCTCCACGTGCTACGATACAAGCTCCGGCTGACCGCCCTCTCGCATCTGCGCCCGCACATCGCGAAGCTCTACGATGCGATGGAGCATGGCCGGGTCGTCAAGGCTCAGACCAAGAGTCGCCACTTCAAGGTGAAGGACGATGGCGCCGTCATCGGCTACACCGCACTTACGGCCATGGTGAAGACCAGAGCCATGATCGACAAGCTGCTTGGGCCGCAGTACGAGTTCCTGCGCTCCGCGGATGACACTGAGCTGCTTGCGAAAGAGACGAGGCAGCTGAGGAAGTTCTCGGATCCGGAGATGGTCGTGAAGTTCGAGAATACGTTGGTGTATGGGACCAAGGAGCAGATGAAGGAATTTAGGGCTAGACAGTCTGAAAGCAAGGCTCAAGAGGGGCGGGAGGAGCAGAAGCAGGAGGAAGAGGTGAAGGAGGAGCAGAAGGAGGAGCAGAAGGAGGAGCAGAAGGAGGAGCAGAAGGAGGAGCAGAAGGAGGAGCAGAAGGAGGAGCAGAAGGAGGAGCAGAA
>Ga0207748_1000124_pt1 | contig 78745 bp, 49 predicted proteins | sample HigsolmetaGSP13D_FD_184841 | JGI IMG/M metagenome (GOLD analysis project Ga0207748, IMG submission 184841) | High solid enriched microbial communities from the Joint BioEnergy Institute, USA - SP1-3-D (SPAdes) | ecosystem: Engineered > Bioreactor > SSF (Solid state fermentation) > Aerobic >...
GGGGGGGGGGGGGTTTGGCCGGATCTGTTTGGTCCGCGCAGGAGATTTGAACGTGCTATTTCCTGCAGGGGAGGTTGGTGGAGTCGAGCCTGTCGAGGACGGGGGAGGGGGAGGGGGAGCTGGAGCGGGAGAAAAGGCCGGGAGATGGTGCTTGATAGGAGTAGTATCTATCGACTCGGATTTTGTGGCTGTGTTGTATGTACAGCGTAGTAGTATGTACTGTACATATGCACATCGATGGTGAGGCGATGGATGGACAGAGAGATTTTGTATAGTTCGATCTTCTAGTCGCTGAACTATAGACAAATTTTACACGGAGTAATCAATTCTCTGCATAACGCAGTACTCTGGACAAATTGAAAATAATGAGGACATCGCCTCTGTTAGCATGATAATGGAAACGCTTATTGCTGACCGGCGTCCGACAGGATTACCGCCGGAATTGGCGGACATGTTTTCGGTTTTCCACTACGAGGTCAAGTGGAGCTCGCCCCAAAGATTGGCGATGGAGAAAAAAAGCTCGTGTCCATGAATGTGTAATCCGACTGGATCACAATTCTTGTACCGAGCTCTAAGGGCCCCTGAGCTGAGACCATCATGGACCATTTTAATCGATCGCCCTGCTCTCCACTTTTCCAGCTGAGATGCTGCATGGGTTTGCTTCCCAGGTCTCCCCTTGTGTCCTGAGACTGCAGCAACCATGATCTCGCGGATGCAGAGCAGCGCGCGCGCTCTGCGCAGATACCACACAGCAACATTCTTCTTCCTGACCGGCCTCTTCTTCGCGCTCCTGGCTGGCGCAGCGTCAGCATCGGGGTGTCGATGCCTTCCGGCAGATCCCTGCTGGCCTTCCCCGGACGCGTGGTCCAAGTTTAACCAGAGCATCGATGGACGACTGATCAAGACCGTCCCTCTGGGTTCTCCCTGCCACATTCCTGAGTACAATGCCGCGGAGTGCGAGACCCTTCGGGAGGGTTGGCAGTGGCCGCAAGAGCAGTATGTCCTTTCGTTTTTGAAATTTATATCTACTTGATAGGCAAAAATAAAGAGGAGAAAAGAACGGAAAAGGTCCATCAGTGACATGCTGACCCTGTCCTCATCAGCTATGAGTCGTCCTCCTCCATCATGGCTCCCTTCTTCACCAATGGCTCTTGTGATCCATTCCATCCGGTGACGCAACCATGCACCCTGGGAAACTATGTCGCCTACGCGGTCAATGTTTCGAAGTCCGAGCATGTCTCGAAAGCCCTGGCGTTTGCCAACAAGCACAATATCCGTGTCGTCATCCGAAACACTGGGCACGAGTAGGTTTTCCCATGTTTTTGTCTATTCTCTCTTCATATGTGTATTAACATGAACTACACAGCTACAATGGAAAGTCGACTGGAGCGGGTGGTCTCGGCATCTGGATGCACAATCTCAAGGATATCGAAATCAAAGACTACTCCAGCCCCCACTACACTGGAAAGGCGATAAAGATGGGCGCCGGCGTTCAGGGATTCGAAGCCTACGCGGCCGCTGACCAGAACAACCTCCAGGTCGTGGGTGGTGAGTGCCCAACCGTGGGGATCGCAGGAGGCTACAGTCAGGGTGGTGGCCATTCTGCCCTGGCTTCCAGGTACGGCCTTGCGGCCGACCAGGTCCTGGAGTGGGAGGTCATCGACGGGACGGGGACATTCCGGGTTGCCAACAGGGAGCAGAACTCGGACCTCTACTGGGCTCTGAGCGGGGGTGGAGGCGGCACTTACGGCGTTGTCTGGTCCATGACCTCCAAAGCGCATCCGGCGACTCCAGTCTCGGGTCTTAACTTGACGTTCACCAACGCGGGCATCACTCAGGACACGTTCTATGAGGCGGTTTCGCTGTATCATTCCACTCTGGCATCCATCGTGGACGCGGGAGCGATGAGCGTCTGGTACTTCACGAACACGAGCTTCACCATCTCCCCATTGACCGGTCCGGGCATTCCCGTTGACCAGCTGGTCGCTCTCCTCAGGCCGTTTACCGATGGCCTGACGAAGCTCGGGATCAAGTATACGATGGTTGCCAAGCAGTTCTCCACCTACCTGGAGGAGTTCAACACCATGCAGAGCCCGATCCAGGTCGGAATCGCCCAGTACGGAGGGTGGCTGATCCCGCGATCCGTGGTGCAGAACAACAACGACCAACTCACCCAGGCGTATCGCTACATCACCGAAGACGGCGCCCAGTTCATCGGCGTCGGCCTCAACGTGTCCAAGGCGGTGGCGGGCGATGTGTACAACGCCGTTCTGCCCGCCTGGCGAGACTGCCTCATCGACACCGTCATCACGACTCCCTGGGACTTTTACGCCCCGCTCTCCGACATGATCGCGCTCCAAGACAAGATGACCAATGACTACATTCCACGCCTGCAGCAGCTTGCTCCTGATTCAGGCGCCTACTTGAACGAGGTATGTCGATTGACTCCATCTGGACAACTGAGTTTCAACGACCGACTAACTCTTCCTCCGCCAGGCTGATTTCCGCCAGCCCGACTTCCAGAAAGCGTTCTACGGCGCCAACTACCAGACCCTGCGGCAGATCAAGGCCAAATACGACCCGGACGACCTGTTCTACGCCCGGACCGCCGTGGGATCCGACGAATGGATAGAGTTGCCGGACGGACACCTTTGCCGCGCATGAGGATCGCGATCGCAAATCGGCTCCACAGTCGCGTGCTGGTCCGTGTCGATAGATGATACAGCAACCGCGGACTCCGATCAAGCCAGTATAGATCTGTAAATCTCAAGATGTATATACATGTGGGAATCTCGATAGCACTCCTGAACTGGACTCTGTACATACGATCGAGCTCGGTCACTGTCCACTGCCGCGACCCCTGTCCGGCATCCACACTGCCTGTGAAGAAAGCGTGCCTGACGATAGACTCTCGACCAAGGTCCACTTTTCGGCCCGTTGGATCGGCTCTCAAGTCTCACTGCCGCACGCGCCAACACCTGCTTTATCGGGGAAAGATCGGCCCGAGAACCTGGGACCGCGTGCACATGGCGGGCGCGACGGCCAAACCTTGTTCCAACTCGATCTTTTATTGCGGTCTTCCGACTCTTCCTGCCGAGGCCAGACCTCATAGGCGATGAGACATCGTGAAACCGATGACAGACGACAATCGACGGCTCTCTTCTCCGGAGTCCGGATCGGGTCGAGTCCGTCGGGGTTCCGTGGTACCTGCATAGTATCTTTCCAAGGTTGAACCGCTTCCTCTTCTACCTCTGTCCTGATCCCCCCTCTACGAGTCTACGCCATGACTTCGCGATGGGGGATGGGGATCGGCTTGGTGGAGTCATAGCCTCATAGGGTGGCCAGGGTCTGATAAGTTCAGGCCAGGGCCAGGGCATTCCGTGATGGAGTGCGTATAGCATATGCATGTATTTGTGTACATATGTACATACATACAGAGAATTATCATTATGCTCCTCTTTCTAAGCTGAGCCACAATCGATGGTCCGGTCCACTTCTCTGCGCTAAGGAGACTACCAGGTACCTCTGCTTACTCCTAGTCTACGGAGTTCTGCCGATGGACTTAGGGTTCCAAACCTCCGAAGCTGCCCCGACTCCCGAGGCCTTGTGCTCTATTGGATCTTATCCCCCAAGCTTGGCCCCTCAATTGGCCCTATAGGGACAGGATTACTTCTCTCCTTAGGGAAACTGGTATTATTTTATATTATTCTACACGTGACCCTGTACAATTACTTGTATTGGTGTTTTTTAATATCGCTGGACGCACGTGGACCCTAGCCGTGGGGCAATTGGGTCCTTTCCGCAGGGAAAGCTTTGCTGGATGCCTCTCGAAGCTGCTCTTGTCTCTCCGTCCGCGACGCGTTCCTTGGGCCAAGCAGAGGGAGGAGCCAAGGAGAAGAAGTGGAAGAAGCATGCGACCATGCTCGGGACAAGGTTTCTCGGTATCCGTCTCTCTTACCCCGAGGAGCCCGGATAGCCCATGGCGCTCGCTGGTAGATCCTCTTGGCCTGCACCACCCTGCCAGTGAAGATTTTCATCTGGGGGCGGGGCCTGCGTGCATAATCTGCTGCAAGTAATAAGCAAAAATATACTTATCTTCTCACCATCTCTTCTCTCCGATGCCATACAATCCAAGAAGGGACGCTTCTTCTTCGCAGGGACAGTCGGTGATGTTGGACCTCGTCGAGTGAACAGCTTTCTTTTTTTTTTTTGGGCCTTGCCTCGTCCTGTTTTCTTTTCCCCGGTGATTTCCGATCCCCTCGTTGTGATGTACTCGGCGGTTTCAATGTCACACCTTGGACGATGGGCTGGGTATACAATCTCAAAGACCCCAATGCTCCCACCAGCGCTCCGCGATTAATCGCCATCTGCGTGGTCTTTTCGACGGCTGCGTTTCTGGCCGTGGCGCTCCGATTCTACGTGCGGTACACCACGCAGAGAGCACTGTGGGTGGATGATTACGCCGCGTTGAGCAGTGCGGTAGGTCTCTCGTTGAGGATGGCAGGACTCTCGAAGTGCTGAACGGAGGCTGAGACATTCACCGGGGAAAATAGATACTGGGCGCGGCGTATTCGGGCATCGCAATCGCACGTAAGCTCCTCTTTTGCTATCATTATTCTTTCCTCAACGGACCGACTGATCCGGGCTTTAGAGACAAGATGGGGCCAGGCACTTGACCCTGCTTATTTTCCTCCGGAGAATACCATCCCGTTCAGCAAGGTAGATCCACGCACAGTTCAGATGAAGCGTGAATTCCAAGAGTTGTTGAAGAACTGAGCTTTCCCTCCACCAGATCCAATACTCCGGCGGCCCGGTCTACACGCTCGCCCTCCTTGGATTCAAGCTGTCCCTCCTGTTCTCGTACCTGCGGATCGGCGGCTTTGTTAAGTCGTACGCATATATTATCTACGGCGTCATCGTCCTGGTTATCTGCAATCAGATTATTTTCACGTGCGTAATCAGCTTTGCATGCCATCCGGTATGTTTCCGAAGTCAAGTCCTCTGGGAATCTGAAAAGCGGGGACGGAAGAGGAAGGACAATACAGTGGAGCGGAGGACTGTGAAAGGAGGACAACATGTGTCAGAGACTGACGGTTTTGTTTCGACGGGATCAGATCGCCAAACAATGGGATCCATCTCTTCCGGGAAGCTGCATTAATACCATCGCGTCATATTATGGTATGTTCAGCAACGTATTCTGCCGGAAGGGAGTAGCGAGAAGATTGCTAACAAACATGTGCCTGTCTAGCTATTGCAGGTGAGATATACTCGAAGTCATGTCAAAAGGCAAAAGGGGGGGACAGTGCTTAACCAGGACTTCCACTTGAGCAGGAACCAGTCTCGGTTTCGACGTGATAATTATTGTGCTTCCGATTCCAGTGTTGCTTACGCTGCAGTTGAAGAAGAGGCAGAAGGTATGGAATGATGCCAAATTGTGTTCATCTTTGGATGTGTTGATTGATGGATTCTGATTCTGAATGATGATAGATTGTCCTCATAGGCTTGTTCGCCCTGGGGTTCTTTGTCACCGTTATCCAGATCATCCGAATCTTCACCATCAAGAATCTCAAGTCGTACACGAACAGCGAGGCTATCGTCATCTGGTCCGCCATCGAAATTAGTGTGGGAGTAGGTTCCCCCTCTCTGCCACTTTCCACTCTACCTGTCTCGAAATTCGTGCCACTCTGACTGCGCCTGTCTAACTGGCACCGCAGGTCATCATCCCCTGCATCCCCACATACGGTCCGCTCTTCCGCTCCTTCTCCTCCGTATACTCCTCGTACCGCTACCGCAGCCGCGGCCAATCCCAATCCAACCTCACCGGCATCAACAACGCGACCTCCTCCAAATCCCGCCTCAGCCGCACCAACGCCTCCAGCAGCGGCGCCGCGCATCAGAAGAACCGCAGCCTCACGGACTCCTGGGCCTTTGACCTGCAGCGCATCGAACAGCGCCACCACCAGGGCGCCACCATCAAGACGAGCATCATGTCCACTGCTACTACTAAGCCGCGTGGGGGGGACGGGGACGGGTCCTCCGAGGAGGCCATCATCGGAGCGGATGCCGAGTTGCAGTATCAGTTTCACGACCCGAGTAACCAGATCCGTCGCGTGACGGAGGTGACGGTCGAGAATCGTGATCGGGACGAGATGGGCTCGTTGAAGACGGAGCGGGGGATGTGATTGTACTGTATTGTGTATTATACACATACCATACATACCTGGGTAGGGAGGGTACGGCATCTACGTGCGCTCGGTTTTGCACGTATGGATTTCCCTTTTTTTTCTTATCTTGCTTGTATATATACCCTGTCTCAACGTGTAATGTATGTACGTGTTGCGTTACGGGATGACAATAATAAAATAGGTATAGGTGATCTGGACATTTAAAAAAAGAAGAATCTGATTGGAGTTTGCGGACTTATTTGCGTGCAGATCGGATTGGATTGAATTGAATTGAATTTAACTGAATCGAATAGAAAAAGAAGGGGACTGGACTGGACTGAACTGCTTCAACTTCAACTGTATGGAGGACCTTCACCAGCTCTTTGGATATGCTTTTGGATATGCTTTTTGCACAACACAACTGCATCTGCAGTTTTGCAGCGCAATAACGTCTACGGGTAGTGTTGCACAGAGTCTACGAGCGATGTGGTTCGGAATCTGTATTGGGGTAAGTAAATAAATAAAGAGATAGGTAAATGAATGTATGTTCAGTATCGCCGGGACGGCGGCGGAGGGGAGGTGTTCTGTTGAAGGTCTCGAGTCAATTGGAGACCAGAGCCGTCTCCCGGGTTCGGGATCGGAATCTGGATCTTAGATCTTGATAGATAGATAGAAAAGAGAGGCAGGCTTTGCAAAGCTACAGAAAGAAGGGATAGAAATTTTCTATTCTTTCTTTCCAAACAAAACTTCTGAGTGTGACGGCGCTCAGTCATAGTATTATTAGCTAGAACTATGGTAGCTTGTTATACAGAATCGAAAGCATGAGGGGAAAGGAAAGAATCTGCAGGGCTTTGTGTAGTGTGATATACGTAGGCGAGTAGGACCGGCAGTATCCCAGAGACAAAGGGATGCTCAACACCGCCTACCTTACTGCCTAGGTGTTCCGCGCCGTCACACTGAGCATCTTTCTTTCTTTCTTTTCTTTCTTTCTCTTCGACTGGAAATGCAATGCAGTATAAACATGTACATGTACTGTACCTGTACATATGAATGGAAAGGAAGGCCATGAATGGAATGTATTTGTTTATTCCCGTATCTTTTTTTCCTTTTCCATGCAACAATGCATGTATTGTATACCAAAAGCACATAAAATGAAGAAAACCCAATCAAGTTGCCGCCGCCGTAATAATAATAATAATAATTAATCCCAAGTGAACAACCGCCGCGCTTGCGAACGCCGTGTGCCTATTTCTCCGCTCTGCCACAGACCCAGGCAAGAAGACATACGTACCCATGTAAGTGTAAGTGCAGACGAGAGTACCTCCCAATTCCCAAATAATGGAAATGACTAGTTTTCTTTTTTCCTCTTTTCTTTCTTTAGAGAAAAGATAGATAGATAGATACGTACGAATACACCCCATATATCAGCATTCCTTTCAGGACCTGTATCATCGTTTTCTTTTTTTATCTGCCTTCTTTCGGTTCTGATTCTGATAGCTGCTCCGCATTGTTGGTGCTAATGCCATTTGTAGTAGACGTGTTTGTATTTGTGTCCGCAGTATCTGCGCCAGTGCCTGAATCGCGATTATTGGCGCTGGTGCCGTCAGATGTTGCGTTCATCGCATTTGTATTGTCGGCTGAGGCATCAACATGGGTCGTTGTTGAAGGTGCAGACGAAGGTGCAGCGGTCCCATCAGGAGCAGAAGATGGTGATAAAGGGACAGGAGTAGCTGCACTCGCTGCTGAAGCAGGAGGCGCCATCGCATTCGACGACCCCGGCTGCCAGGTCTCGAACGGGTTGGCCGCGCACCACCGCTCCTTGACCTCGTACGTCTTGCGCTCCCACTCCTTGATCTTCTCCTTCCACCGATCCCACACCTCCGTGTTGGTCTGGCGGTTCACCAGCGTCTGCTCGATGTACGGCCGCTTCTCCTCCTCGCTCGCCTCGCGCCACATCTGGCCCAGCGCCTGGCGGATCTCGTCGCGGGCCGCTCGGGCATTGGGGTTATTGGTCGCCGCGCGCTTGGCCTCGTCGCATTTCACCTTGCACTTGTGCCAGTAGTCCTTCTGGTAGAGGAGGAACGGGTTCAGGCCGGTCTTGGCGGGGCGAGGTTCGGGCGGACCGAGTTCCGCGTAGATGGCGTTCCACATTGCCTGGTCGTATGCCTGGCGCAGGGCTTCTTCGGACGGGAAAGAGTTGTTGGAGGATCGGGCTTGGATGGGTTCTGCGGCGGGAGCGGGAGGAACAGAAGCTGAAGGAATCTTTTCCAAGGTGGAAGGTGGCTCCTTTCTCTTCTGCCCGGCTGCCACTGGAGTGCCGACCTCTGCGGGTCTGGTGCCCTTCTCAGGAACAAGAGGAGTCGGGATCTCGATAGGGCCTAGAATGGATTCAATAACCTCGGAGGCAGCACGTAGGCCTGAGAGGTATGCGCCATGAACCGTGGCAGGATGGGTGCCACAAGTGGCTTCACCAGCGAAGTACAGATTGCCAATCGGTTTGGCCATCAGATCATAGTCGCCAGGTAGAGCCTGTGAGCTGACGAACGAGTAGCTGCCCCTAGTGAACCTGTCTGTACCCCATCGGGTGATGATGGTTTCGAGAGGGTCGGGCACAGCGACGTGCTTGAAGATATTTCGAAGCTGAGAGACGACCTCGGTGATGATCTCAGCATCAGGAGTAACCTCCGCCTGGTGGGCTGCGTCACCAGCCATCAGGGCAATAAGCATCGGAAGACCACTGGTCCTCATGCAGTTCCAAAACAGGTAAAACCTGCCACGATTCGCAGAGTAGTCCTCTTGGACCATGCTATCTTTGTTCTTCGGCTCGCGCAGAAGACCAAACATATCCCTGTCGAGGTCCCAGAACGGCTTCTCAAACACGAGGATCACCTTATTCATGACACCGAAACCAAGCCGGTCGATAGCTCCCAGCTTCCAATCTGGGAGGGGAGGCACAAACTGAATAGACCGATGCTTCAAGACACCAAGTGAGGCAGTAAGGACGACCTTGTCTGCTGCAATGACCTCTCCATCCTCGCAGTAGACCATTGTCCTGTGGTTACTGGATGATCCCGTAGGATCGTACGATATTTTCGTGACGACTTTATTTGTGCGGACGTCGAGCTTCTCCGGAAAGGACCACAGGCCACGAGGCACCTGTTGATAGCCGCCTACGACCATGGCGTGCTCGCCTTCGAATTCGTTCCCCAAGTCTTGGTCCCATCCGGAGAGGCTGAGCTTCCCGACATTAGCAGCATTTGCATATTCCAGGTTTGCAAAATGCCAGTTCAGCAATCTCATATCTTTTGGCGTCAGAGGCAGCATGCGTTGGTACTGCTTGACACCTTCGTCCATCACCGCTCCCAACGTCTGCGTGCTAGACGCTTTCGCAACATTATCCAGGTTAATCGTGTCGTCAACGGAGACACCATCTCTCAGTTTCCATCCCATGTTTTGGCACATTATTGCAGCGGGTTGTTCTTCTGCCTGACCAAGATCCGCCTGCGGAGCGCTGGCTCGCTTGATATCTGCAGTCTTGTGGCTAACCCCCCGTCGAACACGTTTCGCGGGCAGCAGTAGTCCAATCGTTCCCGCAGCACGGGCTTCTTCGTACTGCCTCACCGTAACGCCATCATCAACAGACGAGTCACGGCCAGCGTCGATCGATTCTCGATCGCCCTCAGCAGTAGGTGTGATGACAGCTTTGTGGCGGTACAGCCCTGTCCGGTCGAGTATGTCGTTGTAGAGTCTTTCGGCCATTGAGTCTTGTACTTCATCGACCGGAGATCCGTCTATGTCATAGATGGTGGAAATGTCACGCAGCAAGTGGTAGCGCAGGGCCAATTGGCCGCGGATGATCGGATCCAGTGGATTGCCACGGTCGAATCCGACAATGATCTGAGCTCCCATTTCAGCAGTAGGTCTCAATCCGGGAGCCAGGGTGGTGCTTTTTAGACTCCGCAGCGGGTGCGAATATATGCGACCGCCGATCCTGCGTCTGCCTTCTAGGACAATGACGCGCGGTGAAGTGGAACTGTCACGGTAATGGCGAAATAGGCCCTCTAACTGCCTTGCACAACCCAGACCTGCCATTCCAGCTCCAATAACGACTATGACCGGTCCGTCCCTACGGCGACCTCGCTTATTCGGTACTATAGCCTGCGGTATCTCTACGCAGCCAAAATTGATGTATCCGTTGCGGACAAGCCACTCGTAGGCGAACGCAGCGAGGTTCATCCAACGGTAGTCCTTCGCGCAGCCGAGGGCTTCTTCCTTTGTGACACTAACCATAGGGTTCCGGGTCCATAGTCGTAGGATCCCGTTTCGGATGTTGAGATACGTCGTGACATGGAGGTGGCACAGGTGATCCTGCAATGCTGCCTGCTCGCCTTTATGTAAGGCATAGGGATTAAGTCGGGATGCAATAGCGGCCGCGACGCACTGTTGAGCATAGACACCGGCAGGAAGCCTCGAAGGTATCGACGATCGAGGGCGGAACTTCTCATAGTCTAGCTTGGGCTCTGCTCGTTTCGCCGATGAAGAAGCAGACTCTAAACAGGCCTGCAGCGCTGCAGAAGGAGAATCAGATGACCTTTTCTGCGAGAAAGGTGTCATTACTGAAGCGGATGTCATTGAGCCATTAGGCGTGTTGTGATTCGTATCGGCCTCTACATCGTGAGATGTCTGGCCGCTGCTCTGCGATCCACCTTCCAAGCTATCTCGAACCACTGGCGTCTCCCGAGAATGTAGGAAACCATTTCCAATAGAAGCGACCGTAGGGTTTATTTGATCAGGAGGGTCGCTCTTTCGCGAGCTACGACGCCGTTTCGCAGGCGGTATTTGGGGATCAGTATCGGCGACGGGGTCATGGTGAGAAGATGACGAAACCTGCCCATCAATATCGATACGATCGCCAGTCAAGGACGTAGTCAAAGATGTAGTCAAGGGTAATGCACCATTGGGTGGACCTTTCAAGTCCTGAGTTCCAATAGTTGAAGCTGCCTCCATACTTATCTGAGGGCAAGGGGCTGCTGTATGGACCACAGCGGTTCACACGAATGTAATCGACGAGGCCAGAAAGCCGGCATCAAACAGCTCATCCAAGCTCAGTATATTTCTTAGAACTTGTGAACAGAGTGTGAGACTTGTTTCTTGTTAAGGGGAGATCGCGATATCAGATGTCGAGCACACTCTCCATGATGGGCCCACTCATCAAGTGTTGCTCAATCGTCGCTATTTTTTTGAGCGTTGGATATCGCGAACGTACTGCATAGATCTGTCAGGATCGGCATGCGAAACATGTATTTTGTGCTATTCGAACAAGAAAGTATGTTATTGCTCCATGGATGCTGGGGTATATAGAAGAAGAGGGCAAGAACTTGCCTTGGTCGGTTTCTCGGGGAGGACACATGCACCCCGGAATTAGGGACCATCAGGGCTCCCCTCAGCCACGCACAACGGGCTGCCTTGGTTTTCCTCTTAAAAGATATAAAACATTCACTAACAGAACGGGCGCCCTCAACGCAGCCCGTGTATGTTCGCTGCTGAGATAAAGAAAAAAAGACTTTGATCTAGACGTCTATATTACCCACGGATTAGTACCTCTCCTCACGGGATGCTCCGGCCGGCTCTAGCGTATTTTTCAGTCCGAAGGAGGAAAGCAGCCGCAACCTCCAGTGCCCACGGTCCCCTCCTCCCCCCTCACTTTTGTTGCTCATTATCAATGTCGATCGTGCCTCGATCGGAGTGTGCGACATCTACGCTGTATCAAACCGGATTGATCCTGTCTCGATGTCGAGTTCTTTTACATTCTCTCCTGCCGGACAAACATGGGCAGACGACGAGCCACGTATACATATTATGCCTAGGACGCGCATTCTTTGATGGAGTCGCGGAATATGAAACTCCCTGATATCTGGAAGATGGAAATAAGATCCAGGCGCTCAATATACTTCTCCCAGAGGCTGTCGCTGTGGAAACAGCAGGTCTTTCCATGATGGCGACCATGGAGATGGAAGTATCATGCATCACGCAGATATTCCTGTCTGCTATAATAGATGTATCGCTGCACTGAGATGTCATGAGACCTATAACTGACGGAAGCTCACACAGTGGAATCTTCTTTCAGTCGTCGTCGAAACTACATTTCTAATGCTTGACAGGCACAGCATGCAGAATGGGGAATATCAATTATGAGGATCGGATGTCCCAGGCATCAAATGCCCCTTCTCTGTGCATTTCGCGCACAAGGCTCTTCAACGCCTACACCCTCGTTTGACATCCCTGGCGCAATCGAATTGATAAGAGAAGTGGGTGCCCTTTAGGGGCTCACGGGCTGATGAGCATGAAATATAGCATCAATTCATTGACTGCCAAGTGACTGTGAGAAGTCCATCAGAGAGCAAAGGGGGTCTTTTATTACACTCAAAGCAAAATAAGAGGCGCCTCCCATTTCCACTGTAGCTGGTGAGTGGAGCTTCAGGATGAACTTACAATCCATACATGAACTGACGAATTCTGCGGGCAGTAACTCGGGCAGTAAAAGCTCCCAGGATGTTGTCACCACTTGGCAGTCTGGTCCCATCTAGTACCCACATCCTCTGTACCAACTACAAACTTGAGAAATATGAAAAGGGAAATTATAATCGCTTCGGTCGTGGTGCAGGTATCATGATGTATTGCTGTATCGCACATAAAAAATCCATCTTTCATTCATGCCAATGTCCAGTTGATATCATAACGCGCATATGCACCTTTCCGGGGAGGCTCTCGAATGGACATAAAGGATAAAACAACCATAACTCTAGCCCAAAAGTCTAAAGGTAGTTGACATCGTGCATAATGATTCTAGTCAATGTCTTCTGGATAAGGAGGTCCAGTAGTACGTATAGATGCATCGATGGATCGGCCAGCTACTTCGAAATCGCAGATTCAGAAGAGCCGGTCCGTATATGCTTATGCAGCCCATAAACCTCATTGTTATTGCCGTTGCCGTCTTCAAAGATGTCGGAGTCATTGTCGGTGAACTCGCCACGATATGCGCCGTTGCTGCCCTTGGGAAGGGTTCCCTCAACTCGGGACTGCTTGGACGCACCGTCACTGTCAACATCATCGACGACCAGGTCGACATTATCGTCGTCTACATCGTCATAGAAACCGATATCCTCCTCTTCGTCGCGGGAAGGAGTCGTAGCGCCGCCATTGGCCTCTGGGTCGTCTGAAAAAGGACGGTGGGGACGGTGGGCGGCGTGATCGGATTGGCGGATGTTCGCGCGCTCTTCAGCTTCGAGCTCTTTGGCGCGAGCAAGGGTTCTATAGAAAGAGACAACATCTTTAGCATGGGAAGGTGAAAACATGGCATGGAACACTTAGAATGGGATTTGTGTGGGGTTACGGTGAAATCACCAAGGAGACTAGCTAAAGGGCTGACAGGGTGTATCCACCTTCTGTATATGTACCATCCTGTGAAGATGCCAATCCCAACAGTAATTATGATACTCGTGATATTGACAGCCTTGGAGAGGGCGCTCATCTGCTCGTCCTTCTCCGAGAGGACGCGCAGCCTACTGCCGATGAAAGCGGGCACTAGCAGCTTCGGCGACACGATCGCCGTCGCCAGGCCATACATGAGCGGATGAACTGTCGGAAATGTCGAGACAGCACCATTGCATATTGAGTACGGCAAGGGACATAGTCGAATCATGCACAGGAGTTTGAGGCCATCGTACTTGAGGGTCAAGGCAAGAGCAGTGAATCGTTTATCGTGTTCCATCAATCGTTTGACGAACCTAGAGAGAATCGTCCGCGATACAATAAAGGAGCAGGTTGAGCCAACGACCGTCGCACTGGCGTAGAGCAGCCACCTGTAGGGACATGAGCATGGATGTAAGTCTTCCAAAAACGGTAAACAAAGAATACATACCCCTTCCATATTCCGAATATAAAGCCAGATACGGTTCCGAAGGTAGACCATCCCACCAATGGCGGGAAGGAGACGCCGAATATGCATATCCAGAGGATGCAGTACGCCAGCTTGGAGTTTTCCCAGCTCTCCGCGACGGGCGCCAGCCAGTGAAATATCTTTCCTGTGAAGATCATAAACGCCAATCCTAGGGCGATGGCAGCAATGGCAGCCGAAACAGCTCCCACTTTCTGCAGCAGGGTCATCCTCGCGAACGTCTTAGATATGCGCCGCCATGATGCCTCTGTCTGGTTTATGATCCTGTCACGGAGGGTAGCTACCTCTCTGGCGGAGAAAACAGCCGAACTTCGCCTGCTACCTGCTGACCGGCTCCATGGCGGACGTATGCCGCCAAGGGGCGGCGAAAGAGGTTCATCAGGAGACGGAGGAACAGCGAGAGCTCGCGCGGTGGAGTGATAATCAGCAGGCATTCTCGAAGGGCTCCGGGGAGTGCCGGAGCGGGGAACGATAGGCCCGTGTAGGCCCAGAGGAGGGTAGGACGTGAGAGATTCAGTAAGTAGACGCTTGATCAACAGAAGTAAATGCTCGACTTGAACTGCGCGTCTACCAGTGAGGGCTATCTCGTGCCCTCGTGAATCGGTGGGACATGGGGGTGTGGCTGTGGTGGGAGATATCGGAACAGCTAGGCTGAAGCCAAAGCAGGAGCAGCTGCAGGACGCGACGGATGGTCGGACGGACACACAGTCTGGCGGGGCTAGAGTGCCTCAATGGAGAGTTGGCAGCAAGAAAGGAAGATCTGGATGGCGGTCGATGCGACGAGGGGCATAAAGAATGTCGTCGGCATCATCGTTTCAGCCCGTGGTGGGACGGAGAGCTGCGATCTTGCTGAGCGCGGCACCTGTAACAGAGCCGTCAGAGGACGTATTTCCGCCGCATTCGGGTGCGGTCGAGGCGTAAGGAACGTGTATTCGTCCGTACGTAACCCAAGTCCGCAGTCACTGGACACGTCATGGCTGGGGGAAGCCGAACATCTGCGACTCGAGCCCGAGTGATGCTTGTTCCTCTTCTGCCCCGTGCATCTCTGATTTATGATCCCGTACGACTGCACACCGCGACGATCTGCTGCTCTTCTGGTGCCTGACGATCTTGGGCGTCGAGGAGTGCCTGACCGGAGGACAGCCACGCACCGCCGCAGCGATCCCGATCCCCCACACGCGCCCCGTCCGTGGTTAAGCAGCGGTGCTCCCAGGCCGTACGTCAGGGCCGTCTGGCGTGTATCTCCAGAGCGTCTTGACGGCGAGAGGAGAGGATCAGCCGTCTCTCTGGCGGGCGGGGCGGCCAGTGACTTCGTGTAGACAGCAGAGCATCGAGGATCTGTCTGCCTGCATCCTGAGCATTAACTATCCAGTCGTTGTCCGACCGGTTCGTGCCGTCGACCTGCCCCGGCCCAGAATCCTCATCTGCCATTCATCCACGATCTTCTCCCCAACCCAGTGCAGACAGCCCCCATACTCTTCTTCCTTTCTGCCTATCACCCGACAGTCCTGGCCCCCAGAGCTCCAGCAGCCACGTCCTCTCTCCGTTTGCTTCGTCACAACCCCTGCTCGTCGTGGTCGTCGACCTGCGATGCTATGTGACCTTCCCTGGACGCACCCTATCCCCTCCAGGCTCCGCGTCAACCTGCCCTTTCACCAGTCACTCCGTATCCTCGACAGCAGCTGCTCTTTGCTGAAGAAGGCCATGCGCTGCCATCTCTGATATCGACCTAGTCCCGTTTCCTCGATCTCGTCTCTGCCATTTGTTGTTAGCCTTAGGCCGCGTGTCCCGCGCCCCGCGTTTATCATTCCATCATCCACCGCCTGCGGCCCAGCATGGTTTCGGAGGAGATCTTCGCACAATGCCTCCCAATCCTGGAGGACAAGGACCTCGATGAAGAGGGACAGGTTGAGAAGCTCCAAGAGCTTCTGCAGGAGAAGGCGTCCCTGTCTGGCCAGGCTCTCGAGAATGCCGTGCTGGACGTGCTGTGGCGCCATAGGAACAGCACCAACCCCGACTCTTCGCCTCCTCCTGCCCGTCATACTGTGATCCGCCGCTCGTCCCCCGCCCCATGGCAGATGGGACGCTCCTCGACGCCTCTCTCGTCGCCGGGGAACACTGGTACAAGTCCTGCAGGCCCGTCGTGGCTTCCTGCCTCCCGCGGGTCGTTCCCTCGCGGTCCACGCTCCTCCACCGCTGCGTCCCCCTTCACGTCCCCGCGTCCTTCGCCTCGACTGGCTCTGGCTCAGCCGATCCCACATTCTCCCAGCTTGAACGCATATGAATTCTCCGACCAGAGCCAGGTGTCTGACTTCTATGGCGATCTGGGCAGCGAAAGTAACGTCGACTGGCTGGTTGGAGATGACGCGAACAGCACAACGTCCTCTGTGGGCGGACACAGCGCGCATGGCGGATTGAGTGCGACCGCTCCCGAGTTTATTCCCGATATGAGCCCGTATGATATATTGAGATCTGTGTTGGGAGAGCACAAGACCAATGAAGAGATCGAGGCGGCTCTCGAAGCGAACAGCTATGACCTGGGTGCCACCCTCGCGTCGTTTGCACGAGAGCAGGAGACGGATGGTACGCAGAAACAGCCCGAGGAAGGTAAAATCCTGGTAGGCAAGTCTATGACGATGGACCAGGCTCCATCTGGCCAGGGGCGGAGCCCGGTGGTGTGCAAGTATTTCTTATCCACAGGGCAGTGTCTCCGGGCAGACTGTCGGTTCAGCCATGATTTGTCCTCGCATGTTTGCAAGTAAGTATAGACACGTAGTGTAAAAAAGTCTATGGATAAAGGGGGCTGATGATTGTGTCAGGTACTGGTTGATGGGTAACTGCCTCGCCGGCGACGGGTGTCCTTTCTCTCACGACCCGTCATCACTGATCGGAAATCTTAACATTTCTGGTGGGAACAACAAAGGTTCTACCACCGATACTCAGCAGCAGGCCCTCCCAGTGGAAAACTATGAGGCCTTCCCTGCTCTGCAGCCTGCGGCTGGTGCGGGAGAGCAGTGGGCAAACACATACCCGAAAAAGTATCCGAGCCACATGCCAGGCCTTGTTCCGCAAGGCACACAGCTGGGCGGTGCACGAAGGAACGGTCACTCTCGTCCTCACTCTCGTCCGACCAGCCGGCATCGTGAAGCAAATCCTGCTCCCTCTGTGGATGATCCCGATGCGTTTCCATCACTCGCTGCGGTCAGCGCGAGGAACTCCGGGAAGAAACATCACGGCAAGCGGGGTGGCCAAAACCACAGTCGTGAAAGCAATCTTAGTAAAGAGAACACGCCAAGCTCGCTGGCAGATGTTGTTCGCAATGCCCCTTCTCCAGCACCCGGGAAAAGCAAGGCTTCCTCTAAGAACAGCAAGGAAGCGGCCAAGTCCGCTCGTGACAGTGCAGCTGTGCAGGCGATTCCAACGCCAAAACATATTCCATGGCTTGAAACAGGACCGAGGGCAAATCAACAGTACATAAAGTATCGTACAGACGCCCTCCGCCATGGAACGGTGAGGAACAAGTTCTTGCAAAGGTATGTGATGAACTCGTGTCGATTCTCCATATAAGACTAGATGGCTAACTGATACGCCCAGCGCTGCCCAGGCTTGGAATCGCAACGATGCCCGGGCTGCCAAGGCTCTGTCCCTCCGCGGCCAGGCAGAGAATGAAGCAATGCGTAAATGCCACCGCGAAGCTGCGCGTCACCTATACGAAGAACGCCACAAGCATCTGGAGGCCAATGGTCTCAATGACGCCACCGAAGAGCTGTATGTTGACTTGCACGGACTTCACCCCGAAGAGGCCGTCGAGTACCTGAAGAAGATCCTTATCAAACATGCCAAAGACCGCCGTGTCCTCTATGCCATCACGGGCACTGGCCATCATTCGAAGAATGGCAAGGACAAGGTCGGAAAGGCTGTCAAGGTATTCCTCAATGAATGGAAGTACATCTTTCGCGAGTTCAGCGTTCCTGGAGAGAAGGGCGGGTACGTCGGCGGCATCTTGGGAATCGATCCCGGCAGCTATGACAAGACTATTGCCAAAGCTGAGGGCCTCGATGATGGTGATGATGATGCAAAGGCCGAGACCGAAGCTGAAGCTGATGGAGAGGGTAACCAACCACCATTGACGAATGGGAAGATTCAGCTCCTGAAACGTGAAGAGGCAGCTCTGAACAACCAGTAATGAAGAGTCACTGAGGGTGCCTGTCTTAATTCCTCTCCCCTCCGGAACGTGAATCCTCATGGAAATCAGACATTGGTGTCCGATACACACTATTGACAGATTAACGTCACGAAAGCTTATGACCTGGATACCCTGACTTATTCACGCAACTGCCTGCTTTCGTCAAGATGCTTTTCTGACAGGGATGACGACTTTGAGGAAAGAAGGAGTGGATTGGAAATGACGAAGAATACTTCAATGTTCTTGTTTGAGCTCAACATCAGATGGATGAAAGCAAAGCGGTGAGATATGCTTTTCCTTCTTCTGAAACTTGGTGGTGGTACGAACGAAAGATGAGAGATGGCACTTCTTTCCCCCATTTTTTTTTCTTGTTCTTTGCTGGACTGTTCAGGTGGACTGCTAGACTTCCCCTGCCCACGATGGCATGACATGTCATGATATGACATGACAATAGCGCGCTCTATGTTGTTTGCTGTTAATGAATGGTGGACTTATGCCTCCCCTATTTATCTATATCTGTCTCTCATTCTGATTTCACGCCTGCAGTTTATACAACCCAGCATGCAGACATCTTTCCATCTGATTCTTGAAAGTGAGAATTAAGAGATTGAGAGAGATGATGATCATGATGATCATGATGACTGTGGCTCTGATTGATAAATTCAAATGAGAGTTTTGAAGCCATCTTGGCCAGCCAGTGTTCTCAGAATTTTTACTGCAGGGGGTTTGATTGTGATGAACCTGATAGGCTCTTTCTCTTTGAGAAGGGAAGAGATACTGTACTGTATATGCAGTGACATATATACATAGGTACATGGATGATGGAGTAGAGTAGTAGAGGTAGATAAGTACCTAGGTAGGTAGATAGATATCAGTCTATGTTTCCGCGGTACTGTGGAGAGGAGGTTCGATGCTATGTAGTTGGTAGCTTTTGAAATATGCATCCTGAAATAGATCTGAGATTGAAATGGGATGGTGTCTCTACATCCATTGAACAGATAGGCAGTTGATTCAAATCAAAGAAGCTTCGTACGGTTATATAGAGCCTATCTAGGTAGCTAGGATATCTATTCAAAAGAAAGGGCGCTGTTGCACCGACTTCCATAGTATAAGTCTCCTTCAATGGGATCGGGACAAGACAAAGAGAAGCCTAGTAAACTAGATCTACTCCGGCTCCTGCCCCTTCCACCGCTCCCGCGCCGCCCGCACATCGATCCCGCACGCCTCCGCCCGCCGCACAATCGCCCGCGCCTTCTCCGCCACGGGCGCATCGATCATCTTTCCGTCCAGCGACCACGCGCCGCGTCCGGCCGCGGCGGCCTTCTCGTCCGCGACCACCACCCGCACCGCCCACTCGACCTCGGCGTGCTCGGGGCTGAAGATGCGCTGCACGGTCTCCACCTGCGACGGGTGGATGCACTGCTTCCCGTTGAACCCGAGGCGCTTGCCGTCGCGGCACTCGTGCTCCAGAAGCAGTTTTTCCTTTCCGGATCTGCCTCCCGGCTGAGATAGGGATTTGTACTGCGGGAAGACGAGGTCGATGGTCGAGGGGAGGTCGTGCGCGCGCGCGGCCGTCACGATGGCGGACCGCGCGAAGAGGAACTCGGTCAGCGACGGGGTGCGCGTGAGATTGAGGTCTAGGGCGAAGTCCTCCGCCGCGAAGATGAGGCCCTGCAGCAGCGGCGTGGACGCGCAGATCTGGTTGAGGTTGGTGATGGCTTTGGCGGATTCGATGAGGGCGAGAAGGGAGATGGGTGGTCTTTGTTGCTGCTGAGGCTGGCTGGAGAGGGTGTGGTTGATCACGTCCGTGACGAAGGTGAGGTCCGAGGCGGAGTGGACTTTGGGGACTACGATGGTGGTGAGGTTGGAGGATTGGAGCTGCGGAGGGTTGTCAGCACCTCTATGATACCTAGGTAATAAATGGAGGATTTGATGTCTTTTTAAGAAAAAGAACAAAAAATCACTACTCACCACCTCCGTCAAATCTCCCTCCGCCAGTCCGCTCTGCACCGAGTTGATGCGGACCGCACGCTCCCGTATGCCCGGCGGAGCAGGCTGGTCGAGTGCTCTCCGCACCAGCGCCCGCGCCTCCGCCTTCCTGTGCGGAGTCACGCTGTCCTCGAGATCATAGGCGACACAGTCCGCGGTGAGCGAGCAGGACTTGTCCAGGAAGCGCTGGGAGGATCCCGGGACTGTTGAGTGTCAGTATATATATACACGATTGAGCGACGGAGCTGGAATGTCGGGAGCATCGCGGGCTGCACTTTGCGGGGAAAGCTGCCAGTTCCGCTCCCTCTCTCACTTACCGTAGAGCAGTGCGCGCCGCAGCACGTTTCTGGCCGCCATTGCTGGGCGGTGTCCTGGTTAACGATGGGAATATTCTGCTCAATACCGGGATTCGGTGTCGATTGGGTTGTAGGAGGAGCGCGCTGGAAGAACTCCTGCGACGGAACTCGGCAGCAAGACCGTCTCCCGCCCTTCGGCTGCCACCAGGCGCGGGCGATATCGGGCATGCCGGTCGCCAGCGGCAGAGTACCATATATTGTTCTGCAGTACTTGTACGGAATACTCTGCAATTTGCTGCTGAGAAATGACTTCAGAGAAAAATAAAACCCCTCTGCTTTTCAGACCATGACAGAGACTGCACAATTTGGCTTCTCCGGGTGCTGTATTATGCAGCACTGCATTTGTGTTGAAATGCTAGTGAGGAATCGAAGCCTTCTCAAGGGTTTTTGACAGCAGCTTGCTTCAATTGAAGAGGAAACACTCCAATGGGACGACTCCTAAGCGGAGGTCTCATAGATATCCCTGTTGAGAATGTTCATGCTCTCTTGAAGCCAAGATGCACGCTGAAGCGTCACGGGCCTCAAAACGTGGGCACATTCTGCCGTCTCCCACCGCCCTGTACGCGTTGACACGGACGCCCGCCCGGACGTCTCCTCTAGATATGTAGATGCCAAGCGGACGTTGCAACAAGCTCTGAACGACGCTCCTCGAGGTAGGGGTCTGGCAGTTCTCATTATCTGCCCCTCAGCAAACTTGTTTCATCATGGATCAGAATCAGCCACGGGTCGGCGACCTGAACTGGCGCCTCAGCGCGCATCCGATCACGCTGCTGTTCTTCCTGGGCTTTAGAATCGGTTCGTTTACCCCGGCAGTTCTAGATCCTTGATCTGCGTCATTGAACAGACGCTAATAGATGTGCTGTCATTAGGGAGTCTGATGATGTATCTGTTTGGCGTTCTCTTCATCAAGAACTTGTCCGTCTCCGTCTCCGCATATTGGTATTACTATCTACAGCCAAGGACAATAGCTAACCGCTTTACGCAATCCAGCATCCTCGTCTTCATCCTCACCCTCCTCCTCCTCTCCGCAGACTTCTACTACCTCAAGAACATCGCCGGCCGCCGACTCGTCGGTCTGCGCTGGTGGAACGAAGTCAACACCGCGACCGGAGACTCGCACTGGGTCTTCGAGAGCTCGGACCCCAACACCCGCACCATCAACGCGACGGACAAGCGGTTCTTCTGGCTGAGCCTCTACCTGACGCCTGCGCTGTGGATCGGACTGGCGATTCTGGCGGTCATCCGGCTCAACAATGTGATCTGGCTGAGCTTGGTTGGTAAGTTGCATCCGTCCCTTCATTCATGCTTGAAATCAGCAGACAGGATTTGGTCGCTGATGTGTTCATCTAGCCATTGCGCTTGTCCTGACCATCACCAACACTGTTGCGTTCTCCCGGTGTGACCGCTTCAGTCAGGCGTCCACATTCGCGAACCGCGCTCTCTCTGGCGGCATCGTGAGTAACCTCGCCGGAGGCTTGCTGGGCAGGCTTTTCAGGTGAGGCGGAATGGGCGAGGGTTTCAGGTTCATGGGGGAGGCTTTCCTTTTCTTTTTTATTATCTGTTTTTGCACGACACGAGTCTCCTGGAGTTACTTTTACTGGGAAAGGAAAAGGGATGTTTGTTTTCTGCCGCTGAACTGCGAAACTTGGCGGGCGTTTGAAGTCCCATTTTTGCGTGTTATGTCCCCTTGATCGATTGCATGTTTGATCTCTATTGCCGTTTCGGATCCTAATTGAGAGATGTTTGAAGTACCAGGGTACTGTACCGCTTCCAGGACGAATGACTTACGGTGCACTGGTATCCCAATTTTGTCCAAGTTACAGTAAAAGTGCTCTCTCAGTGCGCTGTATGAGCACTGCTCTTTTCCGGGTCTCTTTCAAATGCAAATATAAGCTCGTGGACTGGGCGGCCCCCTGGGGCATCATTAAATATTATGGCCTTCACAACATGACCCTACCCTGAACTATCCAGACTTTCAATACTCCATGATGTCGACAGAGCCCGCACGATCGCCTCCACCGGCCAGGCGATGGTCTTCTCCCACTCTCTGAGCCCTGAAAGAAGCTCGTTGCGCTGAGCTGGATCCTTGATCCACACTCCGCCTGGTGAAGTTAGTATGTATCAAAAAAACGCTTCAAAGCATTCAACCAAGGCGAGTAAATAAATCACACTATTGACATCGACTGACTTACAGAATGATATGGGACCAAAAGCATTGACTCTCGCCGCGCTCGAGTCGTTGGAAATAGCCAGGGCGCAGAGTTGCACGGCGTGGTACTCCAGCTCACGGTGGATATTCTGCATCTGCAGGGTCCGCCGCCATGCGTTTAGGGATGCGGATCCCGGCTCGGATAGAGTCAGGATGGTCATGGCTGTGTGATAGTATTGAAGACCGGCAACTAATTGTGGAAATATGTATGGTCAATTGGTGAACAAGAAATATTCTTCTGGGGCATGTTGTGCTGTACCGCAGGTAGATTAAGGAGTACTTACTATGCCACCCCCGAAACAGCCACAATTCAGGAAAACTGCTCTTTGGGGGTCCGCCAGTTGGTAAAGGTGAAACCGGCTCAAAAGATACCGGAAGGCTCCTTCGCCATTCATCCACTTGGTCCTTCAACGACTTCCACTCCGAGAAGCTGACAGTTCGCGCATCGTCACCCAGGCAGATGTTGATCACTTTACCCAGTAGCAAACTGATCATGTTGGACCAGTCATCGTCCTCCACGGGACGCGGCATCCAGACGGTCGACAGGTCGATCTTCAATGGGCGTTTATCGATCAGTGCGACTGTGATGTCTTCCCGCAGGTAGTTCCAGAATCCGGCACTGAGCAAGTCGGACCCGAGGTTGATCTGCTGGCCGACCAGGAAAGAGAAGGAGCCGTGGAGGTGGCTTTGGGAGCCGACGCTCTCTGTCTGGGTCAGCAGATATGCCTTGAGCATAGGGAGATTATACTTACGAGCCAGGATCTCATATGAACGGAGCAGACACGTAGAAGCGAGCGTGGCCCCGTCACGTACGAGCTCATCATTTCTATTGTCTGTTATAGCGATCAATCTGCGCACGCTCTCCAGATGATAAAATTCAGCTATATATTGGAACTCTGTATGGGAAGGAAGCAATCTCGCGAGATGCACCGCCGAGAATGCGAGGACAGCGCTGAACAGAAGGGGGTTGCTCAAAGCGTACAGAGGGACTGTATCCTCGAAGCGTCGTAGTCTGTCATTTAGATCATACCATGGCGCGAGGCTACTGATGTAATGCCGGAATGTTGAAGCGATACGGGGGTCCCTTAACGCATGGCGGGGATAATCTGGGGACGGGAGGTCGGAGAAAGAACCTTCTCATGATCAGTTATTATTGGTTTTATAGGACCGCTATGTATCTATTACCTTGCTGCCGCAATTCCTCCAGCAGCAACTCTGGAGATTCTGTAGTTCTATGAGATGATACTGGAGAGCGGAAGCTTCTCTCGCAAACGCGGCCGCTCTTTCGACAGGTCTGGCATACGGGAAATGTCCCATCGCCTGGAATCCTCAGTGTTAGCTGGAAGAAGCAAGGCAATTTATAAAACAATAGCCAATCAATAGATCTGACATAGCGAACATTTTACTTTACGAATGCGACATGTTTGGCTGTCATTTGATGGGGGTGTGCTGTCAGCATGCTGCTATCACTTTCCAATCCCGAGGGTAGAAGCCTTGTCTTACCAGCCTGCAGAAGCGTGTTAGCAATAATTAAACCAGCCATATTATTGGCGCAACATAGGTTCATGGAAACCCCCCGGAGATCACTTACGATTCTCTTGCTTAGGCCGGGGCATATCAACTATGTGGTCTAGAAGCAGCATATGCCGACATTTTGCGAGAATGTGGAGCAAAGACGAGGAAAGACGAGAGGCGCAGAAATTGCGGGTGAAAGACGAGACTACGGAGGACTCCAGATGCTCTCCACTCCCGCTCGCGGCTCCACCCGCTGCTCAGGCATCCGTCTCATGGAGCCGACTCCATACAGTTCCTGTTCCGGTAATATTTGTTTGAACACAAGAAGAATAACAATGGAAAATGAAGATTTATCCTGGCCGTGCTATCGGCGTAACAAGATATAAAGACCACGGGCGTCCGCCCTTGTAGAGAGAACTATGAATCTCAGGTCGACTGCCGCCGGCATAGATTCTTCAATCACAGTCAATTAGAATTATTATGTTGAAGTTCATACCGAGATCTTTGAGATTTTTCTACACTACACAGAGAAGGCCCCTCTCACAACTCTTCATGCAAGGCGATTATCTTCCCGTCACAGTTCGCCCTTCTCGAGAAGAAGTCGAACAGGGGAAGCTTTCTCCCCGAAACCTTGAGATCGCTATAAGGATCCTGTACAAGGACGGTTTGGTCGTCCTTGAAGATGTGATTGACCACGGTCCTTTGGATTCTCTAAACAAAGTTATGATCAAGGATGCGTACACGCTCCGAGACAGACCAGATAGCCCGTTCAACTACAACCCTGGAAACATCCAGCAGGACCCTCCCCCCGTGGCAGAGCATTTTCATACAAGCATCTTCATGAGTGAGTATTCACTCCTTGGTATGTGTCAATATGAATAGCTGATGCGAGCGTCAAAAGATCCCCTGGCCACGCAAGTCACGTCTACTTTCTTAGGCCCCCGTCCAAGGTGGACCTTCTGCTCTGGAAATACCGCCATGCCCCCGACACCGACGACGCCTCCTCAATCCCAGCCGGTCCATTCAGACGCAGACTTCGATCATCCGTCGCATCCGTTTGCTCTTGTTATAAATGTGCCCTTGGTCACCATGACACCTGAGAATGGATCCACGGAACTATGGCTGGGGACTCACGCCGACTCCGGGCTGCATGTCCAGGACGGGATGCACGGTGAGCGGGCAAGCGGGCGTATAAAACCTCACCTCCTCGAACAGAGGAGGGCAGTAAGACCACCTTGTCAGCCTGTGGTGAAGAAGGGGTCCATCGTAATCCGGGATCTGCGACTGTGGCATGCTGGGAAGGGCAATTACACGCAAGAACCGAGAGTCATGCTGGCTATGAGTGAGTTTTGTACCTCCAGAAAATACCCATGAAAGATGCTTTGCTAATGTATTGCATGGAGTCCACTTTGCGCCGTGGTACCGGAATCAAATGAGACTGGAGTTTGCAGAGGACATCAGGCCGATCATTGAAGGACAGTCGGAGCTGGAGGTCCCCGTTGATTGGGTTACTAGAGAGGAGGCTTTGTCCCGATATTTGAACCGCCCATTTGGAAACAGCTATGATTTCAATCAGACGCCGTGAAGGCGTGTCAGTATAAAGGAGAATATTGATTCAACAGAACGTAATTTTTACTACTCAAGTTGCGTTCCAAATCTCCCATCCATCGTGTGTCACATCTTCTGAGGATGCCTCACATCTGAGCTATGGTATATACTGCATTTACTTGCAATTGAAAGACTACGTCTTTGACGAAAGGTATTGTCATTGAATCATTCTATAGGCATTCCATTTTATAATCTGATCTAGGAGTTCCTTGTGCCCGTTGCCGGTTTTCCCTGTGAATGGAGCTGAATAACTTAAAATTGAGCCGGAATCTGGAAAGAAACTACAATACATGTGCTCAACGCGGATACGCCAATAGTGATACCCCTGTGTTAAGCTCCCTTTTGCCTTTTCTTCACGTCTTGTACATACATATAGAGCACAGAATACCAAGGATCCAGACATCTCTCGTTTACAGTTTCAATGTGAATTCGATGCTGCGTCATATCACTATGTCTTCTGGTCCCAGTGACTGCAGCCTTGGGTACAGTAAATACATGGACAGTTGTAGAATCAGATATGTCTAGAATATGGAGGTGCCCTTGCTCCATGAGTTGCAGAGTGGTTTCTTCTGCTTTGATTAATATCTCGCTATTTGTTAAACTGTCAATATCTACAGAGTGTGGACCATGCACAGGAGACAGATGGAACAAATCACTGCGATTTAAGGTTGATGCTAGAGTGAGATGGATATTGTAAATCTCCACATGCTGAAGGTCGGCCCTTGAGCTTCAGCTGGAGTCCCTGCTTCTTAAGTCTCACAAGCTACACTGTAGTGCCTGTTGAGGATAGCACTGCCTATCAGGCTTTGAAGTGGTTAAATGTCACAGTGCATAGACTCCCCTAAGTAAGGGAAAGTAGACATGAAAAAACAGGGAAGTTGCTGAAAGCTTCAAGTTCTTATCTCCAATAGAATATGTAGAATGTCCTGCACCGCAGCAGAATGTTCCAACATGGTTAGTGCAGTGCCACTGATTTCAATGGCTTTGTATTTCTCAAGATCAGTGATACATATTGCAATGCTGAAAGATGAGGCATTGGGCTTTTCTCCATGGAGTCTTTCCTGTTCACTGAGTGAAATATGCTGTGGAGAAATAACACTAAAAGTGCAGACTTGATGATAATGCCTTTTCAAGGGCCCGGGATCAATTCTCCTCTTTCTAAACAGATGATTGTAACAGGCACCTGTAGAATGAGGCGGTCTTAGACCACTCATCTACCACTTCTTGTTTAGGTCTGCTCCAGAACTCTATATGCTTGCATTTGAAATCTCAATCAGCTCTGTCAATGTGTACCAGCTTCTTTATTAGGACTGTTTCAGGAAGTAAGGTGGCAGTAAAATCTAGAATGAAGGTCAAAGGATCAGCTTGAGTTTCTAGAAAGATCCCTTGACATGGCAAAGAAGAGAAATTAAGAAACGCAGCCCTGAAGGCTTCTAGAAAGCTTTTGTTCCTCATTACTCTTCATCACATTGCCATAGCTAGCCTGTTCATTATAAATTAATTTGTTTATCCCGGATTCGGCCGAATTTCTAACTGTATGGATGCGGTGACAGCTCTACAATAAGCTTCAAGGAGAGATGAGGGCAGCCTGTCTCAGTCTGTTGGCTTTAAATTGTGTGACTGTGTCCTGTATTGCTGCTTTAAGAATTAGATGTTTGGATCCAATGCTGATTATTATATGGATGAAATTTATTGATTTCATTTGTTGCTGTGTAATCTCAACTAGCTGTTGTAAATACTGAAAGTGACAGGCTAAGTTTGTCACTGTGCCTCAGTGACATTCAAGGATAGGCATTGAAGAGGGCTGGGAGGCCTTCACTGGCAGCCCAATTCACACACCAGAAGTCATATAAAACTTTCACAGTCTTCCAAATTTTACCCCACCTCATTTCTTTCCACTCTATGGTATGAAATCAGCTATTTCTTTCTGTTATTACTTTCGCCTAGACTTATAGCGGAGCCTGTTCTCTCATCAGCAGATAGCATTCAGGATTGTCACATTTAGGCTGAGAATCTGTTCTGATTAACTCACCACCCTCATGTCTAACGTGGAATCAGCCAGCAATCCAAAGCCTGTGAATTCGGGTTTCGGTGATCCATGGACACCAGATGAGAAACAACGTCTTTATGAACTCCGCCAGCAGTACAAGAACCTTACCTGGCAGGAGTTTCAAATGGTCAGTTGCTCACTGTCAAATAGAGCTTTGAGATTTTATATTGACTGGTCTTGTCACAAAGAGATTCTATCCAAAGCGAAGTAAGCGCACTGTGGAGCAAAGATATTATGTATGTTGAAGTTACTTTTCCTGCTCATCGTCTCCACTTGAATCTAAAAGGCTTCTCACTAACCCCCAACAAGCTCACAAAGATACAGAAGGAGAATGTTCGCTTTCCCTTACAGCCTAACCTAATAGTAGTGTTTGAGAGCAGTAACTGACATGATGGCAGGAAGCCCCTGCCGGAACCCAGACGTTGTTGAATCGACTAGGGAAGCACAAGATGAATTTGAGGTCCCGGCCCGCCAAGCGGGCTATGAGAGCCGTCACAGAGGGTGAAAGCCACACTGACACCGATGAGTCTGAGTCAGAAGAGTCTCATGACGAGGTGATTACAGACATCCAGCATTCGGGGCTGGATACCCTCACCAGTGTAAGTTTGTGTCATGACGAAGACATCTAGATAGTCTTACTCTGCTGACATCAACAAGGCCAGCGTGGGAGCCAGCAGACAGTTAGTTCAGAATGAGATTCAAAGTATAACGAACGAGGCCAAATTTCTCAGCCAAAATACACCAAAGCCCTTGAATGAACAAGGACATACAACGAACACTTCCATGTCCAGTGCCTCTAGGAGCAGCCCAGAGGATGTTGTAGTGCAAGTAACTATTCCCACAGAGCAATCAATCGCAGCCCGCTCCAAACCAAGGCCCGTTGCAGAAAAGGAGATTCTGCATACAGATAGAAGTCATTCCTCAGTTCTCACCTTCGATGACCTCGAACGCTGTGAAGACGGGATCTGGGGATCAATCATGACACACGCCGCGGCCATCACCAAGAAGGCTGCTAATTACAAAACAGAGAAGGCTAGAGCAGATGCAGCGGTTGCCTCCGAGCAGAAAGCACTCGAGGACGTTCAAAAGTACAAAGAAGAGCTTGCTAGCTTGCAGAGCCTGGTTCAGAAACAAAACAGTATGATTGAGCAACAGAGATATGAGCTGGAAGAGGCCAAAAAGACAAACGAGACCTTGAAGGAGGACTTTGAGGACTTCAAGAAGATGAACTCTGTCGCGATTCAGAAGGACCACGGTGGTTCAGGATGCGAAGCGTGTAAAACCAAGGATGGCAAGATCAAGGAGGTATTGAACATCGCTAGCGACAGCCACCGTTACTTGAGCGCCCTGTTCTCGTCCCTGCGTCAAAAGCACAATGAATTTCGGACACATTCAGAAGAGTGTATCCATCCAAATTTCTGGAGCATCGGCCTGTTGCCTTCGCTGGCGAACGAGATTGAAGAATATTTTCACAGAATGGAAGAAAACATGACCAGCATCCGCAATCAGCTCATCTTGATGGACAAGTCCAACCTAGCGGCTGATGGATAACGGATGCAGTGCTCGGAATTGGTTCATCTTACTCCTCCCACAAATCGAGAAAGGAATTGCCAGATTGATATTCTACTGTCGATATTTTCTAGAGTCACTGTGACTTCAGCTGCTGGGTAGATGGATGGAAAAGGTTTGAAAGAACGGTTCTACAATCAAGAGCTGAGAATGTCTGCGCTTTACCTAATGGAAACTTTGAAGGGATAGGAAGTTGATAGATAGTAATCCTTATGCAAGAATTTATCAGTTCATGGACCATACAATGGAGATGTAGATGAAAGAAAACTTTTAGCTTGTATAAAATAGGCGTTCCTACATTTGACAACTATGTTTCTTCATTTCATGTGCCATCCCGAGAGTGCTCTTTATCTCCAGTGCTCTATGAATGAACGCGTGTTTTAGACATATCCACACGCTGCTGCAGGTACCCGGTATTACAAGAAAAAGCTCATATATTTAGCAAACATAGCCAGAGAGAAGTTTGGAGCTCGAAATAGCCTGCCCTGCAGTCATCGTAGATATTGATGGGCCATTCAATGGCTTATGAAACATCTCAAGCACATCTCCCACGCTGAGAGTTGGGAAGATTCACGGGATGCTGTATATCCACAAAGTTCCGCACAGCAAGGTGACAACCTAGAAAGCCAGCCCTCTCTCTTTTTTCCACTCTGCGACCTAAGAATTCTCAGGTTTCCTGGAGTGCTCCCGGAGGCGGGCTGCCAGACCCGCGTTCCCGCAGGGCTGTCGTCCTTCCGCTCATCTCTTCCTTTGCTTCCTGCACAACAAACCCGACTCCTCCTCACACCCAGACTTCAGACTTCCCACTTTCTGTTCTCCAAGCTTCAGGAGACTGACAGCATTTCACATCCTGTTCCCTGAGGTAGTGTCTTACACCTTCACTTTGTCTCCTGTTTTTCTTTGAACTGAGCACAGGGTTGAGGAGCTTTCGTCTCATCACATGAAGATCTCATGCTGGCTAGCTGTGTCAGAAAGCTAACACACTCTCTTAACAGACTCGTTGCTCAAGCTATCAAGATGGCTTGGGGCGCCGGGGGTGCAGAGTGGGATGGTCCCGGTAGGTTGCCATCAGCTGCCTATCCTCTTCTTACGCTGCTCGAAACCATGTGTCATCACCGGGGATAGTCATATTCGACCTGATAGGAATAAACTGACGGCGTGTAGCGGAGTCAAAGGACGAAACCAATGACCAGTCCGCCCCCGAGCCGTGGGATCCTATGGCTCAGCCTGTTGGCCTCGGTGACAATCCGTCCAGAGACAACAAATGTCGTAAGTAAGTCATGAGAGCATTTGAAGATTTTATCCTCCCTCTAATCTCGATGGCAAAAGCTGCGGACAAGAAGGCCATTTCGCTCGCGAGTGCACCGAGCCGCGCAAAGGGTGTGCATGCTTCAACTGCGGCGAGGAAGGGTAAGTTGGATAATCGAACGCTGCTCATTACGATGCTGAAACGCAGCTGCAGCCATACCAAGGCCGAATGCACCAAACCTCGTGTTTTCAAGGGCCCGTGCCGTATCTGCAACCAGGAGGGCCATCCTGCTGCTGAATGCCCCGACAAGCCAGCAGATGTCTGCAAGAACTGCAAGATGGAAGGTACGTATTAGCTCTAAGTATTGACCTGAGCAAGGACATATCAACTGAGATGTTTAATAAATAGGTCACAAGACCATGGATTGCAAGGAAAATCGCAAGTTCGATATGAATGACATCCCGGATAAACTTCCAGAGGAAGCGTGGGCCATTCTCAAGAAAGCTAGCGATGAGAAGGATCTCGAAGACTTTCGCGAGGTACAACTACAATTCTACGACTTGAATCTTTTCGCTCCAGCTAACGATGCAAAAGGGACTCAAGGTCTATTCCAAGGCGGTTCCGCAGGCAACTTTCGTGGACATCGAGAAGAAAATGCGTGAGGAGAACTTCAAGGTCTTTCTCATCGCTCTGGTACTGTCCCCATCCACTGTCAGGTCGTCAGCGCCCAGGTCAGACAACTGAGACTCGGAATCCGCAGGAGAAAGACGTCGGTGATTGCATCAGCCTGATCAATCTCCAAGGCAAGCTCAACTGCAAATACGTCGTCGGATTCTACTTCAGCGCAAAGCCGCAGCGCGCGAATCTCAGAGATCGCTGGCCGGCAACCCCTGAAGAGAACCTCGAGCGTCTTGCGGACGCCGGTTTCCCTTACGATCGTCAGATCCCGAAATGCGGCAACTGTGGTGGTAAGTGGAGAGCATCCGCCTCCAAAGGTGATAGTCATATCATTGACCATTATCCTCAGAAATGGGCCACACCGCGAGGGGCTGCAAGCAAGAACGTGCGGTTATCGAGCGCGTCGAAGTGAAATGCGTCAATTGCCACGCCACCGGCCATCGTGCTCGCGACTGCACTGAAAAACGGATCGACAAGTTCGCCTGTCGCAACTGCGGGTATGCTTGTCCATCATTCGATGGATTGGTACGGATCGCTGACGACGTGAAGATCTCCCGAGCACAAAGCTGCCGACTGTCCTGAACCCCGCTCTGCCGAAGGAGTGGAATGCAAGAGATGCAATGAAGGTATATATATACGCCTCAGCCGCGGTATCTAGAATCTGTCTAACATGTGCCGCTAGTTGGCCACTTTGCAAAGGATTGTCCTCAGCGCGGCGGTGGTGGTCCGAGAACCTGCCGCAACTGCGGGTAAGTACCTAGAACCCAAAACAACCGGAAAGACCTGCCCTTACTTACATCTACATATGCAGATCCGAAGATCATCTGGCCAGGGATTGTGACAAGCCTCGCGACGTTTCCACTGTGACTTGCCGCAATTGCGACGAGGGTAAGTTCCTTGACTCGGTAGACGACCCATCCATACTCGGTGTCTAACGGGAAGCTTCAACAGTCGGGCACTACAGCCGTGACTGCACCAAGAAGAAGGATTGGTCAAAGGTGAAATGCAACAACTGCAGCGAGAGTCAGTCGATCCTATTATTCCCGCCTCTCTCCTGCAAAGATCATCATAGCTAACAATCAGCACAGTGGGTCATACTGCCCGACGCTGCCCTAAGCCAGTCGATGAATCGGGCAACAATGACGACTTCGGCGGCGAAGCTGAACCCGAGTCCGGAGCAGGTGCCGACGGCGGCTGGGGTGCCGGAAACACGGAGGAAACTGGTGATGGCGCAGCGACTGCCGGTGGTGGTTGGACCCCTAGTGGCAACTGGTGAGAGGGCCTGCTGCCGGTATGTTTGGTCATGTTGAGTGCACCGTAACTGAAGGGCTATTGCTGTCCTTATTCACGTACGTGTGCCGCTGATGACCTGGCACCATTTCATCATCCTCTCTGCGAAAGCTCAAATAAAAACTCTGTTTCTCGGTGTTGCGTCGGCCCCAACATGAGCATTGGGGCGCGGACATGTCACCGAAACTATGAATCGATGTTAGCTGGATAGTCTGTCGAACGAAAATGAAGCTTGTAAAAATCGAATGTCATCCAGATCTAGCTGTGGTGAATAATAATGGAAAATCAAGGTCGACTTGATTTGACGATCTCGGTCGGGACTGGAGGTCTCGGGTTTTGGGTAGTAGGCACTGTGAACCGTCCGTAATTATCATCATTGCGTGGATTCTCTGGATCGGCCACGAAATATCGATGTTGCGTGGACCGTCTTCGTATGCCCGCTGATATCGATTCTCAGCTTGCTGAATGCTGATCGGCACGATCGATGGGAGTAGCCGCAATACTCCGGCAGGTACAGTGCCTAAGTGGCATACCTGTTGCTGGCATGGGAGGATAAGCGCAGGCCGTGAATGCGCGGTAATCTCCGATCTGCTTACTTACGTAGATAGATTATTCAACAGAGATGATCGAATCTCAAATATGTATCTTTTGACGGGTGTGTAGCAGTATGTGTAGCATGTATTTATTAAGCAGGATATACAGATCAGGTCTCACATCACATGTGATAATAATCTACATAATGTACGGTTACTCCGTCCTGCAGACTCCCTGGAAGTGCCGTCTGTCGGCTCCGATTATCTCTCTCCACCTCCATCTCCTACGGATACGTGATGACCAATCCCGACGCATAAAAAAAAGCATGTACCGCGTCCCTAGTAGTCGCTACCGCTATCGCTGCAGGTTTTTTTTTTTCTTTTTTGCTTTTTAACGACTCGACGGTGGAACAAGCGGGGTTGTTGCTCTCTAGGTAGCCCAGCTACGATGCCCGCGTCGGTTAGTACCTACCTAGGGCAAGGAGTAGGTAGCTAGGAGGTCCACTGGGACGCGGACCTGGCAAGTAATGGCATGCATGACACATGATATGACGAGCGCCTTACTCTTACGAGTTACTCTTGCAACCTCTTGTCAAGCGCGCGGGCTGTAAGATGGCCCATCGGCAAAGTTAGCTCTGCACGCAGTAAGTACCTAGCCTCACCAATCTTTCCCCATCTTATCCTATCGGTTGCAGCAGCCTCGAAAAAAAAAAAAAAAACGCGCGGCAGCCCGCATCCGAACAGCATGCGCCTGAAGGTTGAACACGAGGACGCGGCCTTCTAGAAGGGCTCTGGAAGGTGAACTCTGACCGTTTGAAACGCTGCTGAGGGCTGCTGGCTCGGGTTTCCGCAAGCGGCAATCCCGAGCGAGCGGGATCAGGATTGGGTCTGGTGGCGGGCAGCCACCCGTGTGTGTGTGTGTGTCGATCGACGATCCTGCGTGGGACAGCAGCTGTGTGCTTGTCTGCTGGAGGATGATGTTCGACGAGGAACCGGTCAGCGTCCAGGTTCTGGCCTCCCACTTGTCTCGGAGCATTGACTCATCGGACTTCCCGCGCACCGACCCCAGAGAATTGCCCTGATGCGGATACGTCCAGGGCTTCTCCAGGACGTCCAGACAGCCGGAGAAACAGCATGGCGGGGTGCGGTCTTCCGGAGTTTGGAGTCGGACCGCGATCGTCCTTTTGCTCGGATTTCCCCCGCTGCCGCTGTCAGAGAGCTGATAGCCCGACGTCGAAACGCGCAATCAACTCCAACACAGGTCGCGGTGGGGATGCTTCTCCCTCGGTCAGAGAGACGAAAACAATTCCCGTCCATCGTATGCGCCAAGCCAGCATGCGAGATATGGACCTCTCCACCACACGCCCTGCGAATTTTCACAGGCATGGAGGATCGTTGCCGCAACGGGACGATGGGATGCGTGATGCCAAGCAGAACATGAAGCCGGCGCCGTTGCGTGGGCGTTGCGTCGAGGCTTGTCCGGTTTCGGCTTGGGCGGTGGCGCGCCTAGCTGGGCTCGGACAGGCACAGAGAACAAAACCCGGAGTCCCCAAACGCTTCCCCAGAATCTCCTCCGGATCCCGCGACGCCATGGAGCAGCCACGCGAGGAGACGGAGACGCTGTCTCCCCCGCCTCGTCGCCAGACCTTCTTCAGCTACCGTGCCACAGTGATTTCGAGACGGTTCCCGGCTTCACGAGGACGCTCGGCTTCTCCCGATCCAGTTAAGCTGCTGCTCATGCGCCATGACGGCACCGGTGGGTAACGCTGCCAGGCCTTCCACCTCTCACCTCCGATCTGGCGACTCTCTTTGGCGCTCGCGGCCGACGCGGTGGAGCGCGGTGGTGGGGAGACGGCCAGGGTCCCGTCCGGGGCGACCTGCGCCGTGGGGGAACTGCTCCAGATCCATGCGGGATCACGGGAGCCCGCGCGGTCGTGCACGACGCGGGCGTTGCTGCTCCAGAAGCTTTTAAAGTCCCTCCGATCCCCAGCTGCTGCAGTCGATCGCTGCCAGCTGGTAGAGAGCTGTTTCTTGTCTCATCCGCACGCTCTGGTGCTAGCACGCCGGCGTCCGCGCGGTTTGACATCCAATCGACCAGAATTCGCAATCATGGGCCGATATCTCGGGCTGCGAGGCACGAGCCTCAACCTCGCCATCAGCATCATCGCCGGGCTCGACTTTCTGCTTTTCGGCTATGACCAGGGCGTCATGGGGGGTCTCCTGACCCTGGGTTCCTGGGTCAGGACGTTCCCGGAGATCGATACCACCAAGACGGGCCTGGAAGGGCTGACCCAGGCCGAGAAGGATCACCGGTCGACGATCCAAGGCACGTTCGACGCGATGGGTTGTGTGGAAAGTTGTCTCTGACCGTCCGCGTAGGTATCTCCGTCGCCTCGTACAATGTCGGCTGTTTCTGTGGTGCCATCCTGTGCATGTTCATCGGCGACATCCTCGGCCGCCGAAAGACCATCTTCGTGGGCTCCGCCATCATGGTCGTCGGCGCCACCCTGCAGGCGACCGCCTTCGAGCTCTCCCACCTGATCGTCGGCCGCATCGTCACCGGCGTGGGCAATGGCCTGAACACCTCGACCGTGCCCACCTGGCAGTCCGAGTGCTCCAAGTCGCACCGTCGGGGTCCGCTGGTCATGGTCGAGGGTGCTCTGATCACCGGGGGTATCTGCATCAGCTACTGGCTGGACCTGGGTTTCTCGTTCCTGGAGCCGTCGAGCGTGTCGTGGAGGTTCCCCATCGCGTTCCAGATCGTGTTCGCGCTCATCATCATGGCTTCCGTCCTGTCGCTCCCCGAGTCGCCTCGCTGGCTCATCCTCAAGGGCAAGGAGGAGGAAGCCATGAATGTCTTGACGGCTCTTCACGACCTCCCTGCGGACGACCCATTCATCCTGACCGAATTCACGGCCATCAAGGACACCGTGCTGGAGATGAAGAAGTCGAGCTTCCGCGACCTGTTCACGATGACCGAGGACCGTCACCTCCACCGTGTTGTTCTCGCCTACGTCAACCAGGTGTTCCAGCAGATCTCCGGCATCAACCTCATCACCTACTATGCGGCCACCATCTACGAGAACAGCATCGGCCTGAGCCCGCTGGTGTCCCGCATCCTTGCTGCCTGCAACGGAACCGAGTACTTCCTTGCCTCCTGGATTCCGGTCTTCATCATCGAGAAGGCGGGCCGACGGCCGCTGATGTTGTTTGGTGCGGCCGGTATGTCCATCTCCATGATCGTGCTCGCCATCACGACCAGTTACGAAGGGCAGTCCGGCCCCGGCATCGCGGCCGCCACCTTCCTGTTCGTGTTCAACACGTTCTTCGCCTGGGGATGGCTGGGCATGACATGGCTGTACCCTGCAGAGATCGTAAGTCTTGCCGCCTGGACACGATAATAAGGCGGGTTGTCTGACGGGGTTTTCAGGTTCCTCTGCGTATCCGTGCCCCGGCCAACGCTCTCTCCACCTCGGCTAACTGGGCATTCAACTTCATGGTCGTCATGATCACCCCGGTCTCCTTCAGCTCCATCAAGTACAAGACCTACATTACCTTCGCCGCGATGTAAGTCTACCGTGGAATTCTGTTCTCGAGAAGGTTAGCGTCTCTCGAGCCCAGTGGCTAACGTCGCACAGAAATGCCTTCATCATCCCCGTCGTGTACTTCTTCTACCCCGAGACCGCCTACCGGTCGCTCGAGGAGATGGACATCATCTTCCGCAAGACCAAGTCGGTCTGGGATGTCGTGCGCGTCGCCAGGGAGGAGCCTCGCCGCTACGGCAAGAACGGCGAGCTGCTCATCAACTACACCGAGACCGAGGACCACCTGCGCCGCGCCAGCTACGTGTCCGACGAGAAGGCCACCATCACGAACAAGGACCACGCCAACCCAGACTATCACCTGGAGAACGGCGACGGCGTGGCCAAGTCTTGACCGATCGAGGGAAAGATAAAGGGATGCATTCGTCACTCTGGACAGTGAGGTTGGCATGACGAATCGGTGTACCCTGGCAAAAGGCTGCGGTTTTTCCTTTCGTATGCAAAGACGGACGAGCTTGCGAGCCAAAGCTCCTGGTCTGGTTGGTTTGCATTCGGATACATGTTCTCATTTTGTTATCATATGTGGAGCTCAGCGGGATCTTGCAGCCCTACTACTTCTTCTACTACCACCACATCCTACCTATCATGATTATCACTTGCTCGCCAGGGTTTGCTTGCTTGCTGAAGCATCTATCTGGCTGCGGGATGATTATGTTTAACATGAATGTCTGCGATGATTATACCCCATACCCCTCATACCCCCAATATCCCCATCTTGTCATTATCCATTATCACGACTTGTACTGCACTGTACACACACACACATACATACATACATACATAGGTAGACTAGACTGCAGGTTAGGTCATTTTGCAGTGGTCTGTTCTGTTCTGTTCTGCTTGCTTCTCTTAGACAGACGGATACAGACTGATAAATATCAATGGAATGGATCCTGCGGCTGTGATGGAATAAACTTGCTTTTTTTTCTTCTCATTTTTTCTTTTTGTCTATAAATTGACCTGGCCTGTGTGTCCCTCTTATCTATAGATTATGTAGAGATAAGGGAACTTGAGTCAATCAGTCAGCCAGCCATATATGGTGGATTGATTGAGGACTGTGTTCGGTACAGTACTTGACTTGTACATACAGTAGATACATGAATACATATATATATATATATATACGGTATGTACTGTATGATACATTAATTCAATAGATATATGGTATATGGATAATAATCTGCTTGCTTGCTTGCTTGCCTGAACAATGCTAATCAATCCTCCAGGGGGCCCAGACCAGACCAGACCGGGATTGTTGGGAACCCGACGAGCAGACCAACCAAACCAACCTCCATTCTTCCAAGTCTGGGACGGAGGTTGGGGAGGTGGGGGGGGGGGGGGGTTCGGAAGTTTTTTTCCGCCGAAATGGATTGTTGTGGTCATTTGGCATTCTACGTATATATATATATATATATTCAGCCCAGCCCAGACAAATACAAATGTGCGGTGGGTTGATGATGATGATGATTGCACCATGGTTACGGTTATGCTCATGGCCATGGCCATAATAGCTAACTACTACGGAGTAGCTACGCCAGTGCTTTGTATGTATGTATGTATGTATGTTGTACTCTGTACTCCGTTCTGGACTCCGCCCGTATTGGATCTAGGTTTCAGGTTTTAGGTGGTGAGAGGAAAAAGGTTGGAAGGTCGGAAGCTTGGCTGGGTATGTGGGTATGTATGTATGTATGTATGTATGTATGTATGTATGTGCCTAAGCTAAGTAAGGGAACTCCGGCTCCAGCTGGATTCCATCCGGCCCCGGGGAAGGTTGGAAGGTTGGAACACGTGCCCGGGTGGCCTGACTGGGGAATGAGCGGGGCTGATGCGGAGATGATGCGGAGTGCGGAGTTGCGGAGCTCCGAGCAGTAGTAGTGGAGGTGCATCGCTTTTTTCTTTGTATTATTCCACTGAGTTCTGGACGAAAGAAAATGCGGTCTAGAATATAGGGTAATAATGATGATAATAATAATATGTCCGGTCTGGTACGCAGTACGCCGTACATGGGATGTAAAATATACATGGTACTTGGGAGTTATGTACAGTATATAGTGGGTTAGATGCTATACTATACCAGGAAGTTGTACATACATACAGTACATACAACATGCATCCGCATACCGACCTATCTGTTCGGTCCGCGGGGTGCCCCGAGGTCATGTCAGGTGAACGTTCTATATTATTTGAGAGTCTAGAACGGGTTCCCCGGAAAGAAAGAAAGAAACCCCAGAACTCAGAAGACCCGGAATAATAATAACTCTACAGCTGCCGCGGCGGCGGTGAGCAGCGTCCAGTTGCACTTGTAGTACTTGTACAGTACAAGCCGATGAGCGTTTCATCCTCAGACTCGGTCTCGGTCTCGGGCCGAGGCCGCCGAAGTGGTCTCGAACGTCCACCTCCAGGGAATTACCGGATTAGGCGACCCGGGGGGGGGGGGTTGGCTTAGAATTTCTTGGGGTTTCTTGGGTGGATGGTCTGGTTCTTAGACTTCTTCGTCTCTTCTTTTCTGTGGAGATTGGCTGGCCTGGACCTCGATCAGGAGGGCTGAAAGCGGCAGCAGTAGTAACAGGAAGAACGGGAATAATGATGTCCGTAGGGATGCTATGATAGGTAATCCCGGTTAATCGATCAAGACACAAAGCTAAAGAACTCCGATGAATTAGTGAATTGATGGGACATTCCAGTCGACGAGAGGAAAAGAAACTGACAAGCTTGCAAGATTTTGTTTGAGGGAAAATTGTCACTCTGGCTCCATCCCTCTAGAGGACTACCGTGCAGGAGTGTTTTAAACAGGCCGTGATTAAGGGGAGCCTGATCTGTTTGTCACATGGGGGCGGGTGAAGACTTCTGTTAACGGGGCGCAGTCCCTTTGAGTTCAATGGTGATTACCAACTTGAATGATGAATTTCATTACTTGGTGCGGATAGTACTATGCAGCATGCTCGCACCATACATCCGTATACGGGGTGGAGATTCATAATGAGGCTCGATTTGGCCAATGGCCGTGCAGTCCACTGCTGGACTAGGTAGGTACCTACCTAGGTAGTTAGCCAGTGCACTGCGATTCTCTCTTAGCAATGAAAAAAAGCTAGTTTGTTGCCGAGCAGACTCCGAGGTGCACTTGGATGTCTCGACTATTGCGGAGGGAGTAGGAAAGCAGTCTGTAGAAGTAAAGTCACGAGGACGATGCTCCGTTCCGGAGTTAATGTTTGCAGATACAAAGCTGCTTGGTGAGGAGAAAAACGCACGAGCCGCATCACATCAGGAGCTTGTAAAGATGAAAGACCGACAGGGTGACATTAGCTGCGATTCGACGGCACCTGTAAGCTCACTCTAAAATGGTCAGTGTCCTTGAATTCACTTCGAAGCTGGTACAGTACTTTTGGCCTGTTGGGGGTCCAGGCTGGCACAAGCGGTGAGACTCGCTCGCAAGGTGATAAAGTCAGCTACAGCAATCGGCGCCTCCAGGTTGCCATTCTTGTTATTTGGAAGATTTGTTGTTAACCTGCCCTTGACGATTGTTCATATCGATAAATGTCCAGGACCGTGTCTCCTAGCCTTGATTTAGGTTGGAGGCCTTCACAGCGCGGTCGCTTGCATCCAGCAGAACAATGCACGGGGTTTAGATGGCCGTTGGGCAATGCACGCAGATATTCCAGGCACTGCAGTGGGAAATTGACTCAGCAGTTTCATATGCACAAGGATATGCGCAACTACTGGGATACTGATCGCAGAGAAGAGAACTAATGCCACTGACCATCTAGGTGGGAAGTTCTGTTTTCATCCATCCGACAATGACCTCCCCCATCAAATCAATCTGGTGTCTATCAATTTCTGCACAGTTCCCCTACTACGACGGTGGATGTGATACGGAAAGACCGAGGTGGGATTCTATTTTTACAATCACTAAGTGCAAGCAAGGTAAGGTGGTTTCATGGTACTCTGCAACAGCACGCTAAGCAAGCGGCTGCTCGATCGACATGGGAACCCAGGTTCCCGCCATTTCAACAATGGATAGTGATGCATACAGGGGCTGACTAGGAAAATAGGAATCGGAGGCAGATTTAGACATCTCTTGCCATGAGTGCTATGCCATCCAACACAATATTATCGTCCTCAAAGATAAGGCGTCAAAGGCATCGAAGGACCCGAGAATGGTTCGCCCAACATGGTCGAACACGTGGTCTGGAATCAAGACCAAGTGCCATGGCCGATGCTGGATGAGAGCCTTTTTTAAGTAATCAACACTAGGGACCTAGTCCGCCAGCCATGGGCCGTGTTGAACCTGGCGGTGTACTCCCAAGTCGACGCGTCGAGATGAAGTCATCAATTAAACGACGATGGCACAGATCAAACTTCTCACACAGAGCCAAATCAAGACCCGAAACCTGTGGCATGCGGCACTCTTCCCTCTATGTCAACGCCATTTCCCGGCGCCAGCGCCGTCGACTCCGTCATTGAGTTTCCAGGTGCTCTCGAGGCGAGATGGACGATGAGCAGATCTCTGGGTCCACAGGGCCGGAGCACGTCGGGGAGGAAGAACAGGTATGTTTGTGCAAGCATGCTAGATCTGCATAATTCGCGAAGCGGCTGCGAAAAGAATGAGATGCCGATCTCTCGCCACACCTGTTCCCCAGCAATGCTAACCCTCCGTATAGTCTAAGAGTCTGGACACTATGCCAGTCGAGATCCTCATCATGATCTTTTCGTATCTGTCTTTGCTGGACCTCCGCTCCCTCAGACTTGCATACGGAAGATACGTCGACTTGGTGATCCGGACCCATTTCCGCCTCCCGCTCCAGGAGTATGTCCGCCGCCTAGAGGCTGAGTGTCGAGCCTTGCGGGCTCAAGGCGAAGTTATTCCAACTCAGGCCTTGACCATAGCTGCTGCTCACGGAAACATACCCTTGCTTGACGCCCTTACGCGAAGTAGTGGCATTTGGTGGTCCAGTGGAGCAACTCCGTACATTTCCAGAGGAAGAGTCCTCTCATACGCTGATTTCGGCGGCAAAACTGCATTCGAATGGGCTGCAGAATATGCTCAGGATACGGTAATCAACTTCCTCTTTGAAAATAGGGCAAGATTTACCACGAGAAATTGTCTCTGGAGATCACTGCAGCTAGCCATCATCAAGGGGCATATAGCTACAGTCCACCTTCTATTGAAAAGGGGGAAGCCACAGCTGTCTATTTCTCACAAGTCTGGCTATCGACCGAATCTCATTAGATGCCACGACTTCATTTCAGCCTTTCGGGATTCCGTTGCTGCTGGAAATACAGCGATGTTGCAGTTGCTATTTGAGTACGGGATACGCACCCTGCCTGTTCCCTTCTATCATCTCCATATAAGATCTCAAAATTGCAGATGGGCCAGAAAAGCTATGCTAGAGTTTGCGGATGATATATACTTAGAAACCCCCCTCCACTTGGCCGCTAGAAACGGACGCCTGGAAGCAGTAGATCTGCTGCTAAATCTCGGAGCAGATAGAGAAGCGGCAGCCAGGAACAAGTACACGGCTCTCGATTATGCAATTAGCAAAGGACACGACGCAGTGATTACACTTCTGCTTGAGCGCGGAGCGCTCATCGAAGACCAATCCAGGTCGGCACTGCTTGTCGCCGTCCGCCATGAGCGTTCTGCAACAGCACGGATGTTGTTGGAAATGGGGGCAAACCCAGATCACAGTTCGGCAGAGGGCCGCATTCTGGAGTCAGCGTTGCTGAACAGAGATTTCACCACCATCTCGCTGCTGCTCAACCATGGCGCCACGATACAATCCCGTCACGATGGGGCGAAAGGCGTTTTGCAGGAAGTGGCAGTATGGTGCGATGGGAGCTTCATCCTGCAACTCCTGGACCTCGGAGTCGAAGTCGATGGCATCCACACCTGTCGGACTGCACTGCAGGTGGCCTGCGAGCACGGCAACTATCCGGCCGCTTTTGCTCTTCTCAGTCGCGGGGCCTCCCCGTCCATATTCGATCCGCACCATACGCGGATGCCCCTGCACACCGCTGCCCTGAAAGGTTTCCTAGAGATCGCCAAGCTGCTTCTTGTTTTCGGGGCGCAGGTTGACGCCAAAGGAGCACATTGTGACAACACGGCCCTGCACCTCGCCGCAATGGTAGGCAACAGGGAGATGGCGAACCTGCTTCTGGAGAGTGGAGCGAACGTTGAAGAGGCGGACGAGGAGGGGAGGACGGCACTCTCCTTCGCCGTGCTATGGGGCCACACCTCTGTTATTCAGCTGCTGCTGAGCCGCGGGGCCAGTCTGTCTGTGGGCGGGAAGAGAATAGAACCACCCTCGACGGACAAGCTCGACGGGCTGGTCTGGGACTGGGAGTGGAAGGCGCGGGCAATTCTGGCTGCGACGCCGGAAGGACAGTCAGCGAAGAAACTGCTGCGTTCCGTTCTGAGTTCTGATAAGAGTCTGTCCCTGGCCCCAACCCTCAAGTAGCTGAAAGATCGCTGCTAACACTCGATTTTACCTCGATATAGAAACTCGTGATGGCCTCTCTCCAGGTTGGAGAATCAGTCCCACGTCGGGGCAGTCGATCAGAGACGCTTTTCTGGAGATCGCTGCGCTGTGGCAGTTGTACGCCAATTCGGAGTAAGGCTTGCCGGGATGAGAAGAATTTAGCAAATCGACTTAAGAGACGACACCTTATAGCTAGAAACCTGCTTTGGATAAATGGAGACCATATTATTTTGCATATGTCAACACATTCTTCCCCGCTTTTTTCCTTTTTTCATCTTGTTTTTTTTTCGATTGGACGTGTCTCTCACAATCTTTCGAGCATTCCACATACCAAAAATCACACAGCCGGGCCCGATGTGATGTGGTGTGAAGATTAGGTACGGAGTACCTAGGTTAAGGAGTCTATGGACATGGCCCGAAGTTATCCGTCTAGCGCCAGCCAGCCCTAACTTAATTCCCGTGTCCACACTAGAAGTCAATCTTTGATCTTTCCCGAGCTGCTCTCACCAAGTTCTCGCGGATTGCTGATACATACCTTGCAGTAACTCGATGACGTCCCTTGCGCTGAACAACGGATGAATAGTCATAAACGACCCCCGATGCATTCTCTCTGCGAGGTACTCTGTGCATCTTCTTGCAGTGTCAGGTCAACCCTAGCTTAGTCGTGTCCAGCCGTTTCCGCACCAGCCCGTTCACCAACGTTGAAGGTTGAAACTGAGGATCAGATTTCCGGCCTCCCCGCCGAATGAATCCATCGCTCGGCGCCCCTCCAGGATTTTGTTCTCGGCGGCGATCAACGCTCGAGATCCACTCTGCTCTCGGACGTTGCCCTTCCTGACTCATAGTCGCCAAGCCAGTCTGCACTTGGTCTGGAGTGTCTGTGTCTGCCGACTCTGTCCTGCCTTCGATCTCTAGCGCCATCGCGCGGCACCCTCATTTCATGTAGTAGCAACACTGTCAGCTACAACGTGTGTGGAGATCTATCCACCACCGGGAGATAGATGTGTAGATTAGATCCCATCTTTATCTTAGCTACCTGCCTCCGTAAACTGACCTAGCTCCGTCTCCACTCTGGTGTCTGCTCCGCGCCATTCATCCTACGTGCTTGGTCGATTCTCCGAAACGGGGTGTTCTTTGGTCAGGATTTTCCAGACCACCGGCGTTGACTCAACAGTCGCCCCCATGTATAATTTGGACTTTCTCTCCCTGGCCGGTTCCAGGATCAAGAGGTATCAGATCAGGAAAACCTCGTCTTCCCCGCGTTTGTGCTCCATCTCGTCTGTCGTGTCACATCTCTTTCTTTTCTAACATATCTAAGCGGAGACCTGCTCACAGTCATCCTATTTACCGGCGGGAGGAAGCACAGGTCGGACAGAATCTGCCAGGGGCCAGGATCGGACATTTAATTTAGAATAGGTATGTACTCCGCGCAGCACTCTCTCGTTCTTCTATACGACACTGTTCTCAGATCCTGTTGGTGCAACTTCACCTTTCTCAGCCAAGCCTCTGCCGAGTCAGTGTCAATGGGGCGGATATCTCCGGGAGATGGGGCCATTATCAGTAACGCCCCGGGATATCAAGTGCATATGTACAGTGCAAGCAAACACGCCACTGCCATGCCGAGAAGGCACCTGTATGAGGGGGTTTTGCCTTGGAGACTGATATTTTTTTTTCTCAGGTTGATTTTTTTTTCTTTTCCCTCGAGACCGCACTTTGGAAAGGGATAATTGTTCTCGTTCTGAGCGCAATTAATTATTTATCCCATCATACCTGAGTTTCTGGCGTCGCCACCTGCAGCACCGTTATTATTCTCCGCCATGGTTTGTTGAGTTCTTGCGTAGAGGACTTCGGCACGGCTTTGGGCGGGCTCGGCTTGGCTCGGTGAAGGCACTACGGAGACCAGGCACCCCGCGCTGTTTTTTTTCATCGTCATCGTCTTCAACCCGCACCTAGACTGACAACGCTGGAGCAGCTGCGGATTGGGATTTCGAAGGGTTCCGAATAATCCCTCTGTTTTTCGCTTTGAACCGCGCTGAGATCCTGCTGTCCGCAGCAGATCCATCTCTCTCGGACCGGAGACGAGATCCGCGGCTATCGCTCCCCGCTCCCCGTCCAATCACTTATCAACCCCATATATCGAACAGTGTACAAAAGTACTGGACCTGCTTGCTCCGGCCGTTGCTGGACAGGGTTCATCCCGTCTGATTCGGGATTACGGCTAACGGGCAATTCGTCCATTTTTATCCGATTTTATCTATTTCCGTCGCGGGCAAGCATGGACAGTACCTTCGACTCGCATCACGGGCACCAGGGCACGATTGGTTCGGGGAACGATGTTGCAGGCGTAGACCGTGCCGACGTCGACGTGCGCGAGTGTCGCGGCGATGGCGCAGGCTCGAATCCCAATTCGAACAGCGAATTGAGCAGGACGAAGGATGGCGCTGATGTCGATGTCGACGTCGACGTCGAGACGGGGGACGAGCCCGACTTGGCGACGGTTGATCACATCTACAGGTAATCGCCCCTTACGATTCAGAAGATGGCTTCAAAGGCACCGTACAGTACTGACATGTGCAGAAAACTTGACCGCCGCATCATCCCCGCCTTCTGGACGCTGTACTTCCTGTGCTCGGCGATCCGCTCCAACGTCGGGCTCGCGCAGACGATGAACGCGGACGTGGGCCACGACCTGGGCTCCGTCCTGCACCTGACGCCGCACCAGGTCTCGACGGGGCTGGCGCTGTTCTACGTCTGCTACGTCGTCTTCGACCTGCCGTCGAACCTGATCATGACGCGGCTGAGCCCACACGTGTGGATGAGCCGCATCGTCATCAGCGTCGGGCTCATCGGGAGCTGCATGGCCGCCATGAAGGCGGCGTGGAGTTTGTAGTACGTTTCCTCTCTTCTTTTCCTCTCTTTCAGTCCTGGAATAGGATTGCTAATGATTGCAGCCTCCTCCGCCTCCTCCTCGGCATCGTCATCGCAGGCATGTGGCCCGGCATGGCCTACTACCTCACCCTCTTCTACCCGCCCTCGCGCACCGGCAAGCGCATCGGGCAGTACTTCACCGCGGCGCAGGTCTCCGCCGCGGTCGTCGGGCTCGTGTCCGCCGGCTTCCAGAAGATGGACGGCGACGGCGGCCTGGTCGGCTTCCAGTGGATGTTCCTGCTCTACGGCCTGGTCACCATCGTCGTCGGCTTCCTACTGATTTGGTGGCTGCCTGATAGACCTACTCCGCCCGGGGAACCCCTCCCGGAACGGAGTAAGTATCTCAGATGGCTGCCGCGGAGCCCTCCCGCGTTGAAAGGGCGCGACGCCGAGATCCACTACCACGACCTGAGGCGTGTCTATCACCGGCCGCAGTGGACGCTGCGGGACCTGCTGCGCGTGTTCATGGACTGGCGGCTGTGGCCCCTGCTGGCGATGTACTTTGGCGTGGTGGGCGTGGGGATCGGGGTGCAGAACTACGGCACGGTCATCATCAAGGCGACGAACCCGAAGCTGACGGACATCCAGCTGAGCTTGCTGTTTGCGCCGATCTGGATCGTACGTTCAACGCTATACTCCTCTGACGAAGGAGATCATCTGACTGACTGGTGATATGCAGATGGACCTCATCGCCATCCTCCTCATCACCCCCCTCTCCGACCGCTTCCACCGTCACCGCGCCCTCTTCTTCTCCCTCCCCGTCCTGCTCCAGATCCTCGGCCTCCTGCTCACCACCTACGCTGGCACCGACTCCAACCCCTGGCCGCGCTACGGCGGGCTCCTCATCGTGGGGTTCGGCCTGGGCCCCACCGTCCCCATCACCATGACCTGGACCAGCGAGCTCTTCCAGCCGCGCCACGGCGAGGTCGGCGTCGCCGCCGCGTCCGCCGTCGTCTCCGGCTGGGGCAACCTGGGCAGCATCCTGACGACGTACGCGCTGTATTCCGGGTGGAAGAGCGACTACGAGGCCCCCGGGAGGAAGCAGTACCGGAAGAGTAACCTGGTGATGGTGGGGATCCTGTGCGCGAGTATCCTTGCTGCGGTGCTGATGGAGGTGCTCCTGAGGATTTTTCCTGGAAGAAACACCAGCAGCGGCGCTGGTGGTGCCGCCGCCAGCGGAGAGAATACTAGAGAAGTCGCAGACGGCGCGGCGAAGAGGGAGGCGGAGCAGCGAGGGCTGGAGGGGTTGACGCTGGCGTTTTGGAAGAAGAGCGGTGGAAGCAAGAAATAGACGGTAATATCGATAGATGGGTATCTCTCTCGAGTAGAGTTCCTATCCCTGTTACGTGGTATAGTTATATGTCATGCCATGTTTTGGGGCTAATGATTACCTTTCTCTGCTATAGAAAGCCCCCGACCAAACGAAACGGAATGAAACGGAATGGAATGCAATGTATGTATATATGAGGTCCATAGAAAGAAAGTTCTATATAGAGGCATATATAATACATAATGTTCTCAGAATACACCATCTCTTTTTTCACAGCGTCATCGTCATCATCACTGAAGGACAGCCCTGTAAGCTTTCTTACTATTCGAAATGGAAATACCTGTGGATTGCAGGTTTTCTTCCATCTGCCCTTGTTCCTGGTTGATTGCGTCCAATTAGTCCTGGGCTTGAATAATAAATGGCAGCTTAGAATTAGGCATCATCATGCATTTGCTCGACGGATCCATGTCGGTCCCCCGATCACCCTTCCGTCAGTCTGGCAGGATTCCCGATAGAGGACATTGGAACACGCCTCGAATTTTTTTTTCTCCCTCGAGAACCTATGAGAGATAGTTGCGCTACGTGCAAAGACTTAGGTGGGGAGGGGGAAAAAGAAATACATAAAGAGCATAAAGATAGGAGGCAGTGTATATGCGCAACGGCCTTGAGACTCTTGTTTTCGCCATAAAGGAAATTTATGGATTCAAGTACCCAGACGGGCACTTCGAGCGGCCTGGTCGTGCATGATGACTGATTGGAGCTGGCTCTTCTTGTGGGAGCAATCAGAGCAACTGTCTGTCTGCCCCATGAGGTGCCAATATGAAAAACACAATGTGGTCAAGTCAGATGCCTTGCTTTCCTGTTTACACGACACGAACGATGGTTCATGCTACACTAACTGTACAGTAAAACGGATCACTGGTGGTGTTCTGCGATAAGTGGCGGCCTCCCTCCGTTAGTTCCATAGGACGGCTTGATTTATATAAAGGTTCCCACTGATTCGTGACATGTATCCGAGCTGGGACCCTTCAAAAATCAGGCCCCTGCGAAGGCATGATTAGGTAGTTGAGATCATAATGCCCCCCCCTCCCGCCCTCCACCCCATTTTTAGCGTCATTTCGGATAAAATACCGAACAGACATTAACACTTTGCCCACACCACCGCCATTGCCTAACGCCAATGTCGTTTCAGAGAGGACAAGAAGATCAAGGACGGAATTACGTAGAACTATAAACAAAAGATGAGGCGATCGATTCATGTGTTCCAAGAGTGAATTTCAGCATGGTGGCTATTTGAACGAATTTTACAGAAGAATCACCAAGGGGGTCTCTTCTGCTCTGGCCATCATAACGCCTAAGAAGGGTAGCAAATGGAGAGCAGATTTCTGGGGCAAGAAGATGCCCCAAAATGTCTTTCCGATCAATGACAGTCAGATCTGTCATTGGCTGCTCTAGGATTTAGACGAGGGACTATACGAAGAGTTCGATTCTAATGGCGCAACTTACCAATGGTCGGTTATATCCAACACAGAAACACTCTCGTACGGCTCATTAATCCTTAGAGGTCCAGTTAAATTGTTTCCTCAACTCTCCTGCGCTCGTAGCCTTTCGATGAGCTTTTCTCTTAGGAAAGGACTGAGGCCAAGACTGCGATTCTTTTATTCAGCGTCAACCCGATAGACTCTGGTCACAAAACACTTACATCCCATTCCGAGTAACGATTCGGTATGTTCCTAATAATGATTAGTCAGAAGCCCGATTCAGTGACATCTATAAACAGGCATATCGTGACACAGTCTGTCGTACCACTAGGCTGGTAATTCCCGTTCTCCCCCACAAAATCTCCATTCGCATCGACTTCCAGGCTGCCGAAGATATCCTCAGGCCTTTCTATGGCGTCAGTGCATCCGGCAAACAGGCGAACTTAGGATGACAAATTGCTTTACCATGCGGTCCTCCCATACTCGGGAGGATTCCTGCTATCGGATACGTGAATCCATCCACCTCTTCCGCCGGAGCCAACTCCACCCTGAGCGCTGGCGCCGCCGCTGGAATCTCCTCCAGCTCCTCCTCCGCCCCCGTACCCCGGCCGCCTCCGCCGGCTCGGAGGTGCGAAGAATACGCCACCGGAACCTAGGTTCGCCCCGGCGGTAGAAGCCATAATCCGTGCATGTGATATAACGTCGGGGTCTTTGTGCGCATGCTCAGCAAGAACATCTTGCAGTATTCTCAGAAACCGCGGGTTCTCTTCAAAGGAGTCCGGGGTCGGAGGGAGTTTGGAACAGGTGCCAATCGCTAATTCGTGGTTGGGCGGTTCTGTAGGTAACAGTGACAGGATGTGGCTCTCAGCAGGAGCCTTAGGATTTGGGAATACATACTACAAAATGTGTAAGCTATGAGATAACACAGAAGTATCAAGCGTCTTCAAACTTACTATGTATGGAGCGCTCTCCAATGTAGACAGAGCGCGAATCTGAATCCGTCTGGACGCTCTTAAGGTGTGACGGGTAAAAGAACTAATCACTACCATAATTAGATATTATAAGAGGAGATGATGATAATTAAACAGCCAGACGAGAAGCAAAATTATGTGCATGGAGGCCGGAGAAATTAATTTCATGACTTCAGACTATCGAGATGATTTTGGAGCGGGGAAGACAAACAAGACAAACTCCTGTGATCGCGCGTCGCGTTTTGAGGTCCTCTCCGGCTTCATCGGTATCCACTCGAGCTTGGCAGGAGTGACAGCGGGACGTTCAGATACTTCACGTCATTTTGCATCTCTGCATAATGCTCTGCGTACTGGCTGCTATTTGATCTTCATTGAATCTCTCCCTTTATTTGCCTTAAATGGGGAGGTCAAGAGTGAATGATTCGTACATCTTCTCTCTTTGTTTTCTTGATATTGACGTCTAACATCCACTCCGAAAGCCAGCCATTAGCTTTCTACTACTTTGGTTAATCATCTTTTGAGCATCATCTCCCTGTATTTCAACTTGATGCACTGTTTTCCACTCCTCAAGCATTAAAAGACACTGCCATGGCAACCCCATCTTCCAAACAGAACCCGGGGGCGACCCCTACGCATTTAACTTCCTCACCACATCTCTCTGCTGTACCTATGGGCCGGCCTCTGTCTCACAAGTCGCCCTCAATGAGGACACTGTCCGCCTCAGGACATGGACAAGCCCAGCAACCAGGCACCTCAGCACACCAGTATGCTACTCCTCTTGCTGCTACAACATCCACCGATGATGCTGTCACATTCAGCTCGCCATCTGCGCTGTTAGCGCTGGGTGGCTATACCGGGATTAGCCCGTCGCCTGCAGCTCAAGACGGTTTGGTCGGCGCCGGCATGAACGAGAATGATATCCATGCATTAGGAATGCAAGGTCTCAGGCTCAGAGGTGCACGAGATAACGATGAAGAAAGAAGGAGGCACATCGAAGAGGTCCTGCAGCTTCTTCGTACGCGGGTTGCAGGTAGAGGTGTATGCAGAGAAGGCGTTGAACGATTGAGTCAACTTGAGGGCTTTGAATCAATATGGCAGGAAAACAGTATCAGCATCGCTGGAAATTCTGTTGACCTTGAAATCGAATTCTATCCGGGGCAGGACACGGTGAAAGATGTCAGTCTGAAGTATGCGACTCCGGGAGCCCAAGAAGGGGAGAGGCGTGAAGAAGCCACGGCCGTTTTGAAACGGGATTTGATACAGTCGCCCGAGGAACGCGAGCAAGGAATCTGGAAACGGCTGGACGGTTTCCATGCAAACCTAGAGCGGTTGGCCAGACTGGATAAGCTCAGCAGGGAAGTTAACTGCTTTGAGGCGATAGAGGGCCTCTACGAGAGTCTAAGGCGAATATGGGAAGAGGAGAAAAAGCGTCCCAGGCTTGAGAGAACTTATGAACATCTCTGCAAAGGATGGGTTGGGCGGCCTTGCTTGCATAAGGGAGGACGTGTCGGTCTTGGTTTAGAATACTGGATAGAGCAGCACCGAGCATTGGATGCAAAGCAACGAGAGACCTCTCCGGATGCTATGAACATCGACCAAAAGGACGTGGATGAGGAACTAGAAGACGAGTCAAAAATATGGAGTGCTACGATCGAATGTGAGGCAGGCTATCCCTCGCTCCGCGTGTCCAAGGACTGGGTTGGGCCCGAAGTATTGACTGCGGTCGGTGCCAACGAGCCGTCGTCATCGAATGCGGCCACTGACTCTGAGATCACGATTGTCAACTGGGCAGACCCTCCACCTACTCTGATTTCGTCCATCAGTGGCGGTCACTCAGACCCTATGGCAATCGATTCCGGCATGCTAGAATCAGCTACTCCCAATCGCCGGTTTGTTGCTAAGCTTGAACCGCCTGTCGACGTTCCTATTCTTGCGGCCTCGGATATTTACCGGCAGCTGGGGTTGCAATTGCCCCAGGAATTCAAGATAGTCACGTACGACGCGCTTCTGGTTCCCGGGTGGACGGCGTCATCGACTACAGAGGAAGGGGTGCTGGGCTCTGAAGAGCCGCAGCAACTGGGCGGGAAGAAACGCAAGAAGCCCGTTATTACGTTTGACTCCGAGGGTAAACCAGTGAGCAGACAGCACAGCTATACCTTCCAAGCATTCGAGGCCGTTGCTGGTCGGACACTACGTGATCTCCCGTTCTCGCACCCGCGTCAGCTTTCTGATATCTTTCCGGTACGTATCGTCGATTCTATCTGATACTAACTGGCACTCGATTTTACGTTGGCTAACTAATCTTTCTTCTGCTTAGATCCTTCGTCAGTACGCATTGCTGGCGAGCCTCATCCGTAAAATCTTCACTCCTCCTGCCAGTAATGACAGCAAGCTAAATCCCAAAGCCACCAAGTCAATGGATCGTTCAGACGCCACGAATGCTGCTCTTCCTGCATCGAAGGACGACGACATTATTGTCTTGACCAATGACGATCCAAACGAAGATATGCTCGATTCTCTCCTAAACGGTTCCGTAACTTTGGACCACGACGGTGTCCAGAATAGCATGACTGAAACTACTGATGAAAGCTCCGCCTTTCTCCGTCCCAACGTGAGGAACGACGATATCAAGATCGACATAACTCTGCGGACGCAGATCGGGCAACCCCCGCTTATAATGCTACTGTTCGCCGTGGAAGACGAGCATATCTCGCCCTCAACGTCATCCTCCAGGCATTCCGATGTCCGCATGATCTCCATACATTTTGAGATTGGGCTCAACGGCCGTATCACCGTTCCCCACGTCATCGGGCTGTGGGATGCAGAGTCTGTGGGCAACGGCGACGGCTCAGACACGCAAGTAGACAATGAGCCGAGACCCGAGGTGCGAGATATGCAAAAGAAGCTAGCTAAAGTCCTCGAGACGTCCGAAGACCTGGGAATATTAGTGGAATGGGTCCTGCAGTGGCTACGACGGAGAAAGGGCCGTGCATAAACACATATCTGGGGCTTACATATGCACTCCCCACTTGCATGTCGGTTGCTGTATTTTGCCATGTCAGTGCTGGCCTAGCTTACTCAATCGGTCGATCAGAATAGATAAGCAAACGCAGCTCCCGTCCACCTCTGGGCTACTCCGTACTTAACTTGGCCCTGACACGTGGAGTCCCAGACATGCGATAATGAATGCATGGCCCACAGCCAGCCAGCACAGCTCATTGGCATAGATAACCTTAATCTCCCTTGCATACAGCAGACAACAGGACGATCTCATAGAGATCTTATCGTTCGGGGTACACGAAGTTGCCTGTTGGCTGTATCCCCTGACGATCATCGCCGGAGCATACCAGTTGACCGGCTCTCGCGCGCCCAGGCATCTAGGTTATTTTTGTGACAATGTCAACAGTCAACGTGATCCTTCATTCTGTCTATTCTGCCACGTCATCTCACAAAGTGATTGTGATTGCCGTTGTCGTTGTATCACTATCCTCGCCGCGCGGTAGTCTATCACTCCCACCTGCCTATGGACGGGTGTCTTCAAAGGGAGATACACTCGATCCTGCGAACGAAATAACGCGTGAAATTCTAGATATCCGTTCTCTATTTATTATAATTTATTTTCTTTTGTTACGTAAACTGTCGACGGACTATTCAACTGCGTGCGAACGCAGTTCCGTAGCATAGCATTATTATTAATAATTGACAATTGCTTCCGGACGTTTCCATTTCCTACTTCAATGTACAGCACAGCCAACAGGAAAGAAAGAAAAGACACCTCAAGAACAGCCAACCCGACCGCTGCCAGTGAGGTCTCGTACCATCCTGTCGTGTCCCAGCAGAGACAAGAACGCGAGAAGAGTAATTACCACGGTAAAAGACTAGCCTACTCGGTAGAGCGTTTTAAGAGAAAGTGCAACTCATCCCTCCCTCTTCCCACCGCCACCAACCCACGGAGCCGAGCATGTGTGGATGATTAGGTACGGTCGGGAGCTACCTAGGTTGGATTCCGGTGATAAGATTCCGAGTCCTAAGGCTAAAAGAGGGGGAGAGCTCCGCAGGGCCGCAGCCTAATGTTACGGAGCAGTGGAAGTACGGAGTACAGTACCTCCGTAGCGGGATGGTGGGATGCGGGATGCGGGATGTTCCGACGTCCACTCCCGTTTTCCCATTATTGTTATATCATCATCGTCGTCGTCGGTGGATCACGCATATTTATTATTCATCCATAATCACGGGGTGCGGGTATGGGGCACGGGAGCGGAATGGGGTAGTAGTGGATATCTGGGGACACTGCTGGAGAATGGAGATACCCCTCCCTTAAGTACTGTATGGAGTAGAATAACTTATATTATTTTTACCCGCGTGCTGCCGTCTTTGTTGTTGTTGTTGTGGGTGTCTGTTCCGAGTATCCTGAGAGAATGATAATAATGATTTTTATTTTGTGTAAGAATAATATAAATGCGTAATAATACATATATAATGTTATGTGATAGGTAGATTATAGGTATATCCCTCACATATACATGTCCTCTAACCAATCTCTGTTATTCCCAAAATACGTAGACGAGGAGCAAGCCGTCATACAGAGAGAAGGGGAAAAGTTTGCTTTTTCCGGATGGGACGTGTATACAGAATAATTCTGTTGTTTCACGCAGGTAGGTGTGATCCTCTCTGCGCTATTATATACTTCTTTATTACGCTTCTTTCGATGATCTCACAAAAAGGGAGTGTCTCAGTGAGGGAAAATCTGGAAAAAGGAAGCCCTTGTTCTAGAACATGGCTCATGTACGGAGTACTCCATGCGGAGAACGCCGGACTTGCTCTGTGCGTGAACTATTGACACTGTTTTACTCCGTATTCTGTTTCTTGATCTTTGGAGGTTGCTCCCTGACAAACAGGACAAACAAATGTACGGTGTAGGGTGCACGGTGCCTCTGATCAAAACCAAAGGGCGGGAGGATTCAAAACCCGACTGGAGCCCTTGAAAAAAAATAATCATGAACATTATTCTTACTTCCCTGACTACTATTGTACTGCGCCGATCCGCTTCGCTTCTTTCTCTACCTACGGCTTACTTTCAAGCGCTCCTGGTTTGCTGCGACTGACACCTCAGAACCAAAAAGGCGGACACTCGACAGTCAGCACGGTGTGTCATTGTGGCTGGGCGGACCAATGAGCGTACGGCGATAAGGAACCGGCGGCCGGTGCGCGGATCGGACCAGACCACCTCCACTTACGTATTCGATTTCCTGTTTCATCTACGTTATGAGTCTTTTTTATTTTTTAGACCCTCAACTTTTCTTGGTTGGTTTTTGTTGTTGGCTTTTGCGCATTTTGCGGTGAGGGGAAAATAATTAAATGAAACAGAGGGATTTGTCTTCTTTCTACGGAGGACTCCGTACTCCGTATTCACGTCTCTGCGAGCGACTCGCGTGGCGCGGATCCGGTCAAAAGGCTGAGAAGACTGGATCCGATCTTCAGGCTCGAACTTTCGGTGTCGGCAGCCCACCGTCCAGAGGCCGCTGGCTGTGAGCGGCTAGATCCTTCCATGATCCCAGCATGATCCATATGAGACTCGATGTACCAGAAGATTCATGTTTCTGCAGAGAGCACCGAACCATCTTTCGAGTCGACAGCGATCCTGGTTCCTGCTGCTATTTCTGTTTCATGACTCTGTGTCTCAGGCGGCTCTGAGTCCTGGCGTCCCGGGACTCCGCCACCCTCAGCCCTGTTTCTCCCGAGCCCAGTTTTCGCCGCCGCAGTGGCAGGGCGCAAATCCTGCCCTTTGCGGCGTTGCCGGTCGGGAAGACGATCCAGCGATCGGACGCTAAGGCGGTGCGCCACCCGTGCGCGGCCTTGCCGTTTCCGGCGTCGGGAACCTGTCGCGGCCGGTCTCGGGGGGACGCAGCAAGCCGGCGTCGCTTCCCGCCCTTGGCCTTCGAGAAGAACGACGTCGAGTCGCGTCGCGGGTCTCCACGCCCCACGCCAATAATAGCTCATTCCAGTGGTAGTATTATGATTATTATTTCTGACCGTACGCGGTAATCGTGATTACCGGCGGTTGGTCCTCGTAAGAATAATATCCCTGTCTGTCGGGCGAGAGGGATTATTCCACGCGGGGAAGGGTGGATGGGCGTGTAAGAATGAGAATTCGAGTTTCTCAGGCCCGAGGCATGTATCGTGACCCTTATCGTTATCATCCTCGCAGGGTATATTCCTGCCGTCAAAGGATCGTGTAAGCGCCGCGCGCATCCCAGGGAGGGCGCGACGCGGCTTGCCGGTCTGAAGGGCTGAAGGAGAGACCAGTCGCCATCATCGCCAGCCAGCCAGTGGAGTCTCTGCCCCGATGGCGCTACGGACCACGCGACAGGCGGGGATGTCGAACTGCAACAACAAATGACGGCGGACTTATTATTTACTCCTGCAGCCCTTCAGGCACAGTCGCAGAGGGACTGGACTCCATACTTGGGCACCCGCGTGTCGGGCAGCTCCGCAAAACACGCCATCTCCATGATGATAATAGTGATATATGGTTTTCCGTCGAGCGCGAATACCCGATGATGACGGATGGCAGGGGAACTGCTAGAGACTGGATCCCAGCAGATGGCATAGCATGGAGCAGCTGCTGCGGCAGGGGTTTGCCCTGGCACATGCGCAGCTGGCGAGTAAGCAGTGGGTGGCATCCCGCGGCATGCAGACGCAACAGGTAGGGTGCTATGTAGCAGTACCTGGTGGTAGTGGTATGTATGTACAGTACCCAGGGAGTACGTCCCCGTTGATCAGGTACATGGCATCTGTCATCGGCCTGGCCCTTTACCAACGTGCCACATAGCGTGAGCGCCTTCGGAAGGAAGGTGGTCTGCAGCCGGCGGTTCTCAAGTAGAAAATCTACTTCGTATCAAGTACATGAGGAGCCCAGATATGATGCAACATCGTGCAAGGGCCGTGGGCGTGGGGTTGATCGGGAGCAGGGAGGGGGTATCTGGGCTGAACGCATCAAGGCTGAGGATGGGGTAGAAAGTTAGAGACCCTTGGATACTGGGCAGATGGGTAGATATCGGCAAAAGGCTGCGGCGATGATCATGTCAAGCGTAACCAGTAATACGGCCCTCGATACGGGCCCGTACGGCGCAGGTACAGTAACGGGCGGCAGGAGAGGGACAGAACGGGCAACTCAGACGCAGATGATGCTGATGGCAATGCGACGACCACCGTTTTTGCCGGAGCCCAGAAGGCAGAGGCACAGGGGAATCATGCCCCCAGACTCCAGAGATCGTCCCTGTCGCGCGCGAACGGAGCAGCATGGCCCGTGTTGCGTTCGAAGGCGAGACAGGCAGAGGAGCGGCCCAGCAACGGACCCAGAGGGCTCACGGGACGAGCGAAAAGATATCTGCGCCGTCCCCCCACCCCGGCAGAGCCACCTCTCTTCCTCTCTCCACCACTTAACTCTTCTCTTCTCTTTCGAATATATCTTTTCCCCAGGCCCTCTCTCTTCACCAGGACCCCGTCTCCCCACTGATCTCTCCGTTATCTCTAACTCTTTCTCACTCTCTCTCCGTACTTGGTTCTTATTGCATCTCTTATCCTGCCCTTGCCCTCTCCACACACATTCCGTCACCATGGTAAGATTCCGCTGCCCTCCGTCATGACCCACGACCGCTCGATGATGAATTCATCGCACTGACATGTCCAATTGCACAGGCTGACCGAGAGACTGTCATCTCCAACACGGAGAATGTGCGTTGTTCCTCACAGCCCTGAGCAGCCGCAGCAGCAGCTGCGGTGGTTCCCCAAGATCTCTCTCTCTCTCTCTCTCTCTCTCTCTCATACTGACTTTTCCGGTGGCGACAGCTCATGAAGTACATGAGCCTCGACCAGAGGGGCAAGGTCATGGCCGAGTACGTCTGGATCGACTCGGTCGGCGGTGTGCGCTCCAAGACCAAGGTATGCACTCTTCTTGACAGTGATGTCCTCGCGTGTGTGCGTCGTCGTGGGCTGCAGATCCGGGCTGGACGCCTTGCGCTGCGGTTGGCCCTGGTCCGTCTCCCAGAACAGGGCCGTCCCCTGCAACCACGCCCACGCCAGCCCTTATCTCTCTCCAGCCTAGCCCTCAGCCCACCCCTCGATAAGCCACGCGAGGGTGCCATGCTCCCCGCCCTATCACAGCTGTCATCCTGTGTCACCGTCACGATGGCTTCTGTCGGGGGCCGGGGATATGGCTTGTGTGTGTTCTGTATGTGAGATAGGTCAACCCGTGCTGACTTGACGCTCTCCAGACCCTCCCCAAGCCCGTCAAGTCCGTCGATGAGCTGCCAGAGTGGAACTTTGACGGCTCCTCCACCGGCCAGGCCCCCGGTGACAACTCCGACGTCTACATCCGCCCCGTGGCCATCTTCCCGGACCCCTTCCGCCGCGGTGACAACATCCTCGTCCTCTGCGAGACCTGGGACGCCGATGGCAGCCCCAACAAGTTCAACTACCGCCACGAGGCCAAGCGCCTGATGGACGCCCACGCCGAGCACGAGTTCTGGTTCGGTCTGGAGCAGGAGTACACCATCCTCGGCCCCGATGGCTGGCCATACGCCTGGCCCAAGGGCGGTTTCCCCGGCCCCCAGGGTCCTTACTACTGCGGTGTCGGTACCGGCAAGGTCCACTGCCGTGACGTTGTCGAGGCGCACTACAAGGCCTGCCTGTACGCCGGCATCAAGGTCTCCGGTATCAACGCCGAGGTCATGCCCTCCCAGTGGGAGTACCAGGTCGGTCCTTGCGAGGGCATTGAGAGTACGTCACCTGTCCCTTTATCTACTTGATGACGGCGAAGTACTGACCGTCTGCAGTGGGCGACCAGCTCTGGATGTCGCGTTACATCCTCCACCGCGTCGCGGAAGAGTTCGGTGTCAAGATCTCCTTCGCTCCCAAGCCCATCCCCGGCGACTGGAACGGCGCCGGTCTGCACACCAACGTCTCCACCAAGGAGATGCGCGCTGAGGGTGGCATCAAGCACATCGAGGCCGCCATGAAGAAGCTCGAGGCCCGTCACTTCGACCACATTGCCGTCTACGGTGAGGGCAATGAGGAGCGCCTCACCGGCCGCCACGAGACCGGCTCGATCGACAAGTTCACGTACGGTGTCGCCGACCGTGGCGGCTCCATCCGTATCCCCCGCCAGGTCGCCAAGGACGGCAAGGGCTACTTCGAGGACCGCCGACCAGCCAGCAATGCTGACCCTTACCAGGTCACCGGTATCATTGTTGAGACTGTAAGTTCTCGTCGACCTCAAATCCTGTCATTCAGTGCTGACTCGATCCAGCTCTGCGGTGGCGTTTAAAAAAAAAAAAAAAGGAACCATTATGTCTTAACAAACTCGTATACCCTGGCGTCAACTAGGAGTAGAACAAGAGGGCGGCACGGCAGCGGTGGAAGAAACTGTAGATCATCTTTCCTTTCTGGTGATATATTGAGGGTTTTCCCTGCCATAGCCTGCTTTGTCTTTAATTCTCTCCCTTGTTGTTGAATTCCCCTTTTTAATTCCTGGTTACATCCTCATGTCGTCATGTTTGTTACGCGGAGCATAGATAGCTGGTTCTGGTAAATCCATACGGTCTAGTTAGTTCTTTGTACAGCATTATTCTTTATTTGGTGCGTATCCGATACGTGTACCCCGGATTCGAGTACGTCATGGGTGGGTAGTCGTGTTACTTGTATGCAGTGGAACGTGTCTGATCTGGGGATGGTTATGGTATGACAGACTGGAGCGGACATCTCATCTCAGCTCAGCTCAGCTCCTGTGCTGAACGAACTAAATAATGTAGCCTGCCTGCTTCTCATCCGAATGAGTTTTGAGTCATGGTTTCTTGTGTTTTTATCTACACGCTTTGGGTATTGAGTCCTGGGCGAGCTGGGTGCCTGGCGGGCTGGCTGGCTGGACTCCTTGGAGCTTAGAGTCGAGACTGCTTGTATGTGCTGTACATGTACTGTACATACATAACCTTTGCTTGCTTGTCTGCCTGGTTGTCTGGGATCTGGTTGTCTGCCTATTGTGCAGGTATGTAGGTGGTAGGTTAAGTAGGTAAGGTAAATACAGGTAAATAGGCACCGGTGCGAAACGAATCGGATTGGTTTCTCTATATTTGATTGATTGATTGATTGGTTGGTTGATTGGTTAATGGCGAGAAGAGTAATGTAATCAAGCCTGGCTCAGTGTGAGGATTTTTTTTGTGGTATCTTTGCATTGCATTGCATTGCCGCTGGCCTTTTTTTGATATTGATTCTTTAGCTTGTCCCCTGCCTATGTATATGTACCGTGGACAGTACTACAGTCTACTGTGTACTGTGCTTATTATTAGGTTGATTAATCTTAGACGATTGACTCTGTGTGTATGTATGTGAGTGAGAGCGTGAGATTTCTCTATCTATACCTACCTACCTAACTTTCAAGGTATGTACTCTGTAATGTACAGTACAGAGTAGATAGATAGTAGAGTAGACGGGAACATGGCTAATCTATTAGTCTATCTGTTTATCTACATTCTACAGTATATATATAGCTGGACCTAACTAAGGTTAGGTGACTAGGTAGGTTGTGACTTCTGTGGTCAGCGCTTTTTTTTCTCCAGCTCTCTACGATAACTAACCTGACCCTCTTTAATAATAGATGGTGTTGTTTTCTGTCTGCCTGTCACTTTCTCTCTTCTTCTGTTCTGTTCGGTGATCAGAGGGTTAGGGGTTAGGTAGATAGGATCAATGTTAAGCTTGAGGATTTGGATTTTTTCTCCTTTTTCTGTTTATTTTTTTTTCTCTTTCTTTCTTTTTCTTTCTTTTTTTTTTAAAAAAAGTTGTTGTTGAATTCAGTTTCTGGATTTAATTGAATAAAAAACATCATTGATAACACCCATCTGTCTCTGTACTGTACACATCACATCACATTACTCGTGGGTAGAAAGAGAGAGATCCCGCCCAGTCAGCTGCTATGGAACTTCCGTCGTAACTCACTAAGCCTCTACGTAGAGTAGGGAGGGTGGCCGAAGGAAAGGAAGACAGTACGGCCACGTAATAGCCTAGGAGAGAGTAAACAAAGAAAAAAATATCGATTTACCCGACGCGTATACATGAAGAAGATAACACAAAGGAAGGAAAGGAAAGGAGTATTCGAGGATCACCCTGGACCTGGTGTATACCCAGCGAGAACAGAACCCGTCGAGCAGCCTCCTAGGCAAAATGAATCTCCCAAAACGGCACGTAGAGAGAGATACCTATGAGGTAGAGTTGGGTTCTAGGGGGAAAACAGAGTGCATATATATATATGTATATATACCGAAGATTAAGTCTCCCTCAGAGGGCCAGAGGATCCAGAGGACCTGCCTGCCAAAATTGCTCCGATACACCCATTACTGCATGTCTGTTTGTGACAAGTTGCGTCTTGCTTAATTAATTGGATCCAACATTCCACTGACTTTCAGAATCGCTGATGCCCGTTGCATTTGCTTATTTTTGGCAAATATCTTAGTTGTTCTGTGCGATATCCATTCTGGAATTTAGTTAATATTACGCGCAATTAGATTAAAATCGTCTCGGTGATTATTAGGAGACATATCCAGCTTTCTGAAACGAACTTTTTTTTAAAGCTGAAGAAAACAGAAACCACACGTAGCCATTTCTCCAACGAAAGATTTCAAAATGTCGGGTATCTATAAGTACAGTCTGCCGCTGCAGCGGCTAAAAGATGAGGCGGATCAGTCATGTCGAACTTGTCTTCAGGACGGAGAAGAGAGAGATATACCGAAAACTCCCGGACGGATTTGAAACTAATAACGAATCCTACTTCTTGAAGAAGCTTGTAATCTTTTGTGACCTGTCTGTCTGCTGGTTTCCACCCGAGGCTTCCTTGCGTGTTGCACTCCGAGTTTTCCTGGTTGGAGTGGTTTCTCTCGCCTCGGGAGGGGAGACTGAAACCTTCCTCTTTTTCTCTTGGGAAGGGGTGTCTTTATCATCAGCGTCGCTAGGGGGGTGTTCCCTTTTGATTCCCTTCGTTGAAGGGGTTTCCGTTTCTTCTTCCTCTTTAGGCACCGGCACCGGGGCATTATCCTCGCTCCATTCGTGGTCTTTCGTCTCGCGCTCCTCTGTTTTATCATGGATGATCCTCGTCTCCCGATCACCTGTAACTTTCTCAGGAGCCAGAGCCTTGGACATCTCTTCGTCCGTTTTCCCCTCCTTCGCTTTCTTGCCCGCGTTGGCGAAGAAGCTGGCGATGCTCTTCTTGTTCTCCTTGCTGTCTAGCGGGAGTATGAAATCGGGAGAGTTGTTGCCGACTTTCCCGACCTCCTTGGGGACTGGGTAGCATTCCAGCTCGCCCTCGTAGGGCTTCAGGAGGGACTGCAGCTCCTTGGACCAGGTCACCCGGGTGGGGTCCAGCCAGGTCTTCATCGCGTCGCTGCCGGGTTCGAGGATCACGGGCATCCGGTCGTGGATAAATCTGAGGTAGGAGTTGGAGGAGGTGGTGATGATGGTGTATGTGTATACTTTCTCGTCGGATCCTGTTGCCAACCTCACATCAGCGAATTTATTCATAAATGCCGTTTTCGCTTCGGAGATGAAATAATCCAGACAATTGATCGCATATATGTTATTATCATGGTCGTACCTTCGAACTTGACACAGTCCCACAGTCCAGCAAAGTACATGAGGTCCCCGTCCTTGCGCTTGATGTAGTGCGGAATCTTCTCCTTCCCCCCGGGGCCCTTCTTCAGCCACTCATAGAACCCCTGGCAGACGACGACGCAGCGCTTGCGTCTCTTCATGCTCGTCCACATGCCTCGGTCCTCGATCAGCGAGTCATCGCGGCAATTGATCGTGCGCATCATGGAGCCGTAGTCGGGCTGGCGCTTGGTCCAGAACGGGATCAGCCCCCACTTCATCGCCTGCAACTTGTATCGGATTTTCTTTTCCTGCTCGTCGAAGAGATCTTCTTGAGCGATGATTTTAGCACTGTTTTCTGCTGCTTCATGCTGCTCTTGCAGTACCCCGTCGACGACGGCATCCTGCTGCCCTTCCTCGTAACCGCGGTCTAGCGTGTCGGCGCGGTAGACGACCCCGTTGTAGCCTGGCGCGAAGTTGTAGGTTTCTCTCACTTCGTCATCTTCGGGCGCGTCGTCAACAGGCATTCCCCGTTGCTCGAGCCTTTCCCGAATGTAGGCCAGGCGCTGTAGAGAACGAAATCAGTAAATGGGAATGGCTTTTGAGGGTTTATTTATTGGTCGAGACGTACAACCCCTAGAGAGTATCGTCCACACATTTTTTTTGAGAATACACGGCCTAAAGGAATTAAGGGCAAGCAGATGCGCCCATGAATAAACGCGTTTAAAAGCAATGGTTGGATGCGGCGTCCCTCATTGCGCGTGCGCGCGGTTAGGAGATTCCCCGCGGATTTCCAATTCCAGACGTCATACGCGGAGCTTGGACCATCGGCGACCCGATCAGAAAACGAACTCCAACCGTGCGCATCTCCCCGATAATAATAACTGCAGACAACGCTCTCTCTGCCTGCCCTGCCTTTGAGCCGCTCTTTTTTCAATCAACTCTGTCCTATGCGTTGTCCAGGCATCCAGTCAAGAGTCCTTGTATCTATGATTTTTTTGAATAATTAAATTTTCTCTCGTTTCCCTGGCGGCTCAACTGGCCATGTTCAATCGAGCCTCGCGGCGCATTCCTTGCGCCTTCAACCCCGCGAAGATACCACATCACCACGCATCGTCTCGATCGCTCTTCACCACCAGCAGACCCAGTCCTATCCGTTCTAAATATGGTCGCCAGCCAACTTCATCACAGCTTCTTCCCCCGACGCAATACCCGCGGACCCAGGCCCGCCTCCTCACGTTCGTCCAACGGGTGAAACGCGGCCTCCGCGAAGGCTCCAGGGGCATATGGCGCAAGAACCCCATCCTCTTCCCGTTCGCGGTCGCGTCTGCCGTCAGCGGGGCCGCCTTCTTCGCATACGTGATCTACGTCAAGGTCACACGGATCGATCCGCAGTTCCACAACTTCCCGCCCGAGGTCGCGGATGCCCTGCGCAGCGCCATCTACTGGACCGAGATCGACCTGAAGCCGACCAAGGCGCTGGAGTGGTACAAGGAGGCGCTGCGCGTTGCGCTGGAGAAGGGGATGCATCCGTTCTCGGATGAGGTGGTGGGCATCAAGCTCCAGGTTGCGCTGATGCTAGAGAAGGCGGGGCTGGTCGACCCTGCGGTGGAGGTCCTGGAGCGGACCAAGGCGGAGTGTCTGGACTGGGTGGAGAGGGGGAGGAGAAGGAAGATGATCAGGGATCGGGAACTTGCGGGCAAGAAAGAGAAGGAGAAGGAGAAGGAGAAAGAGACGATTACGATCGACGATCCGGATGTGCTCGAGGCGGAGCGGAAGAGAAAGGAGCAGGAGGAGTGGGAGGAACGGCAAACCGACAAGATACTGAAGAAGGTTGTCGGGATGCATATCAAGCTCGCGGAGCTATACGCGAGCGACTACATCCAGGACGAGAAGAAAGCGGAGGCCGCCCAGGTCGCGGCCGTCGAGCTGTGTCTCAAGGAGATGAGGCGGCGCCAGAGCCTCGGTCTCCCCGTCGGCGGCGGGTCTGCCGACAACGACGCCTGGATGAATCTCACGGAGATCGCGACAGCCATGGAAGAGCTGGCCTCGACCTACTCGAAGCAAGAGAAGCACGAGCTCGCGATCCCGCTCTACATGCAGGCGCTGGCCATGATCAAGGAGCATGAGGGCGAGTCCACGACCTGCAAGCAGGTCGTGCTTCTGAACAACGTTGCCAGCGCGATGGCGGGACAAGCGCAGAAGCCCCTGCGTGCGTCGAAGGTCAACCCGTCGAATCAGCCTTTGACCCGCGAGCAGATCATCGATTCCGCCAAGCAGTGGGCGCAGAAGGCTCTCGATGTTGCCGCCAAGATTCAGCCGCCCATCAGAGACCAGGACTGCGACGTATCGTGCGTGGCTGCAAGCTATAACCTGGGGGAGCTGGCTGAAATGCTGGACCAGCATGGGGAGGCCGAGAAACGGTATCGGGAGGCGAAGGCCCTGGCTGAGGGGATAGGATTCGAGGACGGCGTCGCGAGGGCAGATACGGCCTTGAAGAGGCTAGCAAAGAAGAAGTGAAGAGTCGGCTCCTTTCTCTTCTTATATACGGACATGTAGCATAAACTGTATAGAAAATCTTCCGGATGGCCCAGTCTGGCTAACGGTCAATTCCCAATGAGTCAGGTTTCCCACTCTACAAAGGGATTTACATTACAGTACAGAATTAGGAGCCACATCATGCCCTAATGCTGGTGAAACCCGATATCCGGTGGTATAGGCCGATCCCTGAAGGGCTCGGAGAAAACCGACCACTCGAGGGTCTGGAATGAGAGCAATGAGGATATGAACTTTTTGATGTCTTTATGAATGGTATTAGAACATCACACGGCATCCTTCTCAAGGTTCCAGACATTCGATTTTTATGAAATCGAGTAAGCCAGGCATGTCAGGAAAATCCGGCCACGGAAGATCTTGGTCCGGTCCAGAGTGTTTTCATTGCTCATCGCTCATCCATCCCAACCATTCCGTTCCTCTTTTTCATCCCTCCCTTCCGCAACGGTCCTCATCTACGCCCGCGACATAACACCCCAAGCGCGGATCTTGTTGTCGGTGTAACCAGCGAACAGGGTCTGGCCGTCCGCGGACCACGCCAGGCTGACACACTCCGGCTCGCGGCTCTTCTTGCCCTTCTCGACGTACTCAGGCTTGAGCTCGTCAACCTTGCTCTTCTTCTCAAGGTCGAAGATGATGATGCTGCTGCTGGTAGCGGCGCAGAGCCAGTATCTGTTGGGAGAGAAGCAGAGGGCGTGGATCTCGTCACCGGCCTGGAGGGAGTAGAGGTGCTTGGACTCGTTAAGGTCCCAGAGCATGGTGGTGCCGTCCTTACCACCGGAGGCGCAGAGGGAACCATCGGGAGAGATGGTAACGGTGTTGATGTAGCCAGTGTGGCCGATGTGGTCGGTCTGGAGGCGGCAAGTAGCGAGGTCCCAAACCTGGAGATTCAATATTAGCCAATTGGCGCATAAAAAATCTGACGGAGCCGAAAACAGCAATTGATATATAAATAGACGGTCCATCAGGGTATGTGGTGTTCGTTTGTCTCATAGCCTCTCTCAAGGCTCTGAAGTAGCAAATACAATGCAAAACATCATTTGGACCAAAAATTCCAGGGAGCACTGAGTCAATTGGACAAAAACGCACCTTCACAAGCTTGTCCCAGCCAGCGGACACGATGACGGGGTTCTGAGGGTTGGGGCTGAAGCGCACGCACGACACCCACTCGGTGTGGCCCTTGTCGGTGATGGTGTACTTGCAGTCTCCAAGGGTGTTCCACAGCTTGATCGTGCGGTCACGAGAGGCAGAGACGATCTGGCGGTTGTCGGCGGAGAAGGAGACAGAGAGGACATCGTTGGTGTGGCCAACGAAGGTGCGGGTGGTTTCACCGGTCGAGAGCTCCCACAGACGCAGGGTCTTGTCCCACGAAGCAGACAGCGCGTAGGCACCATCAGAGGAGATGACCTGCAGCGACAGCGGTCAGCCATATCTCCGCCCAAATCTCTCAAAAAGACTCTCCAGAGCGTACACAGTCGGAGACGATGTGGGAGTGGCCGCGAAGGCTTCGCTTCGGGTAACCGTAGGCCTGGTCGTCTCGAGTGAGGTTCCAGATGATCAGGGTCTTGTCGCGACTCGCAGAGAGCAGCATGTTCGGGCTATCAATTGCAGTCAGAATCCATTGCTCCTCGAGCAAACGACCAATGTGCGACTGGTCCCCTTACTTCTCGAGCGAGGTCGCCAGGGCGGTAACCCAGCCATTGTGGCCCTCGAGGGTTCCACGGAGGATCAGCTGCTCAGCCATGATCGGGAGTCTGGAGAGATGCAGGAACCTCGAGACGGAGGAGGAGGAGGAGGATTAACGGGCGGAGCGATGTCGTTGACTCTGGGGCTGGGATAAATTCACAACGGCAGCAGCGAAAAGCAAAGCAGCGAGTAAGGTGCCCGGGTAAGCCCTAAGCGCACTTTGCGCGGTTTGTGTGGGCGCGCGCGAGCCCTAAGCCTAAGCCTAAGCGAGGGGCACACGCGCACGTGGCTTGGTCGGCGCTTAGTCAGCAGCACCTCGGCCCCGGAGGTTTCCGCGCATCCTGATTGGACGGGTATAGATACCTACCTAAGGCACACTGGATATCTACTGCACAAGTTCGAGATATCTCACCTGGACTACCATCGTATCATTGATTATCATTAATATCATTAAGAAAAATAAGAGCGTCTCTCATCTAACTCTTCCCATCTAAGATCTAGGTCTTTATCATCCCAGCCCATTTGTGTACCGGTTAATACATAGAAAAATGCGTCATGTAGCCAACCCGGAGGCATTGCGAAAGAAATAACCGATTATTAACCTCCACTAGAATCTATAATGCTCTCCGCGTAGGACATGATTTGCGGCTCTAGTTGCCGCCCAGTCTGTGAGTGCCTTGATGACATCTAGGATGCCAGTGCTGCCCAGTCAACTCGTGGATTCCCTCCGGTATGGATTGCTCTCTGTACCAGGTTCATGAGTGGCCGCTCGTCAGTAACGCCCGGTCCACGTAATTGGCGCGGCGAGGAAATATTCCCAGATTCGGAGAATTCCCCAGTTGGGAATCTTCCAATCTGACTATTTATATAGCCATCTCTTCTTTGACGGACCAACCAGTCCGCTCACGATCGACACCCCGAACTGGAATACGGAAAGCATGGGTTGGAGTCCGCAGCAGTCTGATGGAGCTGTGAGAATATGGTATTCCAGTCGCCATGACAAGTTTTCCAGACGCCCACTGGACGTCCAGAATCCGTACGAAGCATGGAGGGCCTCAAAATTGGTATGCACTGCTTTTTAGTGCACTTTCTGCGGCTTGTCGTTATATGCCGTGCAAGTGCGCTTCATGTTGTCCGCAACACGTAATGGAAAAGTCGATCACAGGAAGATAAGTGACTTCGGAAGCCATGGCAGCGAGAGTTCTGTCGCCTGGATTGGGAAGGCGCTAGGACCAGGGACCATGAATTTTTCTTCGCATCTCTCGTAGAACTACCTTTGACATTTTCGAATGGCAGAAACAATTCGAATTGGTCTAAGAAGACAATCCCTGCAGTTTGCGTACGGTGATGACAAGCACGCGATCACCGTCCTGATTTGCGTATGGATTGTCCGGCAAGGCAGAAGATGGCCCGTTAAAATACGCAGCATCCATACCGGGAGAATAGATCGTTCAAGGCCTTGATAGAGTTGAGTCCTTCAGGGTCCATGCCGTTTCAGAAAACGTCTGTAATGATTCGATCCCATGTCCTTTCGGCGGCGTCTGGCGGTCTGAGTGAATCGATTGAGCTGGTCGAGGAAGAGAAAGCACGAGACCCTAAAGGACTACGCTTAGCGGAAAATGTATGCTCCCGCGATAGCATCGCGTTCAAACTGGCCTTGAGCTCAGCATTCTCTCTCTTTAATCTTGCATTCTCCTCCCTTAGAGAGTCCAGCTCTCGCAGCGATCGACTGTTCGATTCAAGCTCCGCCATCATTGCTCCTAGTCGATGAAGTAAATCCTGGCGATACTCTTGGTGAGGCGGAAAGCCTCCATACTCTCTTAAGAACTCTCTTGCCCGCCCAAGAGGGTCAAGTGTCGCTGGGAACGAGGGAGGGCCCAAGATGCTTTGTCGGCCGCCAGGATCCGGAGTCAGTTGTATCTGCGGGCATCTGAAGCCCAAAGGAGTGCCTCCTCTTGCTGCTGGTGACCCGTGGTCACTGCCCGAGTTGTGAGCCAAGGAAGCGGCGTGCCTCTCTGCTTCTGTCACGCTGGGAGAAGCGCTCCGTGAAACATTGGCTGATGGTACACGGGAGGAGGGTACCTCTGGAGGCGAGATATCCCACTGCTTCTCCCTGCAGGAAGGGCAATGGAAACTCTCCAGGGTGTCCACTGCTGGCAGCTCCGGAAGGCATGAGACATGATAAGATCTACAGCACGTCTTGCAGAAGATCAGGTTGTCTGGCTTTCGACATTCGGAGCAGATGAAGTTGTGAGGTCTTCCGGCTTCTATAAAGGCGTTAGCCTATCCAAGCCAAGAGTTGAAAGCTCTCGATCTCGAGGTAGACTGACTGATCCATTCAAAATAAATCTGGCTCTGTTCAGGCCGGGAAAAGGCTCGCGTGGTGACGCTCCCAGACGTCAAGGGCAAGGCACCGCGCGTATTTGGAGCTGCCTCTGCGCTCAAGCCATTCGGCGTCCCAACGTCGCCAGGCATTCGACGCTTGACGGCCAACTGGTCCCGGTCTGTCAGCCCGGGACGACCGAGAGGAGAGACGGAGCCGAGTCCCGATGGGCGGAGCATGGCTGACTTATATCCCGCGGGGATATGCTAGGCAACATGCAATCCGCCCCTTGAAGCCGGCCTCAGTCTCGGGAGAGGCATGGCGTCAAGGCGGGGAGAGGAGATAGTTCTGTTTCTGCCGTTGTTTCTGGCGGGCGGTGGAGCGCGGTGGAGCGCGGCCGCGGTCGAGACGGGCGCCGCGCCCGAGTTTCTCCCGGGCCCCGGGCCTAGCCGGTCACGTGCGGGACACTCCTGATAATCGATCCCTTCGTGCTCCCCTCGACGAACAGCACCTCGGGCGGTAGTGCTGTTCCCTGGCGACGATAAGGTGTCAGCGCGCTGCCTGGTCCTATAAGACCGGCCATGTCCTCTTTTTCCACGTTTCCCCGAGATTTCATGCTTTTTTTGAAGCGGATTGTGCGACTTCCAAACCTGGGCTCATGCAATACCACACCAATACCCTAACTTTCTCTGTTCGGTTCTGACAGGCCTGGGAACACCACTCTGCCAACCACGCAGAAGAAAAGAAGGTGTATTTATTGCTGTAGAGCATCGGTGATAAAGTGCAATGCCCGGGGTCCCGTCCAACAGAGCTTGTGAGCGATGTAAACAGCGCCATCTTAAGGTTCGTTCTACCTGGAGATTCTTATGATCATGCTCGGCGGCTCAGATAAATCAGTGCGATGAGACTCGCCCGGGTTGTCGGCGTTGTGCTGCTGCCGGCATCGAATGCCCAGGCTACGTGCAGACACGTAAGTTTATAGACGAGGGTGCTACCGTAAGACGTCGGTATGCCCCGTACCAGAAGAGCACGCCCAAGTCCAGTTCTGCTTCTACGGCCTTCACAGAGACGGTGAGCCTTCCTGATTTTTGACTCCTGTGATCTTCTCTCATTGTTCGTCCAGGCTGTCCGTGAGAATGCCTCGAGTCCAAACAAGCAATCGAGACAAGAGGCACTGGATGCCGATCGCCAGGGCACTGAATCGCATGTCGCCGTATCTCCCGTCCAGCAAAGCCGGTCAGAAAATGGCTCCTCCGCCGGGGAAGCAGCGCAGCAGACTGGAACAGGCAATTCCGGCCCGGATGCTGCAGAGAGTGGTCCAGCTAATTTTGGCTTTGAGCTCTCCCTTCCAACTGCTGAAAAGTGTTCGCCCCAGCAGCCACAAGGCCTTGGCAGTATCGTTGGTCTGGAGACATATGGCGAGGAAAACTCCAGTCCCTTGCCCAGGAGCGACGCCCTTGGTCTATCAACTGGACCTTATAGTAGCGCACTGCTCAGCACCCTGAACTCGACATTCACGACAACATTCGACCAGCACGCATCTTATCCAGCGCTTCAATCACCCGGTGACTTGTTACCTCAAAAGAATGACGACAACGAATTCTCTGACATTCTCTCCGAATTCATGATAGGCAGTGAACATGAAATGGCTTTTCTCATGAGACACTTTTCAGAAGTTCTAGGACCATGGTAAGCCTGGCAACGTTCAAAGGAAAGTTTTCTGGATTGCTTATGGGAGCCGCAGGTTGGATCTCTTCGACACAGGAAGATTTTTTTCATCTCTTGTGCCAATCAGGGGGTTAAGCAGTCCACTTCTTAAGTATGCTGCTGCGGCTGTAGCCGCAAAGCACTTGGGTCGAGTCAAGGGAGCAAAGCTCCTTTTAGGAAGTGGGCTGTTTACTCGCCCGGCGACTATGGAGGTTTACCCAAATGCCTCGCGAGTCGATTGGTTCTTCAAAGCAGCCAACTACTATCATCAAGCCATTTTTTATTTGAAGCAGGCTCTTCCAGGCGGATTCACATCTGCACAGTGTTCCGATGCTCAAGAGACACCTATCCGGATCGTCAACCAGTGGTTGAGTCTGAACTCTGTGACCACAGGGAACATGTCACGTATGGAGTCGACACCAACTGCCGCAACGCTACCATCAACTACGGCAAATATCGATGACCTGTTGGCTACTGCGTCCATTCTTTCCCTTTATGAATTCCTCGACGCGCCTGGACCGGAATGGGAATCGTGAGTCACTTTCATATCTATTGCCTGAGATTAAATGAGGTCGCACACTAAATGTTTCATCACAGGCATTTGAACGGACTACAGTCTCTACCAGAATATCTCCAGCCAACGACTGCCAATGTACAGCGTAACTCATCTGTATTTTCACAGGCCACCAGGGCTGCATTCTGGGTTTTTGCTCGTGAAGACTACGTGGCATCTTACATCAACCGAACGAAAACACGGTTAGATCCCGAAAATCTGCAAATTTGGCGAGCTGCTGGGATACCGATCGACGAGCAAGGCATTCTTCGGCTAGAGAACGGCGCCTCCCTTGGGTACCAACAAGAACCACCACCATTGACGAAGGAAGACATGGCGGCAAATGGCCTAGTCTGGCTCTTGTTGAAACTCGTCAATTTCCTGGCTAAAAGCAAAGAGTCGCAGCTGGCACAGTGGGCAACACCGTCATCCGTGATGTCCAACGGCATGGATTCGCCGCAGGTTTCTACGCCTCAATCATCCTATCCCGCAACCACCGTATGGCTGAAACTCTGTTGGGAGTTTCAAACCTGGTTTGACGGTCTGCCAGAGACATTTCGCCCTTGCATTCGGCTCGAACAGCCGAGGGATCTGTCCAGGTCCCCAGACGCGATGACACCCCTCCCGTTTCCCGAGATATTCTACAGTGTACCGACTTGCGCCGCTACCATGCAGCATTATCACTTCGCCCGCATCGCACTTTTGCTGAACAGACCTCCAGACGTGGTCACGGGACCTAGCACCGCGCGTGACCGCTTGCAAGGATATCGAGAAGTGACGAAAGAGGTCGACCATCGTTGCCGGGAGATCTGTGGCATTGCATTGGGGCGACCCCAAGGTGCTGTACGAATCCATATGGTGCAGCCACTGTTCGTTGCGGGACAATGCCTCGAGAGTCCGGAAGAACGACAGGTCATTGTCGACCTACTACGAGGTATCGAGGCTGACTTGGGATGGGCGACAGACTACCGGGTCAAACAACTACAGGCTGACTGGGAGCGATAGTCCTGGAAGGGTTTTGAGCAGCATCCATCTTCTCTTTCCGATTTCTGACGAATAGAACTGACCGTCACTACCACTGGCTTTGGCACATCTTGCGGTGAGCGCACTAGCTGCATATCAACCAGTTGTCTATGATAGAGGAAGCACGGGGCACCAGCGACTTAAAAACGTGACTCAAATTGGCTAGCTCTGTTATTTTGAATCTCACTTGCGCCAGGTTTGATCTGCAACGTCATGGTCGTCAAGAGGACAGTGCTTCGACAGACTTATTTTGCGGCATTTTTTTAATCGGTATTTTTAGAAAGAAGACTTGCAGCCAGTGGCTGCGACACATGCGACGGACTTGATGATCTCGTCCATCGGCCTATTCATTAACTTTCGAAGAGCAAACACGAGCTATTTTTTGAGGATAGATATATAAAACCACAGTACGAATATTCGTGCTCTCTGTCACGGTCCAGAGATTTGACGTTTTCTTTATATGCAGCGCATTACTAATGTCTCGCGAGTCAGTCAATCCTTTCCAGTTTCCATTTTTCTTCTGGCAAGAACAAGAAGGACGGTCTTAGCTTGACACCGTCCCACAGCGCTATTCTCCGATTGCAGAGGATGACGTTATCCACCGCCACCAATAAGGTTGGCTCGACAGGGCTTCCAAGTGTCGGAGACTAGAATTGTGGATTCTTTTCGATTCAACACTATCTCTTTCTCTAACGGAGTGGGTGGGGGTACATGGACTGGATCTCTGGGATATATTTGGAAGTATGGGGCTGGGTCTTATAGATAGATATACTTTAGAGATATAGACTAGATGGAAGGGGAAAGGATCTGATGACTGGCATGAATCGTTTCTCTTGGAATTGGATCCTCGGTGCAACTTCCTCATAACATACCTGGTATAGAAGCGTCTGCAACCTGCAACGATAGTTATGTATATAGACGTCCCATACGGAGTACTATGCCATGCCCAACAAGAGCTCAAGGGGTTATTAGGTTAGCCCCTTAATCTTTCCTTCCAGAAGTCTCCAGTCTCCATCCAGTCTTCCTGCTCCACATCTCTAACTACCTGCTGCGCCTCACGAAAGATGGTCTTATCGGGAGGGGACCCACACGCAGCAGATCCTCCTAGGCTCCTACTCCGATGACACATCGAAGTTGTTTATGTTTATATTCATAGAGATTCACATGCATAGCTTTGTTGAACGTATCACAGTAGATATTATTACTACAATACGGAATGCAGCACAGCACATACTTAGATTGCAATTTCAATGAAGACAACTGGATCAAACAAACAAAGGAAAGAAAGGAGAGATCTATCTACTATTTATTACAATCAGGCCCTGGACCCTGCATATGATCTCATACATCCCACCTTAATTTACCTTACCTTACCCACCTAGGCAGGTAGTTAGGCATTCCCATCCATCCATCCATCCAGTCAACTGGTCATGATGATATGTCTATCTCAGATCACATCTGATCAATGAATAACCCGACTTTCGTCCATTCCAGGTCCAGTTACGCCCATCAGTAGGTAGCTCTCTAATTGATGCCTCTAGGTTACTTACTGCAAAACATGGATGGTTGTTGGACAAACAGAACTATGATACATTGAACCGGATAAATATATTTTCCATGACCTACCTACCACCTTACACAGACATCAGCAGAACGGCTCAACTCCATCCTCCACAAGAAAAACTAACACACACTCGTCATCCATCCTACCCGGCCACAAGAGAGAATAATAATAATAATCAGGGATCTCTGGGAAATGGAAATCTATGCCCCGCGTCACTTCGAAGTACTGTGCTGTACCTAGGTAGCCACCATCCCGCAACGGGAGAAACTCTCCGACTCCCGCCGCCCATCGGACCTCTACTAGTAGGCTAGGGGCCTAGGGCTAGGAGCCGTAGCCCGGCTAAGGCTGAGCCCCATCTGCCCGACGGCGATCTGGAATGATGATGGAATCTGCCATGGTGGATATGCGCGCCGGAACTACCCGCCGCGCCCCACCACCTAATATATTCAATCCATCGACGATTCAACGCTTCGACGGCCCGGCGGTCCGTGGTTGGGTTGAAGGTTTCAAGTTTGGACATTGGACCGTTTTGGGTTTATCCTGATTCCTGACAGCGGATATCCATAGATTCTATGCTCCCTGTGTACAGCCTATTGCAACTGTCCACGTCCCCTAGTCGTAACTCTGCACAGCAACTATAAAGTATATACCTGCCGGATATGGTATGGTAGCGAATGATCTTTCTTTCTAGAACGACAGCAAAACGCAACACTTACTCCATAGGCATAAGATCGGGCCACCGGAGATCTTGTCCGGAAAGCTTAACTAGACACTTGAGACAAGTTGATCGTCTTGACTACGTGCAGATCGGCTCTTGTCTTAAGTACAGTGCCTAGCTGATGATCATGATGCAATTAATACCCTTACTGCATCTTCTCCTCTCCTCTCCCCCCCCCGCGGTCGATCGGGGCCGTGGCAAGATGTTTTACGCGTAGAACATGCCCGAAGAGCACGACATCCAGGAGACGTCACCTGTGTCCTCTGAATCCTCGCCCCATAATCTAGACATTTGAGCAGCCGGTTGCTCCTGTCAAACGCTAGTGTGACAAGGCACGGTGTTATCAAGCGGATTTCAACAGAGAGAGAACAGGGAGTCAGGAGGAGAAACCCTTGCCTGTTTGTGATCATTAACATCCCGTGGGAGTGGCATACAATTTCACAGTGCTTTTGACAAGTCATGCTTTAACCAAATCTCAGCTTGGTATACAGGTAAATCGACAACGGAGCAGAACACCGTTAATGGCCTTAACAGGCCATTCCTCCCCCCTAGCCTTGCCCGCCCAAGCACTTTTCACTCTCTCGATTCGCTGTGAGAGAGATCTAAATAATTCTTTAAGAGTGCAGTTTACTAAAAGAAAATCGCTTGATAATAATCAATCGCGTAGAAAAGAGATCGTCGCTCGTTCTTCAAAACTTCGCCTACTCAAAAGCCGTGAGGCATCAGAGGGGCAATAGCAGAACTGAAGCCAGCGATTCAAAGTTAGACGTTTCAAGTTTTCCCTGCCGAAGTCGCCTTCTAATCTGTCGTGTCAAAGTTTTAACTGGGATCGGTTGCTGGAATATGTACCTCCTCCGGTCCGGACTGCCCAGATCCACAGGAGACTTGGCGACTACCACGCATCTTCCTGTCGCTAGCCAGAGTCTGCGCGAACTTGGACCTCTCGCGGATATACGGTCCTTTCCAATAGAATATATAGATAGGCATCGTGACGATAATCGCGATGAACCCCAGGATTGTCGACGCCCATTCAAGGTGCAATTTACCAATGTTTGAATACACTGGACTGAAGGTTAGGTGCCAGGTGTGACTTGACGCAGACAGACAGACTTACTTGGTGTCGAATACATTGCAGCTATACCGGCAAGTAGATCTCTGGCCAACGCGTTCCCGCCCGTAGCCGAGGCGGAGAACGGTCCGTAGCTGGCAATCATATAGTCGATCGTAGCCATGTATATGGCATACTAGGAAGCCAGCATTAGTGTCTATGCGGTGGATCAATTCGTTCAACACTCTTACGTTGGCAATGGCTATGAGCGTGGAGAAAATCATTGGCGCAATCCAGTGGACGTGCGGTGGACCCAAACTCGTCCAAGCAAAGCCGAATAGACCAATCGTCTCGAGCGGCGCGGCTAATGCACTTCAGCGACTGATGAACGGAGAACTACCCCGAAGCACCTACTATAGAGCAGCCAATACAGGCGAGCCTCAGGCTGAAGAGCATCTGGATCCTTTTTTCGGACTCGACAGTCCCTGTGGATCCAGGGAATGAAAGAGAAGTAGGCCATGAGATACCCGATCAGAATGCTAGGAAGAGAGAACCATCAGTGGAAAGTCGCAGCAGCTGATGCTAGAGACTGCACTCACGGAATGAAAGCCAAGCCAACTTCGACAGTCCCAAATCCCCACTGTTTGTACACAGGCTTGTACGACTGCAGGAAGGTGAAGATGAGCGCATCGCTAAAGCCACTGAGGAGGGATAGCCACAGGACGATTGGTTCCCGGATGAACATAATGAACGGCCGCGACCAGATAATCAGAACATGACTTATCGAGATACGCTTTCCCTTGAGTTCATCGGCGCTCCAGACGTTCTCTCCATATTTGCGTCTCCTCCTCGCTTCCCTCGTGAGCAAGATACTGCATCTCGTCTCGGGGACGAAGAAATGGACTGCCTGGACAAAACCACCCAGGATCAACTGGATCCAGAAATTCCAATGCCATGAGAGGTATTCCCCCACAAAACCTCCGATGATAGGAGCAATGACCGATCCAGCGACCGAAGAAAGCACGATATATGCCACCGCGTACTGCTGTTCGTCCGGCTCCCACATGTCAGCGACCATTCCGATCGTTACAGAGCCGCCTGCAGAGGAGACTCCCCCGAGGAAGCGGCAGACGACGATCGTGCCGAAGTTTGGAGCCAGGGCGCATGGGATCTGCCAGATATTGACCAGCGTCAAACTGAGCTGCATAACGGGCCATCGCCCGAATTCCTCGCTCCAGGGGGCCCAGAGTTCGCTTCCAAGAGCATAAGCAACTAGGAATATCATCTGTCCCACTCTGGCAGCCTGTTCGCTAATGCCAAAGTGTGACGACAATCCGGTGACAGAGTCGGCGTACAGACTGGCATTGAAGTTCATCGAGACTTGGACCGCAAAGATAATTGTAATAATAGTCCATTTCTTCCAGATGGGAAACGAAAATCCTAGCTTATCGTAACAATCTTGCTCCTTCAGCTCGATCTTGCCGTCTGGCCGATCGGATTTTTTCTCATCATGGCTGGCAGTCGCCTGCCCGTTAGGCGACCCGGTCCTTCGAGTGCCATCAGGGGTGTCCTGCTTCTCCAAGTCGCGGTCAGCATCGGCAATAGGATCAGAGTCCGCGGAGGAGCCACTGTAAGGTTCACGATGTGAACCATGAGAAGACATGGTGCAGGTCCTATCGGTATCGTAATCGTTAAAAGATATATCAAGTAAAAAGGGATAAGAGCGTCTGTCGTTCAGACAGAGGTGAGGAAGGAGACGGACTGGACGCTGAGAAGAGTAAATAGAAAACAACCCGGGCCCTCTGGCAGGGAGGGGCGAATGGGCCAGAACCCTCGACGACTCGACATCGTGAACGTACTTTCCCGCCGCGATGCCCTTGACGTCAACGCGCCACCCCGGACGGCAACAAGCTTTCCAGCGCTTCGCGAAGCCCTCGATGTGGAGCGGTCTTCTGGACGGTTCACACCACCCACATTTCCTCCGCAGTTGCCTTCACGCGTGTGACGGGCTGAATAAGCGAGGAGAGAAAGCCAAACCCCAGCTGGGCGACGATGCAGACACGGGCTGCTGAAAGCTACAGGTCAGGAAAGGCCAGGAAGTTGCAGAGACTTCAGACAAAGTCAAACGGGCTTCGACGATTAGACGACTGGAAGGATCATCACATCTGTCATCCAGGCCGTCCCAGGTGCTTCCAAGATGCGTCCTGTAGAATCGAACTGGAGATTACGCGCCTATACTCCAGTCCAGGTGCATGTACATCCAAGACGGAGAAAGCAAAGAGAGCCACTGCACCGTAAAGAACGTTCCATCAGGTACATAAGGAATCAGGGCCAGATCTGGCATGCCTATCATGGAGTATCTGACTCTCCACCCTGCAAGACCCCCAGGTTTCTAGACCTGGTATGCAGAGTACACCACCCGTCGTGGGTTCGGCTTTCAGAATCCCGTCGACAGGTGTGGAGAGACCACTCTGGCGGGCCGAAATATTGTATTGGAAGGAACGGATGGAGGAGGAGACGCTCCAGCGTAATAGAACCAAGGTTTCCCGAATCGGTGGAGGAGATGATGAAGAGTAGAAGATCGCAGATACCTGTGACGCCATCACGACCGTGGTCCGACGAGCCTGGAGGGGGTATCCTTTGCCGAAACTTGGAAATCACTCGACTTCACAAATCACCGACAATGTGAATTTCTCAGGAACACGGTTCCCGGTCTCTGGAGAAGACACATGAGCAGCGATGAGGTCTTAAGAGGCCAGAAAACCAGACTTTGTCGTGGGAAATGACAACGCGGGGCTCTTTACCATAGAGAATGGGGAAGGGTGTGTGTTGCCGCCTCCAGGAGACGGGGGGGGG